>VTLG01002328.1_pt1 | contig 37749 bp, 53 predicted proteins | sample 4694571 | NCBI WGS metagenome assembly VTLG01 (sample SAMN12604809, study PRJNA352737) | marine metagenome | biome: ENVO:00000447; feature: ENVO:00000209|ENVO:00000569|ENVO:01000036; material: ENVO:00002151; isolation source: viral sequences binned using virsorter ...
TTCCACTTTCAGGTGTTAAGACTGTAAATACTGAATCCTCTAGAAAGGTTATTGCTACTATCTTCTTACCAGATACAGCAGTAGTTCCCGTTTCTAAGATTGATCCAGCTTGTCCTAAGCCGATATTGTTTGATTCGTTTACCGAGTATTTATGCATTGTCATCTTGTTTCTCCTTGCTTATGCCTTACCGAGCGTGACTGTCTCATGGGCATATTGGTTAAAAATCGTAGCCTTGTATAAAATAAGCAGTTCCATCTTTATTTATATCGGCTTCACGTTTAGCTTTATTTAATTCTTGCTGCCATAAATTTCTAAAATAGATAGCACTATTTATCATTTCTGGCTTTTTTTCGTATCCCCTTGCTATTGCAAAGTGGGTTAATGTTTCATGAAATTCTTCTGGTATTGCAGGGCTTTCAGTCATACCTATACCTGAACCAGTATCTGTTTTAATAAAATCTTCGTCTCTTTTTATATAATGATAACGTACTGTATGTACTGCTGATGGTGATATATAATCTGTATCAGTATCGTTAGATCCTTTTGCAATACCTATAAGACCATCTTTTATCCACCATTTGTGATTTTGTGCTGCTGTTTTAACTGACATCTGATTTCTCTGGTAATCCTACTAGTCTATCTATTCTATAATCATCAACATCAACTCTAGTTATTTTTATAACTCCAGCATCAATTTGATAATATCGTTGATCTGCTGCAGTAGAGAATGTTGTAGAACCTGATAGTATTTCTGTTTCTCTGCAAAATTCTTTTAATGCTTTATTTAAATACATTCTAGCTTCTGTCTCTCCCATATCTGGGTGATGAGTTTGAATTAATTCTATCATTTGTTTCTGGGTCATGCTTGTACCCCTCTAAGTATCTGTGCTTTTTCATTATACATTAATGTTAGCTTATCATATTGAGTCATAAACCAGTTATATTTAGTAGTTGCTCTTTGTAAAGCACTTGAGAACACTGTATTCTTTGCAGCTAATTCTTCTTGATGCGTTTGTATATATGTACCAATTTTTTGTAATTGAGCAGATGCTAGTTCAATATCTTCTTCGTCTTCGATCATATGTCCAAGAACTTCAAACCAATCACTAAAATCTACAAAATCTGCATCTGTACCAATTGTTCCACCTGTAATAGTAGCAGTTAATTCTTCAGTTGCACCAGCTACTGTTGGTTTAGTTATTCCAGCAGGTAGCTGAGCAAACTCTTCATACATATGTCTGATTAGATACTTCCTAGCAGCCCCTATAACTATAAAATCCTGTGCTTGTTTAGGTAGATTTGTAGCTGTTTTCATATTGTGCTTAACTATAGGATATGATAATCCAATTATCTCTCCCTGTTCACTTGCAGAAAGATTTGGTTTAATATGTATTTTCCCACTATTTATATAATATATAGGACTTTTAGAAGTAGCAAAATGTATAGAATCTTTATCTACTACTTGCTGTGAAAGTCCACTATTAATAAATCTTGCAGAATAACCATTTCTATTTACCTCTAATAGTTTAAATTTTGATGTATTAAAACCAGATTCTTGAACAACAACAACAGTTGCTGCATCTGGGATTGTTGCACCTTCTGTTCCATTAACACCTCTAACAACTGTTAATGTTATTGGACTTCCAGTTATAGCTGTTACTATCATTCTTTCTGGGAGATAACTACCTTGATAAAGTATAGCAATTGTTGCACCAACTTTGCAATTTGCAGTTGAAGTTAAACTTCCAGCATTAAGTAAAATGTCTGTATCATCAGCATCCTTAGCACCATTAAGAACTCTACCAGTAGTATTAAAGTCTTCAGAAACCAGTAAACGATGAGTAGATGATGCTGATACAAGCATCTCTGGTCTCATAATGTCTATAGCATTAACAGCTTCCTCTGTTAACCATTCAGTAAGTGCACTAGTATCTGTTACTGCTGATCCTACTAAATCTTGTATTCTTGTTGCGAATGTTTCCATATCTTAAAACTGAGGGGGCGTTTGCTCCTCACAGGTTTAGCAAACCTTAAGTATAGGTCGCGTAGCCCCCATTTTTTTATAAAATCTTAATAGGCTTTCTTAGAGCCTCCATAACGGGGTCTTTTTTTTTAGACTTTACCGCTCTTTTCTTTTTTACTGGTTTCTTTTTCTTTATCATAATTTCTCCTGCAAGAGGAGGGGCATAAAGCCCCTCACTCTTTTAGTTTGTATTAACTGATTGTTATTCCAGCTGCAACTTTTCCAAGTCCACCAACTATGTAATAGTTAGTGCCATCAGAAACTATTTTTATCCAGTCACCAGCAACTGATTGACCACCAACAAAAGTAATAATAGTATCACTACCATCACTTGTATCAGCTACGTCATCTGCTGCACCAGCACTTACAGAACCAATTATTGCTCCAGATGGAGTAACTACAGTATAGTTAGCTCCTGATGGAGCTCCCTTTACTACAAAGGTTCCTTCCCAACCCTTATTACTAGGAGCTGGAAGTGTTGTTGCAAACTCTGTTGCATGATTTAGCATAAAAACCTTACCACTATCTGCCAACTGTAAAGTTGAAGCTTCAGTAAGCTCTTTTATGCCTGCTGTTGAACCACCTAAATAAGGTCTAGCCATAATAAGCCTCCTTACGCTGTGATCTTAAACAGAGAATGACTCTCAATTAACTGTATTCCTAGTCCTTCATCAGACATATACTGATCTTTAACACCATCAAAGGCATTATCGGTCTTTATATTAGCCTGATACTGAGCTGGTCTATACTGTGCATGAAATAGATTCTCATCAGATACAACTATCATGTACTTATTTTGAGCTGCTCTCAATGCTGGAGTTGGAATCAACTGCAACATACCATGAGGCGTTTCAAGTACTCTATAGTTAAATCCTAATGAATCACGTTTCATATCACCAAGGTTAACTGTCCATCCAGAATTACCAGCAAGTCCTGAACTACCAGCCATCTTTGACCAATATCCAAGTGCACCTGCACCAACAAAGGCACGTTTTACACCTGATTCAGGAATATACTGGAATACTTTTTCCATATCATCTACAAAGTTACTATAAGAATAACTTGCTTCTGACACAGTAAAAATATTCTGATCGTCACCAGATGATGTTCCATATGCTTGTATAGCATCAACAATACCATAAGTTGTACGAATTAGATTTCCAGCTGCGTCTGTACGACCTGTATCTCCAAATGTTTCATCAGGAGAACCCTTAGCTCCAGCTTCACCAAGACCAGTACCACCAACTCTTACACCATATAAGAAAGCTTTCTCTTTCTGCATTTTGTGTTCTTGAGCTTTTTGCCTACGCAATCTTGCTAGTTCAGAAGATTCTCCACGAAGAACAGCAGCTTGAAGCGTACCTGTTACCTGTAGAGGAGTCTTAAAAATTTGACAAGAGTTATAAACAACTTGTAGTTCATCAGACCATGCATCTGGTGCAGAACTACCTTCACCATGTGCATTACCAACAATTACAAAATAATCATTATCTGCAACATCTAATGCAGCGTCTCCGATATTTTTGTATTTTATAGTATTTGCATCAGTAATAGATGATATTAAAGCATTCCCACGCTTATTGTCTCTATCTGAATTCCATACTTCCGCAACTAAACCAACCCATGAACTATCACAATCACTGTTTAGCCCTACAATGTTATCAACATCCATAGCACCTGATTCAGAATCACCTGCTGCTAGACTTGCAACATCTGTTGCAGACTGAAACTCTTGCTTTACCCAAGGATTCCTGTGTTCAAACATTTTGAAAATGGGGTCTGGTACCTGTCGCATTTCACGATTACTAACCATCGTAGTAAACGGAGCAACGTCAGTCCAGAGTTCCTTAGTGACCTGAGGATCGACATAGAAATCTCGTCTATCCGTATACAGAACACTAGAAGCCCCACCATTATATAACTGCTTTTCTGTAGCTGCCATATTTTACTCCTATTTTTACTTCAATCAAATTTTCCCAAGTAAAGCATCACTAAAGAGTTGCTCATCAGAACGAGGTTGCTCTGCTTTTCCTGTCTGCACTGCTGCAGGCTTAGGAACATTTAAGCGTTCTGCCTGATTTTGCATCTCTTGTGTTTTTTGTTGCACTACTGGGTTTGTATTTGATCTCAATTCAAACAATTTAGCTAAGTTGTCCAGATTCAGGTTTTCAGGAGAGCTAGCCCACTCTATGAAGTCGTTAGCCTTATTGGCTTCCCATCCATAGCTGTTAACAGCGTGACTATGAGCCTGTTGTCTCATAGCATTCTGTTGTTGCATAGCCATTTGCTGTTGGTACTGTTGTTCCATCTGCATTGTTCTGTTCCTGTCCACATTTTTGAGATAGTCTAAATACTGATCTCTGTACTGCTCCTTAGCCATTCGATGCTTAAATGACTCACTTTCTGGGTCATTAAAAGCATCTACTTCGTTATAATTGACTGGTCTATCAGGTTCTGTAGGCTCCTTCAATGAATTTTGCTGAACTCCTTGTTCAGCAGGTACTCCATTGGAGAGTTTAGCTTCTAGACTATCAAGAACCTCTGGATTCTGCCTAAGCATATTCTCTACAGGTGTTAAACTATTCCTGTAGTAGTCCAGTTCTTCTCTAAGTCCAGATAGCTCACCCTTGGCTTTATCTGCCTGTGACTGCCAGTACTCATACCGACTTTGGTCGTCTTTAGGATCGACTCCATTTCCTTCAGTTTCTGTGATTGGTGCTGCTTCCTGAGGTGTATCCTGAGGTACTTCACCAGAGGGTATCTCATTTTCGATCTCCCCTTGAAACATCTCTACATCCTGTTTAGGAGCATCACCAGCATCACGTACTTCTAATTTTTCCATATTACTATTTCCTTTGCGATTTGGTTAATTCCAGCAACCGCTTCCTCAATTTTCTTCCAGACTTAGGACACGTTCATTCATCTGACGTTGTGGGTTATCACCCACCTCTGCCATTTCATTCTTAGCACTCTTTAGCTCATCGCCTAATCGTGTCTGGTATAACTTTGCCGCCATTTCCACTTTTGCTTCAGCTTTGGCAAGTTTCTTTTCAAATTCTTTGACCTCTACACGCTTTCTATCATGTAATGATTCTCTTTGTGCAGTCTGCAGGTCACCTTTCAGCTTCTTAATTTCTTCATCTTGGTTTTGTACCTGCTGTTGTAGTTGTTGCATTTGTCCTGCTCTTTCAAGGACTCCTTCCATATCAGCAACATCTGTCTGCTTTAATACTTCTATCTGGTCTATAAGACCACTTTGATATAATTGCATATAGTACTCAAACCTTCCCCAACGATTACTGGGAAGCGTTGAACCAGATAAAACAATAATGTCATATTTACCTACTGTAATATCATTCATCTTACCTACAACATTTCCTATATCATCATATAAAGGACTATTTACTACTACTTCTTTTGGTTTGTTATTCGGCTGCATCAATCTCATAACCTTCTGGTCTGTATAGACATGCTGTATTAAACCAACAATTACACTACCTATTTGGTTTAGACCTTCTTCAATATCATCTCTTTTAGATTTTATACGTCTTTGTCCATATTCATCTAAGGCAACTGTACCTTTAAATGTTTGTGGTGCAGCTCCCATATCACCCTGCATAAGAGCATATATACCCAGTATTCTTTCTATATCTGCTTTTGCATCTGCTTCATTCTTATATAACTCATTTGGTAATGGTACTGGTGATGCTACAATAGGGCTACCTAATTCTGGATCGAACTCTATTACAGCAGTACCTGCTCTTCCCCAGTCCTGTTCTACTTGTGTTTTATTAACTGCACCACGTGGTATTAAAAGCTTTACGTTAGTACTGCTGGATGCATGGGCTACAATCAATGAACGTATCTTATTAATATACTCCTGTAGTCCTTTTACCAGTCTAACATCACTAACTGGATAAGGATTCCTGTTGAATCCATTCATAAAGGGTACTATTGGATACTCCTCTACAGGAAGAACCGCTTCGTAGAGCATCTGATCCCCTATACAAACACACTGTTTAATATTTGTTATCTCAATACTATTTGCTAAAATCTTTTTATCATCTATCAGATGTCCCTTTGTGGCAATATCTATATTTGTAGTACTATTAGGAATACTTCCTTTATGTTCCTTACCAGCCATTGGAATAGGTTGTCCTGTTATTGGGTCTGGCATCATATGGAATGTATCACCAAACTGTTCATGCATTTGAACATAACCAGTTACAGTTGCTTTATCTGTATAAATGTTTAGACCATCTGGAGATGTTATAATAACAATAGGCTCCTGCCTATACTCTTTAAACTCCTCCATATTGAGAACTTTTTCTTCATTTGCAAAAGGATCATATATCTTCATATATGGAATACGTATCTTCGTATATCTGTCAAATAACTCTAATTCACGATCACCAGACCTTGTTTCTCCTGATAGCCGTGATTTTAATGTAACATCTTGACTCTCACGACCATATCGTGATTCAGCTACCATATTGATATATTTAGTCTCTGTTGCTTCCTTGATTAGTTCTTCATATTCTGGATAAGCATCAACAAGCTGGTTTTCCGTAAGCGTCTTACCTACTATAACATGACCAGCATCTCTACAGAATGTATCTTTAGAACTTGGGTCAAAGAATACTTCTAGTGGGTCTAATGACTTTAAACAGACTTCTCCACGACCAAAATCTTTGTCAGGGTCTGTATAAGCCATCATAACCCCCATGCCCTTAACATAATAGTCATCTATACACTGTTTTAATTCTACATTGCCATTAGAATGATCCCAGATATAGGACATCAGGTCAGAGAATACACGACCAACTTCTGTATCACTTGTTTCTCTACCTGTGGATTGAAAGCGTGGTTTATTTGCAGTTAACATAGCTTTAGCCTGTTCTACTGCAGAATGAACTACATTTACTACAATAGGTTCCTGAGCACGGGCACGAAGTATCTTCGCCTGTTCTTCAGTCCATTGTTTGCCGTTACGGAACTCATTATCCTCTACCGCCTGTTTCGCCCAGTTCTCTCTAGAAGAACTGTAATCTTTTAAAAGATCATGAGTTAACTGTACTTCTTTATGTTTCTTATGAGACAATTTGTACGTATATACCAGTTTTATCGATAAACTACCCCATTAAACTACTACATTAAGTGGAAAGTTCCAAATTAAGCTATTTTCCAACTTACGTCATCTTGTTTTCGGGTATATCTACGTTCTCCCTTGTCCTGTTTCTCTTCTTTATGGAATGGTGGGTAGCATTTCTTCATTGCATAATATAATCCATCTAATAAGTCATCATGCTTACCTCTAGGGTATAATAGTAATTCGTCTTTAAGAGATAACATATCTTTCTTTATATATACCTTACCCTGTGCAAAATAAGGTTCCATTGTCTCTAGTCTAGATGATTTACTATTTCTAGGTGACTCTTTTATCTCTAATCCTGAGATAAACAGATTCTCTTCTTCACATCGCTGTCTTAGATACTCTCTTAGCATCTCTTGATAGCCAACGGACTCAATACGTACTTTTACAGGGCGGTATAGTTTGAAGTATTCTAATATACCCTCTGCTAATTTCATGGGAGTTGCTCGTTTGCGGTAATATTCTAGAATATACCTGTTGTTTTTATTGTCAACTGCTACTGGCATTACTACCGAATAGTCAGCTGTCTTGCGTATTGAGGATGCAGGATCAACCCCCATAAAGACGTTTACGGGTATTTTATCTTCCCCGTTGCTTAGAAAGTGCTGGTTATCGCTATTCATCTCCAGAGAATAGTCATGATACTTGATATAGGCTTCTTTGAATAATTGATCTTCGTCACCTACTATCTGGCATAGATATTCTCTATAGAAGACACTAACTCGTGCAATAGACTCCAGTTCTTCTTTCTTTTGCTTTAATTTTTTGATAGGTTGCCAATCTTCCCATAATGCAATGCCCTTATCCATATCTGGGGCAAAATGCATATTATTCCAACCTTTCATCTCTTTCAGTACTTCCACCAAGCATCGTTGGTGCTGTGGAGTACCAATAACAATAATCTTTCCTGTTTTCGGGTCTAGTGATGGAACGGCAGACTGCAATAACCATCTAAGATTTTGTTCCATAGCTTCAGCAGTTTTAGTATTGTTCTCATCTTCTGGATCATCAACAATAATTAAGGTAGGTCTTTGTGAACCTACCTTAATACCACGTAACTGCTGTCCTGTACCCTTACAGATAACAACAGTGCCATCCTTTAACTCTATTTCTGCCTTAGCCCACTGCCTAGCTGAATGTTGTCCCCAGTATCCATACACAGAACGGAACGTCTGGCTGTAATCCAGAGTATCCTTTATAGTACCCAATAACTTTATAGCATGATCCTGTGTTCTGGATACGAGGACAATTAATTTAGCACCCTCGTGGTGCATGATATGATACAGTGGATAAACACCACCGACTATGGAGGATTTTGCGTGTCCACGAGGGGCTATAATGTTCACCTGACGAGAAGAATCGTCTAGGAGAACGTCTGCAATTTTATAATGAAAATCTGGAGAGGCTGCAGAGAACATACTAGGCATAGCTACCTTGCCGAACATAATCATATTGTTCTTTAATTTATTTACTACTTTTTTTCTATTCTCTTCCAATCTTTACTCTTCATCAAAGTTATATAGGATTCCGTATGTTTCCATTTCTTTTAAGGCATCCAGTGCAATGCTGGAAAGAAATTCTGACTCTGCTGTAGGCATTGCTGATATTGTATGCAATGCTCTAATGGCAATATCCAGTTGTTCTGAATCTACGTGCTCAGAACTATGAGTATAGTCATCAGGTGGCATCCTGTTCGTTTGTCTCCTCTTTTCGCTGTACTAATAGCTTCTTTTCTTCTGTTGCTATTGTATCAGCTATTTGCTTCGTCAAATCTATTTGTACTGTATCCGTTGTAATCTTCTTACTAGGCTTCATTTCCAGTAAATCCATTAATTGGTCATTTGCTTTCAGGAAATTGTTAACATCACCCTTATTCTCTGCCATATGCAGAGCACGTAACAAGTTATCCAGTGCAAATTCCTTATTTATGCTCTTACCAGCTAATAAATCTTTTAATTTTTCTTCTACCATGCGTTTTGCTACCTTTTGTTTTAGAAACCTGCGTACTGTTGCCTCAGGTATCTTTTGATCTGGGCGATAGATGTTACCTAACTGAGAAAAATCTACCTTATCCCCTGATAACAGCATATTTGCGTATGCAGTTACTGTATTCTTGGCTCTGGTTGTACCAGCTTCCTGTTCTCCCCAGCCTTTTGCTGGATTTGTCTTAGAATAGACATTATATGCGTGATTTACCTTGAACTTTATAGAAGAAAAGGAAGAACACCAGCCAACTCCACACGTCAGCTTTACAAATGTACGTGTATTTCCGTTCCTATCAGTATAATCACTGCGTGATACGCACTCCGATACATAATCATCATCTGTTATCCCCCAATCTCCCGCATCACACTCTTTCCAATAAACATATTTCAGCTTTTTCTTGTCTGCCTCATCTTTTGTGTAGATAGGATACATAGCTGTCTTATTTTTTATTCTTCTTTTAATTTCTACCATAGTACTAGAGTACTAGTTACCTATAGAAGTACTAGTTACCGATACTAGTACTAGTATATTATATATATAACTAGTACTTTAATCCATACTCCTTTTTGGTGCCTCGTAAATACCCATCTTTTGCGAGATAATTTTAGTAATGATCCTGTATTCTGCATCTAATATGTCAGATTGAGCATCCATACGCTGCTGGATCTCCTGAAACTCGTCTTCAGTCATTTCCTTGGGTTCCCATTCACCTGTAAACATGTTAAATATCTCGTAAATTCTTTTGGACTTCATGCATTGCTTTAAGTTAAAGGGTATAAGTACTATAATACAAACGATTAATAGTAGACTTTTGTTCCATTGTACTCTTTTAGAAATTAGATCTAGAATGCGTGTGCGAGGTTTATACGTTACCGCACCCCCTTGTTCCAAGGGTGCAAGGGTTGAACTAGGTTGAGTTCAATGAACTCGTTGAGTTAAGTTAACTTAGTTGAGGCTTCGCAAGTTACTAAGTTAACTTAACCCGACATCATTCACCCGCCCTTGTTACAGAGGGACATCCCCCTGTGCTCGTGCCTCACACAGCCATGTCCACTCGTAACATACGTATCTATGAGACCACTGTCTCTATTAGCTTAGTTCCTAAGCTTCCTCTATCTCTGGTATATTGTAATCCTTACAGTATACATTGAGTAGTTAACTAAATCACAGGAGTAATCTTATGAAATCTTATTTAATAAATATACTTGAAAATGCTATCTATAACGCTTTGGTTAGATACCAGACTCATTGTCTTGAGAACATCGGAGAGGTCTTTGAAAAGACTACAGATGCAATGACTGATTGTTTACCTACCATTATGAAATCCGTTGAGGATATGATTAACTCTTCTAGTCTATCAGAAGAGGATGTTCCAGAATGGACTATCCCATCAGACCCAGACGCAACGGAAGAGATTGTTAATCATAGTGAAGAGAATGGTCTTCCATTCTAGCCCACCTAATTTATATATACCCCTAGTAGTCTCGCTACTAGGGGTTCTCCTTTATCTTTGATATAAGGAGACATAGTATGCTTACTAAAGAAATAATGCTACAGGCAATGCATGAGGCTCACCTTGAATCAATAGAACTTCAAAAGATAGAAGATGAAAGGTATAAAAGTTGTAAGATACGCTCATCTGTAGATGAGCTGTTCTGTCTAAATGATGAACCTCATAATTGTCCATTAGTCTAATCATTCGGGTGCTGGGAGCTTTGCTCCTTGCACCCTTTTTACAAGGGGGCTAGTCACTACAACAACAACAACTAGAGAACTACTCGCTACGCTCGTAGTTCCTCCTTCATGTATAGTAAATAAAAGGAGACAATATGTATAATTTTGAAGAGTTTGTAAATAAATATGGAGAAGAGATAGATATAGAGTTAAGTGAGAATGGTGCTGATAGAGAGATGGATTTTGATAGAGAGGAAGAATATTTGGTAAGATATGATAGATATTTGATGAAAGATAATAGTTTTGATGTATATGATTGGATTGATAAGTATGGAGAAGATTTGATAAATGATGTAAGTAGAATTAATAGTTGAAAAATAGCACCTAGTAGCTGATTTGTATCTAGCTACTAGGTGCTTCCTTTATTTGTGTTATTAATAACCAACATAGGAGTTCTTATGAATAAACATATTCAAAATACTGGATATTTTCTCGTAGGTAGTGCTGTTATTACAGCAATGGCTTGTAAGACTGTATTCACATATGCCAAAGCAGGTGTTGAAACCTGTGTAGAAATTGGCAAACGTGAATATTGCACAGAGCCATTGCATGAACATCATGACGGATGTCCTGAATGTGACATGTAATACATTAATAGAGGCTAGTACTAGTACTAGCCTCTTCCTTTATCTCTGATAATGTAAAGAAAGTAATTAATCCTTTTAATAGACTTGCGGGTCAGGATAGTTTTACAAAAACTTCTTTCTTTCGGCAGGTGGTTGGTGTCTACTAGCCACCTGTTAATAATATTTCATTTAACTAACATGGAGGACATATGTCTAAAGAGAAGAAAAATAAACCTATAGTCGAAACTAAAGTTATCTCTTCTAACCCTAACACTAAAAAGAGAATGGTAGTTGTTCAAACTACTATCCCTAATAAGAAGAATCGTAAAGGGCAACCTTTTAAGACCTCTGTTACTAAACATCAAGTTTATAAAAGATTGGAGTGGTCTTAATTCTTCTAAAAAGCTAGTACTGGTGTATTCCAGTACTAGCTTTTTCCTTTATTTCTGGTATATTTCGTTAACTAGTTAACCACAGGAGTCTGATATGACTGTTCAGTTACATTCCGTAACAGATAACTTCTGGAACTTCATTACGGAGTTTGGTTCTATTGTGTCTATTGATAGAATAGATTATCCTACCCAGATGTTAGCTCATGAAAAAGCACTTGAGAATATAAGAGACTGAGAATTTCTCATTAATCGCCCCTCGTTCACAGCGGGGGGTGGCTAAAGATTACTAACAAGCTACGGAAAGTTGTTCTTTCCATCATCTCTCTTAGCAAGATATAGAGATACAAAACTGGAGGCAGTCTTAGGACTGCTTCCTTTATTTCTGGTATAGCAACTACGCTATATCAAACCCTAATATAGGAGTTATAGTTATGACTATAAAACTGAAAAAGGCAATTGCTCAGTATTTTGAGAAACAGACACCATCAAACATCTGGTTTGGTAGGAGTAAGAAGACAGAATCTGGAGACTGGCTCAACGAATCTATTAGCGTAGATGATATTAATTCAACCGATGCAGATTGGATTGTTAATATCTTCGTTCGCACTTCCGAGTGTGACGTTGATGAGTTTGAAGAGACAGTTGAGGAGCTATCAGAGTTGAAGTGTCGTTTAGACGCTGATACGGCTCATGAGTGTAAAGATGATGTAGTTCGCTACATGATTCGGAGACGCTTACCAGCCGTTTCTAATAGCTAGTCCAGACTGGTTATCTTGGGGGCATCATTTATGGTGTCCCCACTCGATATAAGAGCCTAGCAGAGCTTGTAGTCATCCTACTAATCTGTAAAAAATGTGAGTTCTTCGAACTCCCGTTTATATAGTTCATTTAACTCAACCAAGTTCCCCCCTTGCTACGGGAACGTAATAACAAGAAAGGATAATGTTTTCGAAGAAAAACTTATACACCCAACAAGTAAGGAAGTACAACAAGTTATAGAATGGATCACTAAATTAAAGGCTAAAGATGATTATGTAAGAGGATTTGAAGATGCTCGAGCAGAAGCTATTAGTAGTCTTTATGGTGCCATACAGGAACTTGAATATCTTCAGAAGAATGTTTATGATAATGAATTTTTATACTATCTATAGGAGGATATTATGACTAAATATATTATAATGTTAATAGGTTGCATAGAGTGTGGTGTCCCATCATATCCTATAGCAATAACAGAAACAGAAGAAGAGGCAACAGCGATTGTAGACGAACAAGAAAGCACATGGAAATTATTCGGAGGAGATGGATATTATGCTGTTTATGAAACAGCAATGATACCAGTGTATAGTGAAGCTGTTAAAAGAGGTTCTAACTAATATTTAGTTGAACTTCTTCCTCTATTTTTGCAATTTGGTACTTTCTAGGGATAATAACAGAACCCTACAATCTGTCTCAGGTCAGGTGAAGTACTATAACAATATAGAGTTAATGTAAGGCTTAAATTCTCTGCTTCCGACTCGGAGATAAAGCCCCATTTGTACAAATGTAGTGTCAGCTATGTAATAACTAGTGATGTCCAAATGGATAAACTATTTTAGTATGTATATGGAACATGAACTAAGAATCATCTAGGTTGGAATACTGAATCATGTTATGCAGGTGAGTTGACGGACTCATCGGATGAATCCTGCCATTAACTCTATATTATATTTTTAGGAGAACAAATGAAAATAAAACATCAAAAAAGATATTTAGGTGTTGATAATATACTTAAATATTTAAACAAAGAACTTAAAAAGTATAACAAGAAGTACGATAGAATAGTTTATATATATGAAAATGTTCGAGATGGACATCCAGTTGATATGTATGAAGATAACAGATACATTGAATATTCTGTTAAGATTAATTATCTTCATAGACTTATAAAGAGAATTAAAAAAGGTAGTCAACCCATGTATAACAAAGGATAATTATATGACTTATAATGGACAAATTATTAAGCGGATTAAAGAAAGACTTGAACATGGTAAGAAGGAGTATCCTGATGACCTAAATGTTCATGATGGAAGAAATTGGCTTAAAGAAACAGTTGAAGAGTTGTTAGATTCTTTAGTATATATTACAGCATTTGCAATACAACTAGAGGAAACAGCAACAAGAAAGAAAGATCCACATAGATTTTCTTGTGTAAAATGCGGTAGCGGATTTGCAAGAGCTAAAAAACATGATGGATCTGCATCAGAACTATGTATAAATTGTTGGAGAAAAATATATGAAAGTAACGAGAAACAAGAATAAGAAAACAAATCCTTATAAAGTTAAGAAAATCTGTAAAGGTTGGTCTAACTATGGTATGTTAGGTAAGAAATAAATATATGGGTAGTTACGGCTAAAACCACCATTCCGTTCAAGTCTTGATGACAAGTCAGAGACTAGTCCTCAGTATATCTGAGATTGTAGAGACAAGCGTGGTCTACCCATTAATTTATCTTAAGATGGTTCATAAGTCTATCTGGAAGAAGATAACTACAGTAATGTATTTATTGTCTGGAATAGCGGAGGTGTACTGCTGCATTGCATCAGATTCAGAGTCAGATGTTGGGAATAGTCAACCCATTAAGATAATTAATATAGTCGAATGAGCAGGTAATAAGATACAATTTATAGTTAAAAATCTAAACGGATAATACTATGTATGCTTATTATAAAAACAGTGTGTTCGACTATTACTAAACATGGTCATGATTAACAAGCTTCGGTCAGCCGTACGAGAATAATACCTCTGTTTAGGGTTCGTGAGTGTTTAAATGTGCAGATATAATTAGAACCACAAGTGTCACGTAAAAGCTGTTACAATGGAAAGCGTGGGGCAACAGCATATCTGCACAAAATGTTATAACAGACGCTGGGATGGACTAGGCGAGTATAAGAGTCGAGACTTATCGAAACGTGGATATTGAGATCCCGTCACCACGAACATCCCAGAAGATTTATTGATACTTATTTTTTTTAGAGTTAAATTAGTATATAGGGGAAGCGGGTCTTTTTTCGATTATCGAACTCCTTTGGTGTGGTTAAAATCTGCTTCCTCTATTTTTGCATTATAACAAAAACTATGGAGTTGTATATGAAATGTTATTATCATCCCGATGCAACTTTAAGACATCAAGAAGTAGCTTATCGGGATTACACACAGCCTCAGGATGATATACTGGGGGAATCAACAACAGAAATTCAAGATGTATTGTTTTGCCCTGCTTGTTTTGAAGAACATGCAGATAAAGGTAAACCAATGGAGCAAAATCTAGTAGCAGATCATTTTGAATACAACATCACACCTGATGAACTAAGACAGATAGAGACAGATATAGATGGATATATAGAAAATCAGGTTGATGAAAGGAATACGGCATAATGAATAAACTATCATTTGTCGGACAGTTCAGTAAAACATTAGGTTATTTAGCTTTTGCGTTGAATAATGTAATACGCTTTGCTGGAAATGTCACACAACGTGTCACAGACCATGTAACAAATACTGAAAGGTATAATATTGATATATTGGTTGAAGGTACAACAATTAAATCTGTACAGAACCAATCATCTGCTCAGTTATCAAGATTATTAGAAACAATGGATAATTTTGGTGTAACTGAGGTAATTATAACTAAAAAGATAAAGGCTGAAGATGTTTCAAGTGATACAAAAGTCAAAGACTGATGCGAAAGTACGGACTTGGAAAAGTGACCTATGTAAACGAATCTGGGAAGAAGTTTATAAAGATATTAATAAGAAAGACGACTCAGGATACTACAAAGGTCAAAAAATAACATATTATTCTATGATACAGGATAGAAAAGAGCTAACTGAAGTAATACCCAAATTCTATGAAAGAGATATGGGTACATTTAAAACATTAGATATAGCTAAGACTGTAGTAGAAAAATGTAACCTTATGTTCTCAAGTATGGAACATGAGATAGTTGAAAAATAGCTCAACGGGGAGAACACTAGATTAAATGTCATTACTCGAGACATTTTCGACCTTCTCCCCTGCGAGTATAACAAAGGAGTTAAAATGGATAGAGTATTAACAACACGTGAACTATTTATTGAGATACAAGAATTTTTAGATAATTTAGGATCTGGTAGACAGTTTAGTCCAAATAAAGCTAAAGAGCTAAGTGAACAAATATCAGCACTTACAGGCATGATAGATGAAGAGATAGCTAGTCATCAACATGAAGGTATGCGAGGAGATAATGCCTAAGAAAATAAGAGCAATATCATTTGATACTGCTAAAGAAATAAACACTTTAGTAATAGTATTAGAAAGATCTTGCAGTCATTTTGAAAGAAACTACTATACTAAAGAACAAAGAAAACAATCTGAAAAATTGTTATCGATAGCATTAGAAGTTCAACAAATGTTCTTCGAAGGAGAAAAGGATGCCATTAGTAAGTAACTGTTGTGGTGCTGAAGATAGATCTCCGTATGGAGATGCATCTTATGGAGATATGAAGATGTGTCCTGACTGTCATGAACATTGTGTTTATGAGTGTCTGGAACATCATCCAGTATATCAGCCACCAGAACCAGAAAATAACGTACAAGAAGCATACTATTGCGATGAATGTGGTGAAGGATTACCATTTTTAGAGCAAGATGTTATGCTAGAGGCAAAGGAGGAATAATGCCCGATTTTATTGACACAATGATGTATGTTGGTGATACACCTTGGCACAAAGAAGGTGTCAAGTTAGAAAGACCACCAACAATACAAGCAGCACTACACCACTCAGGATTGATGTGGGAAGTGCAAAAGAGACCTACATATTATCACTATCATGAAAATCAAACTTTTGATGGAGTTAATTATGAGGAAGTTAAACAAGTTATAGGTACTGGACATTTTGTAACAGTACGTACAGACACACAGCAAGTACTTGGTCATGTATCTGGTAGATATGAAGTATTGCAGAATCGTGAAGCTTTTGAACCATTTGAACCTATGTTAGATATGGGATTTACCCTAGAAACAGCAGGTGCAGTACAAGATGGTAAAAAGATATGGGTACTAGCTAAAGCACCCGAATCTTCTAAAGTTGGTGATGATATAATAGAACAATATGTGTTATTATATACATCTCATGATGGATCTGCAGGAAGTACATTTAGACCTACTGCTATAAGAGTTGTCTGTTACAATACTCTTGAGTTAGCACTTTCCAGAGAAAGTAAATGGAATTATAAACTAAAACACACCAGTAGTATTAGAGATAGAGTTAAGAATCTTACTGATATTATAGAGAAATCTGATGGTGACTTTAGAAGTGCTATAGATGATATGAATAGGTTTCAAGATAAAGAGATGAATGAAAGAGAATTACAAATTTATCTAGAAACAGTCATACCATTTCTCAAGAATAGAGACAAAGAAAGTATCCCAGAAATGGGTATCTTTGTTCGTAATACAGCTAAACCTGTATATGACAAGATTGTAGATAATTTCTACAATGGAAGAGGCAACAATGGCAAAACACTATGGGATGCCTATAATGCAATTACAGAATATTATACTCATGATAAACAGTATAAAGACTGGGTAAAACAAACACAGTTTGGTAAACCTTATGATTATAAAGTAAAAGCATTTAAAGTTGCTAAAATGATGGCAGAAGTTGATATGAAGGTAGCAGAACGTTTAGATGCACCAGTAATCATAAGCAACTAACTGCCTCCTCTATTTATGGGGGGAACCACGGATTTAGATATAAATGCTAGATGCGTGTGCCTCAGAGAAGTGGCTGGTGCGAGATGTCGACCTTAAAGCTAACAAAACACTCCCCCATAATAACCTAAACAAAAAGGAACAAATATGAAAAATAAAGTATTTGAGACACTAAGTAAAATAAATGTTAATGATATGACAGAAAAGAAAGGTCGTTTTACGTATCTATCTTGGTCAGACGCAGTTAACGTAGTTAAAAGTAACTTTCCAGATACTACATGGAAGAATCATGAATTTGTTATAGAACATAATGGAGGTAAATATACAGTACCTTATATGTTAGACCCTATAACAGGACATGGTTTTGTAAAATGTACAGTTACTATTGAGGGACAAGATCATGAACAAACACACCCTATACTCAATCATTTAAACAAGCCTATTGCTAAACCTGATGCATATGCTATTAATACAGCACAACAGCGTTGTTTAGCTAAGTGTCTTAGTTTACATGGTTTAGGGTTATATATCTATCAAGGCGAAGATCTTCCAGTTCTTACTAAAGAAGAAGAAGACCAGCAAGAAATAGATAAGGTGTATGATAGACCAGAGACCTTACTTAATGGTAAAACACCTGTAGAAGGTGGCATTACAGTAGATCAAAATGTTAAACTAGATAGATTATCACGTGACCCTGTATTTAAGGGAAGTGATACTCAAGCAGTTATAAGAACATACATTGATACTATGCCAACTAAAGAAAGTGCTGATAAAGCAATAACTAAACTACAAAATAAAATAATAAACATAAAAAAGGAAACTAAGAAATGAGACTAGGAACTACAAATAATAATACCTCTAACACTACTAGTGGTGGTGGTTATAGAACTGTAGAGAAAGTTAAACATGTTACTATCAGATACGATGATAAACCTAAACCATTTATGAAGTATAATAGTGACGTTTGTTTAGATGTAACATTTACTAGAACACGTAAAGACGGAGAACCATACGATAAAACAATTAACATTGCTGGTAATTATAATCGTGAAAAGAAAAACTGGGGTTCTGCGTTCAAAGTGCAGCGTTTCTTTGAAGTATGTGATGTAGATACTAAAGATATTAATGACGATTGGAGTATACCAGACTCTTGGCTAGATATGGTAATAGGTAAAGAATTTTCTTTTATCTCTTATCCATCTACTAGAAAGAAAGAAAATGGTAGTCCATATTGGAATGATTATGATTTAGTAATGCATCCTAACAAAGGATCAGACGCACACAAAGCTGAATTTATGAAGTCTGTTAATGATGGTTGGGTAAAAGATTACTCAACAGATAATGCATTAGGAGACTTTGAAACCAGCACAGATAAAGTAGACCTCAATTCTGAGGAACTTGCTTTATAATGGCAGTACCCACTATTCAGTTTATCTTGAAGAAATGGTTACGCAGAAGGATAGATCAGGGAAATTTCATAGTTGCATCTCATGAAATTGAAACAGATTTACCTGCTTATGGTAGAGAATACTGGGGGAAACAACATACCCCCAGTACCTACTCTAGAGCATGGCGTGACTTTAAATCAAGTACTGAAATGAATGAAATAGATGTAATAAGTATTGAACCTATAGAAAATGAAAGCAAACAAACATCATGGAAACTAAAAACTGGTATTTAGAATACGCAGTTGGCAGCATATCTAACAGAATGAATATCTGTAATGTTGATGAGTTCACTAGTATCGCTAAGAAAAGTTTTGGTCAAGAGATATATCATAGTATGTATCTCTACAATGTTGATATTATAGAACATGTAAACAAAACAGGTAGTGTTTCAGAGTTTAATGGTATACAAGCAATAGACAAGATAGTTCTTGATATTGACTTGGTTGGAGAGAAATCTGGAGAACAAACCAGAGAAAAAGTACTTGAATTGGTTAAACTTATGAATGATAAAGGAATAAGTAATGAACTAATACAAATATGGTTCTCAGGTTCTGGATTTCACTTGCATATACCAAACATATATGGTTTTGAACCATCGACTATTGTAGCTAAAATAGTTAGAGCAACTCTACAAAGAGACTTTGGAAACTATATAGATATGATCTATGATGGTAGAAGATTAATTCGCTCAGGATATTCGTATAACAAGAAAACAGGTTGTTATAAGATACCCTTAACTCTGCAAGAAATCGAGCTTTGGAGCTACGATAACATAAAGGACTTCGCAAAAAAGATCCGTAGTGATTGGAGACCTTCAAAGTTCGATGCAGATAAAGATTATAAACTAGCTGATTTTGAACCAATGGATATTAGTCGTAAAAACTCTAATGAACATCGTAAGATATTTGAAAATCGTAGAGGAATAACAACCAGATGGATAACATGTGCACAACACATTTATAATGATGGTGAAGTTCTAAATATGAGACACAAAAATCTACTCAGAGTAGTTAGCATATGGATAAGACATTATGGATTCGATAAGATAGCTTGTGATAATCTCGCAAGAGCTTATATGTCTAAAATGAGTAATCCATTACCTGCTGATGAAGTTAGTAGAATTGTTGCTGATGCATATAAACAAGGTGGTTATAAGTATCAATGCGATGATGAAGTTTTAACTCAATATTGTGACAGTAAATGCACTTTATTTAGATTTAAGAATCTAGATGAAGAAAGTACTGTATTAAACTCCAATGAAATGGTAGATATGTTAGTAGACTACCTAAATACAGATTTTTCTGATAAATCATTTAACTTAAAGGATATATTTCCGTTTATGCAAAATGATTTCTTATTTAGAGGTGGCGAACTAGCAATGCTAATTGGAGACACAAAACTTGGTAAAACTGCATTCTGGCAATACGTAATAGCCAAATTACCAAAAGTAAATACTTTATTCTTATCTTTAGAGGTTGATAAGGAGAAGATCACTAGAAGATTTATCCAACAAACACTAAATATGAAGAAAGAAGAAGTCGAAAAACTACTAAGAGAAAGAGACTCTTATGTAATCGACAAAGCTAAAGAAGTTATGAGCAATATAAGTTTAGCAACTGCTGCAGAAGCACCTGATATAACACAATACTCTGAACTCATTGAAAAAAGTAATGCTAAAATAGTTGTTGTAGATACAGTTGACAGAGTAAAAGCTAGGTACGCTAAGAACGACCTGCTTGAACGTCAAAACTATATCATCAACGAACTAAAAGATCTAGCAATGAAAGAGGAAGTTATTATATTAGGAGTATCACATATATCAAAAGGAGCATCTTTTAGATTAAAAGAAGGCGAACGATTAGATATACATAGTGGTAAAGGCAGTAGTGACTTAGAACAAAAAGCTGATACTGTAATTAGCTTTGAAGGTGATAGAAATATGAGTGGCAAACGCAGAATAGAAGCGTTAGGTGCTCGTGATAATACACCTTTTGAGATATTAGTTAATTTTGACTGGAGAACATTTACTTTCAGCAAAAGAACATAACAATGATAGGGCACTGATTCCTTTATTTGTGCCCTATTACACATACTAAAGGACTTATTATGGGTAAAATAATAATAAACATAAAGAAAGACAGATTATATAGCATAGAAGGTACTGATACAGATGTTGAAGTACGAGATGACGAACAAACACATCATATGATATTTAGAAAACAGGAGGAAATATATGAAAAAGGCTCGGCAGATAAGTATTTTCGGGATACCAATCATCAAGTTATTGTGGAGAAAGGATCCTGAATATCACAGTTTTAAGATAATTTTATTAAGAACAATTTTAGTAGGATGTGGATATGCTCTACATAAAGAAGCAGAACACATACATATAAGTATAGGTATAACAAAACTAGAGCTTTTCTGGAGCTTTAGTATAAAGAAAAGGTGGTTAATGTGACCAAAGATGAAAAACTATTTGCTAAAGAGTGTATAAAACTACAAAAAAGAATCTCTACCATCTTAAATAGTTATATAGATAAAACTGCAATATTAGATGAATCAGAAATGATGGGAGTAGTAGTAACTGTATTAGCAGATACACTAGCCAACACATTTACATTTAATAAGACAGACAAAAAAGAAGTTATGTCATTCTTTGAATCTAGATATGACCATAATGTAGCTTTTAACAATAAGGAGGTAGGAGAAGCATGAATAATTTAACAAAACGATGGAATAAAATTGCAGAAGATCAACTTCTTGGAAGACAGATAGTCAAAGTAGAGTATATGTCATCAAAAGAATGTGAAGAACTAGGCTGGTATAGTAGACCAGTTATGTTTCAATTAGATGACGGCAATTGGATATATCCATCTCAAGATGACGAAGGTAATAATGGAGGAGCATTATTTACTAACGATAAAAAAGAATGGGTTTTACCTGTTCTTAGTATAAAAGATTAGTATGAGTGGCAAGGCACCTAAACAAAAAGGCAACAGAATCGAACGTGAATGTGTGAATCTAGCTAAAGGATTTGGCTTTGAATCTAAACGAGCGTGGGGATCTGATGGCAGGTCACTCGGATGGCACGAAGAAGTAGATATGACTATTACTATAGGTGATAGTATAAAAGATGATTTATTTAAGTTTCAAGTTAAAGGTCGTAAGAAAATTGGAGCTTTATACAAACCATGTGAACATGTTTATGGACAGATATTAAAAGAAGATCGTCAAGAGCCACTTGTTACGATACGATACAAAGACTTGTTAATGCTCTTTAAGAGACTAACAGGATAAATCTAATTAACTAATAAAAGGAGCCTGATTGGTTCGTGGAATTAGAAATTAGAGGCTGACAACAGGGGTGCTGGTTGGCGTTAGCACCCCTATTAAATAAGGAATTAATATGGATGTACAATATGAAATAAAACAAATACACAAAAAGCTGAAAGAAATAGAAGAAATTGTGAAACAATTACAGGAGTATATGAATGACGCATATAATAGAGAGCTTATTGGCAAAGACTACTAGAGGAGTATTAACTAAAAAACCATCTAGACAAAAATGCGGTCTATCTAGTAAAGCAGATAGAACAATAAAATATTGTACTAGATGTTGTAAATGCTGGGAACCAGAATACACTACAACAAGAATGAAATCAAAATCTATGATATTATACTACACAGACTTTCCAAAATTTAAGAAACCAAGAGAGGAGTGTCCTAAATGCGTAGACTTACAAAACAAGAATGTATAGATAAATTAAATATTGCGATAAATGGACTAGATGACATTATAACCACTCATAGTGATAGTGGTACTCTTAAAAGAGTGGCAAAACTAACCTTAGAAAAAATCATTGAACTGGAGGTAAAATGAGACATATAGACAAAATAATCAGGAATATATTAAATGGATACAGAGGCATAAATCTTAATTATGATGCAGTAATAGAGAAACTAACTTATGAGTTATCTTCTGCTGTTATGGAAGAATACAGTAAAGATTTAGGTCAAACACATGAAAAAACTCTTGATATAATTAAGGGTTCTTTTAAAGAAGCTAGGAATGAGGAAGAAGAATAATGAAAACAATCATAAAAACTCTATTAATATTAACTACAATTACAAGTAGTCATAGCTGTATTGAATGTTATCATAAAGTACATACATTATGGTGCTATTGGCATTGGATAGGAGATAAATGGTAATGAATAAGAAACTAATCAAACAGATATTTAAAGAAAATGGTGTTCAATTAGGTAAAGGCACTATTGAAGTTATTGAAGACGAACTACAAAGAAGTGCTGGTAGAATGGCAAAACGATGTTTTAAAGGCAACATTAAACGATTAACACCTGAACTAATGTATATAGCATTAGGCAGATACAGTTCAGAATGAAGACTGCAATAGTTGACAACAAAGAAGTAAAAATAGGTGACATAGTAGGCTTTAAATGTGACTATGAACAATATGGTGAAATAGTCAAAATACATGGTAGCGGCAAAAGAGCTATGTTAACCCTATTTAGAGAAGACGGCTTTGGAGATGAATATAATAGATATGCTACTCATACCGATATGGAAGCTGAAAGGTGCTGGTTATGAACCTAAAAAATAATCATGCACATAGCATACTCGCTCTAATTAAAAATGAATTAGGCGAGAAGATAAACTATGAACATAAATATGCAGACACAGATAAAGTAAGATTTTCTGATGGAGCACATAATGGATATGTTCATGGATTAGACGAAGCATACACTATTATAGAAAAATACCAAGGGTGGATTAAACAATAATAAACCATTAATAAAGGAGGAATAATGGGTTATAGATCAGAAATAGTAGCTGGTGTACCAGTAGAACACAAAGAAGATGCATTAAGTATAATTAATGAGTGGGATGAAGTATCAGAAACTCCAGAAACATTCTATATGCATGCATATGAGTGGAAATGGTATCATGAATATGAAGACATAGGTAAGTTTAACGACTTCATTAGTAAACTAGAAGATAAGTATCTAGAATCTGAACATAGACCATTTTTGATATGTCTAGGAGAAGATGGGGCTTGTCATACTAGAATCGGAGAACCCTATGAACATGACATTTATGAAGTTTCACATATAGAAACCCCCATTAAATGGAAAACATGGATAGTTGACGAAGAATCATGATAATTATAACATTATGGGAATGGATATTAAATCTATTTGTATTCAGCCTTAGTATCTTTATGATACTATTAAGTATAGCTGGATTTATATTGATAATATATATTCTCAAACAACCCAAAGGAATAAGGTAATGGAATTACAAAAAGCAAACACAGTATATAAGACAGAAGATTATGAGATGTTTAAGAAAATGAAACATAATCGCTATGTTAGGGAACAACATGTTCAGAAGTTAAAGAAAAGTATGAAAGAAAGGTACTATCATATACCTTTAGTAGTAACAAAAGACTTCGAAATAGCTGATGGACAGAATCGTTTTGAAGCTATAAAGAGTCTTGGACTACCTGTTTACTTTATCGTCTTAGAAAACATAACAGTAAAAGACGTAAAGAAAATGAACATGAATCAAGAAGGATGGTCTAGAAAAGAGTGGGCTGAAAGCTATAAGTCTGAAGGACTTACTAATTATGTATACTACTTAAATATCCGTAAGGAGTTTAAAGTTAGTCATACAGTAGCTTTAGCACTATTAGCTAACCATACTGATGATATAATCATGCTAAGAGATCTATTTGTTCAAGGTTCTCTATTTGTAGAGGACTATGAACTAGCACGTAAAACTGCTATTAAACTAAGAGCATGCCGTGAGACCTTTAAGGGATGGAGAAAGGCTAACTTTGTTTATCCTATGATATATCTCTTGAAGCAAACACCCAAAAAGTACGACCATGAAAGGTTTCTGGCTAAGTTAAAAGTAGCTCCAACACTACTTATAAATGAACTTAGCTTATCACAAAGGAAAACTGATATTATAAATGCAATTGAAAAGATTTATAATAATAGGGTTGTAACTGGAGCTAAGGTAAGACTACCAGTTGACTGGTAGTTAAACAATACAGAGGAGGTGCTTAGGCATTTCCTCTGTATTTTTATTGGTCTCCACCAAATATACTACCTAGATCAGGATTCCAGTCTCCAAACCAGTTACCCTGTTTATATATATTATCAGGTAACCAACCCTCTCCTCGTTTCATCCAAGGTATGTTTTTTTGCATCCAGCCTCTAACATTTTTCACAGCTTCTACCCCAGCATCTCCACCAGTAGGGGTTCCACCAGTGGGAGGTGCTGTAGCTTCATCTTTATATTTCATTGGATACTCTTGAAAAGCTATTTGGTCTGTCATCTCTGGACTTAAATTTTTTAACCAAGGATCTACCATACTATGTTTAAATTCAGCGTCAGTTGTCATAGGATGGTATGGATGTTCATCTCTATACATTGATTCCTGCCAGTTTTTAAATCTATAATTAGATGTATCTGCTGGAAATCCATATCTTTTAGAACCTTGTTTACGAGTTAAATAACTACCACGTAATCCATAACCATGTAATCCTTTATCTATTTTATCTGCTAATGTTAGATCTGGAACTTTTGGTTGTCCAATATGATGTCCAATCATTTCATGACCAAGTTCATGAGGGGCAGTATCAAGATTTTCATAACCCATTTGAAGTGGATTAATTAATGCTCGTGCAGTATCTGTCGGTGCTGTTCTTGGAGTATAATAACCAGCTGTACCTTTAGACGCAGGGGTTGTTCTTTGACTAGGTGACATTAAGTCATAATATGCATCATACATAGAGGGTGGCATTCCTGCATACATTTTTAGTCTTCCAGCTTCAACTTGTTTTTTTATATCACCAGCTTTACCAAGTAATCCAAGTTCTGGATCATCATATTTACCTGTTAATCCAAGTCGTTCTATATAATTATTAATATCTTGTTCTGGCATTTGATCAACAAAGTCTCCAACCCAAGCTGGATCAACTTCATATTTTTTCATTTCTTTAAGATAATTAAAGTTTTTACCTTTAGTTAGTTTATAATTTGTTCCATTAGCCATTATTGATCTCCTAATTGATAATCTATTTCTTCTTGCTGTAGTCCTCGTTTTTGTGCCCGTTTAAAACGACTTATAGCTGTATTAATTGGCAGTCTAAGCGTTATTTCACCAACACGCTCAGGACTTTCAACAAGTTGTTTAATTTGTCTGACACCTCTACCAAAAGGGAACATAGTATATGCAGTATAACTACTGAATTTCTCCCAGTCACCAGTTAGCAGCTCCCATGCTGCATCAGGAACTCTTGCAATTGGTGGCTTTAACAAGTTTAAAGCTCCTAATTTAGAGCCAAAGAAAGCCATATCACGTTCTCTTTTGTCACCATACAATGAATCTGCAATTGCCTGCAGAGTATCTAATGGTGGTGCTAGTGCAGTATCAAAAATACTGAACATAAATGCACTACCCATTGCAAACATGAACATATCTATAGCATAGATGTCCTTAAATCTTTCGTATTCAGGTGTTCCTCTCCTGAAACCATATAACTTAGCTTGTCTGTAAAACTCTTTACGTACTCTTATAGAGTTCCAGACAAAAAGCTTGAATCTGGATAATACTTTACCCATAGCAGTACGCATAAAAGCTGGTCTTGCTGAGTTCTGGTATAAATATTGAGTATTTTCTATGCCACGCATCCCCATATCAAAAACAAAGTCATCATTTATAGATAGTTCTCTACCTTCTACACCATATTTATTGATAGCTTGTATAGCATGTGCAGTAAAAGCATTCAAACGATTAACTTTTTCTGAGTGCTGCATAAAAAATGAACCATATTTTACCATTACATCCTTTACACCATACCTATCAATTACTTCTAGTACAGTTTCCTCACCTTTATTCCTACCACTTTTCATAGCTTTTGTAATATCACGTTGTATATCTTTGATATTTACACCAGCTTTCTTTATTCCAGATCTTAAATTAGTATTTATTTCAAATTCATTCTGTATAAAGTTGTCTATTACACCACGTTCTTCAAGATACTGTAGTAATTCTTTTTTATTTCTAGCAAATTTTCCATTATTTAGTTTAACTACTGGATTACCATCTGCATCAGATAACAATCTTTTATATATCTGTTTATCACTAAATGATCTAAAAAAGTTACGTATCCCTGCACTACCAGCGGTCATAGCGTTACCACTAAATATATTAGTAGCCCACGTGCCCGTATTCGCCAGTAAACTCATTAACTGATACTGAGCCTCCATTCTACCAAATTCGTGGATTTTACGGCTAAAATACTCGATTCTAGCCTCTTTATCACGTGGAGCGTTCTTTATAAATGGTGGTCTAACACCTTTTCTCTCATATAACCACTCAAAACCTTTAATCATGCTTTCGTCTGAAGTTAAATAGAACAAGTTCTTTCTATCTTTTAACTTTAGTGGGTCAATACCTTCAGACATTCTATTACTAAAGTATGATTGATGCCCTAGTATACTTTGCATATATAATCTAATGTAATCAGCCCAGACTTCTGGGTAATTGTTATATTCACTTTTAGATAGTTTATTTTCTTCAGCCTTACTTACTTTATAGCGTTTACCCATTCTATCTAACATGCTGTCAATCTCATATTGACCTTTTATTGCAGTAGCATTCTTATAATAACCTCTAATTATTTTATCCATATAATCAGAGAGCAATACAGGTCGTTTATCATATCCAACCATATTAAATGACCTGTCACGTAGTGGAGCTGGAGTTGAACCCTGTTCATCAACAATAGCATCAAGATCTTTTTCTTTTATTTTACCTAAGTCAGCCATGATTATATCTTTTATATTAAATGAATCTCCTTGCTCCATAGATTTGTTCTCCATTTTATATCGCCATTTTTCTGCTTCTAGACTGGCTTTTTTTGGAGACATACCCGCACGAATACCCTCGTTTTCTCTATTGATAACTTCTAATTCGATCCATTCTCTAATTTCTCTACGTGCACCTTTATTATATCCGAAATTCATGTGAGGCATATATTCATAGTATTCAAATTTTCCTATACTACGATAGTTCTTACGTTTAGAGAGCCGAAACTTCTTTAAATCTTTTATATTTCCTTCACTAGCTATAAATCTTTCAAGTTTATGCTCATATTGATAGCGTTTAAATCCTTCTGTACCAATTAAATTGATAACTTCAGGATTATCTAGTTTTTTCTCTATAACATTTAATCTAAAATGTTTATGATCAAACTTGCCCTCGCTATCCCATCTCATATATTTATTTAATACACCACCTGTTTTTTTATACCAAGCACCAAAGTCAGTATCCATTTCCCATTTACCTTCATTATCAGATACTTTATTCTGATACCTATCCTTAGTATATATAAACTTATCTCCAATATGCTCAAAGAACTTAGTAACATGTTTATCTAGTGTTTCTAATTTCTTTAATTCTTTTAGGTCTGTAGGTCTGTAACCTTCTTCTCTATATTTAAATAGTTCTTTAAATAATCTATGTTGTTCTGCAGGATTAAAATTGTTTAAGTACTCAGTAACTGGATCTAGAAACTTCTGGCTAAAATGTTTATCTTTAGTAATATTCATTTCTGCTTTTTGCCAATACTTACCTATAGCTCCTATTGGAGAGGTAAAATGATAAATAGGTTGTTCTTTTACACCCTTACTAGTCTCAACTAAACCATGATAAGCATAGTATGGTTTGAACATACCCTTACTAGAAAGTTTTTCGTCAACAAAACGTGGGTCTAGGTACCAGTATTTGAGCTTAAACTTCAATCCGTAGGGGTCTCTTATCCCTTCTATATATTTATTAACTGCAACTACATCATCAAATTTTATAGTATCTGCCGATCTAGGCAGTCCTCCACCAGATAGAATACTTGTAAAATACTTGAACCATTCATTAAAATTCTCAGAAAGTACTCTATGGTCATCCATATTCTTTCTGAACTGCTTTACTTCTTTTACCATATGATCATTTAATGCCATTAGGCTTAAGGCATCAGAGTCAATAACATCATTTATTGTCTCAAGTACAGGTTCATTTCTACGATTCTCTACATCTAATTTAATCTTTACCCTATCTTCTGGCTTAGCTTCTTTCATAGAAGTTCTTCTAAAGGTAAGATTAATTCTAGGCTTTCTACCTTCTGTAGCTTTCGGTACTGAATGCAGGAATTGCTCTTGAGTCTCTCCCTGCATTATTAATAAATCATTTTCTTTTAAATTAATTCTATAGTCCCTGCCACCCTTTTTAGTAGTGTGTAGGTTAAAAGGAACACTAGCACCAAAGCTAACAGATGCTATAATAGGATTAGTACCTAACTCAGGTTCATTATCTGCATGTCTACCGATACTATCTTTTTCGTTTCTATATTTATTAACAAGCACCGAATTAAATTTTACTCCAGTAATATCTTCTATCTGTTTTTTAATTGCAAGTATTTCTGGTATCCAAGATTTAGGAGCTATAGGATCTTTACCAGAATATGAATAATCTGTACCTTTATCTCCATAATATGCAGTCAATCTAGGCTCTTTTCTACCACTTATCTCTCCTTGTTCCCATTCAATAGCTTCATCTAATTTCTTCATATCAATATTTTTTATCTTATCAATTAAATGAAGTATCTTTTTATTCTCATACTCAACAATCTTTGATTCAGGATTCCTTCTTTCAGCAATCTTTATAGGATTAACCTTTAATTGAACATCTCCTGCAGAAGCTCTATCATATAGTTCTTCCATCTTCTGATAGTATTCACGCTTTGCTTCAAAAGGAATATGATCTGAACCATGTATTGCTTTATTGTGATTTACCTCAGGTAAGTCTACTCTAGTATTCTTTTGTCTGTATCCTGTTATAGGACTAAGTAACAATGTATGAAAATAATCTAACAATGGCTTAGGACTGATGCCGTGTCTTACCGCAAGATCACTAAGGTCTTTGTTAGCTCTTTCTATCTTAGCTTCTAATTCTATTATTCTACCATCAGACTCTTCTTTGCTTTCAAGTCTATCACGCATGAAAGCTTTTATCTTATTTTGTAACTCTAAAACTTCAGGTATAAGTTTAGATGTTACATCTCCTTTTATATTCTTATCAGCTAACTCTTTATGTATTCTAATAAAGTGTTTATGTAATAATTCTATTGCTCCTAGTTGACCATAGGTTTTACCTACACTATCTAAAGCCCTATCCATTATATTACTATTAGCCCAATTAGTAACAAGACCTTTACTATTGATTAACATATTGTCAATAAGGATTCCTAGATGCTTCTCAACAAATTGAGAAATCTCTTTTTCAGAGTAACTCTTTAAAGCACCACCACGATGTAATTCTATTGGTATTCTATCATATAAATTTTTATAAGATTTTATTATATCAGGAAATTTAAGATTATTAAAATTAATCCCCATATCATACATATATTTTACTAGTTGAGGTAAAACCGATACATCCTCAGCGTGTAATTTATCTTTTACACGACTGATAGAAAAAGCCATGTCATGTAAAGTCATTGCATCTTTTACATGAAACTCTGATAATTTATAGATAGCACGAGGTTCTTTCTTCATTGTATTATAATCTACTATAATATCTTTATTAGGAGACCTAGTAATCTTATATCTCTTTTCGCCAATCGTTGTATTGGCACTTTCACCTACCTTTAGTCCAATAAAATCTTCTAATTCTGGCTTAATTTTAAAACCACCCTTCTTTAGTGTTTTCTTACCAAACATATCTGTTTCATAAATAAAATCTTTTATTTTTTTAAATCCTATAGTTCTAGGTTTAGACTTTGGATTTGCAACATTAATGGCATCTCTTATTGCAGCTAGATGAGAGTTATTACCCCACATATTTATTTCTTTGTAGCCAAAGTATCTTTCTCCATCTAAATTAGAACCCATAACTTTTTCACCTGTTGTTTTACTATATACTTCTGTTTTGAATATAGATTCAAACAACATTTTTCTAAAATTAGGATACGGTGTAACTGTTGGATCGTTACTCGCATCAGCAGACTTATTAACTATAAGCGTACCTAAGTCTCTAAAGTATTGATCTCTAGTCTGTCCATCAACAAGACCATCTTTTAAACTAACTACAGCTTCATATTCTTTTCCATTTTTTCCTTTGAAGGTAAATGAATATTCTCCACCCTTGGATTTAACATAGTCTACCCAATTCTGCATTACTATCTTTGCAGAAAGTCCATAGCCTAACCCTCTACTGCCTTTAGTAGCTCCTTGAGCTACTTTATGTCTGTATGCTGGAGAATACATAAACATTCTGTATTCTAATTCTTTATTTTTACTGTAACCTTTATCTCCCTCTACTAAATCATATCCCTTATATTTTAATATCTCCTCCTTTGAAATATTAGGGTCTGTAAACTTATCTTCTATATTTTTCTTATATTCACCTTCTAGATGTGCTCTTTCATTAGCAACATCTTTAAAGTTTTTGGCTAACTTATTAGAAAAGCCTTGGAAAAATTTGATATTGTCTGAGTCCTTGTCTGCACCACCAAGATATACGTTGTCTTTGTGATGCGTAAAGGAACCCGCTCCTCTTTGCCCCGTAAAACCCCTAAAGCGTAAGACACGCGTACCAGACATACTGTCAGCAGGAGTGCGAATAGCCAACATATTAAATGTTGTATTCCACTTTGCCATGTCAGGTTTTGATATACCCTCATTATAGGATTTACGATATTGCATCCAAGCTTCGCCCAGCGTGACTGGCTGGTTCCTAATAACCATACTAATCTGTTTAGCATCTGTCCCCTTTTTAAATTTTAAAATATTTGGATCTCTAGTATTTAAAATATTTCTTAAATCTTTCTCTGGTATATATTTATTATTAATAAGCATACCCCTAAAAGCCTCATCAAGATAGAGTTCTCCTTCACGAAGATTTCTTGTTTTTTTATGAGGATCTATATCAACATACATCATCTGGTCTTGTGTAAAGGCTTTTAACCATGACTTACCACCATATTCTATGTATGGATTAGAGAATCTTCGAACAAGATACTTCTTGTATGCATTATGCCAGTTATCTTTAAATAATACATTACGAACAAGATAGGTATCACGCATAGCTTCAGATAGTAATTTATTTGTAGAGTGGAATTGTTTATAATCTGAATTTGCATCAAACTCAAAGTCAGTATCAAAGAAACCTTCTTTATCTAACTTGTTAAGTTTATCCATAAACATACGTGTTAGTTTGGGTTCTGTGTTTGTTAATATTTTATCTCTAACAAAATCAAAAGGTATTTCCATAACACCTAGATCATGTTCATTCATCATCTTTATAAATCCATCTGTATCACTAATCTCTTCTTTTGCAAGTTTTTCTTCAAAAGCTCTAACAAGCTCTCTACCCCTAACTGAACCAGCTAGTGATGGTTCTATTACTTCTTTAAAGTATGCTTCTGCAAATTTAGGAGCTTGTATCTCGTTAGATTGACCATAAAACTGTATAGGTATTTCTTCACCTTTAATAGCTTTTACTACATTCTCAAAGGTACCTGTACTTAATTGTAGGTTTTCTATAGGAAACTTATAGATATGTAATGGGTCTTTATTAAATATATTGTATTGTAATTCTTTAGTACCCTGCTTGGTTTCATACCAACTTTTTTCATATTCTATTTTACTGGTTTGATGGTCACCTCTTAGCTTTGCTGAACTATCAAATACAAGAAAGTCTATATTGTTAGCTTCCATAAATTTATTCCACACTTCATTAGCACGTTGTCCATTTGACTTAGTAGCTAATGTTCCTAGATTAGTAGCACCAACTAATACAGGTTTATAGTGTCCAGATTTAGGGTCAAGTCCTACTGCATGTACACCTGCATCAAAGAAAGCTTGTCTTACCATTACTCCACCATCAGTATCACTCGATTCTTTTTCTTGATGCTTAGGTGCTGTAGTATTTACATCTGGTATAATAACAACTCTCATCAGTCCATCTGGATTAGTCTTTTTAAAACTTAATGGAGATAGTGGAGTCATTCTATTAGATAACAACTGCATACGTTTATTAAAATCAGCTACGCTTTTACCATAACCTTTACTTAGTAATCTGTGTAACTGATTTAAATTAGGAGCATTGGGATCTATTAGTTTATTATTAGCAGCATGGTGTATAATATTAGAGATCCATTTGCGTTCATGATTAGTATTTTCACCAAAAATACTTTTCTCAACTCTCTCTGAATGCTCATAAGATTCACGTATTGCTTTATATGTTTTAGGATCACCTTGTGCTAATGCTTCAAATATCATTTCTTTTGTAAGTTGAATATTGCCAAGCTTATCTTTATAGTTTGCAGTCATTAAAAAGTTTTTATCCTTAACACCACTATATATATATTTACCTTCACCATCCAATGCCTCTTGAACAAGCTTCAGCTTATTAGGGTCTAACTCAAATATTACATCATTACCTTCTTGATTAATTCTGTGTTTTAATATTTTAAAAGGCTTACCATTTTCATCTACTCCGTGAGTTAAGAATTTAAACCCTTCTTTAAATCCTAGATATTCTAATGGTAGCTTATGATACTTTTCACCTATTGAAACTACACCAATTTGTTCATTCTCTGCTGTTTCAAGTGTTGCAAACAGCTTTCCCTTTCTTTTAGAAAGTTTTATAAAGTGTACTTTTTGTAATGGCTCTACATCACTATGCCATCTAGACCTTAGAGTTTTCTCATGTTTCTTAAGAATCTTATCTCCAAGTATATTTTTCATTCTTTCAATGAAAACTTCTACTTGCGGTGCTTCACCTTTCTTACCTAAACTTGCTCTACGTGCCCCTTCCACAGCATCAGTAAAATCTTGGATGTTTCTAAAAACATCTTTCTCTATATCATTGTAAAGTCTTTCATTCATTTGACTTAGCTTAGGCTTAACTAATGTTAAGTCATCTGTAAAGTCTGATTGCTGACTATTAAAGATTGAATCAGAGTTACTAATAGCATCCTGAAGTCTCTTTACTAATTTAGTATCTATTGCATCTCTAGCTTTCTTCCTATAGTATGAATGAATATCTTTTTCTTCAAAACTTCTCTGAGTTTTTTCATAGTGTTTGGTTGCTCTATCTCTCCAGTTAGACTTAGGAAAATGATGTTCTAAGTATCCTAGAGCTGAACCAGTAGCACCTTCTAGTTTCTCTGAGTTCTTAAATGAAGGCATAGGATGTTCTTCTATTATATAATCTCTAGTTCTGCTACTTAGATATTTAAAATCTTTAGATAATTCAGGATCTACTATATCTCTTATATCTCTAGAAAATCTTCCTTCACCCTGTTTTTCACCTAATAGCCATTTACCTGCTGCAGATTCATGTGCAGGTCTAGTATTATATCCAAAGAATCCACCTAATAGATATTCATATATCTGCATCTCTGTTGGGTCACCACGTAATGTAGAAGGCAATCCCATAAACATAGATGCAACACTTCCTCGCAATCGTTTATTAGCAATATCTATTTGCCTTGGTGTTCCTTTATACATCTTACCTACAGAAACAAAGTTACCTATAGTACCAAAGGCACCACCTGCTATAGCACCCCCTACAAATGCATCAGCCATAATATCTTTGCCTTTCCATACAGAACTAACAGCACTAGCAACACCAAGACCTAGGGCTTCTTCACTAATAGCTCTAGTTTTAGCACCTCTCCTAAGAAAATCTAGAGTCTCTAGTTTGCTTTTACTTAGAGTAGCATCCATTAGTCTCTTTGTTCCACGAGAAGCTAACATTGGAACAGACATTGCGTCTAATGTATCTATACCAGATTGGATAGCTTTATAGAAACCTGTTTTACCAAATGGTTTTCTTAATAAAGACAATGGAGCTTTCATAATAGCTGGAGCAAATCCAGCAAGATGCCCTAGTTGTCTAAAGATAGCCTCACCAGTATTGCGGGGTTCTTTAGGGATGAGATCAAATGTAGTTAATCCCTCAATGAACCCTGCCTGTGCCTGTTGCAGTCCTCTTCTAAGACTAAAATCAGATTCCATTCTTTTGAATCCTATATGACTGCGTTCAGCAAGGTATTCAAGTTCATCTAACTGATCGTCAGAGAACATATCAGGATTAGACCTGTATGTATTTATAAGACTTTCTACTTTAAAGCCTTCATATGAATTAGCCAAGGTTAGTCGCCAAATCCACCCATCATATAATCAGCTCCACCTATAGCACCAGCACCACCTGCACTTGCTAGTATAATTTGAGCTTGTTCAACACTAATATTTAATCTAGCCGCTAACTGTGCCGCAGCTTTTGAAGCAGCTGCAGTTCCACCACGTACTAATTCTGGAGCATATGCTCTAGCTCTAGCTGGTGCAGTTCTAAGTCCTTCTCCCATAGTTCTTGCAGTTCTTCTTAATTCTTTAGCACCTCTAGCACCTTCATATCTTGCTCTATGATATAATGGACTTCCAGCTAGTCTATCTCTAGCACGACCTATAGCCTGTCTAGGATTCTGCATACCATATCTAAGATTATGATAAGCAGGACTTTTAGCTAATATGTCTGCACCTTTACCACCAATATTTCTACCTTGTTGGCTCATTTTTTGAGCTATCTGTCTTATTCTATCTTTTGGATTAACACTAGTACCCATATTCCAAACACCTCTAGCACCTTTTGCAGCTAGTCCTAAACTACCACCAAATCCAGCTATAGTTCCTAGTCCACTTGCAAATTGGTCTAAACCAGTCTCACCATAGACAGACTCACCTCTTGATTGTGGCTCCCATTGGTCAGGCATTAGCAATCCTAATGTCATCATATCAAGAGCACTATAAGCACCCTTTGCTAAAGGTCTTGACTCTTTTCTAAAGTGCTGACCCATTTGTTTTGCCATCATTGCAATAGCTTCTGCCTCATTATCGTTATAACGATTAGGGTTTCTATTGTAATCTATTAACAATGACCTCATTTGATCTCTGTTCATTTTATTCTCCTGTTATTCTAAATTACCAATTTAACTCTGTTGCTTCTAATAAATTCATTGGAGTAGCAGCAGGATATTGAGTATCTATTATATTAGTTATTTCTGGATACCATTTAGTTATATGATCTGTGGCTTTTGGTTCATCTGGAATAAGATGCCTACCAGCTTCTCTTGATCCACGCTCTGCTGCAGATTCAGTAAACCAATTTTTATCTACCATCCATTGCAAGGCTCTATACCAAGGAGATGCTCCATCAAGATTTTCAGCCTGATTTCTCCTTCTCATAAAATCTATTTCAGCTTCTTTCTTTTTTTGCTTTGCTTCAATAAAGCTACCTAACTCATCAAACATCTTATTTCTTTTATCCCAGTCTGTTTGCATCCTGCCTTCTCTAGCTTGATTTATAGCTAAATTACCTTCATTTACAGCAGCCTGTCTTTCATTTGCACTAGCTTTCCTAGCTCCAAGAACAGCATCTAATAAACTTCTACTTCCCTCAGAGCTATAACCTGTCCAGCGTTGTTGCATTTGTGGTACTACCATATTATTCTCCTAAGTTGTTTTGTTCATTCCTAAGAATGACCCACCTAAATTAAACAAGTTATTACTCATATTATTTCTCCAAGATGACTGTGCATTTTGATTCTGAACTTGTTGATTGTATTGTGATTGTTTTAAATACTGATTATAAGTATTCTGGTTCTGTGTGTTAAATTGCTGATTAGCTAAAGACCTTTGGTCTATTCCACTAGCAAATTGTCCACCTTGACCATAAGCCTGTGTAGCCATTTGACCAAACTGACCTGCCATACCAAGAGAAGTATTCATAATACCCTGCATACCTTTAGCATATTGATCTCCAGCTTGTCTATTAGTTATAGCATCATAAGCACCACCCATACCTACCATGCCTCTAGCTGCTGTTGCTGCATTCATATTGCCTATTGTCTGCTGTCTCATATCTCCTACATTCTGTCTAAGATTCTGAAACATTCTTTGATTATAAGAGCCACTTGGATTCATCATATCTTTATAGGCACCTCTAAAATCACTTCCCAATCCAAAACTATTGCGTATACTTTGAGTTAAAAGTGGATTAGTTTGATAATCACTTTTTGATAAATCAAAACTAAAGTCCTGATTTATATTCTTAGGCTTATTCATAGCCCCCGTTAACAAGCCCAGACCAGCTGATGCTATTCCTAGATACGGACTTGCTGCTGTTAGAAAATTACTCATATTAAAACCACTCCCTGTTGTTGGTGTCCCCGCTTGTTGTGCTAAATTTGGTTGCACAGCAGTAGGATTATTTGTTGTTGCTGTATTATAATTAGGATTTAACTGAAAATTAGGATTACTGTTTAATCCAAAATTAGAGTATGATGGAGGAATAACTGTATTTGTAGAAGGTGTACTAACGGGGGGTTGATTTTGTATAGTAACAGTATTAGTTCCCACATCCGTATTGCCTGACTGTATATTCCACAAAGGATTATTTGTCATATCTATATTATAACCATCTGGCATAAGTTACTCCGTGTTTAATGTTAATGAGGTCTTAGCCCAGCCTTCGCTGGTTCGCCCCTGTATTTCATAAGATGTACCATCATTAGACCTAACTACTCTGATGTCACCTTCTTTACCTGAAAATTCTTCTTTA
>VTLG01005817.1_pt1 | contig 37740 bp, 50 predicted proteins | sample 4694571 | NCBI WGS metagenome assembly VTLG01 (sample SAMN12604809, study PRJNA352737) | marine metagenome | biome: ENVO:00000447; feature: ENVO:00000209|ENVO:00000569|ENVO:01000036; material: ENVO:00002151; isolation source: viral sequences binned using virsorter ...
AAATCTTGTGTGAATTGGGGGTTCAACGACGGCACGATCGTCGCCGCTCACTACCAGGGCATGAGGAGCCAGCATTTCGGCAAGGGCACCGGGATCAAACCCCACGATCTTTGCACGGCCGATTTATGTTCGAGCTGCCACAAGCTGTTTGATGATTACAGGACGTCCGACCTTGAAAACCGAGATCAAAGAAGAATCGATCACTCGGAGCAGTTTCTGTATTGCATTGTAAAAACCTTAATACGTCGTTACCAGGAAGAGGTGTTAAAGACATAGATGGAATCGTTTGAAGAAATTGAACTAGGAACCGTCGTCTACGATGAAGTAACAGAAGAGGGCCGGATTGAATTTTTGGAAGGTTTTGATGTATGGCCTAGAGTCATTCAATTAGATGTTTTGCATGATCTGACACACCAGTTAGAAGATAAGTACAACGAAGTCCACAAGTTGTGCTATCCCAAAAAAGATGGCGATTAAATCTCCGCTAACAGGGGAAGTAAGTTCCCAGGGTGAACTGCTTATGGAGCAACTGCTAAAAGACGCCGACATACCGTTTGCCCGAGAACACAAATTTCATGAGACCAGGCGCTGGCGTTTTGACTTTGTGTTGTTGCCGCTCGAAAAGAAGATAGCGATCGAAGTTGAGGGTGGGGTATTCAACAAAGGCCGGCACACCAGAGGCCAGGGCTACCAGAATGACTTAATAAAATACAATCAGGCGGTCATGGATGGTTGGAGAGTGTTGAGATACAGCACGGGGCAGGTTCACAAACCACACGTCGAAGAGATAAAAGAGCTATGGCAGAGATAGAGGTTTATATAAATCTTTGGGCGTACATGATGCGCGAGGCTCCTCCTACGGGCTGGTATAAAAAACAGCCCTGGTACGTTCCGGCTTTCGGTTACCGGGAGTCGAGCCCGGTGATCAGCGAGGACGACGTTGAAAAAGCCGAGGCCGTCGGCGAGATGCTCAACCGTATGCGCGAGAAAGACGAGGAGGGCTACCGAATCATCAAGATCTATTATCGCGCCACGGCTAACGACGAAGAGACAACAAAGTCGTACCGGTTCTATTTGATTGACCAGGAGCTGGGTGTGGATAGGCGAGAGGTGTACCGGAGATTGAAACAAATAAAAGCTTACCTGGAAGGAGCGCTGGCCGAGCGTTTTGGAGAATGAGGATAAAGAAGCCTGGTGCCGTCTAGGAGAAGAGTACGAGCGCCTGTTTCTAAAAAAGCAAAGCTTCGACGGTGTCCGGTTTAAATTAAACCCGCAAAAGATAGACGATAAGTTCACCCATGATTTTTTGATGGGGGCCCGCTGCGATCTAAAGACGATACGCACGGCCTGGAAAAAAGCCGACCAGCTATTCGGGATTCCTAACCAATACGCGATCTCGATCAACCACAAAGATATTCAGAGATACCACAAGCTCTACCCGAACATATTTCTGTTACTGGATATACAGACTGAGCTATACCAGGGCTACCATTTAACTGATTTGTTTCGTTTGAAGGTTTACGTCAAAAAAGGTCTCGCAAAACGTCATTTTTATCAGAACAGACAAGATGATAACCTCGGAAACGCTCGCTCTAGCTGGGTTTTTAACGCCCTTTGGTTCCCTAAAATAATGTCTCAAAATATTAGACATTAGTCTCAATATTTGAGATTATATACACATCGAAACATTGAAGGGATCGAGAAAATGGAAAACCAAAACGAAGAAATTAAAGTCCTGGTAGCTTGCGAGTGTTCAGGCACGGTGCGCGATACATTTTACTGGGCTGGGTTCGACGCCTGGTCGTGTGACATCAAGCCAGCCGACACGCCTACCAACCGACACTTACAGATGGACGTGCGCGAGGCGCTGAAATTACAAGATTGGGACATGTTGATTATTGCCCATCCTCCTTGCACTCGGCTTTGTAACTCAGGTGTCAGATGGTTGCACGAGCCCCCAGCCGGCAAATCAAAATTGGATATGTGGGCCGACCTGGACGACGGCGCTGCTCTGTTTAGAGAGCTTATGGACGCCGACGTGCCTTATATTTGTGTCGAGAATCCGGTCATGCACAAGTACGCGAAAGCAAAAATCTGGGGCGAGAACTACGAGAAAGACTGTGTGAACGATGGCACCTTTGAGCGTACGACCGTCCAGCCCTGGCACTTTGCCCAGGACGTCGACGCTGAAGATAACGTCAAGAAGATGACCCACCTTTGGCTCAAGGGCCTGCCAGCGTTAAAGCGTACCGGCAGCCTGACTAAAGACACGGCCAGGGACGACATCCACAAGTGCCCGCCCAGCGACGAGCGAGCAGCGATCAGATCCAAGTTCCACCAGGGTATCGCCGACGCGATGGCCGATCAGTGGGCACCAATCATCAATCAAAAGAGGGCCGCGTAAGCGGCTCCTGGGAGAAAGACATGAGCGCAATAAACGTCAAACCGAATTGTGGGCCCACTGCCTGCGCGGTGATACTTAACCGGTCTGTTGATTTTGTGATGGATCAGTTTTCTCAGATGTTCAAAAAGACCGATCGATGGCAGGGCAGAAGCAATTGGCGTCAGCTACTGGGTTTTTTAAAGAAGAACAAAATCCAGACAAAGGAAGCGCCGATCGGCGGCAGCCTGGCTAAATGGGTCGAGATGAACACGTCAGCGACCGGAGTTTACTTGGTACGAGTGGGCAATCATTTTCTGGTGATCAAGGAGCGCCAGGTTTACGACAACCTGGGCTCGGGGGTGAGCGTTACCGATAGCTGGTGTAAGGCCAAGCGGGTGACTCACGCCGTCGAAATAAACTAGTTACAATCAAATTAACAAACGAAGGGATCAAACATGATTAAGAATGCAATTTACAAGATAAGAGAAGACCACCCCAGCGACCACAACATCCTGGGCTACGACAAGATCATTATTTTAGAGAAGCGGAAGTGGGGGGAGTACGAGCGCCTGCTACCGGCAGATGATCATTATGACCATGAGCGAAAGGTGACCTACTACGAGTTCGAGTACGTCTACGAGTGCTGGTCAGACGGACGGCGAGACGTATCTTCCATGCTGCACGAAGAGTTTGACGATGCGTTGATGCATTGCTACGACTTTGTCGGGTTTGTAGGCGAGGAATAGCGTGCAAAAAACAGGGGGGGTTTTACCGCAGATGAATAGCGACCTAGAGCGCAGGCTGTGCCAGCGGATACTGGTCAGGCGAAAGGATCTGGGGATGTCCAGGCAAGTCCTGGCAGATCTGCTGCAGATCAACTACGAGACGATAAGGCAGTGGGAGACCCAGGCGAGCGTCCCGAGACTCAGTCGGATTACCGATCTGGCTTTCGTTTTACAGACAAATATCGAGTGGTTGTTGTTAGGTCAGCAACCAAAAATCTCGAAATACAGAGTTAAAACAAAGAGTTAACAAACGTCAGATGCGATTGTGTGGGCACTGAAAGTACCCGATAATTAGTACGTCTCAAGATCCCTTCAAGTCATGAGATGGCTAAAACCACGTTGCTAGACGTTTTTACCCCGGCCTAAAAACCGGGGCTTTTTTTTGGAAGGTACGGTGCGGTTTATTGCACAGTAGCACACTCGGGAGACTTCGGTCTTTTGATTAGGAAGGCAGTTCCGGAAGGGCTGCCTTTTTTTATGGATGAAATTATGGAAGAGGCCACGACAGACCGGGTAGCTGATGTTGTGGTAGTCGGCAGTGCGGCCGCTGTTCTATCAAACATCGAGTCGATCGCGTTGATATTTTCCCTGGTGGCGGGCGGCGCTTACTACTCGATCAAGGCGATCCAGGCGCTAAGGAAAAAAGATTAAGTACTTTACCGAACAAGAGCTGGAGTGCCAGCACTGCGGGGAACGCAAGATAGACCCGGATTTCATGTCGATTATCGAAGACATGAGAGAAGAGTTAGATTTTCCTTTTGTGGTTACCTCCGGTTACCGGTGCCCCGATCACCCGATAGAGGCCAGGAAGAGAGAGCCAGGATCACACTCGACGGGGCTAGCGATCGATATAAACGTATTTGGTGAGAACGCTTTCAAGCTAACGCAACTGGCGATCACCTCTGGGATCAAGCGGATCGGCTGGAATCAGAAGGGCGAACACGCAAAGCGCTTTGTACACCTGGACATAGCAGAAAGCTCGGGCCTGCCGTCACCCACAATCTGGACTTATTAAATGGAAACGATAACGAACATCATATTTGGGATAACGAGCATCATATCGGTCGCCGCGATCATTGCGGCCGCGACCCCGTCGACCACGGATGATGAGTTCCTGGGCAAGATCATGAAATATGTAAACGTGATCGCCTTAAATATTGGTAACGCGGTCAATGAGAAAGCTAAAAAGAAAGTCAAGAAATAGTCCCCTAAACGGCGCTCAGAAGGCTCCCTTACTTTCGCCAATAACGATCTTCTGGGCGTCGTCCTTTCTAAAGTAGATAAAACTAGATGGCTACAGGCAAAAAAACGGGCGGCCGACAAAAGGGCACGCCAAACGCAAACAAACAAGAGCTGGTCGAGCTGCTCAACGAGCATTATCCAGGGTACAACCCGGTCGTGCAGATGGCGGGCATCGCCCAGGACGAGACAGTCGAGATGGTACACCGGGTGCAGTGCGCTAAAGAGATAGCCGGTTACATATTCCCTAAACTCAAGAGTATCGAATCGAACATCAGCGGCAACATGAGGCTGGTGGCGGTCGAGCTGACAGGAGTGGACGATAGCGACGACGATAGCTGAGCAACAGGCTCACAGTGTTCTACGGTACGCGCCCCAGGGCGAGGTGCTAAGAGAGTTTCACGAGTCTAAGAACTTTGTCCGGTGTCTTATCGGGCCCCTGGGATCAGGTAAGACCCAGGCTTGTATCGTTGAACTGTTTAACAAGATACACAAGCAGAAGGCCGACGATAACAACGTCAGGCGATCGAGGTGGGTGGTCGTTCGAAACACCTACGTCGACCTGCAGTCTACGACGATAAAGGACTGGCGCGAGGTCACCGAGCCCCTGCAGATTGGCCGGTTCGTAAACGGATCGAATCCGACACACTATATCGACTATATGAGATCAGACGGCACCAGGGTGATGAGTGAGGTGTTGTTCCTGGCATTTGATAGGCCAGACGACGTCAGAAAGATCAGGGGCCTGCAGTTAAGCGGAGCCTGGGCTAACGAAGCAAAGGAATTGGCTTGGCCTGTCGTGGCTATGATCATGGCCAGGGTAGGCCGGTATCCGTCCAGGGCGACATTGGGTAACTATTGGTACGGTGTGATCGCAGACTCGAACGCGCCGAGCGCCGATCATTGGTTAGGTAATTTAGCGTTAGACACCAAGCCCGACGAGTGGAGTTTTCATATACAGCCTGGAGCCGTACAGAAGATCGACGGGGCCTGGCGACAGAACCAGATGGCCGAGAACCTGAAGAACCTGCCCGAGGGCTATTACACCAGGCAGATCAGCGCACACAGCGAGGACTGGATCAGGGCCAACCTGGCGAACGAGTTTATCCTGGTGATAGACGGGAGGCCGGTACACCCGGACTTTAGCCAGACACAGCATGTATCAGATCACCCTCTGTTACCGACTCCCGGAAGGCGGTTGACGGTTGGGATTGACTTCGGTCGAACCCCGGCGGCGGTGATCATGCAACAACAATTTGACGGTCGGTGGTTCATCTTGAACGAGCTGGTGACCGAGAACATGGGAGCGCTTCGCTTTGGTGAGTTACTCAGGCAGTTACTCAACGAGAGTTATCCGAATTTTGATGTGGATAGTTACGGTGATCCGGCGGGCTCGCAGATGGCTCAGACGGACGACCAGACGCCGTTCATGATGTTGGAGCAGTCTGGCATATACGCATGGCCAGCGCCGACTAACGAGTTCGAGCAGCGCACCACCGCGCTAGACGCGAACCTCAGAAAGATGATCGAGGGCAACCCGGCGATCCTGATAGACCCAGGCTGTAAGACGTTGATCCGGGGCATGGCCGGCGCTTACCAGTTTAAGCGGGTAAAGACTAAAGACGGCGACAGGTATCACGACAAGCCGATAAAAGACTCGACCTCGCACGTTGTAGAGGCGTGTCACTACGGGCTCCTGGGAGCCGGTGAGGGCATAGAGCAGTTCAACAGCGGCTGGGTAGAAGAATACGAATCAGTGGAGAACGACTACGACGGTTGGGCTCCTGATGTACAACTAGGCGGGATGCGTTAATGGCATACGAAGCACCAGAACAAGAGATCGACATAGACGAGGGCAGGGTCGTCCGCGCCCTAGAGGCCAACCTGATCGAATCTGATCTGATCCAGGGCACCGAGGTCTCCGATCAGCGTGGACGCAACCACGAGCTGTATTCGCTCGACTCCCTGGGCAACGAAAAGACCAACCGATCGCAGCATATCTCAGGCGACGTGCTAGACGCGGTCGAAGCGCAGAAAGCGTATTACCTAGAAACCTTTTTGTCTGGGCGTAACGTGGTCAAGTTTATGCCCGAGAACGCCGACGACACGACCAGCCACCTGGCGACAGCCTACGTTGAGCATATGTTCATGCACAGAAACGCCGGGGCCAGGCTATTGCGTGACGCGCTACACGATGCGTTTGTGGCTAAGCGATGCGCTGTCTACCTGTACTGGCAAGACGATAAATCTACGGTGACCAAGTCATTCGATAACCTGGGCGCTCCCCAGGTGCAGGCGCTACAGGGCCAGATGATGCAGAACGGCGGCAAGGTAGACGCCAGGAGCGCGGGCGTGGGCCCAGACGGACAGCCGATGTTTGCGGGTGAGGCGACAGTCGAGAAGGACACCAGCAAGGTGTGTGTCGAGTTACTGCAGCCCGAGTCCTATTTCAGAGACCCGCACTGCAGCGATTTAAAGTACGCGAGCTACGCGGGATGGCAAGAAGAGGTGCCCAGGTACGAGCTGATTGAGCGCGGCTTCGATGAAGAAGAGGTCATGAACCTACGGCTAGATTACCGGTTCAGGCAGCGTGAAGAAGACCATTCCAGGAAATCGCACGACGGTTCATACGGTCGCAACAAGCTGAACTCGAAGTCGGTAGAGGCCGAGAGCGTGACGGTCTATTGTATTTTCGCCTATATGAACCTGCAGAATTATTCGGCCACGTCGACCGACGACGCGGTAGAAGGGACAAAGCTCTACAAGTTTGTGTTTGCTAGCGGCCAGCTACTGACCCAGGAGAACGGATCAAAATACAGCGAGGTGGAGGAGTACCCGATTATAGAGTGGACTCAGTACCCCATATCTCACAGCGAGTTTGGGTTGTGCGAGGCAGACATCCAGGCCGACATCCAGTGGACTAAATCGAATCTGCTTAGGATGATCATAGACAACCAGGCCATGACTAACACGTCCAGGTGGAAGGCCAGGCACGGTTTTATCAAGAACCCCCGAGAGCTGCTAGAAAACAACATAGGCTCGGTGGTGTGGATGAAGGACACCAACGCCGACCTGCAGCCGTTGCCGACGACGCCCATATCGCCGATCGCGTTTAGCGTCCTGGAGGGCCTCGACCGAGAGAAAGAACAGCGCAGCGGGCTGAGCAGCCTCGCAAAGGGCTTAAACGCTGACGCCGTGAAGAATCAAAACGCCTCAGACATGATCGAGAGGCTGACCAACGCCTCGAACAGGAGGGTCATGAGAGGTGTGAGGGACTTTGCTGAGACCTTCTTAAAGCCCCTGTTTATCATGATGTATAACCTCGGAGTTGAGAACGACTCGGGCGAGGTGATGACCGAGATCGCCGGCGAGTTCCAGACGCTAAAGCCCAGCCAATGGCCAAACAGGACGCTGTGCGGCGTAGAGGTCGCGCTTACACCAGAGCAGGCCCAGGGTAAGGCCGGGTTCTTGATGCAGTTACACCAGATGCTGTCTAGCGACCCGTCTCTCCAGGTGTTGTACGGGCTCGAACAAAAGCACGCGCTCCTAGACGACGCGGCAGAGTTGCTGGGCGTGGCCGATACGTCCAGGTACATGCGCCAGCCTGACAGCCAGGAAGTACAACAGGCGGGCCAGATAGCGAATCAAAAGGCACAAGAAAACGAGCAGATGCAGAACCAGCTCATGGCGGCCCAAATGCAAAATCAGATGCTCCAGACTCAGCTAGCCCAGGCAGCGAGCGAGCGAGAAGACATCAAGGTCAGGCTCAAGGGGCTCGAAGTACAGAGCAAGGTCGCCGACACCGGGGCAGACAACGTCCGCGCAGACGATCGCCTGGAGTTCGACAAGCAGAGGGCGGCCGCTGAATTCAAGTTAGAACAAACACAGAGGAGGCCGGCGTCTATATGAGGGGGCATGGATATATCGAGCGGTTAAGAAAGCGAAAGGAGGACGAGAGTGGGTTCAATAATGAAAAGCGTAAAAAGTTTCTTCGAGAGGTCAGCGCCGCCAAGATTGCGGCCAATAGCCGAGGAGAACATATCGACGCTAAGGAAGCGAGCCGAGTACAGCAAGTCGATGATCGAGGATCGGACGTTCCAGGAGATATTCCAGGCGATGAACGAGCAAATCGTCCAGGAAATAGCAAACAGCGGCCCGTTAGATCAAAAGCAACGGGACGTTTTATATCTAAAACTCAAACTGATCACTGAAATTCAAGAGACATTGATGACGTTTATCAATGAATTTGAAACCTACGCCTTAATACAAGAGGCACAAACCAGACAAGAGGAAGCGATAAATGGCTGAATCACCAGTTGCCGCTGAGCCAGACCAACCTGAATCCGCACAGGAGTCTTCTGCTCAGACTTTCCGGGAACGCGCTCTAGAACGGCTGGAGCGGGAGTCGAACGACCAACCCGTGGCCGAAGAAGAGTTAAACAATGAAGCGGAGTCCTTATCAGATGACACTACCGACGATGAGGCAGACCAACTCGAATACGATGAATCAGAATCGGACTCAGATGAGCAAACCGATGAAGAGGAGCCGGCGAGAGTCTTTGAGGTAGACGAGATCGAGTACAGCGAAAACGACATACGAGACCTTGTGAGCGATCGCAAGAAATGGAATGTCGAATTCAGAAAGCGTACTCAAAACACAGCGGAACTCCAGAGAAAGTACCAGAACGCAGGCCAGGAGCTTGCCGTTCAACAGCACTTGATCATGGACGCGCACACTAACCAGCTCAAAAGCTTAGACGCCTACGACCCGTCTCAGATGACGCAAGAGCAATACTCGCAGTGGCAGCAAGCGAAGAAGTCGGCCAAAGATAATCACGATTATTGGGCCAACACCTTCTCCCAGGCCAACAACACGCTGAGAGAGCGAGCCCAGGCGTTTGAAGACGCCAAGGCAGCCGAATCGGTTGAGGTATTGCAGGGCATCGAGCCGCGCTGGGACAAGCCTTTTTATGATGGGCTGCGCGATTTCTCCGTTAACAGCGGGCGTTACTCAGAACAGGAATTCAACGACATATCCGACTGGCGGCAGATGGAAGGTCTTATTGCCCTTTTTGACCGCGAGCAGGCTAAACAAAAGCTGAGTAACTCCAAGGAATCTAAATCTAAACCGAACCAACGACGGCAGAAAGCAAACCAACGGCGACGCAACGCCCAGGGACAGTTTCAGTCGGCCAGGGACGCGATGCTCAACTCATCCAATCCCAGGGCAGACGGATCGTTCCGGGAGATGATGCGGGCCAAGCTCGCGGCCGAACGAGGTTCATGAATTAAGGACTCAAAATGGCTTTAAATACCTATACCCAGGTTAGACAAGCGGAGGACGTCCAGGACGAGATCTACATGATCAGTCCCGCAGACAGTCCAATTGCTAGCCTTTCAAAGACCGTCAGAGCGACGGGCAAACTACACGAGTGGAGCGAAGACCGTCTCAACAGTTCCGGTGCGAATCGTGCCGTCGAGGGTGCCGATGCCGGTTCAGATACCTCCCAGGCTATCACAGCGCTAAACAACTATTGTCAGATCTTGACCAAGGTCGCAAAGATCACCAACACGATGGAAGTTGTGGATAAGTACGGGCGCGACAGTGAGATGGCGTATCAATTAGAAATGCGATACGCGGAGCTTTCAAAAGACATTGAATTGGCTATCTCAGGCCAACCAGGAGGCGCTTTCCAGACCGCTACGGCGGGCAACGCCTCTACGGCCAGGCAGATGGCAGCGTTGCAGACACAGCACGCTGGAGGCCCTAACGTGGCTACTTTGAGGCTTGACGCGACGTCGGACGACACGTTAGCCAAGCTCGAAACCAGGTTGCTCGATGCACACCAGGGTGCCCACGCTCAAGGAGGCAACCCAGACACGCTAGTGGTAACACCCCCTGTGTCCCGGTACGTTGCGTCTTTTGCGGCGGCGTCAGGGCGAAACAGAGAGCTTAGAGACACCAGGACGATCGTTAATACAGTCGACCTTTACGTCTCGCCATTCGGTGAGCTGAACGTCGTTCAGAGCCGTGAGCTTGCTGATTATGAGATGTTGGGGCTTGACTTCAATCACACGGCCACCGCCGTGTTGAGGCCGACCCAGGACTTCCCATTAGCGGTCACAGGCGACTCGATCGGGCGCGAAATAGTCACCGAAATGACTTTTTGTTTGCTCAATCGTGACAGCGCTTTCAGAGTTCACAGTATCTCGAACAGCCTGTAACAGGCCAACCTAACGGGCTACCTAAGCCCGCCTCTTTAAGGGCCCTCCGGGGCCCTTTTCTTTGGATGAAATAAATGAGTGATAAACGCATTGTAACGGCGACCGGCGACGTGTCGCGGTGGATCGCGTCCGAGCGCGACAGCTCCGGCAACCTGCAGCGGTATAGAGGTTATACCCAGGACATCAAGCCGACCCTGGAGCAGGTCAAGCAGCGGGCCCAGGCCGGGCCTGGACGATTTAGCAAGAGCCTAGACCACCAGTACGTCGGATCGATACCGGTCACGATGATCCAGGACTGGGTCAAGAATCGCGGCAAGACGATGAACGACTGGGCGACCGACAAACACCTGAAAAAGGCTTTTTTGTTGCATATGACCGCCGAAAATCCGCGTTTATTCGCTAAGAACTACCAGACATGACCTACGCCACGCTCAAACAGGACATCGCGTCGTTTTTAAACAGAGACGACCTGACGACGATCATCCCCACGTTTATCTCGAACGCGGAAAACTCCATTTATCGGCAGCTAAACCACCGGTTATTGGAAAAAACGACGACCTTTGACCGTACCAGCGAGAGCCCGGTCACCGATACCCTGGCGCTCCCGTCGGATTATCGTGAAACCATATTATTAACGTCGGACGGCACGCCATTGGAGCGCGTATCGCTCGATCATCTTAAAAACCGCACCGCCTATTCTGCAGCGCCAGAAGAATTCGCGAGAGACGGTACGAATTTCCAGTTGTGGCCGTTCCCCGACGTGGGACGGACATACAAGCTGACCTATTACTACAAACCGACGAGCCTGACGGCCGGAGCAGACAGCGGAACCAACGATTTGCTGACTGCAGAGCCCGCGCTGTACCTGTACGCCTCGCTCCTGGAAGCAGAACCGTATTTACGGACTGACCAGATGCCGATGATGCAGATTTGGGCGACCCGGTATGTAGAAATCATGACCGCCCTGGACACGGAATCCGCACAGGAGAACTACTCGGGAAGCACGGTCGAAGTTAAATCCACCTTTTCAGGGAGACTTTAAATGCCAACAGTAACCGACGAACAGATTGCGAAGATATTGCACGCCGCCGGCCCCAGGGCCGACGAGATACGGATCATCCTAGGCGAAGACCTGGAGCCCGTAGTCGAAGAAGAGAAAGCAGAAGAGAAAGAAGAGGAGTCCTCTGAAAAAGAGGAATCAGACTCAGAGGAGTAGGGTATGGCCTTAGAATCCGGTACAACCATTGACAGCCTGGTAGCGACTAATCCCGTCAGTTCTGACCCCCTGGGCCAGGCCGACGATCATATGCGGCTGATAAAAACGGTCTTGAAGACCACGTTTGCCGGAATCACCGGGGTAGCTGACGAGGACGACATGTCGTCTGACAGCGCGGCTAAGCTCGCGACGCAGCAATCAATTAAAGCCTATGTGGATGCTCAATTCACAGCGTCTGACCTTGACTTCCAGGGTGACTCGGGCGGGGCCCTATCGATAGACCTAGACAGCGAAACGCTTACCGTCGCCGGTGGCACGGGTATAGACACCAGCGGATCGTCCAATACTCTGACCGTTGCCATAGACAGCACCGTTGCGACCCTGACGGGCTCGCAGGTGTTAACGAATAAAACGCTGACCTCGCCTGTACTTAATACGGCAGTCTCAGGAACGGCTATCCTCGATGAAGATGATCTGTCGAGTGACTCGGCCACACAGCTCGCCACACAACAATCGATAAAAGCCTACGTTGACTCACAGGTTACTGCCCAGGATTTAGACCTGACATCGGATAGCGGGACGATAGCGATCGACCTCGACTCAGAAAGCCTAACTGTCGCAGGCGGCACGGGTATCGACTCATCCGCTACCAGTAACACGGTCACCCTGGCGATCGACTCTACGGTGGTTCAAAAAGATGCCACACAAACCCTAACCAATAAAACCTTAACCTCGCCCACGCTCAACACGCCCACCATCGGCACGTCATTTACTATTGGTTCTGCGACTATTACAGAAGCAGAGTTAGAGGTCTTAGACGGCGCGACCTTAACGACTACCGAGCTTAATTACGTTGACGGGGTGACCAGCGCGATCCAGACGCAGCTCGATGCAAAAGCGCCCATCGCTACGCCTACTTTTACGACCTCGATCACTATCGGATCGGCAACCATCAGCGAGGCCGAGTTAGAGATCCTTGACGGCGCGACCTTGACCACGGCAGAGTTGAACGTCCTAGACGGGATCACCTCGACAGTAAGTGAGTTAAATATTCTGGATGGTGTGACCAGCACCGCGACAGAGCTGAATGTCATGGACGGCGACACCGCCGCCAGCTCGACCACACTGGCTGACGCAGATCGGGTAGTCGTTAACGATGCCGGCACGATGAAGCAGGTCGCGTTGACCGATTTCGAGACCTATTTTGAAACGTCGTTAGACACGCTATCTAACGTCACCAGCGTAGGCACATTAACTAGCTTAACAATATCCGGCGATCTCACCGTCGATACGAATACCCTGAAGGTCGATTCGAGTAACAATCGGGTCGGCATTAACCAGGCATCGCCCGATGTATCATTTGATGCCGGAGCGAATACTGACGCTGTTCACCTCCCAACAGGCACGACAGCTCAACGCCCAGGCTCACCGGCTGCCGGATACTTCCGCTATAACTCTGAACTAAGTCAGTTTGAAGGATATACGGATGAGTGGGGACAGATCGGTGGCGGGGGTGGATCAAATACGTTCCAGACTGACACCTTTACCACCGCAAACGACAGCACAACTGATTTCACGTTATCCCAGGCTGTTGAAGAAGCAGACACGATTATCTTTATCGATGGAGTTTTCCAGGCTCAAAATGCCTACTCAATTTCGGGTACGACCCTAACTCTTAGCGCGGCTCCGGCTAGCGGCAGGGTGGTTACGGCGTACTCGGTCAAGAGCGCGGTCGGCGGCTCAAACTTCAGTATAGCCACGATGACCGGCGACAACTCTGACGTGACGTTGACCCTGCCAGTGAACGCTGTGCATAAAAACAACGTACACATAATGTGGGATGGCGTCACACAGTCCAAAGCGAATTACGACATCGATGCGGCTGGAACCACGGTCACCTTTACAACTGCACCACCCACAGGGGTTCATGTGGAGGCGATCGTCGCTACAGCCACCAGTATTAGCACGGCCGCCCAGGTCGTAGACGCTGATTTAGATACGAAGATCCAGGTCGAAGAGTCTTCTGATGAAGATAAGATACGCTTTGATACTGGTGGTACTGAGCGGATGGTATTGGATTCTAATGGTTTAAAGCTTACAACACCATTAACAATTGGAGTAGATGATACAGGACATGATGTAACATTGTATGGAGCTACGTCTGGACGGTATGTACATTGGGATGAATCTAATGATTCTTTAGATTTTAAAGATTCTGTCTATGCAAGATTTGGAACTGGTAATGACTTAAATATTTATCATGATGGTAGTCACAGTATGATAAATGCTGCTTCTGGCACAGGAGCATTAAAATTAAAAAGCAATGATATAAGGCTTGAAAACGCTAGTGCTAATAATGTTTTAAAAGCTGTAGGCGATGGTTATGTAACCATGCCATTGCAGCCAAGTGTTGGTGTAAACAAAGATGCACAGAATAATTTTGCTCCTGATTACGATATTCTTGTAGGACTAGAAACAGAAAGACATGACAATAATTCTGATTTTGGAAGCAGCACATTTAACGCTCCAGTAACAGGTAAGTATTTAGTTTGCATGAATTTATATTTAACGTCGGTTGATTCTGCTGCGGCATTTTATGAGTTACAAACTATAAGTACTAATAAAACTTATTACTCAATAATAGACCCGGATTTTGGACAAGATGCTAATTATTTTACATTAAATTGGTCAGGAGTAATTGATATGGATGCTAGTGACACTGTTGTATTTAGAGTTCGCCAATCTGGTGGTTCAACACAAACAGACATAAGTATTCATACCTATGCGTCAATTACATTATTAAATTAAAGGCGAAATAACCTATCTTAAAGGAGATAAAACATGGCAGATCTTAAAGTAGAAATTACAGTAAACGACACGATGCAAGCAATCATGAACAATGATTTGTTGAGCATAGAAGATTGGATTAAGGACGCTGTGACAGGTAAGCAAAACAACTGCTGGAAGCGTATGCAGTCTGAGTGGACTATTAAACTCATGAACGACGATAGCTTTACAGATTCTATACCAAGCAACCAAGCAGACTTTGTAACCTTGGTCACTGGCAGGGAAGATTACAAAACACGCAAGCAGCGTGATGAGGCAGAGAGCCTTTAATTAGGGAGAATAATATATGGCGTTAACAACAGTACCAGTAGAACTAGCCAACCTTGATGGAGCTGTGACTATAAATGAGGCAGGGGCCGATGCTGACTTCCGTATAGAAGGAGATAGTCAGCAGAACCTTTTCGTAGTAAATGGAGGAACAGACGATATTGGCATAGGAATGTCTGACCCAACATTTGCTACTGGAAATGGTATGCAGTTTGCTGACGATTTCTACTTAGGTTTTGGTACAGGTAACGGAACTAGACCAGACTTTACAATACATGGAGATAATAATGGTTTAGAGATTGCTTGTGGTACTGGTGCTGATACTGCTGATATAACTATAGATACTGCAGGAAAAGTAGGAATTTCAACTACTTCACCGCAAGCGGAATTGCATGTTAAAGATGCTTCAGCGGGATCAAGGATAATTGTAGAAGCATCAGCGTCAGGTCAAGAAGCTGATATTCAAATGAAAACTGCTGATGATGGACAAGGATGGGTTTTATTTAATAATGGTTCAGCAAATCAAGGAGCCATTAAATACAACCACGCTAGTGATTATATGTCCCTTCGGACTAATGGATCAGATAATCGACTTTATATAGACAGTGGTGGCAAAGTAAATGTTGGCATGACAGGTGGCGCGGGTATGTTAAGCGTGGCTGGCATGTTGCAAATGTACACCTTAACAGGAGCTGCTCAAGCAAGCAGTTCAGTGACGTTAAGTTTGACTCAAGGCACTCATGCTGGTGGATCTTCTAAGCAGGGATCAATGATGCTTTTTATTGGGGGCTACGGAAACAGCTTAACTGGTCATGTTCGAGCTGTTTATCAAATTGCTGGTCTTATGTTTTATGACCACGCTAGTACGTCAACTATTACTCAAATCTCTGAAAGCACTAATCAATGCTCTCTTTCCGTAACAAGAAACGGCAGCGGCTACGACATAACTTTAACAAACAGCAACGCAGCTCAAACTAAATCACTCGCTGTGACTGCGCTTTTATGCGCTTACTAATTGAGGAGTTTTAAATGGCAGCAACGTGGACAGTAAGAAATATGGATAGGGTTGTTTCTTTTGAATCAAAAGATGATGTTGTAACGACTCTTCATTGGGAATGTACAGATGTTGATGGAGAACACATGGGACGTTCTTATGGATTAGTGTCTTTAGATACATCAGACCTTAGCAGCTTTACAGCTTTTGCAGATATTACAGAAGATAAAGCTATTGAATGGGCCAAAGCTGCGCTAGGAGAAGAGACAGTAAAAAACACTGAAGATTCTGTAGCAGATCAAATTTTAAAATCTAAGACTCCTGAAAATTTATCAGGGGTTAGTTGGGCTAAAGCGGAGGCGTAAATGTCAATAACTAAAATTTCACCAGACGTAGTAGACTTTGATTCAGCTTTAGTTGTTTCTCCTACGCTTACTATAGGCGATGCAACAGCAGAAGATACTAAGATTGTTTTTGATGGGAACGCTCAAGATTTTTATATTGGACTAGACGATTCAGCAGATGACTTGCTTATTGGGTTAGGAAGCACAGTAGGTACAACTCCAGCTATAAGTGTTGATGAAGATCAAAAAGTCACCCTACCTAAAAAGTTCACGGTAGATGGTGCTGACGGTGCAATAGACAACGATTGGGTAGCATTTTTTAGAAACCAAGAAGGAACAGATGATAGAAACTTTGGGCTTTATGTGGTTGGCGGTAGTACATCATCAGACGTAGCGTTCAGGATAGACAATCAAAGAACAGGCGGTGGAAATGCGTTTCATGTAAATGGAGATGGCAAAGTTGGTATTAATATAGCTGCTCCTGCAAGGCGTTTATTAGAAATTCAAGATACAACTCCGGGGATTGTTTTACATGATTCAGATGTTACTAATTTAACTCATGAAATTGTAGGTGGAGGAAATGCTGGCTTAGAAATAAGTGCAGACTATCAAAATGTAGGAACAGGTTATATACGTTTTGATGTAGGAGGCTCTGAAAGAGCTAGAATATTAGAGAGCGGTAATTTTAATATTGAAGACGGTAACTTAGTTGTTGCATCAGGCCACGGAATAGACTTCTCAGCTAATAGCCACGCTACTGGTATGACCTCCGAACTTTTGGATTCGTACGAAGAGGGAAGCTGGTCTCCAGCTATATCATCTGGAACTGCTACGTTTTCTAACGCTCGTTACACAAAAATTGGAAGACTAGTACGTTTTAGTTACCAAGTACAAGGAATGGATGACATTACATCAAACAATCATATTCTTGTTACAGGCTTACCTTTTCCAGTACAAGCGGGAGAAGCTGCTGGCGTAGCGTTTGGTACATACACAGATAATGCTTCAGCAAATGTTGTTTATGCAACAGATAGTGAAACGGTTTATCTGTACTCAATGAGTAGTGGGACTTGGGACACAATGCTCCACTCAGAATTAAATTCAAACGGTAATTACCAATATGTAGCGGGAACCTATCAAGCAGAATCATAATTTATTTAATGGATTTTAAATATGGAACTAAGGAGACTTTAAATGGCTTTAGAAAAATCAACCGCAGAAGACAAAATAGAAATATATGACAGAGGAACTTATAAATCTATTGGTGTGAGGACGGCCACTATCGTGACAGACGATGGGGTCGAGATCAGTAGAACTTTCCATCGTGCTCTTTTAAACCCTAATGACGACATTAGCTCTGCGAGCGATGAGGTCAAAAAACTTGCCGAGATTTACTTCACGCAGTCAGCGAAAGACGAGCACCAAAAAGTAATTGAATCAGGAGGGCCAGCATGACAATAGAAACCATTAACATAGGCGAACAGGAATATAAGGTAGAAGAGCTACCAGTAACGACCCAGGCAGACGTAAATCGTATCGCCGGACTACGCCAGGAAGCCGCGCAACTTGAAATGAGACTGCGCGAGACCAACGTGCTGATCTCGGCTTATTCAAATGCCGTCACTGAGGCCGTTAAGCCTGTAGAAGAATCTGAAGAAGAGGTCGACGCGAGCTGATGCCGGTCGTACCGATACGGATTCGGGATAGTCAAAAAGGGACTATATGGGATTCGCCCCCCTCAGAAATTAGCCCATCCATCATGTCTGACACTAAGAACGTCAGGCTAATCGATTCCACCCTGGAGCGTATGGGTGGGCTAAAAGAGTGTGGCTCGGTCGCAAACTCGAAAGCCCTGTTTGGGATTTCTCAGGCGGGCGTAAACAAGCTCTTGCTGTTTACAGACAGCGCCGTGTACATCACCTCAGACGCCGACACCTTCTCCAGCACCGTGACGCCTGCGGCTGGCATAACGTCGTCGAGTAGCTGGTCTGTATCTCAGATCGGTGACAACGTCATAGCGACGTCCATCGAGAACGTCCCTATTTTATTGACGGCGGGCTCTAGCCAGTTTGTGCCTTTTACCAATTGGCCTGCGACGTACAAGTGCAGAAATCTGGTTCCATTTAATGGGCACCTAGTCGCGGCCGGAATACAGATCAGCGGCACCGAGAAAAACGGCCTGGTCAAGTGGTCTGACACCTTCGACCCCGCGAATCTGGCCTCAGTAGCCTGGGATCACCAAGACCTAACGCTGCTTAGCGGGGAAAAGACGCTTGTTTTAGACAGCGCAATACTCGATTTCGGCGCGTTGCGAAACACCGCGATAATCTACGGTAAAAACCAGACATTTAAGATGACCCCGACCACCGCGTCGGTCAGCGGTGTGCCGTTAGTGTTTGCCTTTGAAATCCTTTTTGAGGAGGAGGGCATATTCGCTGGCGGCTGTTTTGTTGAGGCCAACGGCGAGCATTACGTCGTCGGAGGCGCGGATATATACAAGCATAACGGCATCCAGAGACAGTCTATCTCTGATGGACGCGCTACCGATAAGGTAGTAAAAGCGGTCATTTCCAACACGGGCTCGGAGATATTTTGCGGACACAACCCCCAAAACAAAGAGATATTTTTTGCCTACGCGCCAGGCTTTTCGGGTTTTCCGTTAAGGGCGCTGCTATACAATTACAGCTTCGACGCCTGGACGTCTATGGACTTTTCGGAGACCTCGACCCAGGTGCCTTTTTCGCACTTTGCAAATAGCTCGGCCCCGTCTAGCTCGCTGACAAGTTACGACGAGAGCGACAACGTCTACTCAGACTTAAATCAATCGGTCTCGACCTACGCGCTAGCCGCGACGGCAGACTCTGAGCTGAGTATGTATATCCTGTCTCCGACCTTGTCTAAGGTGTACAAGTTAGACCACGAGCTGGCCAGCTCAACGATAGCGCCGACCGCGCTGATCGAGCGAAAAGACCTAGACCTAGACGAGTATTTTAAAACAGTCAAAAACATGAAATACATTAGCCGAACGATTCCGTTATTCGACGGTGCCGGGGCTGTCAGTGTTTATGTGGGCGGCAGAAATAACCTGGGCGAAGAGGTGACCTACGGATCGGCGACGACGTTTACGATCGGAACTAATTACAAGGTCGATCACAGGTCGACGTATCGTTTCCCGGCTATCAAGTTTGAGCAAAGTGACACAAATATGTCGTCTTTTGCGGGCATGGACTTGCACGTCCAGGAGGCCCAGGGCCGGTGAGCTACGATTTCTCGCCGGTATCTGAATTACAACAAGTTAACCAGGCCCTCACCGATATAGCGGATGAGCTAAGAAGCATTAACCAGAAGCTGGCCGAGATAGATGTTTACGGCAAGGCTTCGCACGACGGCTATTTTATATTTGATTCTGCTACCGCCAGCGCAGACCCTGGCGACACCTTTATCAGACTAAATCACGCGACCGTCGGCAGTGTGACCGCATTGTACGCAAGCGACACGATGGCTATATCGGGCCAACAACTGATCAGCGCAGCGCCTTTGCTAGGGCTGATTAGCAGCTCCGACAAAATATTATTAAGCGATCCGGCAGGGTCGTTTGCTGCTAGGTACACCGCCGGAAGTGTCACCAACAACAGCACCTGGTATTCGATAGCTCTCACGCATATCGAGTCAAGTGGAACACCGACATCGGGCTCGCCCGTGTCCCTAAGATGGATACCATAACTATGGCTACACGCAGACCAATGCCTAATATTGTAGGGTTTTCTAGAGAAGAGTTAATCCCTAATGCAGTTAACCAGTACACCCAAATGGAAACAGCGCCCGGAGCTTACAGCCCTGCTTATTCTGACCAGGGCATGGAGCTTGCTGGTTTTGTTTCTCCCTGGGAAAAGCTGGGCCCACAAGCCGAAAAGTTTTACCAAGGGCTGTACAGCCAATACGGTGAGGGCGTCGCCGATCCTATGGCCGTCCAAGACGTTTATGATGAACAGGGTAACCTGGTCTCTTATGGACAGGTCGCCGGGCTCGACCCCTATCAAACCCAAGCATTAAAAAGAGCCTCAGATTATGTGGGAGAGGGCGGGCGCGGCACCGAGATAGCCGACGCGGTTTACGGCCAGCTCGGCGAGGGCGTAGACATGGACTACGTCAAGGGCATCGCTGAGAACCCCTACATGGACAGCATGATCACGGCGGCGCTCAGAGATCCTTACCGGCAGTTTACCGAACAGACCATGCCAGGAATCGATTTGGCGTCCTCGGCGATAGGCGGCCCCAGCTCCAGGACAGAATTAGCTAAGGGAGTCGCGGAACGCGGATACGCTGACAGGGCCTCTGATGTGGCCGCCCAGATGCGCGGCTCGGCCTACCAGACGGGATTACAGATGGGCGAGAACAAGGTCATCCAAGACCAAAACCTAGCCAACCTGAGTAACCAGCTAGGCTTACAAAATATTAACACGCTCAACCAGGCGGGCGGGCAACTGCAAAACCAAGAACAGCTCTTCCGCAATGCGGCTATGGGCAACTGGGCGTATCAGCAAGACCGGCCCTGGGAGCTAGCGCAGAATCTTAACGCGCTGACATTCCAGCCGCTCAGCGGGTTTGGCGCTCGGTACGGGCAAGGAGCGCCGTCTGTCGCAGACACCTTGGTCGGTGGATTGGTTGGAGGTATTTCTGGGGGAATAGGTTCTGGGTTCCAGAATCTACTCGGTGACTGGATCGGCGGTTGGGGGAAAGGTTAATGATGTTTCCATCAGCATTTAATCGCGCTTTTGCCGCGAAAAAACAGGAAGAAGAAGAGCAAAAAACGCTAGGCGGTAATAAGCCAGCGTTGCAACCGACAAAAGCGTGGGAAACCTGGGCCCGAAACGCGCCATACAACAGAAGCAGGCCCGCGTCTCAAAATCAGCCGATCACTAACCCGCAAAACAACGCTGCAAATCCTCAAAACCAAAGCATGGCACCACCGACGCGGATGGACAAGTTTAAGGACTTTTTGACTAATGCCGTGTATATGGGATCTCCTCCCGACCCGGCAATGGCAAACAACCCGTTATATCAAGATCCTAACAAAGCGTTTTGGCTTGGCTTATCTCAAGACGTGGCAGACTCATATATGGGCAAGATGCCCGAGGGCGCTGCCATGCGTAACGTCAACCAGGCTTTTCAGGATAACACGACAGCGCCGATGAATTTCTTGCAGCAACAAACAGCGCAGCTTCAACTCGATCAAGCCCAGCAACAGTCTGCCGGTATGGCTGATTTTCTGCAGTCTATTGATGACAGAACCGATCTGACTGAGGATCAGAAAAATATGATAAGAGCCGATCCGTCGGCGTTCATTGCTGGCCAGTATACGGTTCAGGCGGCTGCAGCAAAGCCCAGCGCGGACAGCCAAAAATATGATGCTCGTTACCTGAGAAACCAACAAGCTTATCCAGATAAAACCCCAACGGAAATCCATGAGCTTACGATGTCAGGCATGGCATCGGGCACAAACATCACGGTCGACACGGGGATGGAGACAAAAGAGAAAACCGCGTCCGAGGTCATGGCTGGTCTGTACGGGGAAGACATAACATCGGTGATAAAAGCCGGAAGAGATGCGTCAGCCAACGTCGCAAACTATAAAAGAATGTACGACTTAAACCCAGATGTTGAGAGTTTTACAGGCGAGGCGCTAGACAAGCTAAAACGAAATCTTAGATCTCTTGGATTAGATTTCGATGAAGACGCGACCCAGATGAGCGGCACCGATTTATTTAGGGCGTTGGGCGCTAAGAACACTTTGAAAAATACAGCGCTTTTGGCCGGCGCTATATCCGAAGCTGAGTTGGACTTGACGTCGTTAATCGATGGCGGCCAGCTAGACCTGACGACAAAGGCTGGCAGGCAGTTAGTTTTGGGTCTTAGGCTAGGTGAGGCTATGAAGGCAGCCGCGGTATCGCGAGATTTCGAACGATGGTTTGCCGAGACAGGTAAAGAAATCGATAACGAGAAGGGCTCGTTTGCGATGATGGAAGCGTGGCGAGAAAGCGACGTAATTGAAAAACACAAAAATATTGACGCATTTTATTATCTAGATAGCAGAATTCAGCGCGAAGTATTAGAGCAGTACGGCCGAGCAATATTAAAAAACACTCAAAAAGACATGTATGCCGTGCCGGATCAAGAAAACGGCGACTACGCTTTGCTAGGGTTTCTCGCGCCAGAAGAAGGCTCAGATCCAAACAAAGACGACGAGGTCGAGGGGCCGATTATCGAGGGTGCGCTTTATTACCGAAACAAAGCTAACACTAAGTGGGTGAGGTACTAATGGTAGAGATAGTCGGGGGGCCTGCGGCCCCTAAAACGCAAGCTGAAATAGAACAAGAAGAAGCGGCAAAGCAAATGGAACAGCTAAAGCGCCAGAGCTATATGCAGCAATATGGCCAGATGAATCCAGTCCAAAGATTTATGACCCTGGCGGCTCAGCGCTTTATGCCTACCTACACCGGAACGAAAGACTTTTTCGGCAATGCGACAGAACAAGAAATAGACCGGACGCAGCGCAGCCGAGAGGCCGCCGATATATACGCTGAGCAAAACCCAGTAGAAGATTTTGCCGCCAGTATTGTCGCGGGCGCTCCTGTCGCATTAGGTTTGGCTGGCGCGGCGGGGTTGGCCCCTCAATCCGTTACGGCAGCTACGTTGGGCACGCTGCCCAGGCTGGCGACTGTCGCTGGACTGACGACTGGCGTCGAGTCCGGGTTAGAGTTGCCCAGGGAAGGACAAACCAGAAGCGGTAACGCGCTGACCGGTTTTGTTACCGGTTTAGTTACGGCCGGCGCTATCCAGGCTTCTGCAGTGCCGGCCGTGCGAAACAAAATAGCAAAAGACATACAAGCAATATTTGAAAAAGCGCAGGGCAAATTAGACCCTGGCTCTTTTTATGACAAAACGAAGGGCCGTATTGAGCCAGACTTTAAAGCTAGTTTCCCGGCCGACGATTACGACGCACAACAAGAGGTCTTGAAAGAGATACGAGAGGCGCTCAAAGACAACCTCACCGAGCTTGGCGTGCCGACGGTCAGCATCACCAGCCTGGTCAATAATTTAGACCAGAAGCAGTTGGAGCAGCTCGCGGTCGACGCTCGCACGATTGGCGGGGAAGAGGCAGCGCGAATAGCAAACGCAAGAGACCTCGGGCTCGTGGACACGAAGGGCGACGTCGTGTTGACCAGGGGCCAGGTCACCGGAGATGTAGGCGATCAGTCAAAAGAGTTTAACCTGGCTAAAATGGAAAACCCGGCGGGCTCTGATCTCAGGAACCGTTTAGACCTGCAGCAAGACCTCTTGCAATCAGAGGTGGTGCCCAACGTCCAGGGCAGGCTAAGTGTGTCTGGCCCAATCGCTGATGATACCTACGCGGCGTCTGAGCGCGTTTCCAAAGGGCTTCTAGACGCAAGGCAGAAAGACCAAGACGCAACGAATATTGCCTACAAGACCGCGACCGAGGCGATGCCGGAGGGCGTCCCGCTCAACAGCGCACCCATCGTCAATATTTATGACGACATGTACGAGGAAGTCGGCCCAGTAGTAAGCAAGGGAATAGACGCAATCGGCACTATTCTTCAGCGATACGGAATCGAGCCAAGCTACGGGCCGAAACTTGCCGGCAATCGGGGGCCAGTAAACACCTTTAAATTAGATACCGCTGAAAAGATGCGTCAAGAGATTATGACTATCTACCCGACATCAAGAGCTGATGATTCATATAAGCAAAATAAAATGGTTTTTGACCAGGTGACCAGGGCCATCGACAACGTCATGAAATCTAAGCTCTCTACGATGCCGGGCGAGGAGCAGACCTATGAGCTGATGCGACAGGCCAGGACAAGGCACCGTTACTTCATGATGAAATGGGAAAATAACAATGTGTTAGCGCCGATCATGAAAAAACTGGAGACCTCGCCAGAAACATTAATGAATTCGGTGTTTAAGGGCACCGCACCGATCGCCCAGACAAAAGCTTTGGTTAAGGCGTTATCCGATCAGCCGGTCGCCCTGGATAATATCAGGTCGTCTTTTTTCTATGAGTTAATCAATAAATCGACCATTCAATCTGGTCGTAAAATGGAATTTTCCGCGAAAAAATTCAACAAACTATACCGAGATTCTCAGCGCGGAGGAGTGCTAAACGAGCTGTTTACGCCAGAACAAAATAGCGCCTTAGATCAGTTCTTTGAACTATCAAAAACGATGACCCAGGACGCGAGGGCATTTAACCCTGGCACGGCTCCGGCTCTCATTAACCTAGTCCGTCAGATGGGCGGGCCTATGGCCAGGATGGCCGCGCCGGTAGCCAGCGCACTATCAGAGACAACTAACCTGCCCGGTGTGCGGCAAGTCAAAGAGGGCGTGCAAGGCGTTATCGATCGTAGCGTTACGAGGGGCGCTCTTGATCCCTTTACCAGGGGCAGGCCGGTAGCGCCAGAAGCCACGCTAGGCGCGACTCAGATGGTCGACCAGCCGTTCAGGGAAGGCGTGACCGACCCGACCTTCGATATGGTGTGGAGTGCGATAGCTGACGCGCTGACCTTCGACGATACCGAAGAGGAAGAATGACCAGCTATTTTGATTACTTAGGGGCTTTAGATAGTCCAGGCAAAGTAGCGCCCAGGGGCCAGGGACAGCGTTTTAGGGCCCAAGGCGTCAAAGGTTTATTCAGTCACCCGTCCGGCGGCAGCCCAGCATCGGGCGGCCTGTTTGGTGGTGGTGGAGGGGCTGGCGATGGCTCAATAGCCCCTATCAACACTGATGAAACTCCTAATCCGTTTAGCGAGATTGACGTAGATCAAACGAGCCAAGACGCGATCTCCGCGCTCTACGAGTCAGGAGAAGCTAACCTGGGCTCGATCGGGAACGTCATGCAAGAGCAGCGCGACCGGGAAATTGCTGAGCAGATGGAAGCGGCCAGGGCCGAGGAAGCAGCAAAACAGCAAGCGATTTACGAAGCTCAGATGGAGCAACAGAGGCTCGAAAACGAAAAGGCTATGCAAGAGCAAATCGAGCAGCAATCGGCAATCCAAGCGCAGTTAGATGAAATTAATAATCGTCCGGTAGTAGAACCGGTAGTCCAGCCAGAACCGACTTTGCCGCAAGAAAACGTGCCGGTCGCCGAACAGATAGACGGAAGCCTGCGGCCCGTTACCGGAGATCCGTTACTGACAGACGCGCCAGCGCAAACAGTTGACGAGGTCAATGTTCTGCCTACGGTTACCGGTGATACGTTCGCTGGAGGCGGTTCTCAGCCTGTTACAACGCCCACGCCCCCAGCATCCAGGCCAGGTATAAATATTGTGCCCGGAGCCGGCGGTGATATTGGATTAACAATAGACGGAAAGACACCAGGACAACTCATACTGGGCAGCAAGCCAGGCCAAACAATAGTTAATCAGCTCCCACCGGTTTTAACGACGGGCCCAGGAACATTTCCGATGCCTACGGGAACCCCTACCCACATCAACACAGGCGGGACGGGCGGTTTTGGTGGCACGGGTATCGGGGTGTTAGCGCCGATCGCGGGTGGAAAGCCGACGGTCTATGGCACCTGGGACGCCAACCAGGTAGCAGATTTAATGGAAGATCCCATTGGGGTGCTTAGCGCTATAGGGGGCCGTTTGGGTGAATCGATTGGAGGTATTTGGGACAGAATAAAAGACCTTCTGACACTGGAGCAGCAAAAGCAAGTCCAAAGAACCTTAGATAAAGACGAAGAGAAAGATGGAGAAATAGAAGAAAATTCGGCTCCCGTTAGTTTTACAGGATTTACCGATCCTGGCAGTGTATCTGATTACTACAAAGACGTTACGTTGCAAATGGACGATCGCCCTTTCTATGCTACGGGAGGTAAAAGTCCTTTGTCGGCATGGGACATACCAGAAGGTCGAGGATTACCTTATTCAAAATTCCCGGTTGATTCTGATGTTTATGGCGACATTTTAATAGATCAGTTAAAGCCCGATCCAAACACACTGCAAAGCGAAGTAGATCGCATGGTCGGGCAGAGTCTGCCTTTTGTTTCTTTAACAGGGGAAGACGGAACCCCGTACATGTACGACAAGCAGAATCAACAAGCGTACACGCTTCCAGATTACATGAGCCTGGTCGCAGAAAGAAATAAGATCGGCTTACCGGCACCCGGACGCAAAGTCCCAGGGCTTCCTACTAGGTTTGGTGGGGTAGGTCGTATTGGAGGATCGTTTTAATGGCGAGAGCTAGAAAGTTATTAGGCGTCGGCGCGTTAGAACAGGCCGGTGTTTTGTCTCCTTATTCATTAGAGGCTGGATCAGATCCGAGATATTTAGGAGCCGCTCCCGACAGAACAGAGGTCGGTTTATTAAGGTATAAGCCAAAAAAGGGCGCTAGTTCGCGAGTACAAAACGCTATAGCAGGTCTTCGAGAAAATCGTGGAGGTTCCTACGACAGTTTGATGGCCGACATCGACGCGGGCCTTAGTGTGGACGCAGATTCCTGGTACAACACCGAAGAGCTAAGAGACTGGTTTGTTAATGAATTAGGTGAGGAGCAGGGAAACGCCGAGTGGGCTGATTTTATGAACCTGATGGGCGCGACGTCACCAGGGAATAAAGTTCCATCAAATATGAGGGTAGCCAGCTATTATAGAAACAAGGGCCCAGAGTGGAGAAAAGAAAATGAGCAACTGCTAAAAGAGGGAAAGTTAATTCCTGAAAAAGGGTCTGGCTACGGACACAAAATGCAGCGGTTGCACGCACAAAATGTTGGAAAGCTTTCTAGTGGTGATTGGGATTCTTCCCCAGAGCCAGGCGTCCCGGTAGCAAAAAGTAAGGGTTATCAAAATCCAAAAGCCAGAGGTTTTGCTGGTTCATTAATGGGTGGAACTAAAAACATAGCCGCCGACCTCCACTTTACACGGCTAATGGGAATGGCGTCTGGCGATCCAGACTGGCTAGATACTGGGCCGACTATTTCGGACAGTTTAGCGAATAAACTTAAAGAAACGCACGGCCGAAAGATAAACAAATATCTACAGGTAAACAAAAACGGCGACACTGTGTTTAAAGCTAAAAATGCAGTGAAAGATGGATTAGTGGATATAAATGAAATTGCCGACGAGCCCTCTGTGTGGAGTTCTGCTCCAAACGATACTGAGTACGCTGCGTTTGAAGACTTTATCTACGAGGTAGCACAAGAGCGAGGGCTCACGGGCCCGCAAGCACAGGCAGCACTCTGGATGGGCGCTGCAAAACGAACCGGGGTCGCAGATGAAAGCCAGGGCACGTTCATGGAGTTATTCAGGAACAGAGCAGACAAGCGTGCCGAAGAGACGGGACAAACCAGAGAACAAGTAATATCCGATTTCATAAAAAACAGAGGTCTTTTGAGTGTCCCTGCGATGGTAGGAGGTGCAGGGTTATTAGCTTCTGGTTACTCGCCGGAATCCCAAGGGGGCCCACTAAATTTGCTAAGAGCTAACGATATGGGATTTCGCACCGATAAGCCTCTTTATCATGGCACTCGTCACGATGAAGGCTTTGATGAGTTTAAGCCTGGTAGAGCTGGGCTTTCTTATTTTGCAGAAGATATTGAGTACGCAAAGCATTTTGGCCCCACCGTAGGCGAGTTTTATTTGAAACCAGGCAAACAGTTTGATCCGGTTTCTAATGCCAGCCATAGAAAAAAAATGATTGAACTTTTTAATTCTAAGGGAGGCTGGCAGCAAAGGGCAGAAGGCGACGGATATAACTCTGCCAAAGAATTTTGGATGGATATGGGCATCGATGATAGAGATAGCTATCTGTATGACCCACGTTATGACGATGATTGGGAAATATTGGATGAGCCTGAAACTGACATTTTGTTTGATTTGCAAAATGAAGGGTTCGACAGTTTTAGATTTTATGAAGACAACAACGACAAAATAGTAGCTCAAGCCGTTGCAGATCCTTCTAGGATTAGATCTGTTGACGCAAAATTCGATCCTAAGAAAAAAGAGTCAGGTAAATTAATGGCTAGTGTGGCCCCAGCGCCACTACTTATGTCTCAAGACGACGCAATCCCAGACTGGCGAGAGGTCTACGGTTCTGAGGTTAACACCGAGATGCCCCCATCATCTTTTGACAACAAGCTCGAAGCAGCCAGGGCGCTGGGCGCTGGGTTTGCCGGTGGCATCCTGGGCGATCTTTCCAGGATAGGTGGTTACATAAATCCGTTCTCTGATGTTGACAGCGTTGACGCTGATGCGGTGGCATTGCAAAACCAGGTAGTCAGAGCCTTGTCAGGTGGCGATGTATCTCCGGGAGCGCAGAAATACCTAGAGCCAATTCAACAGGTGGACGAGGCCCAGGTGGGCACGTTGTCTGCAATTGATCGAGCGATGAGGGTCGGCGGCGAAGAAGAAGCAGACCAGTATCTAAAACGTCAATTTCCTAGAGGTTATGGGATCGCCGACGTACTGAACCAGTACATAAACCCGCTATCTTATTAGCGTTTATTAGTTTGTTATATCAATGATATTTGAAAGTATCGTTGCAATTACTAGTGCTGTTTCGGCTATATCGGGACTGTTTGAGCAGGTTGAGAATGGCACAAAAAACGTCCAGACGCTTCTAGGTCAGCTTGGGGCGATCTCTTCTGGCATCGACAAATACGAGATAGAACGCCGCAATTCCTTAACAGCTCCATTAGATGGTGAATCGGCCATGAGGCTTGCAGCGCAAAAAGCTCGCCTCGACAGATACCATGAAAATTTAAGATTGCTTTCAAATATGAATTCGGAAGCGGCTCGCGTAATCGATGCTTATTTCGAAGAATTAGAGGCTCAGAAACAGAGGCATAAACAAAGCGTAAGAGAAGCAATCGAAAAGCAGAAACGTAGAAAGCAGATGTTGAAGGATATTTCTCAGTACGGGATTTTAATAGTTCTCGCAATAGCTGTTGCGGTCGTGACTGTGACTTTAGTTGTCAAACTATTCGGCAAGGGTCTTTAAATGGAACTAAGAACAACAGAACCTTTAGTAAGCTGGCGAACTGTCGCCGTAACTAGAATGGAGCGGCTGCGCGACCTGGCAGAAGGTGACGATGGTCGAGTCAAAGAAGTGATTGAAACAATTAAGCCGCGTTTCTACACGATCAGCCCTACTGGAAAAATTGAAGTCAAAGATCTTAGCTACCAGCAAAACTTAAACATCCTGGCGTGAAGCTTGTATTTTTGTTGATGGTGTATATCGGGCCAACTCCCGGTAATCCAGATGGAAAAATGGTTGATACCAGCGGTCAATATTTTGCCGACATTCGTAAATGCAACGGATACGCCGAAAGCATAGAGCAGGGCAAAACCTACAGTCGTAGAAGCAGAGGCGAGCCGCAATATCGAATAAGTGCTTGGTGCGAACCTAGAAAAGTTCGAAACGAGGTAGAGGTGATTTGGTGAAAAAGAATTTTGAAGATCAATATAAAAATCTAGACACGGACGGAGACGGGGTTGTCGATTCAGAAGAATTATCGAGAGCGGAACGTATTGAGCAAATGCTCATACAAGAAGAAAAGGCAGATTCACAACGCCGGATGGCCGGCATTTCTTTGGCAGCTCTCGTTGGTTTTCCTTTTCTATTTTTTCTGCCGTTCATTTCTGACGCGAGGCTCGAAACGATTGCTAGCATGGCTGACCTCTACGTTCTATCGCTTGCCTCTATTGTGGGATTTCATTTTGGAGCGACTGCCTGGAGCAAGGGCAGATGATGGGTTATATATCAGGCGGGCTAGGGATTGCATTGCTGCTTTTAGGAGGCGCGTTCAAACTTTACTTCGATTCTTCTCAAGGCAAAATCATGGGCTTGACCACTCAGCTTGAAACCTCAAAACAAAATCAGCTCAAACTCGAATCCACGATCCAAGAACAAAACGAGAACCTGGAACGGACGATCGCCAACCATCAGTTAATCGTTGGGCAGATGGAAAAGATGACCGTAAAAAATCAGGAATACCAGGCCGAGGCCGATCGGCTTAAAAAGAAATTCGCAGAGCATGATCTCCAACACCTAGCACTCAGACGACCAGATACAATCGCCAGGCTTATCAACCGTGCAACCCAAAAAGTTAATTCAGAATTTTCTACTCTTACTGATCCTTCTAACCTTTAGCGCTTGCTCTTGGATGGGCTCAGAAGGCCAATCCGTCGAGCCTATTGAGATTACGCGTGTAGAGATACCTGCAGCTCGATACCATCCACCGTTGCCGTCACAGGTGGCCTTTAGCGAGGTTAAATGGGTTGTTTTGACTCCTAACACGATGGAGCAGTATTTAGCTGATCTCGAAGCCGGAGAAGCCTCTATAAACGCTTATTACGGCCTAACGACTCAAGGCTACGAGAACCTATCTAATAATATAGCCGACCTTAAACGCTACCTCAGTCAGCTTAAATCCATCGTGAAATACTATCGCGAGATCGATGAGGAAAAAGAGTAGTTGGGCGTAGTGATTGGGCGTAGTTTTCCAATCTATGCCAAACACCGCCAACGTAAGTTATTGATTTAATTGGCATGGCTTGGCATAGTTTGGCAAGAAATAGCACCTCTACAGGTTCGAATCCTGTCGGGTGCGCCAACTTCCCCCTTATAAATCAATCACTTATTTTTCTGAATCCTCAGATTGGGCGTAGTTTGGGCGTAGTTTTTTCGATTCGGACTCCAAAATAGCCAGGTTTCGGCGCTCGGCTTCCACGTTCTCTTTGATCCATTTTGCGTAATGTTTACGCATTGTGGCCAGGTCGTGGCCCGTTTGTTTGCATAACCAGAACTCGTTTACGCCGTGCTGAAGCGCATTAGAAATATAGGTGTGTCGGTAAGGGTAGGGCGGCGGTCGAAGCCTGACGCCGGACAGATCGTGTGCCAGGTGCCACTGTTCTTGTATCCACTCTCCGTCGACCATCGGTATTAGGTCGCCGGTACGTTTGTGGGGTCTAAGGAAAACAAACTCGCTCTTGAACCGGCTGGGATGATCTCTGAGCATACTCGCTACGTCTTGAGTGAGACTGACGGTGCGCTCTTGTCTTGTTTTGACGGGCCCTAACTTCCCACGACTTATAGCACGTCTGATGTGCATCATCGGGGCGACTTCATTGGTCAAATCTACAGAATCCCACCGGAGTCCGTACAGTTCACCAGGTCGAGCCCCAGTGCCAAAAGCCGCTACATAAAAATAATAAGCTTCTCTCGAATTAAAGGAGAACAAGGTCGACAGTAACTTTTGTTTTTCTTCCTGAGAGTACGGATCGATGACCGTCTTCTGCTCCTTCTTGAATGTCCAATTTGAACACGGGTTGTGTTTTAGCGGGCAGTTTTTATCCTTGATGGCAATAAAAAATACCTTCGACAGAACGCTTAACGCATTCTTTTTTGTCTTCTTGCTGTTGAGATTAGCCAGGGCCCTGGTGATTTCTAAAAAATCCAGCGAGTCGATCGGCCAACTATCAAATCTAGACCACACTCTGTGATAGGTGTTTTCATACTCTTGCAGAGTAGTATCAGCGACCTCGGCCGTGTCGAACATGAGCTGTGCATAGTAGCCTACCGTTTGTGAGAAGGCAGAGGGCTCACCTTCGGGCTGCTCATCTCTGAGCCAGGCCCTGACAAGCTCCCAGGGGCGACCTTGTTTAAGCTGTTCTTCGGCCTCATCAGCGCGGATTTTCGCCGATTTGAGATTCGCTTTTGTTGGGGGAACGTCGATTGTTGTGTAGTTTCTGCGTCCCTTATTGTAGAACTCGACTTTAATCTGTCTGCTGTTTGCTCTGACTGTAGCCATTCATCAATCTCCTTCCAGGCGTACCTGATCTCGCCGCCCGATTTCACAAAGTGTTTTCCGGCCTTCCAGTTGCGTCGACGCCTGTCGACTAGCTGGTGATCACTCCATCCATACCGTTCGCTGGCCTGACTTGAGCTTAACGTGGGGGGCAGATTCATATCAACACCCCCAAGCTAAGACCTAAGCCAAAACTCAAAGCGATCGCGATGATCGTATAGCGAGGCGCGGTCAAATTGTCTCCCCATCGTCTTTTCATTTTTTATCTCCTAAAACGATTTCTTCGAGCTGTTTTGCAAGATGTCGTCGCAACACCAGCGCCGGGTGATCATATTGTTTTCGGTGAGTTACATTGCTTTGGTCGGTTGTATAATAATCCGTACCTATATCCTTCGCTATTTCAGTGACAATCGTTAAACAGATTTTTTCCCTATCAATGGCGTTAGAAATCAGAGGTCTTAGATACTTCATTTCGATGCAAAATTTATCCTTCATTTCGCTACCTCTATTTTTTGATAAGTTGAGCTGGCCTTTCGGTACGGCTCCAAGTCGACGCCCTCTAGCTCAGGAACCTTGCTGTAGTCGACGTTGCCCTGGCGAATAATCTCTTTTGAGACTGTCAGACAGCCGACGGTCATCGGCTCGCCCTGGGATAAGACGATCAAATCGTTTTTTACAGATTCGACGTGATTTTTTAACTTAGCCTGGCGATTGGTCAGCTCTATGTAGACCTTCGCCAGGACGACCGCGCGCTCCGATTCGTTTTCATGAAAGGGCTTTCCGGGCTCATAGTTTTCAAAAAACGCCTCCCAGGTCGCCTTTAAGGTGACCCAGTCTTCTTTGAGTTTTTCGATCGGCGCTGCGATCTCGATGTGTTGTTCTGCGTCCGACACGACCAGCGACGCGCTACGCACGTCTCCGACGACGCCGACTTGGTGACAGATCTGCCAGTAGTCGTGTTCGAGGATCTCACCTCGTTGCGCGGCCACCCAGCGTTTTGAGTTGTGCCCCGCGACGACCTTGATCTCGTCTATATGTTTAGTGTGAGGGCACCAGTTGTCTAGAGAGGCGATATACTCACCGTCCTGGGCACACACAGGCCCCCCGATAACTTGTCGCTGAGAATTGATCTCATCGCGAACCATCGGCTCGACGTTAGATCCCCGCTTCATGAACTGGTTTTCTTCTATGACGATGTCGCCGTCCAGAAATTTAGCAAAATGGGCCTGGTTTTTTATTTCGTATGGGCCCACACCCATAATCGCAGAGGCCATCGACGCGGATCTCGGGTGGTGTGCCTTCCAGTCGAGCCACTCCTGGGTGCCTTGTTCTAGATCAAGAAACTCCATTCTTTTTTCCTTCATATTTCGTTAAGTTCAAGTGCATATCGGCGAGCGCCTCGTCCGAAAGCTCGCTCAGATCGCTCACCTCTCGATCGGCGAGCGCCTTATCGAGTTTCACCTTTTTTTCAAACGCCAGGCTCTCGACGCTAGCGATAACCTGGTCTTTTTTTGTGGGTTTGGGTTTCGGTTTATTTTGTGCAAAATCAGGGGGGGGTTTTACCGCATCGTTTTTTTCTTTTTTCTGCTTGGTCTGGGGCTGGGTCAGCGACTCGCCGTCCGAGTCCACCTGGCTGATCGCGAAAATAGACGTCAAAGCGTATCTACGCGCATAGGAGATCGTCTTGCCGACGTCTTGCTCTCCAGATGTCTTGCCGTTAGAGCTGATCGGCATTCTGAGTGCCGATTCCATCCACTGATCTTTATGCATCAGCCTGGTAATTACCTCGACCTTTTCGACTCCGTCCTCGCATACCGTCGCTGGAAACTGAACCATGCCGAGTTGGTGCTTGGCGAGTAAAGGCCGAATTATCTGCAAGACCTGGTGTAGGTCTGCATATGTATACCCGTATCCCTGTTGTTCCTTCCTGGCGTCGGTGACCTCTCCGATCACCTTAGAAAAACACAGCCCGATTTGATCTATCTGTTCTGAAGTTTTCATTATCCCACCACCTTATAAGCGTGGCTGCGCTCGCGTTTGACGTCTGGCACCAGCTCGATGAGCGCTTTTATTTTTAAACCGGTAAACCGACCAGAGATCTGGTTTAGCTCTTTATTAAGTATTCTTGCTGCTTCCTTGGCGGTCAGCCCTCGATCCTGGTCTTGCTTTTGGATCAGCTCGAAGATCGTGCGTTCCATTCCGGTGGTGTCGACTGACTTGCCTGCCTCGATGGAGGTGACCGGCGCGTGACGCCTAATTATTTTGCGGGGTTCGGTTCCAAAATTGAGTGATTGTTGCATCGCTTTCTCCCTTCGTTTTTGAGAAAAGCGACGATCGTCTGACCGGGTTTCCGAATGTTTAAATCTATCAGACCACCGTCGCGTTATTTGAAGCATAACGAAAACCGACGGGTGTGTCTAATATTTTAAGACAAGTGTTTAATCCTAATTTATCATCCTGAATGGCAGCACGTTGCTGTCGATATTCGCGACGATTTTTGGTGCTGGCTTGAATACTCTGTACCAGTCGTCTTTTGACATGTACATGTTGTGACGTATCGAAAAATCGATCGCCGGTTCAAAATCGAAATCGCTTTCTGAGCATTGATATATGACGCAAGACGTTCCGTACCTAATTGCAAACCGTAACTTATTGGCATGACACAACCCGCACGCCACTGAATTCTGGTAATTAACGGGATCGTCGCTTGTTCCGTAATCCAGAAACCCGTCTGTCGCCCATTTGTATAAAATTTTTGCCGGGAAGGCGCTTTGTAATTTATTATCAGTCTGTAATCTTGCTCGCATGGCTGCGGACTCTTGCGTCAGCGGTTCTGGTAGAGAAACATGCACGCCAGGTGAGAAAAAGTGTTCTCCAGTTCCAACAAAAAATTTCCAAAGTTCCCCTTGGTGAGTGTACGTCTGAGAAGGTATGTCTTCCCTTAACACGTCTATCGAATTTTGAATTAAAGAGTCAGTGTAATTTATAAAATCGACTAGATCCTCTCTGTCTGAATTCATCTACCCTCTCCCTCCGTTTTATATTTGTTTTGAAAGTTCCTGATCAAAGCGTCGACCATCTTCTGATCCTCCCTAGCAAGTCCGTGATACGAGTTCAACAATTTGTTGTCTGCGTCGTTTCGAGTTCGTATACCGGTAAGCAGCCACGACGTTTTTACGTCATACAGCACAGCTAACTGGTTCAAATACTCCGGCGACGGTACCACTTCGTTCGACTCCCATTTCGAAATACTTTGCCAAGAAAACGCATCCTTACCGAACTCTTTTTCGGCGAGCTTTCCTAGCTGCCGTTGAGAAAGAGAGGCTTTCTCTCGACAACGGGCCAGGCGACCGCCCAGGTTTTCTTTATCTTTATACATGTTTTATCCAAGTTCCCTTCAACCCCAGACCGTACCAAAGATCGCGGTCAGTTGTCCAACAAATTTAGACAAATAAAATAAGTGACTCAAAATATTAGACAGATGTTTAAATATTCGATACTGTTATCGCATGTGGAAAGAAATCGAAAAGCAAATGTCGTTGCCCGAGCTTGCGACAAAGCTAGGCGTCTCGCGCAAAACGACATGGCGTTGGAAGGCTTACTCAGGAATCCCGGCGAAAGACTGGCCAAGGGTCAGCGCGATCACCGGCGTCCCGATCGAGAGCATCCAAAAAGATTTTTTTCAGAAATCGATGGCTGGTTGAGTCGAGTAACAAGAGCATACCAGAGGCAGGGGTTAAACCAGGTCAGCCGTTAATGGGCCAGGGCCATGTGTGACGGACTACGGTTCAGTGCATGAAAAGGCCGCTTACCTTCTTAGTTGGGGGTAGGGGGCCTTTATTCAGGATCTTGGTTAGTGCAGTAAGGGGAAACGAGTATGGGATTGAGAAGAACGTATCCGAGCTGGTTTGAGTTGATCTGGTCAACCTACCCGACTCATTTGTTCCCGGCCAGGCACAACAAGAAAGAGAGCTATGAGATAGCCGACAAGCTTCAACGAGAAAACGAATGGGGGGCTGAAGGCTTAAAAGAGCTTCTCGAATTCATTCAAGAAAACAAATCAAAAAACAAACACTGGCAGCCTAACAGCCAATTTGGGCCCAAAGGCTTACAGAGTTTCCTTAGACAAGAAAAATGGGAGGAAGGCTATGAAGAAATCCGGGCAGACAAGTACGAGAGGCCCGCGACGAGGGTCGAAGAAAGTCACGACGAGGCGATGGAAAAAATCCGGGCCTCGCAAGAGCGGATACAAAAAATAAGAAGGATTAAATGAAGTCATACATTGTAAGAAGGGCGGGCGGTCGCCAAGCGATCCTCGAAAAGATGAAGACGTTCACTATCGAAGAGTTCTGCGAGATCTATCATTTTAGACAACAGAGCGTGACCACGATCGAACGGAAATTGAACCGGCGGTTTATGCGTCGATGCAAGACGTGCCAGGGCCGCTTTGGTTTTGCGGAGCTGAGCCGCAGTCTTAATTGTTTCGCGTGCCGGCAGGCTAAGAAGCTCACTAATTACCAGAAAGCTGAAAACACGAACCCTAAAAAGAGCGACGGCGACCGTGACTATCAGTTATCAAAAAAGAAATTCGGGTTGGCCTCGATGGTTTGGGGCCCGCCGAATAAAAACAAACTACGAGCGAGGGGGCAAAATTGGCTAGCGTAAACAAAGTAATTCTGGTGGGGAACCTGGGCAGAGACCCGGAGTTAAGGTCAACAAACAACGGGCTGCAAATTGCTAAGTTCAGCCTGGCGACTACCGAAAAGCGAAACGACCAAGAGCAGACCGAATGGCACAACGTCGTGGCCTTTGGTAGACAGGCAGAGACTGCGGGCCAGTATTTAAAGAAGGGCTCGAAGGTCTACATCGAGGGCAGCCTGCACACAAGCAATTACGAGAAGGACGGCGAGAAGCGATATAGAACCGAGATTACCTGTCGGAACTTTCAGTTTTTGGACAGCAAGCCCCAGGAGCCCAGGCAACAAAGTCTGAAGCCGGACGAGGTCGAAGAGGATTTCACGGATGACATACCGTTTTGACACTAATTTAAATTCATGGGGATACACATACATGGGAGCAAGCACCGTGAATGAACCAGAAGATTACGACGATGTGGTTGTTGCTAATAAGTGGGAGCCGCCGAGCGACATGGAGGCAGCCCTAAAGGACTGGGACGCGCAAATCGATGAGGCCGCCGAGAAAAAACGAGCCGCCAGGAAAGCCGAGGGAGCGCACAAGGCGCTTAAAGGCTCTCAGATAACTGCCCTGATCAGCGCGGGCTCTTCAGCGACCAAAGCCGAATCAGAGTTTTATAGCTCGCCTGAGTTTATTGCATCGTTTAACGAAGTAGTCGATCTAAACGTCGACGCCGAGACGGCGAAAGAAAAAGTCGACGTTAAGCGGGCCGCTTTTGAGATGAGGCGTTCAGAATACAGTGCCCGATCCCGTGTATGAATCGAAGAAATATTACGCAGCCAGGCACGCCTGGAAGAACCGGCACCGCAAGACGCCACGAGGTATTTACTGGTCGACTTGGTTTGAAAAGATGTTTGGAGAAAATCTAGATGATTACGCCCGGCGTCATCAGAAACAAAAAGCTTCTTGAAGCTGCCCGA
>VTLG01011094.1_pt1 | contig 37721 bp, 45 predicted proteins | sample 4694571 | NCBI WGS metagenome assembly VTLG01 (sample SAMN12604809, study PRJNA352737) | marine metagenome | biome: ENVO:00000447; feature: ENVO:00000209|ENVO:00000569|ENVO:01000036; material: ENVO:00002151; isolation source: viral sequences binned using virsorter ...
CCCTAATTGTGGTTGGTTGTGACACTTTCGAACAAAATGCCTCTGTGTTTAAAAAGGGAAATAAGGAAATGCGAATAGGTGCTTCAAATATTAATACTACAAGATTCCTAGAAATATTAGGCGACTATGATGAATACTTTTATCCATCACTACCCGAATGGATAAAAAACGAATTGCAAATGAGAGACTTATACTTTGAAACTCGAAATCCAACTACTTGGGAAATGAAAGAAACTGAAATCGATGCATTAGAACATCGCATTTCCTTAAACGAACTAACTAGTAATGATCTAATCGAACTTTATACAAGGAAAAGGAATAACTAAAATGGATACATTCAACATCGCAACTTACATCAATACCCTCAACATAGACAAAACAGATGAGAGACTTGTAGAGTTTACTCGACTGGCTACAGCTAATGCCCTCATATTAGATGATGCATATTTATGTAGAGCTGCCTTTTGGGGTCAAGCCTCAGCTATGGAGAACCAATTGCAGTATCTTGGAGGCAACTACCTGCCAAATTTAGAGCGGCGACTAAACCAACTCGAAAGCAGTGGATTTCTCAGTGAGAGTGATCTTAATGTAAGCTGGTTTGCTAACGAAGATAGGCCCCATGTCAATGATGAAATCAGCCCGACAGAAAAGGCTGCCAACATCAGAGACCAAATTGATCAAGTAATGTACAAAATGACGACTGCGGCAATTGGATTTGTCGTGTCGATGAGAGAACACGATAAAATATCTAAGGATCTCGAGCAGCTTAGTTACTCTGCAATAAAAGCAAGAGCCGCTAACAAACGAGCACGTATGAATAATTAAAAGGGATGTCCTGAGCATGACATTAAACTGCTCATACTTTTATTTTGCCAAGGGTTTAAAGAAATGGAACGTCCACTTCCACGCTCATTCCCATTACCAATCGAAGTTAAACGCTTAAGATTGGAAAGGAGTATCAATAACGATGGATGGTGCATATGGCTAACAGCCAACGGTGAGTTCACTATCGGGACTTACGTAAAATTGTGTGATGATGGGCAAGTACTCCGAATCACATTACATCCAGATGGGAGCGAATCTATATATGAGGTCAACGATGGCTAGAAGAAGTAATACACCCTATGATGTGTTCAAGAACATAAACATGAAAAAAGGTGATACAAATGTATGTTGGGAATGGAAAGGACGAGTCAACAGTAAAGATGGTAGACCATACTTCACAGTGGACGGAACTAGACGTCCAGCTTATAGGTACGTACTTGAACTCTATACAGGTGAAGAGCAACCGAAGTCGGTACTTACATTACATAAATGTGATAATCCTATCTGTTGTAATCCTTACCATCTTACTTGGGGTAGTCATCAACAAAATATGAACGAGATGAAAGAACGAGGTAGACATGGCCTACCTAAAACAGTAATCCGAGCCATAAAGAACTTATTAACCCAAGAGCGTAGTCATCGGGACATAGCCGAATTATATGGTGTTTCTCGTGAAACAATTACTGCCATAAATAATGACAAATCGAACAAAACGCAGTGATCATGATATTGACAGGACAATACTATATGTAGTAGTATATGCACATACGTATACTATTGCGTATATATTTCTCCTTATGTTGAATCCACTGCCCCCAGATATGACTGCCATCATATAAATTTCTGGGGGATTTTTTGTTGACATATACATACTATCACATAAAATAACATCAAAGGGGAATGATCATGAATGATCACAATAATCTAACCACTCTAAACTTGCCTGAAAATGATGATGTGTCTTCACTCGAAGCACGTAGACAACATTACTTTTCTGATGAATCTAAGTTGTACTTCAAAACATATCAACGTCCTTTATACTATTCAGGTGCACCAACATCTGATGGCACCAACCCAAAAATGTATCCTGTACATACACATAAATCTATTGTGCGTATGATCGATGATAAGCCTGAATCGATAGGCATTGTCGGTAACAGATATGTACCATTCGAGATGCAGCCATTATGTAAGGCAATCGAAACTACATATGTTGAAATATTTGATGATGATATGCTTCATAATGTAAAGCGTAAAGATCGTACTGCATATAATGGTGCTTCATGCTTACGTGAATATATATTTCCATCCATGACCAAAGACATCAATGATAACAGTAAGGTAGCATTCCGAACTGTCATCTCCAATAACTGTGATGGTAGGGCAAGTTTCCGAATCTATAACGGAGCTATTGACTTCTATTGTGACAATGGAATGGTAATTGGATCATATGACATGGTAACTAAACGTCATACATCAGGTCTTATTATACCTTTATTATCTCATCGAGTTAGAGAAGCTATCCATATATTCTATAAACAAGCAGCCATATGGAAACAATGGGCTAACAAACACATCACACACTCATTAGCACGCGAGTGTTTCAAGTCTATACCTTACATTACTGAACGATTAATTGAAAAACTAATGGAGCAATACCAAATTGAAACTGAATCTCATGGCTACACAGTATGGGCTATGTACTCCGCCGCTACATATTATGCTACACATATAGAAGGTCCATTCAAAATTCGTAACACTAGTGGTGACCATAAAGCAGTCACTCTTTTAAGACGTGAACGTACGATTAAATCTTGGCTAGACACCGAAACATTTCAACAAGTCGCTGCATAGCTAAGTAAAGTTAAGGGGATCACGAGTAGTCTTTCGAAAACAGACTCTATGTCTCAGTGGACTGATCCCCTTATCTTAACAGGGAGATTTCAATATGAGTAATATAGCAAAAGTTACATCTCTGATGAACAAAGAAATAACAGAGACAGTTAACAACGCTTACATAGCATTGTCAAGTGATTTTAAAACAGAATCATATAAGAATGAAGACAGTGCCAAAGCACATGATATGCATGTATCAATGGTTGATTACATAATTCAATCAACTCTTGCATCACAATTTAAGAAAGCTGTTGATCGAGCAAAAGAATTATTAGATGAAGCATCAATCAATCTAGGATTAGAACCTAATATTCCAGCAGGCACATCACAAGTAATGTGGACAGATAACATATACACATTTACGAAGAAACGTAATGTTGATAGTAATCAGGTGTCAGCCAAAGACTTGGTTATACAGCTTACTATCTTGGGTGTCGAAAAGGGTATCATTGATAAAGCTATGTCTAAAGCGAACAAAGTGCGGCGTGGTAATACATATTACAATGTTAGTGAGAACTAATAATGAACAAAAGTCCTATAGATGTCCAAACAATTATAGCGATGAACGATGATGACATTGAAGCTCTTATTCATAACATTCGTGAACGACGAATGAAACCAATACACGACTATGAAGAGATGACTGAGATGCGTAAGCTTGCATTAAAAGAAGGATTAGAAAAGCAATACGATAAACAAATAGAGATGTTTGCCAAAGAACTAGCCCATGCTGATCGTGTATTAGATAAGTTAGAAGACCGCTCCCGAAAACTTAGAGCATTACGTATGCAGATAGAAGACATATAACATAAAGGGAAAACAGTATGAAAGCCAGAGAAATAGAAGGCTATCTTCGCGCAATGGGATTTGAGAAAGGTATAGTCTATTGTATAACAGCTATATCCGAGATGAATGGAGTACAACAGAAACAATTAATGGACATGGCTGCACAGTTAGATCAAATGTCAGACATTGTGTCAAACTTTGCAACAATTAGTGAAGAGATGAACAAAAATGTAAAGAGAATGCAAGCTATGCTCCCAGAGGATGACTTACCCCATGTCACAAAGTAACTTTGAACTAATTGATTTGTCTATGGAGATCAACCATGACCGATATGACTTAGAACCCTATGATCACACAAGACTTAGTGCAGTTAATACTTGTCCGACATGGGGAATCCTTCGATATGTACTTCATAAGAAAATGCCGGGAAGCAGTAGAGCAATGGCTCTTGAAGCAGGATCAGCAGCCCATGAATGTTTTGCTGCAATCAGATGGTATCACTTTGCAACTAGACAAGCAACTACGCCAGTTACTAAAGCTATCGCTGAGAATCAAGGCATTAAATTATTTGGAGAAGAAAGGTTCAAGAACAAAATACTCAATGCAATGTCACCAGATGCAACTGATAGAACAAACTGTATTAACGTAGCACTTGAAGCTCTCTATTCATCAGGATTTTACGATGACATTGGAGACAACCGACGAACCATTAGCAACATATCAGAATCTGTTATCACTTATATAGATAGATGTGATCCAGACAAATATCCTATATGGGTACGAGATAAAACCGATCCTAAATCTGACATCGGAATAGAAATACCTTATGACATCTTAGTAACAGTGACATGGAAAGACACATCAATAGACCATAGTAAACAAACCAAAAAATATAGATTCGTTGGTAAGTTAGATGGCTTACACCATTATGGTGATGATAAGTTAATCATTATAGAAGAGAAGACTGGCGCACGATTAGATGATAGCTGGTTATCTCAATGGATACTTAGCCATCAAATAACTGGTTACTGTTTAGCAGCTACAACATTTACTGATATACCATGTAATCATGCACTTATATCAGGAACTAGAATACCAATAGGCAAAGTACCGCAAGAAGGTATACGTAAAGAACTCGTACCTAGATCACCTGACATGTATGAAAAGTGGGCTGAATGGTTAGTTCATACTACTGATATCATATCAAAATACAAAGACTACATAATGTCAGCACCAATGTATACACATTCGTGTAATAGATACTTTAGACCATGTTCGTTTACTGCATTTTGTGCATCAGATAAACAAGAGAAACTATCAATCATAGAGGAGATGGAATATGACAAATGGGACGTCCTCGAAAGCTAAACGATACGAATATGAGAATGTCAAAATTGGCGATACTAACTTCTTAGGTATCTATGAAGTAGGTAACTCAGATATTCCGTTGGCCCTCTGTTACGATTCTATATTTGCTGATCATATTACTGATGTCTTGAATGATTATCATGCGAACAAAATGCTGTTTGACGATACAGAAGTATATCTTGAAAGAAGTCTAGAATCATTGTTCAAAAGGGGAACATTAGATGCCTTCTAAAATATCATTAGGCAATGTTGAAATTACTACGCCTAAAACTCAGCCACGTCGAATGTCAACTATAATATGGGGTCCATCCGGATCGGGTAAAACCACCCTTGCCGCTACTGCTCCACGTCCAATTCTATGGGTTAATCTTGACCCAGATGGTACATCATCACTAATGGATCAGGAAGGAATCTACATTGCAGACATGTCAACTGAAAATCCTAACGTCGTCATGCGATTCAAACGTGAGGACTGTGCAAACATTGCATCGTTCATTAAAGAAAACCCTGATATTAAAACTGTGGTTCTCGATAGTGTTACTTCGCTTAATGATATGGCTCTTAGACATGGTGTATCTGAAGTTAGAGGAGCTACTATGGAAATGCCGACTCTACAAGGATATGGAAGGCGAAATAGTTATACTCTTCAGGCTGTCACTCAGTTTATCAAGGTTACTGGACAATATGACAAGCATTGCATCCTTATTGCTCACGAAGATACGCCTCAAAAAGATGAATTAACAGGACAAGTTCTCGTATCAATCCTCGTTGGAGGTAAATTGCAATCAGAAATTCCAATTAAACTATCGGAAGTTTGGCATTTACAAGATACCGGAAAAGATAGGAAAATCACTATCCGATCTTCCCGCCTTCGCAAGCCTATGAAAAGTCGGATGTTTATCCAAAGTGACAAAGGTGACTTCACTTGGGATTTCGATCCAGAGTCATGGAAAGGTGAAGGGATCGAGGAATGGTACGAGAAATGGGTCGATAACAATGGCAGAAAGATAAAATTACCATGAGAATTGTATGCGTAGTTGTCGATGACAATACTGATCCACCCCACAAAATTGTTTCTGAACATATCATTAACAATGCTGAAAAATTAGACCTAAAAAATAAGAAATTGCGAACAAACCTATCAAATGCACTACTAGATATAACGAATATTGCAAAAAAGATCATACAAAGTAATTAAAACATCCTTAACAACATCTAGTAGTTAAAGACGCCAAATACCGCTAAGTGTAGGGGCTGTACTTAGCAGTAAATTATTAGTATCATCATCAGTTCCATTATATTTATAAGGAGAATTATATGTCTGAAAGCTTAGATAGTATCGTTGAGTTCTCAGTTGATCTTAGTAAGCAAGAACAACCAGAACCTCTTCCGGTAGGTGAATATCGCGGAGTAATTCGTGATGCACGAGTAAGGGAAAGTCAACGTGGTACTAGATATGCAGAAGTTGCATTCTTTATCGATGCTGAACAGTATCCTGCCGACTATGACGACGGTAACCCAGATGGCATGACTCTAATGTACCGTCGAGTTAGTTTAGAAGACAACCCAACAGCACGCTGGAATACGAAACAGTTTATCCAACGTATTGGTGCTCCACTCTCTAAACGAGTTAATGTTACAGAATGGATAGGCCAAGACGCCGCTATCGAAGTTACCCATGAACCGTGGGAAGGCGTTATGCGTGCAAATATACAACGAGTTCGTGCTGACTAATGGGGCTGTAATTAGTCAGTATGATTGGTAGTGCTAATAACTTTATCGCAGATCGTTATTAGCACTACCTCTTTAATAAAGGGGATCATTTATGATAGATAATAATAAATCTACACAACAAAGACGTGAACGCCCTGTAATGTTCATCTTCCAATACTTAGACAAAGAAGGTAATCCTACACCAATTGATAAGAATCAAATCGTAGTTCTTGCTGCAACTAGGGATGCTTCAAAAGCATTGGATGTCATGGAATGTGCGGAGTTCGCTACCTATAAAAAAGTTGTCGTCACTTAACACACTTCTACCTTTACCTTAATAAGTGATTAACTAGTGGCCGTCTATAACCCACCTGATTAGACGGCCACACTTTTATAATGGGAAGGGACTTAAAGTGACTAATACATTGTTAAACATAACCTTATTAACAGTAATGGGTATAACTGGATTAATAATAACAGTGAATGCTAACTCTAAAATTGATAGATGTTATGAAGAATACAATACCATAAAATCATATCTATCAAGAATAGAAAAGTCACACTACCTTCTTCCAAAGGAGCCATAACATGACTAAAGAAACTCCTATAAAAGTAGAATCTTATTACAGCCAAAAGGAATTGGATGAATTAGAAACACAGTCTGAGAAAAACAATCTAACAGTGTCCAACTTCCAAAGAAGTGCTGCACTATTTGTAACTAGCATGTTAATCGATGACAAAACAAATCTAATTGCCATTGAAAAGGCAAACAAATTAATTGATGATGTCAATCTCAAAAAGAAAAGAGAGAAACTATGTTAGATCAAACAACTAACACACTTGATTTTGATGAATCACAACGTAATGCTATACATCAATGCTGTGATCTAAATAAACGTGTTGTTGCTATCACTGGTCAAGCTGGCACTGGTAAAACAACTATCATGCAAAGTGTACATAAAACATTAGAAGCCAGAGACAAACACGTAGTCTTATGTGCACCAACTGGTAAAGCAGCAAAAAGAATTACAGAAGCAACAGGAATAGAAGCACTAACTATACATAGACTACTGGAATATCCATATCCAGGCGAAATAAATGAAGAAACAGGCAAATCATTAGTATCAACAGACCCTAAACGTCACAGACAAAATCCAATAAAGTATGATGTTGTATTAGTAGATGAATACGCAATGGTAAACATTGAAGTCCATCGTAACTTATTAGATGCATTGCCATATGGAGGTGTTATCCGTATGTTTGGTGATGCTAATCAATTACAACCTATCGAAACTAATAAACGATTAGCTTGTGAACCATCATCATTCCTTAAAATGCTTAAAAAGTTTAATGGCATCTGGCTGGATCACATTCATCGACAACATGAAGGAAGCTCTATAATAGAAAATGGAAAACGAATACTTAAAGGTTCCATGCTAAAAAGATTTGACGATTTCGAACTCAAAATAACTGATGAACCAGTTAAATTAATACAAGAATATATAACTGAAAACTTAGCAGATAATATAGACTTCGGACAATTAAACAACCAAATCCTAACACCAACTAAAGTAGGATGGGTCGGCACAGAAGCTCTTAACTCTTGCATACAATTATTAATGCATCCAAGTAAAAAAGAGTTTATAGAATTAGAAAGACATAAATGGTCTAAGACAACTGAACTGCGTATTTATAAAGGTGATAAAGTTATCTATACAGTAAACAATTATTCACTAGAATTATTCAATGGTGAGACAGGATTAGTAGAAAGTATTAATGAAGCAACTGGAGATGTCACGATTAACTTTGGAGATAGATCAATTAAAATCCCTACATCATTAGAAGTAAATGGTAAACATGGTATTTATTATATAAATCCACAAAAGGATCTAGACTTAGCATATATAATTACTACGCACAAAGCTCAAGGCAGTGAGTATGATCGTATTGTCTATATAATGAATAGTTCGCGTTCATGGCTATTGAATAGAAAGAACTTTTATACAGCAGTATCACGAGCAAAGTCACATGTTGCAATCATAACAGATCAGAAAGCATTATCGACTTCACTAAATAAAATAGGGGATAAGTAAATGACTGCAATAATGGATAACTATGCACTCGATGAGTACTGTGCAGATTTGGCTGAAGAGATACTTGAAGATAGCACTGAAAATAAAGAGGACTTAATATATCAATATGCCGACAACAGTGAATACGTCATCTATTATAATAAAGCTAATAACATCTGCCAGAACTGTGATGTCTCGGCTGGTGAAGATTATATAGATAAAATCGGTGAACCGGAAGGTGGTTGGACTTATCACAAACTTGTTTCATCTAAAGTCTTTGGAGAAATTAGTGCACGAATCGCAAATGAAATCTCAAAAAGAAATGTATGACTGTCCTTGGTGCGGTCAACCTACAAGACTTGAGTTTGTTCAAGGACACTATGAATGTACATCATGCCGTAGACCAGTAAAGGATTGTTGCGATGGAGAAAGAGGTGACAGAGAAATATCTGATGACAGAGTTCAAGAAGAGAGCACAACAATCGGGACTTAGTGTAGACTGTTTAGGTTCTGGAATCCCTAATAAAGAATTAGTCATCATCAGTGAAGCACCAGGAGAACGGGAAGCCTTAATGAAAATGCCGCTAGTAGGCGGTAGTGGCAGACTATTATGGGACATATTAGCACAATATGACATACGTAGAGTAGATGCCTATATAACTAATGTAGTTAAGCGTCAAGTATCATTATCAAATAAGACTGATGCACGTAATCCTGTCAAACGTCAGGAACTAGAGCATTGGGAAGGCTTGCTTCATTGGGAATTAGACCATCTGTCTAACATAAAATATATATTATGTCTAGGTAATATGGCATTACATGCTTTAACTGGTGAGAATGGTATAACTAATTGGCGCGGCAGTGTGTTTGATTGCACTGTCGGATTTATGAATAGACGTAACGTCAAAATCTTATCTACATTTAATCCAGCAATGATCATGCGCGACTGGTCTATGGAACCAATATATAGATTTGATCTAAAGAAGTTAAGAAAGATTATCGATAATGATTATAAGAAACATAATATCAAACCAATCATCAACCCATCACCAGCAGAATCTCATGATTACTTAACACGATTACATGACGAAGATAAACCTATATCATTTGATATAGAGATTATCGGTGGTGAAACTGCCTGTATTGGGTTTGGCAATAATGCACATGAAGGTATCTGTATTAACTTTAGGAATAATCATACAAATACATTTAGTCTGGATGAAGAACTGAGTATTAGAAAAGCGTGTCAAAGATTGTTATATAATAACGGTAAACTAATAGCTCAAAATGGTAACTTCGATGCATATTGGTTATGGTATAAAGATCGTATACATGTTGAGAAGATATGGTTCGACACTCTGTTAGCTCACCATACACTATACCCACGTATGCCTCATAACTTAGGATTCCTAACATCACAATATACTAATCATCCATACTATAAAGATGAAGGTAAGACATGGAGAGAAGGTGGAAGTATAGATCAATTCTGGGAGTATAATGTCAAAGATGTATGCATAACATGGGCTGCTCATGAGAAGATGATGCAAGAGCTAACCAATCAGGATATGGATAATTTCTTCTTCGAACATGTTATGAGATTACAACGACACCTAGTTCGTATGACTGTTGGCGGTGTCAAAGCTGACATAGAAATGAAAGAACGTATCACAAATGAACTAAGAAATGAACTCGAAATTAAATTACAAAGATTTCATGACAGCTATCGCAAAGCTACAGGCGATGCATCTATGATAATCAATCCAAAATCTCCCAAACAATTAAGCAGACTATTCTTTGATGATCTTAAACTTGTTGGACGTGGTATAAGTACTAATAAAATTAATCGTCAACGTATGAAAAGCCACCATCGTATATCACCTGAAGCAATCAAAGTAATCGAAACATTAGATGACTATCTCATTGACCACAAATTCTATACTACATATGCATTGATGAGAGTTGATAAAGATAATCGTATACGATGTGAGTATAAACAATTCGGAGTACAATCAGCACCAGGAAGATTATCATCAGCACAAACCATGTGGGGATCAGGTATGAATCTGCAAAATCAGCCACAACGTGCATATCCAATGTTTATAGCTGACAAAGGTTACATGTTTAGCTACTTTGACTTATCACAGGCTGAAGCAAGAGTTGTAGCATATCAATGGCAAGTGCAAGGACTAATAGAAAACTTTGAGAAGGCAAACCAAGATGAATCATTTGATGTTCACCGAGGAAATGCAGCAAGGATTTTTAAATGCGACTACAACGATATACCAAAATATGATAGAGATGATGCAGGACAGCCGACAACTAGATTTTTGGGCAAACGTTGTGTTCATGGTCTTAATTATCGGATGCTTGCACCTAAACTAGCAGAAGTATGTAATATAGATATAAGACAAGCAGAAGAAGCATGGCATAGCTATCACATAGCATTCCCAGAAATACAGCAAGCATGGAAATATATAATAAGAGACGTTAAAGAGAACCGTGTATTGTATTCACCATTAGGCAGACGATTAATCTTCTTAAACAGAGTAACAGAAGATGACCTTGATTCTGTAGTAGCATTTGTACCGCAATCAACTGTAGGAGATAAAGTAAGCAGTTGTATATACTTATGTCATGATGATCCAGATTGGCCTGAAGATGCACGCATGGCATTAAATATCCATGATGCATTAATTGCTATACATCGTATCGAAGATGCCAGTCATATTCAAAAGATCATGAAGAGACATGCAGAAACTCCAATAACAATACGTGGGCAGCAAGTTATAATACCAGCAGAACTAAAAGCTAGTGTACCAGACTCATTTGGTATCCATAGATGGAGTACTTTGCAATGAAATACACAAACCTAAAGAACATATTCGAAGAGTTAGTAGATGGTTCACTGCATGAAGATGTAGCTTTAATACCATGTAAATTAGATGGAATAATTACAGCGAACATAGTCTTAGTAAATAGAATTCCCGAGAAAGATTTAGTAAAACTTACACCTTTATTCGTATTTGTGAATGATGAAATAGGTAATATGCTAACAGACATAGATGACAAATTACTTATGCCTGACAAAAAGGACATGCATTAAATGGGAAAGAACTTAATCCCTGTTAACAAGATATTAACAACAGCACTTAAATTAGTTCAAGGCAAGAGAGCTGAACAACATGGTAACTATATAGACATGCATGAACGTGTGTCTGCTTTATGGTCTGCATACCTTGATATAGAAGTGAAATCACATCAGGTTGCAGCATGTATGATGTTATTAAAGTTAGCAAGAGATGAGTATGGTATATATAATAAAGATGATGGTATAGATGCTACAGCTTACACAGCACTATGGGCATCATTAACATCAATGAAAAGGAATAGAAGAGAGCAATAATGCACTATGATGCATTTAGAATCCCTTAACTGGCTTTCCTAATTCTGGTACAGCTTTTACTCCACCGGGATTAGGTCTTACATAGTATCCTGACAGATTCACTTCTACTGGTCTGCCTAATCTCCTAGTAAGTTCCTCAGTCATGCCCTGTTCCCATTGCTGCAGCAGCAATAACTTTTCAATTCGATACCTTGATATCTCTATGTTGGTAGCATCTATAATATCATTACGTTCTTGGACTGAAACATTCTTACCATCTATAATACTTGCATTGCCATGCCTATTAACTCTAGCTTTAAGGTCAGCAATTATTTCATTATGTTTTGAAAGCTGACTTTTAATGTGAGATACATTAGCGGCTATCTCTATTGCTATAGGATCATTAGTTACTGGGTCTTGGAAACTTGGGTCTTCCCGACCACCAGTCATTATAGCTTTCCAATCTTTTTCAGCACTCTTTAGTGTCTGTTCTTTTGCATACAACTCCCTAGCAACTTCGTCATTAGGTGTTGGTCGCAAGGTCTTCCCAAGCAATGGCTGAACATAACGAGCCTGAGTTTTAACAGCCGTTCCTAATGCGTCTAGTCCATGAGCAGCACTGTCCAATATTCCGAGGCTACTAGTCCTTGCACTCTCAAATCCCTCATACATTGCCATCAATGTAGCCGCGCCTGCGCCAAACAAGTCTTGCAGCATGTTCTTAATGTTGGAGTCTATCTCTTCATTAACAAATCTAGTCCGTCCATAGTTGCGTGTGGTTATCTCACCCATACCCTGCTTTCTAAGCTCAACTATACCGATATCCATACCAGCATCTTCAGGGTCAATGGCACTCTGTAATCCTACACGTAAATCCTGTCCCGCAGCAGACAAAAGCGCAGCTATAACAGGAGGAGTTGGTATATCAAATGTCCTTGTTAATCCAGCGAGGAAGTGATTTGTTTTTCGGCCTGTTATGTCTGACCTAGACTGTTCATCTATCAATGGCAATGCTGACACGCCAAACAACTCATCCATTCCATCAATCACTATTCCTCTAAACAGTGAGAACTCTGGTGTTACAGGAATCAATACAGCTTCCCAAGGAGGTTTACCGGGAACAAAGAATATCCTGTTATTGTTTCTCTGGGCAGATGTAAATCCATTCCAATAGTATTCTGCATATGTCCATTGTTGTTCTGGATTATTAGGATCAGTCCACTTCACACCATCCATATACATATCTACAGTATTATTCCATGTAACCTCCATAGCCGTAGGCATACCGATAACAGTACTAAGAGTTGCAACAGATTTACCCCATCCTGCCTTGTGCATGGCACGACCAGCAGTAGACCATGCCTGTAACATAGCTCCCGAAAATGGAACTGATGCATTAAAGGCTTTCATCGCGGTCGATGATCCACGCCTTCTAACATCTCCTGTCATCGTCTTGACTTCTGAGACAATCTCTCTAACACGATTACCACTTACCTGTCCAAACTCTCCCGGCTCATCAGCAAGCCTTCTCATTGTCATGCCCAAAGCTGTGCCTTCATGCATTGCTGTGTTAAAGTGTTTCCAAATTCTCCACACCATTTGAACACCAGCTTCTCCAGTACTTTTCTGGATGAATGGAACAGCCTCTTCTAATATATCAGATATGTTATTATCAAACTGACTTGCTTTAATGGACGTTGCTAGTTGACCTGTCTCTCTACGGACAGGAGCAGCCATACTATTTTCAACTACCCGTTGCATACGATCTCTGAACCTAGCAGAAGCATTAGGAGCAAGCCGTCCAAGCACACCACTACGGTTAATAGATTCAGTTATCATATCAGCGATATCATTAGAGACGTTGTAAGAGAACATCTCCCATGCACCCTTGACACTATCCTTCATAACCTGGCTGTATTCTTTAAACCCAGTTAAGCCTGACTCTCTTCGCATTGCAGCATTGAGTCCAGACATCTGTTGGTTATATAGAAACGACATAGGCGCAAACGGTGATAGATTACCTGTAGTCGTTTTAGTAAATACATTCTTCCAGAAGTTATTGAATCGAAGAAACCTACTAGAGAGTGTAGGATCAAACTCCAATGCAGTCCTAAAGTGTGGATCAGTTATATGGAAGCCATGATGCACACCATCACGCTGTACCCATAAGACATCTGATTGCTTATCCATATACCTTGGAACATCAGTAGCCTCCTCAGTATTAAGCATCCTCTTAATTCTATGAGGCAGCTTATCGGCCCATGTGATTTGTGGATTCCCACTTTTAGGGGCGCTATCTAAGTCAACCCTTCCTATGTATGTGATATCTCCCATAGTATTCTGAATATTATCGGGCAGTAGTTCGTCAAGATTTTGGGTAGCTATTCTACCGTCTGGCAAGGATCGTATACGTAACAATTCTGAAAGAATGTTCCATTGTTTTACTGATGTATCACCATGTTGCATCATAGTTTGCATGTAATGGGCTGATGCTCTAAATGGGTCTATAGGTGAGGCAATCCCCTGACTTCCTAGTGTTGCTCTTTTCAGTAGGTTAGATGCTTGTCTTACATTTCTTCCTTCTGTTGTACCCCAACCCATGTTAGTAGCGAGTCTTCTCATCCAGTTTACATAAGCGTTCTTTTCTATACCGGGTTGCCAGATAACGTTATCACCAGAAGTGAACTGCCTTCTAATACCATCAGCATACCTTTTACTAAGAACCTTGCGATTAACCAGAGACTCAAGAATGGTTTGGTTGATCTTCTCCAAGTCTCTTTGCATCTGTACCATTACAGGATTAGCATTGAATCTGTTTATCTTGGTACTCATGACCTCATCACGGATATGAACACCATTTTCATCAAACAGTCCTACTTTAACACGTTGATCTGTGCCTCTTAAATGGCTGATGAAATCACGATGCTGATTTAATGCTGACTCAACGTCATCAAGTGTGCCTTCATCTAATGATCGACGGATGTCATCTAAATATAAATGTCCCTCTTCCGTATGAGATCGACGCGCACCCTTCTTCAATGCATCAATTGCTGTAGCACGATTTCGGTTAGCATTCTCTTGTATTGCAGCCATCCCATCCTTGAAGCGTTGTTGATCTTCAGGAGTCATAACCTTGTAGTCACTGTATAACCTCTTCAATGCAGGGGCGCTTACACCATTACCAAAGTCACCTGTCTCTAATGCATACTTAACCCGACCAATGTCATCGGTTATCTCTTGGCCTGTTAGTCTTGCTATGATAGCTGGAGATACGCCTGCTTCTTGTAGTTTACGAGTTGTATGAGTTCCCATATCCATCGTAACACCGTGCAGCCATTGAGCGCCCTTACCTAACTGCTTCTTAGTCTCTGCAAGTTTTCTATTTGATTGTTTAATCTCATCAATAGCCTGTGCTACACCACCCTTTCTTTCTGCAATTCCAGTACCAGTCACAGAGTCTTCTGCCAGACTAGGAGTAAATGCACGACGACCATACCTAGCTGCAGCAGCAGTTATTAGTATTGTGCCTAACCCTATTCCCCAATTACGCAAAGTCTCATAATTTTCTGCCCTGTCTGCTTGGCGATCCATCTCCCGCCACTCTGCATCATCCTGCTCTTGTTTACTTGGCATAGACAACGCATCTTCTAACGTCATAGGAACAGAAGAACTATCAAGTACATCCTCTAATGTCAGGGCATCTGATCTATCACCTCCTGACAGAGTATCGGCTGATCCAGTATCGCCAGACAAAACATCCTCTAATGTCATTGGTTGTGCTTCTAAGTCTTCAGGATTCCATAACGTTGGCATATCAGTAGCAGCCCTTACTCCCTGATCAATACCAGCAACCAAGCCAAGCTGTACCCCCGGCCTAATAACATTACCTTTCGTAGCGAAATCTTTTGCAGTCTCTACTGGTCTACGAGCAGCCGCTTTAAGTAATCCTATATTACCTCCTCTTGCTTGGGCTATTGCTGCACGACTGCCAACTTTAGGAGCCATCTTGACTAAAGGTGTAGCTAAGTTAGCCAGTAAGGTAGCTCCTCTAGCTATTGTAAACGGGTTAGGTATAACGGCTGTTGAATAAAACGCTGCTTGCTCACCAAGAGTAGTTGGATTGGGCACATTTAATTTGTCTTTGACCCATTCCTGTGCACCGAATCCAGCATCCATAAGAGTCTTATCAATTCCTGACTCTGCTGACTTCTTCCAAGCCGTTCCCCAGTCATCATCAGTAGCCGCTTTTCGTGCTAACGTCTCTATTCCACTACCAGCAAGCCCCAATAATGTAGGAATACCTGTGCCGAATGCAGCAAGGCCTGCTGCTGCCTGCTTACCATATGCATCTCTTTCTCTGCCTTGTGGAGAGCTAGGTGCTTTAGGCTTCTCTTCGCCTAAAACTTCCTCAAGAGTTATAGCATTACTTAGATCGGGATATGATTTTGCCATTCTTGTCAACAAGTATTGTTTTACTGTCTGGTAAGATTATGAGATAACCCCCTGCTTTCGGGATATACTGACCTTGTCTATATGTTATTCCACTAATAGTCTTTGTTTGTCCCTCATTTAAATTATTGATACCCAGACGATGAGCAACTATATCTATATTATCACCCTTTAATTTTGTCTGTTCTGTTCGACTTTCCTCTGTTTTTCGTTTTACTGCTCCAGTTAGTTTCCCCCCAAAGATATTTCGCTCTTCCCAAACCTTAGACCCCTCCTCTACTTTAGCCAGTGCTGGATTGCCTGCTGCTGAAGCCCGTACTGATACTGGTGTGCCTTGTCTTATTCTTGCTCCCGGTATATCAAAAATAGTCATGTCGCGAGCAATGTTTGGGTATAAGCCTGCATCTGTAGATCGTTGTACTCCTTCTGCTATCACACGAAACCTGTCAGCCAGTCTTTTTCGTTCCATGTCTGATCCAATTTTAGTCATATACTGTTGTAAATTAGACATGTTAGTTAAAGGAGGAGTGTATCCCTCATCAGTCAAGGTATTAGCTAACGTAAGAAGACCAGTTCTGTCTATCTGCCCCATCTTGAACCCATGTTGCTGGGATTGCTGACCCGACTTAAAGTCATGTTGCTGTTTTTGTTGAGCCTGTTTAGCTGCATGTATAAGCATCTGTTTTGCAGTAGTATCTTGTATGTCAAGCGCACTCTTCCCTGCCTGCTCTGCAATTCTAGTTAAGTGAGAAGTTGGTTTAGAAACAAAATATGGTTCAGCCATAATTATACATTCCTATCCAGTCGCAAAATTTATTTTATTACCCAGACCACGGTTAGCATATATTGCTTCTATCAGTGCTTTAGTCTGTTGTTTTGATGCATCTAATGTCTCTTTTCTACGAGTGTTAGCCATAGCAGCAGCAATGACATCTGCCAATGTGTTAGCTCCCAATCCTGCACCAGCATCAGGACGTTGAGTCTGTATAGGTTGGCCTGCCATTTGTGCAATCTGACTTGCCTGCCCTGCTGTAACTGATGGGTCTGGATTAAAACTACCTTGGTTTATTAAGGCATTAAGATTATCGATTTTAGCCTTTTCGCGACTTAGTGCAGCAGCCATATACTCATTAGTCCGTTGGCCCAATCCCAAATTTAGTTGTGCTTCTAGCGGTTGTATACCTTCATATACTGATGGTGCTTGATTACTTGTGCCTCCATAAGTTCGCTGCATTTGAGCCATTAACGCCTTAACGGCTGGACCAACAAACGCTTTTTCGGTGTTTGTCCTGTCTAGTTGGGCCTGTGCTGCTGCATCCTGATGTATACTTGGCAACGATGCCAATTGAAGGTCTGCAAAACCTCCCGGTCCCATTGCGGCACGATTTCCCATAGTGCCTGCTAGCTCTCCGGTCGTTGCACGTTCTCTTTGTGCTTTCATCAAATCCTTTGTACCGGGAGTCAATGTGTCCTTAAAGGTTCCTGATTCTACATCCCATCTACCATACTCATCGCCAAGACCAGATCGTCTACCACCCATTAAAAGCTTATCTCGCATGGCAGCAGCACGACGTTCTTCTGCTACGCGAGCTTGCTCGGCTTTGTTGGTTGCGTCTGCTTGGCTCCTACCACCTAAATAGTTTAAGGCACCTAACCCAAGTAACCCTGCTCCTACTCCTAATGCCATTAGAATGCTCCTGCACTTCCTAAACCTCTACTACCTTTTTGTCTTCCAAACCTATCAGCAAACCCTTTACCACGTTCGGCAAATTGGTCGAGTAAGGATTGCTGACCAGGTGCACCGCTAACTAACCCTTGTTGTGCACCTGCTTCTCGTACAGCACCACCAAAGTCAAACAATTGCTCTGTTCCCAATGCACTTCGAATATCTGAACCAAGTGTACCAGGAGTAGTATCTGTGCCAAGTTTGCCTTCTATGAATTGTTGTCTCTCTTGTCTAAATGGTTCGATATCAAAGTCTGGTGTTCTACCTAATCGGAAGCTTCCAGCTTCATCAATACCTCGTTGTTCTATTCCACCTAACGTTTGTCTTGCTTGACCAAGAACACCTTCACCTACACCACTCACTCTGCGTTCTGCTTCTGGTCTTTCTTGCTCAAAGAATGTGTTAGCTGTTCTGCCACCAAGTGGATTAAGATTTCCTCTAGCTTGGAACCTAGCAACTTGGGTAGACGCTTGTTGCTGCTGTTCATCTAATATGTTACTTATGATATCATCATCTACTGTAGGTTTAAACAGTTCACTAGTATCAGTAAATAATTCCCTAACTTGTTCTCTACCTTTTCTTTGTCTACCTTCTTCCTCAAACCGAATTATATCTTGACCTAGCCTCTCTCTATCAGCAAAGATATCATCAAATTGAGCTTGAGTTATTTCAGGACCAAGTTCTCTGTTAATACTTTGGATACCAGAACCAAGAATACTAGTAAACTCTTCTGGATCAACACCGGGATTCAGGTTAGGCATCTGTTCAAGATCATCGAACACATTCTGCAACTGTGCTACTCGTGCTTCATTACGTAATGCTTGGATAGCTTCTGGCTCAAATCCTATTGCTTCAAGAGCAGGAATAGATAATTCTGGTGGTGCTAGAAGTACATCATTCAGTGTGCTTTCAGCCGAGAATCCTACAAGTTTTCCGATAACATCAGCCGGGGTTATTTGGTTAAGACTTTTAGGAGCTAAATCTACAAAGGCATCAAATGGCGTTCTACCGGGACCAAATAACCCTTCAGTAAATTCTTGGCCGACCTCTCCAAACGATCTAAGACCTTTGGTAACTGGGTCTAAAAATCCACTACCACTAATATCAGGAGCATCGAATATTGGCTGTTGAGTTGCTTCTAATGCGTCAGGAGACAAAGTGTTTTGCAAGAACTGAGCACCAAACGATAAATCTGGTGTAGGCACAAGAGCGCCTGATGCTGTTTGTGTAAGTGTACCAGATAATGCGCTAGGAGCGCCAAACGTAGGTACTTGAGCAGCACTAGCAAACTGTCCTTGAAATGGCACTGCCTCGCCAATAATGTTAACAGGATTTGCGGCTGTTTGAGCAGCTTGAGCAGCCTCGTTAAAGGAACCAGTAACACCTTTAGCAATATGCGATGAAATATATGACGTACCAAAAGCAGTAAGACTTTCCGTAAATGATCCACCCGTAGCACCTGTAGAAGCAGCCGAACTAAGTGCAATAGCTAATGGTCCTCCACCAGCAAAACCTACAATCGCTGGCACAGCTATCCTAACAACTGTTCTAATTATACCACCACAACCCATATCACTAACCTTCCATCTGCAACAATGGGTGATTACGTCCCATCTCTCCAGCGTGTATCCTGAATACGTTCCTTATTCGCCTATGTAATCTAGGATTCTCAGCCTTCATGGTTTCGGACATCGACACCTGTGCCTCCATAGGCATGGCAAAGAACTTTTCTGCTAACATTTTTGCATCTTCTGGAGAGAAGTCATCTGGTAAATCCTCCTCTATTGACAACTCTTCGGCCTGCTGCTCTGGTGTAACTTGTCCAGACATGCCTTGATCAAGAGCATTTGGATCAATTGAATCAGCAAACCCTAATAGAGCTATAGTAAAGTCTTGTACAGGATCGTTAGGATCAGCTATTTGTGATAGTGTATCTATCATAGAAGGCTGCTGTGCCATAGCTGGCTGACCTAACTGACCTGGCTGACCTTGTTGAATTGGCTGAACTTGTTGAGCTTGTTGAGCTTGTTGTCCTAATAGCTCTTCTGTAAGAGGACCGTCAGTTATCATCTTTAACTTCCTTTACCTTCCTACGTAATGTGGCATAATCATTTATTAACGTTACTACTGCTGAACAACCAGCAATTATTTCTGCTCTAGGACATGCCACACCTAACGAATCCATTTCATCAGCGGCTTTATTACGTATCTCTTTACTATAATTCTCAAGTGGCGGTGTAACAAAGTTCGGTTGCGATTTTTCATAGGTTTTGTAATCGTAGTACGATCCAACTCCTGTAGCAATAGCCCCAACACCACTAAAAGCTGTCGTCACGCAAGCTGTTAGTGGTATCAGACTTACTAAAGTCATTAACCTTATCCATCTTTTGTCTAGCAACTTCAAGCTCCTTAGACTGTTTAGCTTGCTGATCCTTCTTACCTAAATACCATGCAAGAAGGCCAACAGCAACTAAACCAGCAATGATGGCTATAATCTCCATTATTCAGACTTATCGTCGGCATTCTTATTTCTGTTAAAGTTTCCAGCTAAGAAATTAAGAACCTTTAGTATCACACTAACAATCTTATCGTCTGTTTGTGTTGGTGTTACTGCTGTAATAGCCGTCGCAGCCGTAACAATTGTTGTTGCTGCCGTTACCCAATCAGGTATATTCGACATTACTTGTGTTATAAATTCCATTTTACTGTCCTTTATGATTCTTTTACAGGTATGTGTCGTCCATTATGCATATCTTCTATCTTACTTAACCTGTCTTCAAGGTAGCCTATACGCACAGAAAAAGTTGCCATCTCTCGGTTCTTCTTCTTTAAATTACTTGGACTGTTAATGTCATTTAATCTATCTAACTCTCGTATCATTGCTTCGGTCTTCAAGTTATTTTTGTCTAGCGAAGCATCAATTGTGCTAGCTTTCCTAAATAAGTGTTCAATACTCTTCTCAACTTCTCCTACCTTCTGTCTAACAACAACAAACGATGCTACTACTGTACATAATGCAGTTCCTAAAGAGAAGAGAAATCTATAATCAAGCTCCATGTGAAATTACTGACTAACCAATTGCTGTTAACAGTAGTTGGATATTCATTTAACATCCTCTTATGGCTTTGACGGCCAACTTGGGCTATCAGGATTGGCAGTGTTCGCTGGCAGATCTCTAAGGGCTTGACGATAACTTTTCATACTGTCTGTTAGTGTTGTATCTGTCATTGCATGGTAATCAGTTTCTGCTAACAGTCTATTACGTTTAGTTCGTAAGGATTCCCACTTACTTGCTGTCATGTCAGCTTGGTATTGATTTGTATCTTTTACAGGTGAGTCACCGCTAACATCCCAATATATCAAAGAATCGTCAAGACCTACAACTACTTTACCACCATGAATAGCAACATGAGCAGCAGCATCTGCTTGAGCATCAAAGTCTTGAAATTTGGTTACTACTCCATTGCTATGCCTAACAACGGCTGTATATTGTTTCATTTTTGCACCACCTACATGTATGAGATGTTTGCTGCTCCAGCATCGAATGTATTTGAATTTGAGTGTGTTAATCGAATTTGAGTAAGTTCAGCCGACAATGATTTGCTTCCACCGCCGAACGAACTGTCTCCGTCACTAGAATCGACGAGCAGTGAATGAGAACATATCCATGTAAAGTTCGAACTGTCTGAGAGTGTTAAGACTATTTGACCATGAGCAGCGAATGCAGCAGCACCTAATCTCACAGTGAAACCTGCGGTAGTCGCCACCACTGCAGCTCCGCCAGCTTGCACTAATGCACCACCCGCTACATATCCACTCGTTTCAAAACCGCCTGAATCGCCCAACTGAATTACTAGTTGAGCGCTACCACTTAACGAAACACCTTCTAATGTTATAAAGATTAACTTTACACCAGAAGGTATCGAAGTGAAATCAATTGTTGAACCACTTGTCGTCGCTTGCTCAGTTCCGAGTGTTAAACCACCGCCTGCTAGATCTAGCAGCCCTTGTACTGTATCTCGTTTCGAATTATTTGAGTCTGTTGCATCGCCAAACAGAATGAGATCGCTAGCTGTAATAGTCACGTCAGAAAAATCAGCAATCAATGCATCTTTTGTTAACGTTTCGTCGATTTGGTTGGTTGCGATGTGAGCAGTATCAATACTTCCTGCGGCATAATGTTCACTATCTATTTGATCATCACCAATCTTTGCAGAAGTAACAGCATCAGCAGCTATAGAACTAGTTATAACTTGTCCATAGATTGGCTGTGGTCCTAATAAACGCATTATGTTATCTCCATTACAGACAAAGCAACATCAAGTGCAGCACTGCCTGTCACACTTAGAGTGTCAGTAGTTTCCATTACTACTTTGTTACCAGACAGTAATTCAAGTGTAGTGTTAGCTGGGATTGCTGTTGTAGTTAGAAGTTCTACGTCTTGGTTAGATTCGTTGTTAGCACCAGCCCTATTAGCCGTGTCTGTGCCTAATGTAACTGTTGCATTAGAAGACCCACTTGTAGTATTTCCAAGCATTAATCCTAAGATCACTGTCGTTGTTGAGCCAGCTACAGTATAGATTACATCACTTGATGTAACTGCTGCTTTGGTGATAACTTTAAATGTATTAGCCATAACTTATTCCTTGTGCCTGCTAAATTTTACAAACTCGGCTGAACGTTCCAGAGGCATTTCAAGAGCATACGGCATCATCGATTGTATGCAAGGATGGAAGGTTAGAGCGCCTTTATTATGGAATTCCAGGACACCGGCGTCGAGTAATTCGTTCACTGTCTTTGCATCCAGCAGCAGTCCGTGTTGCTGTGCAATCTCGGACATCATCATAGTTCCAGTTCGTCCAGAAAGACGGCGGAACGATAGCGAAGCAAATACGAACCTCATTGCCTCTGGCGATAAGAGCGGGAGACGACGAAGCAGAGTGTTGTCGGACGGGCATTGGTTGAAGCGAATGATTTCAGACACTTGGAATACTTCCCCCTAATTAGGCAAGGGCAATGATTAATGCGATGGCTGATTCTTGACTTAATTCACCAGTCGGGCCAGTCGATCCTATTGCCCCTTTAGGCCCAGACTGTCTAATAGTCCAATCAGCTAGAGTACCTGATCCACCAACTGTAGTAACATCGATTATTAACGATGTAGATGAATATGATGTTATCTGACCATGCATATAGTTAGCAGAATTTGCATCAGACACTGCTAATACAAAGTCTCCTGTAGTAAAGTTCAATCCCTCTAACACAGTGAACGTTGCACTTCCTGTACCTATTACTAAACTAGAAGTAGATGTTGCTTTACTTAGATCAATGAGTGTAACTATATTTCCAGCAGTTACATCTACATCATAAGACGTTGTTGATGTAAATGTATTTAGAACAACACCATATCTATTGCCATCAAATATAAAATCATTTGATGAGTACGATGTAGACGCTGCATAAGCACCCTTAAAAGCAACTTCACTAGTAAATGATTGCCAGTAAGATGCATTTGTTGTTCGATCCGATTGAAACGTTCCAGAAGAAGCTGTAGTATGAGCAATAAGTGCTTCCCAAATCGTTCCTAACTCTCTGTCAACGTACTTATCACCAATTGTTATAGCTAAAGAGTTATCCCAAACACCTCCAATACCGCTAATAGAAATGAACTTAGTAAATACAGCATCAGCTAATCGCCAATTATCGTGTTCATTTTCATGCCAAGGTATCTTATCAAAATCGATTAACTCGAAATTGAAGTTAGTAGTGTTTGCCATGATAACCTCTAAACGTCAATCTCGACACCAACTACTTGTACATTACAACTACCGCCTGTAGTGCCAGCAATTGTGTAAGTAACAGTATCACCAGCACTTAGATAGTAAATAGCAGGAGCAGGCGCACAAGTTGTATCACCATCTACACCAGTTGGCAGAGTAGATAATGGACCTTCTTTTATTGCATTTGGACTTGAGAACAAGTAATTGCTCTGAGTAATATTAGAATGATCCATTATAGTAATAGCGTTAACTATAATTTTAAAGTCCGTTGTTGCATCAGATGTACTGCCTTGCATTAAATACATAATTTGACACTTTGCAGCTTTACCTGATGGTACAGTATAAACTGTAGTTGTTGCGGCACTAGCTGTCGTAGCTTCGCCTAATACACCAATTTTGTCAGCCATGTTAAGTTCCTTACAATGATGTTAAAGAAGTTCTACCGAAGGCCGTATCAACGGCAACATTGTCGCGTCTAAAGTCTACGGTCGTTACCCTACGGATAGCTTCTCTAACTTCAGCTTCATCTTGGAATCCGTAGAACGCCTTTGCACCAGCTACTCCAGTACGTAACTGAAGAGCAGTAATCTCATTATATAAAGTAAGAAACTGACTCCGCATGGTAGCTTTACTAACCTTTACGTTATCAGCAGGAAATGTTGTATCAACAGCAGATGTCATAATTACCTCCTAACAGAACCAACTGAGTATGCTAAACTAATAGATACAAACTTTAATGGTGCTGTTGCATCGTGACTAAATCTAAATTTGTTAATCTTATATCGACTTTCCCAGGCATATAAACCTTCATGTCTAGTTGGTCTACTGCCGCCAAAACTTTTACCATATTCATCTAAACCAAATCCTGGTCCAGTACCTCCTACAAACTCACCTGAGATATTTGGTTTTAATATCTCGACATCGTAACCAAACTCATCATCAAACGTTGTCCCATCTAAATACGTTTCACCTAGATTAGATCGGTCTTCATAGATATTATCTACGAACATATCACAAGTAAATTTTTGATCGCCTTCTGTGTCAAAGTTGACATATCTACTAGCTTTGACATTAAAGCGCCTATTGGCATCTGACCAAGGCAATTCCCAAACAAATGGTATAGGAACACCACTGTCTTTAGTATCTGCTACAGGATTGAAACCTTTGTAATCTGTAAAAGATGTGTCATCATCAAACATCTCTTGATCACCTTGGTAATCTGTACTTATACGGTCAATTGATTGATCGTTAATATCTCCGTGACTCTCTCCAAGGACATATACTTGTGCATCTTGTGTAAGAAATACACGCTTTAACTGTGAACGACAAGAGGAACGAAACCGCCAATTACGCCACTCTTGCCACGCTTCTATTTTTAGTGTCTCATTCTTTTTAAGTACGAAGCATCTATACTCTGTTATATCTGTGGTATTTATGGCATCTGGTATAAACAGCATGTAATTACCCGATAAGCTATCATAAACAGAATGTATCAGGTCCGATTGTGCTGATGTAGAATTAACTGAGTCTAATGCTTGTTGTATTCGAGGGTCAATGAGTTGTGAAATTCTACCAGATTCTACTGTTGCAGTAAACAATGCACGATTTAATGATGGTATGCCAACCTGATCTAAGAAGAACAAATCTTCTCCAATCGTTTGAGATGATCTATGAGCTATACATCCTATGTTTTCGATGGCATCTTTAAATGTAGGAGTATGATTATCATCTGTAAAGATTTCTAATGTCCCAGGCATAACACACTCTTCAAACATAATAACTAAACTGTCACGAAATCTAGCTAAACCTGTTATAACATCTGATCCTAATGGAACACGGCTTCCTAGATCGATTGTTACTGCATCATTAGGACCAGGATCACCAACAAAAACACCAGCAGTATCTGTAGAACTTATATGAATCCTATCTATATTAGTTGGATCACCAGCAAATACTAGATAACGTCCATGTGCTCTAACATATCTTGCTATTGGTGTATTAGCATTTGATCCTGTAGCAGCATCATTCAAATAAGTTGCATTCAAATTGGAATCTATGCTAAGTGGCTTATTAATACCATTAGCAACAATCAAAGCGCCATTAAATACTGTAAATGAACAGTAAGATGTCTCTGACCATCCATCAGGATTACCTGGTAATGAGTTTGCAAATTCATCATTCCAGATAAGAACTACTTCACCTCTAGCATTAATCCTTACAAGATTGCCATTTGATCCTACAGCGACAATATGATTAGAAAAGAACTCACAGTTAATAATCTCTGACATATGATCACTGCAATCAGCAAATAACTTTGTCCCTGGTCTAATCTCAATACCGCCATCAACAGATCGTTGCAAGTTTGTTAATTCCTTAGAGAACTTAGTTGTTAGATTTAAGTCATTATCAACAACGTTTAATCCACCAGAAAAATCTCTGATAGTAGCATCCTGTAAAACGCTAGAGCGTTGAATACCTCTATCAGATGGTGTTAATGTTACTCTTTGAAATGCTCTCATAGCGTTAACGGAACAAATGCAAATCCAGATGGGAATACTTCATTTCGATCAAGTGCAATAGGTGCATGTGAAAGATTCTTTTTCAATTGGTTAACTCTTTGCTCAAACAATTGCTGGAACTTCTGTGTAGCATTAGAATTTGTTCCATCATCTTCGAGATAATCATAAGTAGAACCAAGTATGATAGCTTGGTCATCAAAGTCAATTGTGTCACCAGCAACAAAACTATCTGGTTTGGTTCGCAGATTTACTATAACATCACCCGTTGCTGTTTTAGGCCAAATAAGGAATGGTCTTGAAGTACTGCCGGGATTTGCGTCATAGAATAACGGTTCTGTCCCGGATAACTCAAATGGATTAGTTGTCAAACCTGACAAACGAGCTATAGGTGTGTGAGAGTTTTCTGGGAATATAACTTGTATATCGTCAAATCTCTTGAGAGTGTCTGTTAAATCAGTAGTAACAATACCAGTTGATCCATCTAAAGTTAAAGTTTGCCAAGACGAGAACTGAGGCCAGAACTCTTCATCAAATAACACATCAAATTTATGCTGAATCATCTCAGCAATACGATCTTCAGCATAAATCTGTACACCTGTCCCTGCTACCATAGACAGACGTTGTGTTACTCTTGTTATCAACTGCTCTAACGTAGCCATATGTACTCCTAGTTAGGAGGTTAGCGGCGAAAAAGGGGTTAAACACCGCTAACTTTCCCAAACATAGCCTAGCCTGCGAAGTGAGCTATGCCATGAAGGTTACTAGTATTAACAGCATACCTAACTTCGTAAGTAACACTTCCATTACAAGAAGTATAAGGTAGTACTGTACCTCTAGGATCGCCAGTAGTAGCTGTTTGTGTAGCAGTTGCGTCACCATCAATGAATCTAACATTTTCATCGATATGAACAGCTAGATATCCTGCACCATTAGTTCCAGCAGTATCACTTACAAGCTCTATAGCACCACCGAGTGCTATTTTACCTGTTAGTCCGTGATCGTCAGTACCAGCTACATCACTATAAGAAGCACCTAAACTATCACCTGATGCAACTGACAATGACAGTCCAGCTACAGCCGTTCCACCAATTTCAAGAGTACTAACGTTAGCAGTACTGCTATTAGCGATTGCTGAAACATAAGACATCCCTACTATGAAGCCTTGTGCTTGTGCTGATGTAAACAAAGATGCATCAGTTGCTACAACAACATAAGTGCTATCAATAACATCTCGTCTGACACCTTTATATACAGCATCTTCTGTCCAACTGAGGAGTTGTGTAGCCGTATATGGCATACCTAACACATCTGACCAGCCGATATCACAAGTATCACTAGCAGCACCGGATGCAATAGCAAGTGTATCTACAAACTTAAACGCTTTCTGACCATATATAGGACTAGTACCTGAAAGAGTGAGATTCTCTTTCATTACCTGACCAAGATAATCTCGACCAGTTATTGTACAAACATGATTTGAACCAGCAGAACCTACAGCAGTAAGAACACGGCCATAAGTTGCATCAATCATACCAGAAGTTGTTGTTAAAGAAGTAGAACTTCCATCGAATGTACTAGCGAAATCCGAGCTACTATAGGAAGTGGCACTATTTGTTGCACTTACCCCATCCCAGATACCGTCAGCATCAAGTGCTGCTGGTGCTCCAAGACTAGCAATATGAACACTATCAACCACATCGGCAGCAAATTCCATACTAGGAACAAACTGTGAAATACTTCTTGGGAAGTAATCTTGATATACTTTACTCATCTATTCTATAAGTCCCTTGCCCCCGCTTACTAAGCTTCGAGGCTTGACGAGACTCCTTTCTGTTGTCTACGTGAACGATTATTAAGTTGCTCAGATTTGGAACGTAATGATCCGTGACTAGATTTGCCAACAACATCACCACTGTCCATATCAACGAGTTCTGCATCGACATCAAAGCCGAGTTCTTTTAGGTGTGCTTCGTCACGTACACGGATGGAAGCACCACTAGGTACATAAACCATATAGCCAGCATCAACTTCTTTTTCTTTGTAGTCAAAGCCGCCAATAGGCTTACCGTCATCGTCAACACGAGGAATACAAATGCGTCTAGTGCGTTTTCCATCCAACTTGTGTACTTCATAACGAGGTTTAATATTAGCCATCCCCTTTTATACTCCTTTACTACTCGTTAATAAGGACTGAATGTGTGCGGAATGCTTTCCACATACACCATTGTCCCTGCCAAACAACACGACGGCCAACAGCATCAATCGTCCAAGGAGCAACAAGCTCTTTAGTTTTCATGTTAACATGCCGAAGGATATGCAAACGGAGATACTTTGAATTAACGAAGTATGCTTTGTTAACTGGGCAATCTTCGTCATAAAGCATTGGAATAGATTGGTGCTTTACACCAGCAAATCCCAAGTCCATCATCTTCTTGCCAGCATTGCTTTCTGATAAGTTAATAACGACTTTGTCACGGACAGCCGTTCGATAATGACGATAGATGTTACGTCCAACTAAGATAACGTCAGGACGTTCACCCTTGAGTGTTAAGTCAAGAAGAATGTCATCGAACGCTTCTTCGATGTTTGTGCTATCCATGTTACCATTGAAATCATAGGCAGATGTACGCCATTGAGTTTCAGTTGCCCGGTTAATATTACCAACAGTACCCGTTGTTGGATCATCAGGAATAAGTGTCTGTAAACCATTTGGGTCTGTTCCGGCACTTGCACCATATAAGTACGAAGAGAACTTCTCTTTAATACTTTCTTCAAGAACGTCCATCTTGGCTTTCATCAGCTTAAAGATCATTGCCGCTCCACGGTTCTCATCTTCTTCCTGATCAGAGATAACAACTGAACCAGCAACACGGGACCAATTATATGTTACTGTGTCAAACTCACTAGTCTGCGCGACTGGGAGTTCATCATAGTACTCATAAGATGATATATTCGGATTGCGTCCAAGAGTTAACGGGTTAGTAATTTCATGACCACCGTCTTCAAACTCAACGCGATTGTTCGCAAATGCCCAGGCCATCAAACTGTTAGATTTGATTGACGCAAGGATTAGTTTCTTGCGAGACTTTGTTAACGTTGATTCAAGCACGGTAGCAATAGGTGTGCTTGCCATCTTCTAGCTCCTAGCTGTTTATGCCAGCCTCTCTCATAGACTGACGAATTATGTCGTCAATAGGAGTATTTATACTAGCTACTGCCGACTGATCAGTTACGTTTGAAACATTAGCACTACCTTGCGGCAGGGTCTGCGTACTCTCTTGTTGCGGCGCTTGTCGAGCTTCTTGCTCTAACGTCTCAAGAGGTTTGGACCAATCTAAGCCTTTCTCGGCATAGAATGATTTCAATTTAAAATACGCAGCTTCAGGAGATAGAGTTTGGTCTTCTTCTAAAAGCCGGGCTAAAGAATTGGCATGTACTGGTGCATCTGGATATGATCCAACGAAGCGGTTATAAGTTTGCTGTGCTTCAGCTTCGTTTGTTTGTGCATCAATTTGTGTTTGCCTATCCTGTAGTATTGGTGACATTGCATCATCAATCATTTGTTTGATGGAAGCAACATCAGTCCCAGTAATTCCTTCAACATTATGTCCCGCAGCTTGTGTCTGTGTCAACATATACTTGACGGTTTCTACTGGATTATCTTTGTACGACTTCATTATCTGTGCACCAGTTGTCACTTCTTCTGGTGTTAAACCCAGTTGCGTACCAACTGAGCCAGCTTGGTTAACTGCGTCTAATTGTCCTTGTAAAGAGGTAACTTGCTGTTGTAAGTCGTTTGATCTTGTTCTTTCTTTATGCGCCGTTTCATAAAGTCTTCGTTCTTTACCACCACGGGCGATGACGTTTCCATTGGCATCGACCAAGTCTTGAGGACCCCGTTGCTGTTGTGCAGGAGGTTGTTGGTCTTGGGCAACTCCGTTTCTAGATTCTGCAATGCTCTCGTTGTTACCGCTTTCTGTCTGTACTTCATGTTCTTCCGCTGTGCTCTCAGCATGTTGTTCAGTTTCCTGTCCATCTGATATTCCTTCTACACCAGAAAGTATCTCGTCTTCGGTACTTAATTGTTCTTCACTCATAATTTACCCCTTTACTGTATTTGTTGCAGTGCTGCTTGTAATGCTTGCTGTGGACTTGCCCCTTGCTGAATTGCAGCAGCAACTTGCTGTTTCAACTCTGGCGGCAATTGGTCTAATAGTTGTTGTATCTGCTGTGGATCGTTAGGAATCTGTCCTTCTGCTGGAGATTGTGGAGGTAATTGACCTTGTTGACCTTGCTGACCTTGTTGTGGTGGTGCGGCTTCTTGTGGTGCACCGCCGCCTCCTTCTCCTCCTTCTCCTTGCTGCTGCTGCATTGCCTGATCAATACCTTCAAGTATCTTGTCCCAATCTTCTTCAGCAATAACTACTTCGTCAAATGCTTCTTGCAATGCTTCGAGTGCTACCTTGACAACAATAGGTGTAGCATTCGCAAATTGCCCAAGTACCTGACCTAACTCTAATGCCTCTTCTTTCTTAGCTTGCGAAGTTGGTTTCTTACTGCTTCCGCCAACTACACGCATAGAAAATATTCTATTAATCTCTTCTGGAGAGAAGTTTTGCCATTCGGCGGCTGCTTCGTCGCCTATTAACGCTGTAACAGTTTCTTTATCCATGAATTGTAAACATAACTGAGCAATCGCCCAGTATATTGTACCCATCCAGTCTTCAATTGCATCAGTTTTCTCATCGACACGCATGTTAGCCGCAGACACATTAGCCTGAACAGCGTCATTAGTGGTATTCGTCTTAAACTGTGCTCCACGTAAGACTTCTCCAACGGAGGAGATACGGTCAATAGCTCGGTACTTCCCTTCTTTGTCGAATAACTCGGTAAATCTAATTGATGGCGGCGTGATCGTCCCAATAGCATCCTCTAGTCTTAGTTCTGCTGGTAAGTTAAGTCCTCTAGCTGTACCATCTGGACCATTTAAGATAGCTTCGACATCTTCACGATCAACTAGGTTTGAGTTATAAAAGATATTACGTCTTGCCCATAGTCGTGCTCGTCGTTCTTCGTCTACCATTTCGTTAATGGCGTCTTGCTGATCTAAATAGTAAGAGACTTCACCCTTAGTATTAGGTCCACTTGGACTTTCAAAGAACCATAATGGAAAGTATGGGAAGAACGAATCTAATCTAAGTGGATCATCCCATACCCATACAGGCCAAGTCCAGTCTTTATCATTATACATCAATACTCGACGTGTAATTTTATCCCAAATAAACCATACCTTTGTTAGCTTCGCCTTCTCAAAAGCCTCGTCACTATCAAAACCGAATGCTTTATAATCATTTTCGTTTGTATATAATGAGAAGTCATCATCACCATGTGAATCACTGATCTGTGATCCTACCTTCATAACATGAGTAGGCTGATATAATGACTTGTATTCTTCTGTTCCCGGTTTCTTAGTTGCATAACGTGCCTTAATGAACTCAGAGGAAATATAATCACATTCCATCATCCATTTAGCATCACTGCCATCTACCTCTAAAGCATTAGGATCGACTAATACATTGCCTGGACTTCTAAACTTAATGAATGGTCCTGATGGCTGTAGTATATCGATGCTAGTTTCTAAAGCTTCGATATGACCTTCAATCTCTTCGATCTTCTGTGGCTTCTTAGCTTTCTCTAACTGTTTAGCTAGCTTAGACAGATCAGCCAATGCCTGTTCACTGCTTTCCTCTTTAGTATTCCATCCGACTTTTAGCCATGAGCGGTTAGCTAGTAAAGTTGTTACGACACAGCGTTTTGCTTTTGATTTGATATTTAATCCAGGTGACGCACGTCTATGCCCAAGGACGTTAACCAGCCTTTCAAGCATAGTAGCCATCGGTTTACCAGCTTCTGTATTGGATGTAAACTCCGCACGAGGATTACGAGAATACAACGCAGGAACCATCGTGGTAACGTTTGCGAAAACCACATTCTCAGTCTCTGTGATATTGTTGTTAAGCCTCGTATTTCCGATGACGTTTCCCGATCCACGTTCATTAGTGACTCTATGATCAGATTGATCATTTTCGAAATACCTTATAGCTTCTTGCCATGAATTACTTACATCTTCTACATTCTTGATGGCTAAGTCTCGTCTAGATTTCCAGACAGAACCATATGCTTTAGAGACTGGTATCTTACTGTCGCCAACAACCTTATAGACAGGTTCTCGTTTCTTTGGCCTTTGCTCTTGTTCGCCAATAGACTGGGCTATATTTGCCTCAACCTCGGGAGGTAGTTGTTCTTCGCTCATTTACTTCTGCCTCTTTGCATCTGCTGCTATAATAGCGTCCATAAGTCTTTCTATGTCAGGATTGTGTTTATATGTTTGTATAGCTTCATCAAATGGAGTAGTCCATGTCTGTATCTTAGACTTATAAGTTTCTTGAGGCTTTCGCTCGACAATTCCATATGGGAATACTTCATTTTGATCTTTCCAGATGGCGATACGATCAACGGGACGTAGTGGCATAGGTTTTTCACCATGACCTGGAACTGCTGGTTCTGTCATATGCCTTCTAAGTTTCTCGCTAGGACTGGAGCGCCACTCATCCATTAAAGGTTTCATCTGTGAGACACCGACAATACCTTTTTCCCCACCCTCATCTATGGCTAATTTATTTAAATCATCGGTGATTTTTTCCCACTCACTTATGTTTAAAGGTTCTGGTCCTGTATCTATAGTCTTATCGGGTAATGATTGCTTCTTTTCTATACTTTTACGTAAGCTATCTACTATAAACTCTTTATACTTGGATAGAAAAGTTGCGATACCCTCATTCCCGAACAGTCGTTTATCGATTGGCTGCATCTCTTCCATAGTGAACATAAGCTGTTGTACTACAGACACTTGCTCATCAGGATCATTAGTTACCCGATTAACAATATCTTGTACTTCTTTTATCACAGCTTGATTAGGTGCACGGTCTATATCTAAGTCTTCCTGACCTTTTCTAGCTTCAGCATGTTTTTGCGCTTTACCTCCACGAACCAATTCTTCTTGTGTAGGAACGAATACGCCTTCTGTATCATCGTCTAAGACCAATGATGCTTTTCGTGCTTCTTCTGCCTCAGTAGGCAAATTTCTCATACTGCGTGGTGATAGAGACATTTGCTCATCATATATTTCTTGTATCCGATTTGGATTTGTCTGTTTAGGAGGAGTTACATCTTCAATAGCTTTGGTTCGTTCAACTCTTTCCAGTATTTCTCTCTTAGCTTTTTCTGCGGCAGGGTCGATAATGTTACTAAATTTTTTGGCCTTTCCTGGTATTCCAAACCTAACATCATCTGTTCCAGCAGCTTTGTTAAGAATCCATCTCATTAAGTAATTCTGTACTTCTGGTGAAGCCTTACCTAATTTGCCAGACTTTAATCCTTCAATTATTTGTGCTGGGAAACGTATGCCATGATCAAAGAACTTGCCTTCATCCTGATATATACGACTACTTTGTATTTTATCAAACAACTCATCGACATTCCCAGTTCTTATTACATCAGTTACAGGAGAGTCTTTCCATGCACTCTCGCCATGATACTCTTTTAACTTATTTAACAGAGATGCATGTTTTCGCAAGTTTGATCCTTTCTGACCAAACAATGCTTTATGCAGCGATCCTTCTGGATATATTATCTTTCCTGATGACGTCTTCCTTGGCTCACCTGATAATCGTCTGATTTGTTTAGCACTAAGAAACTTTGATGGATCGTCTTCAGGGTGAAATCTTTGCCCCGGTGGTAAGTCATAATAGTCTTGTTTAAGTATTCCCCGTAAAAGATCATAATCAGTTGGTTGATTAGCACGGCCAATTATCGCATCTTTACCCATTAACGTGAAATTTGGATTGACACGTTCTACATAACCACCGGGTTCCTGAAATTCTTGTAATCTCTGGTCTATCCTTTGAGGTAAGTTTCCTTCTAAAGATTCTTCTATTGTAACTGTTGGTTTTCTTTCCAAGGACTGTGATGGATGAATTACTGTTTCGACGCCCTTCTTATCCAGACGGGTAATTGCACCTGATCCTAAAGGAATATCTCCTCCTAAGTATGCTCCATAAATATTTTCTAATTCTTCATCACTCGCTCCAAAGCGTTGTATACCTTCATGAGTTGTTTTTCCTCTTGCCAGTCTACTAAGTTCATCAACAGTTGCAGCTTGCAATTGTGCGTGAACTTGTCCAGCAGCATCAGGATGTGTTTTTAATAAGTCTATATCTCCTACGACTTTTGGGTTTAATGGTTCACCTGTAGGAGTATAAGCACCTTCTGCCCCTTTTTCTCCTCCAGCACTTTGTAACTCTAGAGAGATACGCCCCTTACTCTTAGGAACATTCACAATCTCACCGCCAGTTCGGGACATGAGAGATTCTATTAGACGTACTAATGCACTTGGATCAATTCTAGGCATGTCTCATACTCCGGCGATCTTCCTGCACATCACGCTCACCCCATTGACGCCATCCAACTTCTTGAGGTTTAGTTGCAATAAGCAATTTAGATATATTAGGTCTATGAGATAACATATATTTAAGTGTATCCATACCGTGATCATTTCTATCCACAGGTTTATCCAGAATCTCACCTGTTGGACTTCTTTGCCAGTAATAATCACCAAATTCTTGTAACATAAACTCCAGTCTGTCTGATATATACAGGTATGGTGAACCAAGTTCCTTTGTTATTGGATTACGATGGTTATCCTGTGGTATAAGGTATTGAGACACCTTAACAATTCCGTTTGCTATGTTATTGTTGCCACGTTCGCAATATATACCATCTTCAAGCATCATATCTGCAATAGATCGCCCAACTAGTTTCTTTCCTGCACTCTTTCTACGGAATATATCTGGATCAGCTAACATTATGTTACGTCTATCCACATCATACTCATCACGTATACGGTTGATCTCTCTTGTATGATATTCTAATGACTTCTCCTTTTCATATAAACCATCTACCAAAATCACGTTACCATGTGTATCAACAAACCCAAACATATAACAGAACGGTACAGCTAACCCATAGTCATAACCTTCAAGGTATACTAAATCAGATGCAGTCAAGTGTAATCTTCGATAGTAATCTACAATTGATGCATGAGATAGGACATGCAGATTCTCATTGAACATAGGATAGACTAACCCCTCATAGGAAGCCCATTCTCCCATAAGGAAACGTTGACGCATCTGACCTTTATACGTTGCTTCTAATGTCTTAATGAAGTCAACTTCCAAGTTCTCTTTGTTTTCGTATGTAGACCCTTCAAATATCTCAATAATTGGACTAGGCTGTTTGTTCTCATCAAGTATGATTTTACCATTCTCATTTGTTTTGCAAAGCAGCTTATTGTTAAATATACCACGCTGGAGATCGTGGATAGGTTTGACAAGTTCACGATATACCCAATTCCTTGTTGGGTTAGTTGTTATAATAAACCATCTGGGTCCAGTATCAGGAAGTGTTTCATCATCTACCGCTCTTGGTGTCATGCCGCGTAGACGACCTAATAAATCCAAGAAATCTTTGTGAACAATTTCAGGGTCTTCTATCTGATCAACAATAATCCAGTCATATGTAGCAGACAACAAGTTAGACGTTGTTGCCTCGTTAGCATTCTTACCTTGCTGTGCTATATACCGAAAGTTAATTGTTGTACCATTAGATAATGCACATGTATTAGATGCATTCTGTGATTTAGGAAAAGATTCTATCCATTCAGGTGGACACCACTTAATGAACTCTTTTCTGAGTGTATCATTCAGTTTCGGGTATGTTGATCGTGCCATTAACCCATTAGAACCAGGATAGTTCTTTGCTAACTGTAATGCTTTTATACATGATGCAGCAGTTTTACCATTAGCGAAACCACCGCCAAACAATTGTATCTTGGCATGAGAACCAAGGAATCTTTCGTTAAGCGAACCTTCATAGATTCTATAAGGTGTCATAACATCATACTTTGTTAGTAACTGCCCAATCTGTGTTACCTGACGTTCCTGTACCTACATAGTTTTGATGACCAGTAATATCAGTGACACGTTCACCAACATAGTTAGGAGTGATTGACCCGCTAACATCTGATACTGAACGGTTAGTAGAACTTAACTTGTTTTCCGGTCCACTACCAACTCGGCCACCACCATTGCCACTAAGTTCTGCTACTATAGCCATAATTCTTATTCCTTTTCATTGCGTTTGTTAGTCTTTGCTGACTATTTTGGACTGGTTTGCCTTGTTTAGCTGCTGCCTGCTTTGCCTGCTGACGACCTTTAGCTGTATATGGGTAATGAGTCTTCCCTACTTGCGGCATCTACTTTTCCTTTCCTATCTCGAAGTGTGGAGCATCAATGAATGGTCGTTTGCCTTGTGACCTTTTACTATCTATGTAACTATTCATTGCTTCTTCCATTGAACCACTCCAATCACGTATATCATGTATATGCCAAGCTGCTCCCCATCTAATAGGAGTATCTTGCATAATAGCTGCTGATCTCATTGATTCAGCTATATCATCGTATACATTCAGTTCCCAGCAGCCTCTACGTCCTACAAATGCCATTAAGTCTACAGCATTTCCTTCGAGATGTTTACTTGCCATAGTCTGTGAAGCACCTCTAGCAACTAATCTCTTTTGTTCTCCTATTGTTCTTAGACCACATATAACTGCAAAGTCTACAGTTGTTAATTCAATTGCTACACGAACAACATTAACAAGTTTAATGTCAACACCTTTAAGGTTATTTGTTGACCGACCACTAAGTTTAAATGGCATCGTCTTTTGGGTTCTCCGCTATTACGAATCCTTCTAAGTTCTTATTCATATTATAATATACCTTTAAGACACATGAAGGACGACTTCTAAAGTCTTTGTAATTAACTATGATTTCTTTAACTCGGAAGTGAGCTATCTTAGGAAATACTATACAGCGTTCATATGCTATGAAAGAATTTATCAAACCAATGACACTATCACCAGATATCATATCAGCTTTAACTACATTCATTATATCTTCTTCATAACGACATAACACATATATAGCAATTGAATCACCGACCTTCCATATACCAGCATTAACAGGAGACACTATAAATAATAATAATAAAACACTTATTATCATTCCTTTAACATATCTAATAGAC
>VTLG01016325.1_pt1 | contig 37702 bp, 41 predicted proteins | sample 4694571 | NCBI WGS metagenome assembly VTLG01 (sample SAMN12604809, study PRJNA352737) | marine metagenome | biome: ENVO:00000447; feature: ENVO:00000209|ENVO:00000569|ENVO:01000036; material: ENVO:00002151; isolation source: viral sequences binned using virsorter ...
ATATTTGATAGCCATATATCAGCTTCAGGATTTATATCAGCTAGTGGTTTTGATACTCGTATAACAACAGGTTCCTCAGCAGACGCACTTTTTTATACTGTTAATGGTAGAAAAGTTGAAGTAAAAAATCAATTACAAGCAGCATTAGCTGACGGTGGATTTACTTTCTTCCAATTAAGAAATTCATCTATAGAATCTGACACTATAGTTTTAGGTTCTTTTACAGGAGGCACTGTAGGACTTATAACGGGATCAATAATAACAGCTGCTACTATAGGATCATCAACAGCATCAATACAAATACATAATGAAACAGGAGCAGAAATACCAGACGACACAGGATTTACTGCTTCATTTGTATTACTTTAATTAAAAAATATGAAATGGTTATATAAAAATAAAGAAATTAATGAAATTTCTGACTTACCAAATAAAGCATTTGGTTTTATTTATCAAACAACTCATTTACCTACAAATAAAAAATACATTGGTAAAAAATCTTTAATTTATAATTTAAAGAAAAAATTAGGTAAAAAAGAAAAACTACTTTGGGAAGGTAAAGGTAGACCTCCTGTTTATAAAAGAGTACTTAAAGAAAGTGATTGGAAAAATTACTATGGTTCACATAGTTTTATTAAAGAAGCAAACGAAGAAGACTTAAAAAGAGAAATCTTAGAAATTGCTTACCATAAAAAAGAATTGACTTATCTTGAATGTAAGTATCAGTTTACGCTTGGTGTGCTTGAAAGTAGGTCTTACCTTAACGACAATATTCTCGGTAAATTTTTCGATAAAGACTTTGCTTAGACTAATACCTTTCATACAGTAATAGTATGAAGGAAGATCTTTTAAAACAACTATTAGAATCTATATTAGGTAGAAGTAAATCAGCTAGAGGAGGTGATGAAGCTGTGTTTTATTGTCCTAGTTGTAACCATCACAAAAAGAAACTTACATTTAATTTATTATCACAAAAATTTCAATGTTGGGTTTGTGGTTATAAAGGTCATAGAGCTTATCAATTACTTAAAAAAACTAAAGCTTCTACATCTCACTATTCAACTTTAAAAGAACTAGACAATCAATACAATTTTAAACATCATAAAAAACAAAAAGAAGACAAAACCACAATACAACTTCCTGAAGGTGTACAACCTTTAATTTCTTCATCTGCTGTCTTATCAAGACATGCCTTACATTATTTAGATCAAAGAGGCATATCCCAACAGGATATAGTTAAATATAATATACATTATAGTGAACAAGGTGACTTAAAAAATATGGTAGTAATTCCATCATATAATAATGAGGGTTTATTAAATTATTTTGTAGGAAGATCATTTGATAAAAACGCGTATATTAAACATAAATTAGCTTCCACCACAAAGGACATAATTGGATTTGAAATGCATATAAATTGGGATCTTCCCGTGATTTTGTGCGAGGGAGCATTCGATGCAATAGCTATAAAACGTAATGCAATACCTTTATTTGGTAAAAAGATTTCTTCAACATTAATGAAAAAAATAATAACATCTAATTGTAAAAAAATATATTTAGCTTTAGATAATGATGCTCTTAAAGATACCCTTAATCACGCTGAAAAGTTAATGGGTTATGGAAAAAGAATTTATATCATAGAAATGAATGATAAAGACCCTTCAGAGTTAGGTTTTAAAGAATTTACAAAACTATTACATAAAGCTACAGAACTTACAACTTCAACTCTAATGAAAAAAAGAATGGCCTTATTGTAATTTTTTATATTTATAACAAACTACAATAGTTAATGAAAAAAATTGCACTTTTACCTGGAGGATTTAAACCTCCTCACGCCGGTCATTATAATATGGCTAAATGGTTAGCCACAAATACTGATGCAGATTCTGTAGTAATTAGAGTAGGTTCTAAAGAAAGAGAGGGAATAACAAGAGAAATATCTTTAGCTTTATGGGATTTATATATTAAAGATGATGAAAATATCATCGTAAAAGCTTCAATAGCAAATTCACCTGTAAGGGATGTATATGATTTTATAGAACAAGAAGCACCTGAAGGATCTACTGTTTATTTAGGAATGGGTGAAAAAGACATAAATGATAAACGTTTTGCTAATATAGGTAAATTCGCAGAACCTAGAAACATTAAATTTAAAACAGTATTAGTCCCCCCTCAAGCAGGAGGAATATCTGGTACACAAATGAGAGAATTTATAAATAAAGGTGATAAAATTAATTTTCAAAAATTTATACCTGATCATGTAAATAAAGATCAAGCTTGGAATATAGTAACAAATTTAGAAGAAGATTTATATAATCCAAATGATCATTATCGTGATTTTGCTAAAAGTAGTGAATGGAAAGCAGGATATTCAAAAGAAGATGACATAGAACCTGGATATAAATATAGGAGAGGAGGAATGTATTCTGGTGGAGGAATGGGTTTTGGGGGAATGTATGAAACTAGAGGAGGTGAACAAGAACTACACATATATGATTTTGATGAAACAATAGCAAGAGTAGAAACAGCTATACCTTATACAGTAAAATCTCCAGATGGAAAAATTATAGAAAAAGGAGAAACAACATCCGTAAATTTTGAAGAAAAACAAAATAAATTAGAAAATGATTATGATAAAGGAGTTACTATAGATTTTGATTTTGGGGCTTTTGAAAAACAAATAGAAAATGCTATAATAAACGAACCAGTTTATAATAAACTTTTAAATTCATTAAAAAGTTCAAATGTAAAAACAACAGTATTAACAGCAAGATCTATAGGACACCCTGTTACTAGATATCTTAAAAGTATAGGATTAGAAGTTTATGTAGTACCTTTAGGTTTACAAGTAGACGGTAAAGTTACAGGTCAAGATAAAGCTAATTGGATAGATAAACGTATTAAAAAAACAACAAAAAGAGTATATTTTATAGATGATTCTAAAAATAATAGAATAGCAGTAAATCTATTGAAAGATAAACATCCAAATATAAATTTTAAAATAGAAAACCCACCTAAAATTAAAGAAAAAGAAGTTGATGAAATGATGATGGGGATGATGTCACCTTCGGAAAAAAGAAAACATGATAAAAATATGAAACGTTTAAGTAAAGATATGTCTAGAATGAAAGGAAATAATTACGGAGGTGGTGGTTATAAAGTACCTAATTATGTAAAAGGTACACTTACAAGAAAATTACATAAAGAAATGAAAGAAACAAAATTATTTTCAAAAGAATGGTGGGGAGATATATTAAATGAAGTGCTCTTGCAAGAAGGAGGAGCAGCAGGACATATGGCACATCCTTTTGATTTACCAAATGTTACCTCAGGTAAAGATTTATTAGATATATTTGAAAAATCATCAGACTCATTAAACAAAAATCCAGGTGCTGTAAAAATAGATGGTGTAAATGCTTCTATTCGTTTAGTTGATATAGATGGTAAAAAACAGTTTGCATTAGATAGAGGTTCTAAAATGGCTTTAGATATAAAAGGTGTCACTAAATCAGATTTAGAAGATAGATTTAAAACAAAAGATGGAACCCCTCATGGTTTTATAAAAACAGGAGGTGAAGTATTAGATATGTTTAACGAAGCCTTACCTTCTTTAAAAGATGATTTAATAAAATTAGGAGCTTGGAATAATCCAAATATATTATTTAATATGGAATATGTTAGTGGAAAAACTAATGTACAAGAATATGGCTCTAATTTTATAGCTATTCATGGTTTAAATGAAATAAAAATGGTAGATGAACCAAGTAAAAAAACAGGAAAAATGCTATCAAGAAGAAAATCTAAAGAAATCACTTATAGTAAAGATGATCTACAGTCACTATTAGATAATTTAAAACCAATAGCTAAAAAAAGAGGATTTGAAGTTTATGGGTCTGTCCCTACTGAAATGAAGAAAAAACCAAATTTTTCATCAGCTCTTTCTACAAATTATACTATAAAAACTAATGAAGGAGATAAAACACAATCATTAAATAATTGGTTAAATGAATTGGATAACATCCCTAAAGAAGATTTTATATTTATGAATGGAAAAAAGACAGGAGCTGTTGCAAAATTAGTTTATATGACTCTCCTTAAAGGAGGTAATATAGATGAATTATTTGAAAAGGAAGAAGATAAACAAAAAGCTGTTAAAGGATGGACAACTTATCTTGCAACTGAAAAATTAGGAGATGAAGTACTTAAAGTATTAGATTCACCTATGGGTACAGCTGATAACCATGAAGGAGTAGTAATTAGAGATAAAGATATAGCTAATGTACCTTTTAAAATAACAGGCAAATTTATTTTAGGGGGATTACAAACAGGATTTAGACAATAAAAATGACAAAAAGTAAAGGTTTAGGAGACACAGTAGAAAAAGTATTTAAAGTAATAGGAATACAATGGTTAATAATAAAAACAACAAAACTTTTAGGTCTTCCTTGTGGGTGTGATTATAGAAAAGATTTATTAAATAAAATATTTCCGTATAAAAATGACTAAAATTAAAATAACAAAAATAGTTAAAGAAGTAATTAAGGAATCAATGATGGATACTAGTCTAGATACTTATAAAATTGCTGACAGTTTTACTCCAGAAGAAATAGCAAAATTAAAATCAGACGGAAAAATATCAGATGAAGTAGTAAATGGTGCACTTGAATTACAGAGAGCTTGGAAAAAACGTCATCCATCAATAGAGATAGGAAATAGTTCTATGGGTTCTAAACTTTATAAAAAACAAATTTTGCAAAAATTATATGAAAGTATTAATAAAAAAGAAGCACTTAAAGCTATAAACAATGACTTTTTACAATTTGTAACAAGTTTAGGAGGAACACATGAAGTCCAATCAGACAATACTAATGTAGTTATTATTGATTTTAAAAAAAATTACGGTGAAGAAGCTGAATTTGAATATAATTTAGTAACTAAATCTTTACACCCCGCAGGTATAAGTAGACCTGAAGACGATAAAGCTTCTGCTTTATATGATAAGTTATGGAAAGAAAAAGCTAAAATATTTAGAAAATATATAGAAATGAATCCAACGGATTAAAAAATAAGTTATGTTAAAAAAAGAATTTAAAAGAAAAGATGTAGAAAGAATGCGAAACCTAATAACAGGTAAAGCAGGTTCTTCATCTGAAACACAAATAGGTTATTCTAAAAAAAAAGAAGAATATAAAGAAGGAGATATTTGGAAGGAAGGAAGAAAAACATGGACAATTAAAAATGGTATAAAGCAAACTATTTCTAAATTAGATTCAATAAAAAAAGAAATATTTACTCCCTTATGTTGTCCAGAATGTAATAAAATAATGAAACATCATTTAGATGAAAGTAATTATAAAGTACACAAAAAATGTCATGATTGTGTGACAAAATTTGAACATACATTAAGAATTAATGGAAAATATAAAGAATATAGACAAAATTTAATAGCAAAAAATAGCCTTACCGGTTTAGAGGAGATAGAGTCATATTTATTAGACGCATTAAATAATACTAGTAACTCTAGTTTTGTATCCGAACATGGAACTATAGAAAGATGGGTAGGAGGAAAAGTAAAAAAAGAAAGAATAAATGAATTAGAAAAAGTCATTAAAAAAACAAAACAAAATATAAAAAATAAAATCAAATGAAAAAAATCAAAGAGGCAGACACTAAAACATATGCAGGAATGGATGCTATACAAGGAATTAAAAAAGACCCTAGATTCAATTCATTAACAGGGGATGCTAAGACGGATATAGAACAAGAACTAAAAGCAGGTGGTACTGTTGAATTAGAAGAACATGGAGATGATGAAGGTAGAATGGCAAAATCACAAATGTATAAAATGAAAGATTACGTGGATAAACTATCTCAAATGTTAGATGATGAGATACAACTTCCATCTTGGGTTCAATCAAAAATAACAAAAGCATCTGAGTATATGTCTGCTGTATTCCATTATTTAGACTATGAAATGGTAAGAAGTCAAGATAATTTAATGGAACATATGAATAGATATAAAAAAAGAGCTACACTTATGGAAGGTGCTATGAGTAAATTTTTTGAAATGTTTGATGGAGGAATGACAAATGAAGAGATAATTCAAGATTATGCTTCAAAAGGAACTCAAGTTCCTGAAGCATTTGTTTCTAATGCTAGAAGACAATATGAAGGGTATAAAAAAATGAAGTTAGAATTAGACATGAGTGAAAAAGAATTTAAAAACTCAGCTACTAAAATAGTAAATAACCCTGAAGGAAGTGATGTAGTTCAAGGAGAAGAAAAACAATTAGCATCTGGTTTATTTAATGAAAAATTAGACCCAGTAGGACAAGAAGATGACGATATAAATAATGATGGTAAAGTAGATAAAACAGACGATTATTTAAAAAATAAAAGAAAAAAAACATCACAAGCAATTAATAAAAATAAAAACAAATAATTATGTCATATATTACGTATAAACATGCAACTCTATACACAGGAGATGGAGCCAATGCAGATGGAGAGGCAGCAGGACATGTAGCAGGGCTAACAGGTAGTTTTGCAAAATTACATTTAATTTCAGGCTCAATTGATACTGTAAGGAGTATAACTTTTGGTATTTCAGAAGAAAAGGCAATTAATACAATATCATCATTCGATATACAAGGAGGTGGAGATAATGTAGTGTCCCCAAATGGTTTAACAATCGATGGACCTATATGTAGATTTGGAGTATCAGGTTCAGAAGGATCATTTAAAATGTTAGTTTACCATTTTTAATAATGAAAGGGCTTAGAAAATACATAAGAGAAGAATTTAAAAACCTTCAAAGAATACATGAGGTAAAGGTACCTCTTCCTTTTGATGCTAAAAATATACTATTTAATTATTTAAATCTAAAATCTTCTCATATTGATAATGTTCAAGCTATAAAATCAGTAACACCTTCTTATAGAATTTACCTTAATAATGGTCAATCATTTACTATTAGTGATATAGGAAATGGTTTTGGATTTGGTTTAGTTACAATTATGGGCAAAAAATATGATATTTTAGATAAAAGACAAACACCTCAAGCTTTAAAAGCTTTAAACAATCTTCAAACTAAACCTATTATGAAAGCAACAGGAGATGAAGAAACAACAGATGCAGGAGATACAGGGGGAGCAGAAGAACCCGCTGAAGAACCTGCTGAAGAACCAGAAGCATAATGGATTTTAAAAAAGCAATAAAAGAAATATTCAAAAAAGCAGTAGATAAGTTTAATATCCAAAGTGCTCCTTCTTTACATCTTCATCAAGATGAAGAAAATGCTAAAAAAATTTTTGGAAGAACAGCTTATTATTCTCCTGAAGATAAATCTATAGTTCTTTATATAACAAATAGACACCCTAAAGATGTTTTAAGATCTTTTTGCCACGAATTAATTCATCACGTACAAAATGAAAGAGGAGATTTAATGTTAGGAGATGCATCTTCACCTAATTATGCTCAAGAAGATGATCATATGAGAGAAATGGAAAAAGAAGCATATTTAGAAGGAAATTTATTACTTCGAGATTTTGAAGATAATTACAAAAAACAAATGAAAGAATACACAGGCACAGGAGCAGGTGGGGGTAATAGTACAGATGGAAATGATGTTACTTCTCCAAGACCTTTTGCTGATGATGAAGATGAAATAGAAAATTACACTAATAAAAATATTTATGGTAGTGAAGGAGGACACTATAGAAGAAATAAAGATTTTAACTATAATAGACCTGCAGCACAAAGCTCAGGAGGACCAAGATTTGAAAATAAAATGAAAAAATCAGATATTAGTAAACTAGTAAAAGAAAGTATACAAGAAGTATTACAAGAAAGAAGAAAAAAATATGGAGTACATGATAAATATGATACAGGTCATACTCAAACAAGAAATATAAGTGGTTATCCTGGAGTATGGGAAGAAAATATAAATGAAGAAGATGCTTTAGTAACTAGAGGTAAATTAATACTCCAAATACTTAATGAACCAGGAAATGAAGGAAAAAAATCTACATTTAATAGTTTTATAAAAAAAAGAACAAACGGAAAATTTAGTCTACCAAATAAGATAGATAACGAAACAGATGGCCAAATATTAGCTCTTATGAGTTTAAGAGCTAAAGATTTTGGAGATGTATTTAGCAAAGCTAAAGACTTTTAATAATTTAAAAAAATAGTTATGGGAATAATAGATAAATTAATTTCAGGAGGAGCTAGCAAATTAGTAGACTCTGTAGGTAGTGTTTTAGATAATGTAATCACTACAGATGATGAAAAATTAGAAGCAAAAAGAAAATTAAAAGAATTAATTTTAAGTCATGAAGCAGAAATGCAACGTAATGTAACTGATCGTTGGAAAGCTGATATGAATAGTGACAGTTGGTTAAGTAAAAACGTAAGACCATTAGTTTTAGTTTTTCTTGTCGTTTCTACAGTATTAATGATATTTATTGATGCAGGAGCCATTAGCTTTACTGTCGAAGAAAAATGGACAGATCTTTTGCAACTTGTATTAATAACAGTAATTGGTGCTTACTTTGGTGGCCGTACTATGGAAAAACGAAAGAAAAAATAATGTCCAGAAGAAAAAATGGGGTTAGAAAAAGATGGAAAGAACAGTTAACTGAAATATATCAGTTAAAAAAAAGACTTAAAAAAAACCCTAATAACACTACTTTAAGTAGTAAAATAAAATCACTTTGTTCAAAAACAACAATGCCTAAAAATAAAAAATAAAAACTTATAGTTCGATTTATAGCCGAACGATTTAAAAAACAAAATTTTAGAGAGCTGTAACCTCATTTGGTATATAGCTCTTTTTTTATTATATTAAATAAATATGGAAAAAGAACATTTAGTAATTATAGGAGCAGGAGTTGCAGGAGTAAATGCAGCTACTAAACTAGTTGATAACAACTATACAGGTAAAATTACCATAATTGATATGGGTAATGATCCTTTTAATCGTAAACCTGAAGAAGTAATGACAGGTTTTATGGGTGCTGGTGGATGGTCAGATGGTAAATTAACTTATCACACATCTATAGGTGGTCATATGTCTAAGTACTGTGGTGATGAAAAAGCTATGGAATTAATGGATCAAGTTATTGATAATTTTAGAAGATTTCATCCAAAGCCTGAAGTAATTCAGTGTTCTCATCCTGTAGAAGAACCGGAATTTATTAAACCATATTTTGGTTTACGATTATTCCCTGTATGGCATATAGGAACTGATTATCTACACGAAATTGGTAAGAATTGGTATACATATTTGACTGATAATGGAGTTGAATTTATATGGAATACTAAAGTAATTGATATTGACTTTGAAGATCAAATAGTATCTATAGGAGCAGTAGATGAAATGAAATATGATAAATTAATATTTGGAGTCGGTAAATCAGGAATTGATTTTGGAAAACAATTAGCTGAAAAATATGAACTTCCTACAGAATCAAAACCAGTACAAATTGGTGTTAGATTTGAAGCACCACAACATCATTTTCAAAAATTAATTGACATATCATATGATTTTAAATTATACAGAAAATTAGATAATGTAAGTTTAAGATCCTTTTGTACAAATAATAATGCTGCTTATGTTGCTGTAGAAGACACTTATGGTAATCATTCTTATAATGGTCATGCTAAAAAAGATGAAGCATATAGAAATGATATGACTAATTTTGGTATATTAATGGAAATTAGAGGCATAGATAAACCCTTTGATTGGTCAAGAGAAGCAGTTAAAAAACTACAAGTAGGAGAAACAGGTACATATTATTCGCCTAGTAATAGAATACCTTCAAAAACATCAGAAGGTAATTTAGTTAGATGTGTTATGGTAGAAAACACAGAACCTTTATTTGATGCATTAGGAGAACATGCTAACCATATAATAGATTTTATTAGAGATATGACAAAAGTATTCCCTACATTAAAAGATGATTGGGGCATTTACATGCCTGAAGTAAAATATTTATCACCTGAACCTTTAGTAAATTACGAAGATTTAAGTCTTACTAGGTTTTCTAATGTCTATTTTGTAGGTGATGCGTTATCAGCACGAGGTATCACAGTATCAGGAGCCCAAGGTACATATGTAGCTGAAAGTATATTAACAAAAAAAGAATATCCTGAATTCGTAGAAACAGCAAATTATTAAATATGAAAGATTTTGAACAATTAGAGGTAGAAGGCTTTAAAAGAACTGGAGGTAATAAAAAATTTAAAAGAAGAAAATCATTTAAAATTGAAGAAGATGGTTCTAAAACAACTGCTTATACATTAGAAATAAATGGAGAAAATAAATTACATAATTGGGAAGGTCCCGCTTTAATAAATGAAACTCAAAAAATAAAAGAATATTATTTAAACGGAATTCAATATACAATGGATAAATGGAAAGATATTAAAAAATCAGGAGAAGGCCTACCTTGGTATAAGCAATCAGGTTCAACCGTAAAAACAGCAAGATTTTAAATTATGAAAGATAAAAAAATAGTAGGTTTTACAGCAGGTAATTTTGATTTGCTACACCCAGGTTATATTTATACTTTTGAAGATGCAAAAAAACATTGTGATTATTTTATTGTTTTTTTACAAAGAGATCCCTCAGCTACTAGAAATACAAAATATAAACCAGTAATACCTTTATACGAAAGGTACAGGGCATTAATGGCAATTAAATATATTGATGAAGTTTATACTTATCAAACTGAAGAAGAATTATATGACTTAATTAAGTATTTTAAACCAGATATTAGGATTTTAGGAGAAGATTATATAGGTAAAAGTTGTACTGGAGATGATTTACCCCCTGAAATTATATACACAAGTAGAGCGCATGGTTGGTCTACTACTAAATTAAAAGACTTAATTACAAAACAAACAATAAAACAAAATCCTGATATTTTAAAATAATATGAAAATAGGTTTATGTGGAACAATGAGTGTAGGTAAAACTACCTTAGTAAATGCTTTAAAAAAAGAAGCTAAATTTAAAAATTATATTTTTAGAACAGAAAGAAGTAAATATCTAAATTCAATGGGTATACCACTAAATATGGATAGTACTTTAAAAGGCCAATTAGTATTTGCTGCTGAAAGAGCAGCTGAATTAATGCTACCAAATATAATCACAGATAGAACTATTATTGATGTAATGGCTTTTTGTGAGTTATCTAAATCAATGAGTAAGGCTGAAAAAGACCATATAAATGGTGTATTATGGCATCTTATAAAAGAATATGATATTATATTTCATATAGATGATTTATCTGTACCTATGGAAGATAATGGAATTAGAGAAACAAATAAAGATTATAGATTAGATATTCATCAAAAAATATCATCTATATTAGGAATGTATAGATATATGCCTGGTAAAGTAGTCACAATATCTGGAACTACAAAAGAAAGGATTAATAAAATAAAAGAATCTATAGATATGTATAACATATAATATGGCTCAACAAAATATAAAACAAATAATAAAACAAGAATATATTAAATGTATTGGTGACCCTATATATTTTATGAAAAAATATTGTTGGATTCAACACCCAACAAGAGGTCGAATTCAATTTAATTTATTCCCATTTCAAGAAGGAACCCTAAACCAACTTAATAAAAATGATAGAAGTATAATACTTAAATCAAGACAATTAGGTATTTCTACATTATCTGCAGGTATAGCTTTACATATGATGTTATTCCAAAAAGACAAAGCAATACTTGTAGTAGCAACAAAACAAGATACAGCAAAAAATCTAGTAACAAAAGTAAAATTTATGTATGACGGTTTACCTTCTTGGTTAAAATTAGGTTTTGTTGAAAATAATAAATTAGCCCTTAGGCTTAAAAATGGTTCGCAAATCAAAGCAGTATCAGCAGCAAGTGATGCTGGTAGATCCGAAGCCATTTCTTTACTAATAATTGATGAAGCTGCTTTTATTGAAGAAAATAGAATAGAAGAAATTTGGGGATCTTCACAACAAACATTAGCAACGGGGGGTAAAAGTATCATATTATCTACTCCTAATGGTACTGGAAACTTCTTCCATAGAATGTGGGTTAAAGCAGAAGAAGGGACTAATGGATTTACCCCTATTAGATTACCATGGACAGTTCACCCTGAAAGAAACCAAGAATGGAGAGATAAACAAGATGATGAATTAGGACTTAGAATGGCAGCACAAGAATGTGATTGTGATTTTACAACTTCTGGTAATATAGTTTTTGATCCTGAACTTTTAAATTATTATGATAAAACATATATTATAAAACCTGTAGAAAAAAGAGGTATAGAAGGAGGTTTACATATTTGGGAATATCCAGATTATACACGAAAATATATAATAGCAGCGGATGTTGCAAGAGGAGATTCTCAAGATTATTCTGCATTTCATATTATTGATATAGAAGAATGTAAGCAAATAGGTGAATTTAAAGGTCAGATAGGCACAAAAGAATATGGTCATATGTTAGTAGCTATAGCTACAGAATATAACAATGCTTTACTTGTAATTGAAAATGCAAATATAGGATGGAATACAATCCAAATTGTAATAGATAAGGGATACAGTAATTTATATTATTCTCCAAAAGGAGACGCAGCTACAAGTGCAGACGCTTTTTTAGCTAAAGGATATGATATAACAGATACATCTAAAATGGTTCCTGGTTTTACAATGTCAATGAAAACAAGACCTTTAACAATAGGTAAGTTAGATGCTTATTTAAGAGAAAAGTCTTTAATAATTCAAGGAAAAAGAACCATGGAAGAAATGCGCACTTTTATTTGGAAAAATGGAAGAGCAGAAGCACAAACAGGATATAATGATGATTTAATTATGTCTTTAGCAACAGCATGTTATGTTAGAGATACAGCATTAAAATTTGCCCAACAAGGAATTGACTTAACAAATGCTGCATTAAAAAATTGGAGTAAAAGTGCTCCTACTATTTATACCGGAGGAGTAAGCAAAAAAGAATCAGGATGGACTCAAGATTTAGGAGATCGCGGAACTCAAGATTTGACTTGGCTTATTAATTAATATGTATTAGAAACAAACAATATGGCAGATACTAGTTTATTTACAAGACTAAGAAGATTATTCTCAAATGATGTTATTATTCGTAACGTAGGGGGAAAAAGTCTAAAAATTATGGACACTGGTAGGATTCAAAAATATGGAAACCTAGCTACAAATTCTTTATATGATAGATTTACACGTTTACATAAACCTGTAGGATCCTCTTTACAATATAACCCAACACTTAATTACCAATCAATGAGATTGCAGCTTTATAGTGATTATGAAGCTATGGATCATGACCCAATCATTGCTGCTGCTCTAGATATCATTTCAGATGAAACAACATGTAGAAATGAGTATGGAGATGTTTTAAACATTAATTCTTCAAATGAAAATGTAAGAAGAGTACTAAATAATTTATTTTATGATGTACTAAATGTAGAATTTAATTTATCTACTTGGGTTAGAAATATGTGTAAATATGGAGATTTTTATCTTAAAATGGAAGTATCAGAAAAATTTGGTGTATATAATGTTATTCCTTTATCTGTATACGAAGTAGTAAGAGAAGAAGGAACAGATCCTGAAAACCCTTCATATACTAGATTTACACTTGACCCTAATGGTCTAGCTAGTGGTGCATCTAATACAATTAGAAGAGATCAATTTACCTTAGAAAATTATGAAGTAGCACATTTTAGATTATTAACAGATTCTAATTATTTACCTTATGGTAGATCTTATCTTGAACCCTCTCGTAAAGTATTTAAACAATTAATGTTGATGGAAGATGCTATGTTAATCCATAGAATAATGAGAGCACCAGAAAAAAGAACATTCTATATTAATGTAGGAGCAATTCCTCCAGAACAAGTAGAACAATTTATGCAAGAAACTGTTCAAAAGATGAAAAAAACACCTTATATAGATCAAAATACAGGAGATTATAATTTAAAATATAATATGCAAAATATAACAGAAGATTTTTATATCCCTGTAAGAGGTAATGATTCTTCAACTCGTATTGATACTACTAAAGGTTTAGATTATGATGGTACAGCTGATATAGAATATTTAAAACATAAAATGATGGCTGCTCTTAAAATACCTAAACCCTTTTTAGGATATGAAGAAGGAGTAGAAGGAAAATCAACATTAGCGGGTATGGATGTTAGATTTGCTAGAACTGTAGAACGAGTTCAAAGAATTATAGAATCAGAATTAACAAAAATTGCATTAGTACATTTATATTCACAAGGATTTAATGATGAAGATTTAGTTGATTTTTCATTAGAATTAACTACCCCATCAGTAATTTATGAACAAGAAAAAGTAGAACTATTCACATCAAAAACTACAGTAGCTAAAGACATGATAGATAATAAGATTATGTCTAAAGATTGGGTTTATGAAAATATATATGGTTTATCTCCTGATGAATATGAAAGAGAAAAAGACCTTATACTTACAGATGCTATGCAAGCTTTTAGACTTTCTCAACTTGAAAATGAGGGTAATGATCCTGTAGAATCTGGTGAATCTTATGGTACACCACATGATTTAGCTTCATTATATGGTAATAAAAGAGATAAGGCAGTAGGCCCTGCTCAAGTACCTACAGGTTATGATGAAAAAGAACCTGGTCGCCCCGTAATTAATCCATCTAAATATGGATCTGATAAAAGTAACTTTAGTAGAGATCCATTAGGTAAAAAAGGTCAAGAATTAGAAAAACCAGAAAAACCATCAGACGGTAATAGAGTTTCTACATTTGAAGTTGCAAATATTAAGAAATCTCTTCAAAAGTTAAAAAAATCAAAACAAATTCTTAAAGAAGAGGATAAAAATGGACTATTATCTGAAAAAAATATTAAGCCTCAGAAATAAACATATATTTATATCCAGATAAATTGCAATTAAATGAAAGTAAAACATTCTAAGTACAAGAATACTGGAATTCTTTTTGAACTTCTAACTAGACAATTGACTTCAGATACAATTGCGGGTAATAGGCCTAAATCACTGTCTATTTTAAAAAAGTATTTTAATAAAAAATCAGAACTATTAAAAGAATATAAAATATATCATGCTCTTTCTAATAAAAAATTTGATAGTGAAGGTAAGGCATCTATTTTAATTGAAGAATTAATAAAAGCTTATAATAAATTAAATAAAAGTAATTTAAGAAGAGAAAAATATAATTTAATTAAAGAAATTAAAAATAATTATAATGTAAATGATTTTTTTAATTCAAAAATAAATAATTATAAAATAATGGCTTCTGTTTTTAATCTTTTAGAAAATAAAGAAGCCTCTACAGATTCAATATTAAAGTCAAAAATAACACTTTTAGAAAACATAACAGGTAAAAAAACAAAAACAAAACATAAAGAAAGTAATATAATAGAAAGTATAAAAAAGACAGACAAAAACACAAGATTACTTACTTACAAAGTTTTACTTGAAAAGTTTAATGAAAAGTATAGTGATTTAGCTAACAATCAAAAATTATTATTAAAAGAATATGTTAATAATGTTAGTAATAGTCCTTCTCTTAAACTTTATATAAATGAAGAAATTAAAAAAGTAAAAAAATCTCTTACAGATTATTCTAAAAAAGTCAAAGATAAAGTAGTAGTTATTAAAATAAATGAAACAAGAGATTTAATTAAACCTCTATGTAAAAAATCATCTGTACATGATGATAATGTTACAAATTTATTAAATTATTATGAATTAGTAAATGAATTAAAAACAATCCATGGCTAAAAGATTTGACATACACGAATGGCAGGCAAAATATTGGTTAAAAAATCAATTAAATGAAGATTATTATGATAAAGCAAGTGATTTAAATCGTAAAGATATAGAACATAAATTAGAAATTTTATTAGATAAGACACCTCCATCACCTAAAAATATAGAAGCAAGACAAGGCATAAAAGCAGCTTTAAATAGTAATAATGTAGTAATGATGAAAAAAGCATTAGACCATTGGAGTGAAAAATTAGCAGAAGCAAATATGACAGGAACAGGAGGAGGTGTTACTCCAGGAAATAATATGGGGTATATGACACCTAATGCATTTAAGAAAAAAAGAAAAAACAACAATTAATTATGCTTTTAACAGAATATAGGCCTTTTCAAGTGGATAAACAATTAGTAGAAGCATCTATTAATGAAAATAAACCTTTAGTAGTTAAAGGTGTTATTCAAAGAGCTGAAGCTAAAAACCAAAATGGTAGGATTTACCCAAAAGAAATCTTATTACGTGAAATAAAAAATTATGTTAATGGTCCTGTTAAAGAAAGAAGAGCATTAGGAGAATTAGACCATCCAGAAAGTTCAGTAATTAATCTACAAAATGTGTCACATAATGTTACAAAAATTAAAATGGTTGGAGATGACGTATATGGAGAAGTTGAAATACTATCTACCCCCGCAGGAAATATACTTAAGGAACTATTCAGAAATGGAATTACTGTTGGTATATCTTCTCGTGGAATGGGTTCTGTAAAAGAAAACCATTCAGATGGTACAGTAGAAGTACAAGATGATTTTGAATTGTTGTGTTTTGATTTTGTTAGTACTCCTTCTACACATGGTGCTTATATGACTCCAACAGGAAGAGCAATAACAGAATTACAAGAAGGTAAAATACAAATACCAGAATATAAATATACAAACGTAAATAATATAATTAGAGATATTATCTGTGATAATACAGGTATGTGTAAATGTTAAAACTATGAAAAAACCATTAAACGAAAGATTCCAAGAATTAGCAGGTATTAAACCATTATCTGAATTAGAAGATTCCCCAACTGATAAGTTTGAAAATAAAAAACTCCACCCTACAGAGGTATTCACTGATGAAGAATTAGATATGGTAGGTGGTGTACTTGATGATATATTTAAAAAATTAAATATAAATACTGATTATGGCCGTGATGATCTACAAACTTATACACAAGAAGACCAAAATAAAGTAGATGCATTAGGTGATTTTATTGATGGTTATTTTGAAACTTTAGGTGGTACTTATTAAAAAGCTAAAATCATGAAAAAACAAAGACTAACAGAAAGGTTTAAACAATTAGCAGGTATTAAACCTTTATATGAAATGCCTAAGCGATTCCATGGAACCGCTCAGGATCGTCGCGACGAGTTTGATCCTTTTGCACATGTAGGAAGTGAAGAAGAATTTTATACGCAGATTCAAAGAGATATGAAGGATATCTATGATTTAGATGTGCCTATGGAGGAAATAGAAAAATGGGTAGCTGGTTACCATTTCCCATACTCATCGTGGGACCATGAAAAAGATGAACCAGGACCTAAGGTCTTAGCTTGGGAAACTGAAGAAAGAATAGACTTTATTGAATATTTAAGAGACAAAGGATTAGCACCTAGGCCCGGGCCTGAATCAGACCCACCACAAAATTATCAGGATGCCGTTAAAAGCGGTAAATATAAAGATATGGGTGGTAATCCCTTAAGTGAATTTGAAGATAAAGAATTAGATGTAGTAGGAACTGACAATAGAGACACAAGTACTACTAGACTTGATTTAAGTAATGGTAGTTATATAGAAGTTAATCCTGTAGAATTAATGGGTGATGCGGTAGATAATACAGATGACCCTGAAATTATAAAACAATTTAAAGATTTTGTATTAAATAATCTTTATTAAAGTATAAAAAAATGAAAAAAAGAAAAACCTTATTAAAAGAAAGATTCCAACAATTAGCAGGTATTAAACCTTTATATGAAGAAGAAGCAGGTGAAAAAGACTTGCCTTTAAACAAGATTAAAAATTCAGTTGATAGCGCAACAGATAAAGTAGAAGATAATATAGATGATATTGAAGCAAAAACAAATGATAAAGATGATACATCAATAGCAGCTAAATTAAAACCCCTCTATAATCAAGTTGTTAATGATTTAAAAGAAATGGATGATACAAAAGAAAAAAAAGAAAAATTACAACAAAGTGTGCTACTTAGTTGGAAAGTAATTGGAACTTTATCTGCCACACCTTTTATACTTAAACTAGCAGGAATTGGTCCCGAAGTAGTAACGCAGATTACTAACCAAAGTTGGCTTTGGGGAGAAACAACAAAATCTGTTACTTCAACAGGTTTAATGAGTGGTTTTCTTGTTGTAGCTGCTTTAATGGCTGTATTTAAATTTTATTTGTATGTATCAAAAGCTTATGTTGATGAACAAGAAGGAGGAGATGAATTTATGCTTGATGATGTAGATGATTTAATAGCTAATGCTATAGATGCTGCCTTTTAAAATAAGTAGTGAACAATTAATTGTTCATAAACACAAAAAAAGCCACAAAGTATGTGGCTTTTCCATATCTTTGTTATATGTATACACAACAAAAAGGTTACATGAAAAAAATACACTCGATGAGAGATTAAAATATCAAAGCAAAAAGGTAGTTATGTCCAACTATCTTTGATTTCAATTAATTAAATATTAACTAAAAAACAAATTATGAAAAAATTATTTTTAAGCTTAGCTTTAGGACTGCTCTTCGCATTTGGAGTAAACGCACAAAATGCACAAGGTAATTGGTACGTTGGAACAGGCGACATCGCGAATGTTGCGTGGACTGACTGGGCGGTAAGTCCATCAATCGGATACGCGATAACTGATAACATCGTTTTAGGTGGTTCAGTTTCACATGTAGTCGGAGGAGACATGGATCTTGATTTATCTGTAAGATACTTCTTTGGAGGGTATTTTGCTGATTTAAATCTTGACGGTTTTAGTACGGAAGGCATGGTATTCGGATTAGGTAAAATGTTTACTTTCCATAAAGGAGTATACGTTGCACCAGTTTTCAATTATGCATATGACGCTGAAACTTTCAATTTAGGCCTAGGATTTGGCCTTAAGTTTTAATAACTGAGTATTAACAAATAAAATTAAAAAATCATGGAACATGTATTTAATATGGTAAATGGATTTATCGGTGGACTTGGAAAAGTCTTTATGGGATTAATTCCATTAGCAATTTTATGGTTTGTATTAACTGGAACTTCAGTTCTAGGATTTGATGTAGTAGCTAATCTAAATACTCTTATAGATTCACTAGTAAATGGTGGGTTTGTAGGATTAATTGTATTAGTAATTTTAGCATCATTTTTTACAGATAAATAATTAGTTACTAAACTATTAAAAAAGAAGGCACCTTAGGGTGCCTTTTTTGATCTCCCATATATGTATCACTGAATAAACATACGCGCTTCCTAATAAGACGTCCCTGACTAAACAATAATCTTTTATTAAGGATCATAATATCCTTATTTCCCGTACAATTTATTAACGAGACAAATTTAAAAAATTTTAAAGAAATGGCAAAAGACATTTTAAAAGAAGCTATCGCTGACGCTAAAGCTGTTCGTGAAGTTGCTCTTGCAAATGCAAAGGCCGCACTAGAAGAAGCTTTCACACCAAAACTTCAATCTATGCTATCTGCAAAATTATCTGAAGAATTAGATGAAAACACTGAGGAATTAGATGAAAATACAGAAGAATTAGATGAAATGATGTATGATGAAGATAAAGAAGACATGGATGAAGCCATGTATGATGAAGACAAAGAAGATATAGATGAAGTTAATCTAGATGAGGAAATTGATTTGGAAGAAATTCTTAATGAATTAGAATTAGAAGAAGCTAAAGAAGCTGACGAAAAACCAGTCGACGAAGCTAAAAAAGCTGACGAAGACAAAGTCGACGAAGCTAAAAAAGCTGACGAAGACAAAGTCGAAGAGGCTAAGAAAGACGATGAAAACACCGTTGACGAAGCTAAAGACGACAAAGAAGAAAAATTAGATGAAAATCGCCCCGTGTATAAAGCTGAAGAAGCCAACTACGCTGGTTACTCTGCAGATAGAGTACATGAAGGTGAAGAATTTGATCTAGATGCTCTTCTTGAAGAAATTAATAATTTAGATGAAAAGAAAGAAGAAGATGAAGTTAACGAAGCTGAAGAACCAGTTGAAGAAGCTAAAGAAGAAACTAATGAAGCAGTAGGAGCTGGACTAGCAGGTATAGCAGGTTTAATAGCTGCTGCTGGTGGTATGGCAAAACTGAAAATGATGTTTCAAGATCCTGAAGTACAAGCAAAATACCCAACAGCTAATAATGTATTAAATGCATTAGAAGATGCTGGAACTGCTGCAGGGGATGCAATGAGACGAGAAAATGAAGAAATGTTTGAAGAATTAGAAGAAACTAAAAAAGCTCTTGAAACAGTTAAAGGTGAACTTAATGAAGTTAATCTTTTAAATTCTAAATTATTGTATGTTAATAGAATCTTTAAAGCAAATACTTTAGATGAAGCACAAAAACTACGTGTAGTTGAAACTTTAGATAAAGCAGGAACAACTAAAGAAGCTAAATTAATATACGAAACTATTAAAGATACTTTCAATGTTGCTAAATCAAAGAAAGCATCAATAAAATCAAAAACGAAATCATTAAAAGAAGGTTTAGGAATGGCTTCTAAAGCAGCAGGCACATCAACTGCTCCTAAAAAAGAAATAATTTCAGAATCTAATGATATGATAACGCGTTTTCAAAAATTAGCAAATATTAAAATTAATGAATAGTAAAAATTAAAAAATTATTAAGAAATGGACACAGTTAATCATTTATTAGAAGGTGCAAATCCTCATAAAGTTTTACAAGACCAAGCAGGCAAATTAGCAGGCAAATGGGGTAAGTCAGGCTTATTAGAGGGAATAACATCTTCTACAGAAAAAAACAACATGGCTATTCTTTTAGAAAACCAAGCTAAACAATTAGTAAACGAAGCTAACAGTACAAGTACTAATGGTGGAGTTACAGCTGGTAATCAAGAAGCATGGGCTGGTGTTGCTCTTCCCTTAGTACGAAGAGTATTTGGTGAAATCGTTGCTAAAGATTTAGTTTCGGTTCAACCTATGAATTTACCTGCGGGTTTAATCTTTTATCTTGACTTCCAATATGGAACTGCAAGTAATTTAAAAGATGCTAACGAATCACTTTATGGCGCTGCAGGACAAGGTACAGAATCTATTAAAAGAACAGACGGAGGATTTACAAAAGGTCTTTATGGCGCTGGTGAGTTTGGTTATTCAATCACACAAAGTGCTGTAGCTACTGTAGGAGTTCCAAACACAGCTACAGGTGGTGTTAGTAGTGGATCTGCAACATTTACAGGTATTTTAGCATTAGACACTGAATTTTCAGCTTCTGAAGCAGCTAAAGGTCATACATTTGGTAGTTCAAATGGTGATACAGATGAAATTTACATCTTAGAAATTTCAACAGTATCAGCTTCTGGTTTTGATGCTGAAGCTTTAAGATCATTTAATGTAACTAATGCAAATATTAAAGGAGTATTCCCTCAATTTACAAGACTAAATGCTGCTGGAGATGGAATTCAATTTGTTGTATCAGGTGCTAATCAAGCTGCAATTACTAATCCAGTAATTCAATACCATAAAATGCCAGTTAATATTAACGACAGAGGAGACTTTGAAGATACATTAGGTAATGGAGTATCAACTCAATCTATCCCTGAAATTAATGTAACAATGGTTAGTGATACAGTTTCTGCTAAAACACGTAAATTGAAAGCACAATGGACTCCTGAGTTCGCTCAAGACTTAAATGCTTACCACTCAATTGACGCTGAAGCAGAATTAACTTCAATCTTAAGTGAATATATTTCAATGGAAATTGATTTAGAAATCTTAGATATGTTAATTACAAATGCTGACACTATTGAAGGTTGGAGTGCTGCCGTTGCAAAAGACGTAACAGTAAGTTCAAACAATACTTCAGCAGGTGCTGATCATATTACATTTACAGAAACTCAAAACAATTTAGGTGTTTATTATACTAAAATGTCTTGGTTCCAAACTTTAGGTGTTAAACTACAAAAAGTTTCTAACTTAATTCACCAGAAAACACTACGAGGTGGTGCTAACTGGTTAGTAACAGGACCAAAAGTTTCTACAATCTTAGAATCAATCCCAGGATTTGCTGCTGACTCTGCTGGAGACAGTGACAAATATAATATGGGTGTTCAAAAGATCGGAGCTATCAATAACAGATATACTGTTTATAAAAATCCATACATGACTGAAAATACAATCTTGATGGGTTATAAAGGTAGCCAATTCCTTGAAACTGGTGCAGTATTTGCTCCTTACATCCCATTAATTATGACACCTTTAGTGTATGACCCAATATCATTCACACCAAGAAAAGGTATCATGACTAGGTATGCTAAGAAAATGGTACGACCTGATTTCTATGGTAAAGTAGTAATCGCTGACCTAAATGAACTATAATAGTTTATTTAGCCTTTTTAAAGAGAGCCGCAGTAGCGGCTCTTTTTTTATATGTATGTTTGACATGAAGTAATAACTAGTCATTATTATATTATTTTAAAAGGGAATCGGAAAATGGCCTCTTTAAATTGACTATTTAAAGTTGTATCCCTATAACCTATTATAAAAAAAAACAAAATGGCAACAAAAGGAATATCTTTTTTAAAATCAGGAAATAGAGACTTCAATAATATATTTGATAGTTTCTTAAACCTAACAGATGGAGGAACAGTAGCAGGAACTACTACCTTTTCATCAGCTACACCCTTTGTACTTAGTGGTTTAGCAACAGGATCAGGAACAGCAGCAGGAGGTACACCTCCTTCAGCATCACAAGCAGTAAATGGTATATTTAGAACATCATCAATTTTTGTATCTAAATCATTTACAGGTACTATTGCTGCAGATGAAGCAATGAAAGCAGGAAATTTTGATTTCTTATTAGTTAATAATCAGCTACCAGGAACTTATTAGTATAAACTAAAATGTAATGTTAAAAAGAAGAGTCGCATAGCGACTCTTTTTTTTTATATGTATTATCAAACGTTACATTATATGACAAAACAAAATATCGAAAAAAAACCACCAAAAGGTTCTATAAAATTTTCACTCACATTATCACTAGAACAGAAAAAAGCAAAAACAGAAATCTTAAAGCACCCTTTTAACTTCGTAGTAGGAAAGGCAGGAAGTGGTAAAACATTATTAGCAGTACAAGTTGCATTAGATCAATTTTTTAAAAGACAATACAATAAAATTATTATAACTAGACCCACAATATCTACGGAAGATAATGGATTTTTACCAGGATCAGAACGAGAAAAGATGGAACCGTGGCTTGTACCTATTCGTTCAAATATGCGAAAAATTTACAATAAACCTCCAATATTACAAAAAATGGAAACTGATGAACAAATTGAATTAGTATCGTTAGCTCATTTTAGAGGTAGAACTTTTGATAACGCTGTAGTTATAGTAGATGAATTTCAAAATTTAACAAGATCCCAATTAGCAATGGCTATAGGTAGATTAGGTAAAGATAGTAAAATGATATTTTGTGGAGATTCATACCAAATTGACTTAAAAGATAAAAATTACTCAGCATATCACGATATGGCTAAATTAATAAATTCTGATTATGTTTACAAATGTGTATTAAATGATAGCCATAGACATGATGCAATAGATAATCTATTAGAATTATTAAATGGTTACCATTAATTTTTTATATTTATAATAAAAAACATAGAATGGCAGCAGGAAAATATAACTTTAAAATAGAACAAGGAGCAACCACAAATTTTGAAATTCAATGGACAGATTCAAGTGGAGATCCAATAGATCTTACACATTATGATCATGCACGCATGAAAATAAAAGAATCTGTTACTTCAACATCTGTAATTATTACCTTATCTTCATCAATAGAAGGTTTAGGTATGGGAAAAGGATTACCTTATGATCTTGATGGTACTGGTTTAAGCTTATCAGGTTCAGATAGAACAACACCCCTAACATCAGGTTCAATTGGTGTATTTATTTCAGCAGCCTCTTCATCTGCTTTTAGTTTTAATGAAGCATTTTATGATTTAGAAGTAGTATCTGGAAGTGATTTTCCTGTAGTAACTAGATTATTAGAAGGAAAAGTTAAGTTAAGCAAAGAAATAACAACAACTTAAGATGGCCGTAAGTATTAACGCTAATAACAATACTGTAAATATAACTACAGCAGTCAATAATGTTAAAGTTATTGATAATAGTACTAATCCTATAACTACAGTTAATGTAGATAATCCAATAAAAGATACAATAACAATATCAACACCTGGTCCTAAAGGAGACGTACCACAAGGTGATGTATTATTTCTTAATGTAACAGCTAGTAATATAAGTGCAAGTGGATACATTAGTGGTTCTAATATAATAGGAAATACAGGTTCATTTGGAAGACTACAAGGATCATCTCCTTTAACCTTAGGAGGTGAACTTATATTTGAAATTCCTGTAACAGCATCTAATTTACTTTTAGAAGGTGGTACCCTTAAAGCTGCAGGAACGGGTACATTTGATGGGGGAGTAGAAACAAAAAATATAACAGCAACTGGTAATACACTTTTTGGGAGTGATCCAAATTTTCCTATACATAAATTTAATGGACATGTAACATCTTCAGGGAATATAAGTTCAAGTGGAGATATCTCAGCCCATAATTTAACTATAGCAGATAAATCTAATTTTACAAGTCATATAACATCCTCAGGTAATATAAGTTCAAGTGGGAAACTTACAGCAACTAATGCTTCATTTGGAAGGATAGAACGTCCTACTAGTGAAGTTTCCTCATATGAAAATGCACGTCTTGCTACTGAATTAGAATTAGATATAAAAACACATTCTCAATCTATTACCTTTAGAACTAGCCAACATGATAATTTAAATTATTTATTTGGTGGAGCTATTTTTAATTTTACTTACCCACACATATCTATGAGCTCACATGGTGTCTTTCTTAATGGAGGAAATTATACAGCCGGAGTAAACGGGGCACATGCGGGAGGTGGACAACTATGGTTTGGTTGTGGTAGTGATGCAAATGACACATTTGCATTCTCTAACAAATTTGAAATACATCATAATCAAGGATTTAGATTTGTAACTGCAGAAAATGCATCAAATGGAACCGCTTTTCAAATACATCAAATGTATGTAGAATCTAAATTACCAATAACAGCATCAAGTGATATAAGTGCAAGTGGAGTAATAACAGCTAATATATTTTCAGGAAGTGGAGCAAAATTAACAGATGTTACTTCAACTCCTATTTTTGGCGGATCAGATACACATGTACAATTTAATGATGAAGGAAGCCCAGGTGGTGAATCAGGTTTTACTTATAATAAATCAACAGATTCAGTATTTATAGGAGGTCATATAACAGCTTCAGGAAATATAAGTGCAAGTGGAGATATAGAAACACCAGGTATTATAAGTTCAAGTAAAGAAGGAATATTTAATAATATAACAGCATCAGGCTATATAATGGCAACTTCTGCATCTTTTGTAGAACCTGATGGTAGTGTTCAATCAGTTATTAGCCCACAAAAATTTCTCGCACGTACAGGTTCTTTTAACATGACTGAAAATCATGTCTATACTATACAAGCAGGATATAATGGTAATTTTACTGGTGAATTTTATCTTCCTTTAGGTGGTTATCATGCCGCAGGGAATGCAACTTCTGGTACTCCCCATCATTTTCAATTTATTGTTCCTTATGATAATACTAAGATAGATAGGGTCTTAATGAACAGTGTCTCTGCTTCTGGAGATACTACATTAAAACTTTATACAGCAAATGATACTCAAACTATTTTTGGTTCAGGTTATCCTGGTTTTTCAGATGATGCAACTCTAAGAGATACTGTTGAAGTAGACGTAACAGCATTAAATACAACTTATACTTATTTTTTCGGTTATCCAGGTCTTTCTAGAGGACAAAAAGTAGGAATTAGTGTACAACCAACAGCTAAACAAGGTCCTACTACTGCTACTATAATTTTTAAATACACTACTACACTTACATAAGTTAGTTTTTCTTTTTTTATATTTATATACGAATAAAACTACTACAAAATGGCAAAAATAAGTATATGGGGAGGTTCAAGTTCATTTTTTCCAGGAGATACACCTTTTGGTTTTTATGATAATGATTCTTCTTTTCAAGGAGACGCAGAAAAAGTAGCAAATTGGTGTGCTCAAAGATTAGGATACCCACAAGTAGATATAGAACTACAACCAGTTAATTTTTTTACTTGTTTTGAAGAAGCTGTTAATGAATATGGGACACAATTATATAATTTTCAAATAATTAACAGTTTCCATACATTAGAAGGCAACACAACAGGATCTAATTTCAATAACAAATTAATAACACCTAATTTAGGATCTACAGTTAATATATCAGAACAATATGGAAATGAAACAGATGGAGCAGGTGGTAATTATGAATTACAAAGAGGAACATTAGATGTAAAAACAAACATACAAAGATATGATCTACTGTCCTCAACTAGTTCTTCTGTTAGTGGATCAGATGATGTTTATATTAAAAGAGTATATCATTATGCACCTGCAGCTATTAATAGATATTTTGATCCTTATGCTGGTACAGGTACAGGTATACAATCATTAATGCAAACTTTTGGGTTTGGTAATTATTCACCAGGTGTAAACTTTATGTTAATGCCTTTATATTTTGATACCTTAAAATTACAAGCAATAGAATTAAATGATCAAATTAGAAAATCAGCATATCATTTTCAAATACAAGATAATAGATATTTAAAATTATTTCCTGTACCTAATGGAGATTATACTTTACATTTTGATTATGTTTTAAAATCAATAGCAAATAACCCAAATAGAAATACAGCAAGTAATTTAATAACTGATATATCTAATGTACCCTATACAAATCCTACTTATCAATATATTAATGAACCCGGAAGACAATGGATTAGAAAGTATACTTTAGCATTGGCAAAAGAAATGTTAGGAGGAGTAAGAGGTAAATATCAATCATTACCTATACCTGGAGAAGATACTACATTAGATTATAGTAGATTATTAGGTGAAGCCGCAGATGAAAAATCTACTTTAATAGAAGAATTAACAGGTATATTAGAACAAACAACAAGGTTAGAACAACTTAAAAGACAAAATGAAGAAGCAGATTTAGCTCAACAAACATTTTATAAAGTTCCTTACCCAATCTACATAGCATAATGATAAAATTAAAAAAAATACTATCAGAAATATTAAACAATTATCAAATAGAAGTAAACTTATTTACAGATCCTACTTTTAATGTAACAGATATTTTAAATCAAATTAGAGCTGTAAGAAAAATAACTATTGTAAGTATTATTACTCCAGATGATTTTACACAAAAACCTAATGTAGAATATCAAAAATTAAAAATAAAATTTGTAACTAGAGGAGAACCTAAACAAGATTTAGAAAAGATAAAATCTGATATATTACAATCTGATTTATCAAAAAAGGATTTAAGAATCCCAGGAGTAAAAAGTTTAAAATTTATAGAAGGAACCTTAAAAAGAATATAATGGCTTTATTTGGAACAGAAAGAGACGTAAATTTATTTCATACTTTGAATGATGAACTTTTAAAAGACATCCTTCAATTAGAAATAGCTTACTATAAATTTGCTTTAGAACAAACAAAAACAAATGTTTATGGTGAAGCTCCTGGTAAAACATATTATGAACCTATGAGAATAGCTTGTTTACATAATAGATCAGACCAATCATGGTCTTCTGATGATTTTGGATCTGACATAAATCAATCAGTTGAATTTAGGTTCTTAAAAGAAGAACTTAGAAACATAAGTTTAATACCTGAAGTAGGGGATTTAATTCTTTTTAGAAATAATTTTTTTGAAGTAGATACAAGAGTAGAAAACCAATTTATCTTAGGTAGAGATCCTGATTATGCTATATCCACAGGAACAACATCTTTTGGTGATAGTTTTTCTATTATAGTAAGTACACATATATCAAGAGTAGAAAAATTAAACTTAATACCTCTTAGAAATGGAGTATACCCTAGTGGACCTATAGCTAGTGATGGAGAAGCAAATGAAATAGAAAATTGTTAAAATGGCTGATAAAAAACAAATAGGACCCAAAAGACCAATACCTTCTAGTGGATATGATCTTTTAAGAAACAATTTAAAATCTGGTTTCTTTGAAGGTTTTCCTGTAGAATCTTTTCCTTCTCCTGACAATAGATCTAACATAAATAGAGGAAGAATAACTTCTCGTAAAGATGATAAAGTAAAAGACGTCTCAATTGGTTTACAAGATCATGATGAAGCAGTATCATATTATTTTAATAATGTTATTAAACCTTCTGTTATGATTAATGGGGACAGGGTTAATGTTCCCGTAATGTATGGTGCCCCTGAAAGATGGAAGGGAGTTCAAAAAGATGGATATTTTAGAGATAAAGAAGGTAAACTTCAAGTTCCTCTTATTATGTTTAAAAGAGATAGTGTTGAAAAAAGAAGAGATTTAGGAAATAAATTAGATGGTAATAACCCACAACTTTATTATACATTTCAAGAAAAATATACAAAAAGAAACCAATACGATAATTTTACAGTATTACAAAATAGAAGACCACAAAAAGAATTTCATTCAATAGTAATTCCTGACTTTATTAGATTATCTTATTCTTGTATTATATGGACAGATTATGTAGCCCAAATGAATAAATTAATAGAAATGATTAATTATACATCAGATTCTTATTGGGGTAATCCTGAGCGTTTTAAATTTAATGCAAAAATAGACACATATAATAATACAACAGAAATTTCTCAAGGAGATAATAGAATTGTTAAAACTAATTTTGGTTTAACTCTTCAAGGATATTTAGTTCCTGAAAGTCTTAATAAAGATTTAAATAAAAAACCACAAAAATTCTTTAGTAAATCAACTATTGTATTTAAAGATGAAATAGAAGTAACACCTACAGGAGGGTGGGATATGGAATCACCATATCAATATAAAGATGAAGTAGAAGACCCAAGAGATAAAGCTAGAGAAAGTATTAGAAAAAAACAAGTTATTCCACCCGCTGGAGAAAGTGGAGGAACCCCTCCACCTGAAGGTATAGGATATGATGAAGTAGGAGAAGTAGAAACTGAATCTGCAGGTATAGGAGCAGGAACTAATGCTAGTGATAATACAACTCAAGTAGCTCAAACTGGATTTGATGAAGAAGGAGATTCAAATATGCCTGTAACAGGAGATGCTCAGTTTCAAATGACATTTAAATTTTTACCAGCTTATATAGTTCAAATGAATAGTGTACCTCTGTCAGGTATTATAGAAATAGGAATTGAACCAATGGGTCTATATGATTATCCAAACAACATTTTTATTCAATTTGAAGAAGAGGATCAATATTGGGAATTATATGGTTGGGGAAGCTTTGGAGATGAAAATGGTGTATTTGACCAATCTTATGTAAATAACACTTATTCAGCTTCAGAATTAAATGACCTAATAACAGCAGGACTTAATGAAAGTGATGCTTCTTCATATTATTTTGATGCTGGTCCTAATTATATAATGCAACCTAAATTTACAGACGGTGTAGCTACACATTTTGTATTTATAATAGATTTATTTAGTGCAAATGACTTTGTAAATTTAATAAATGGTATATTTGAAGGTAGAGCATTTGCAACAACAGAACAAACTATGGGTGCTGGTATAGATAGTAGCTATCATTCAATTACAATTACACATTTAAATGCAAATGGTTCAACAGAAAATGAATTATTAAATAATAATTATGTTCATTTTGATACTATAACTTTCAATAATTATTTAAATAATGACTATAATCCTACAACACTTGAAACAGGATATAATCAGTTTTTCATTCCTGAATAATAATTAAATATTTATAATAAAACATTAATAAAAATGACAAAAAAATCAAGAGGTGCAATAAAAAAATATTTTAGTTTAGGTAAAAGACCTAATCAAGGCAATTATTTTGATCTTGTTGATTCTTTTATAAATCTTGAAGAAACAGATTTACAAACTGTAAAATCAGACATAAGTGCCTCAGGTTTAAAAGTAAGTGGAGAGATAACAGGAAGTGGTACAATTAGTTCTTCTAAATTTCAAGGTGTATTTGAAGGAGCTTTAAGTTCATCAGCACAAATAGCTAGCGAAATATCAGGTACTTTATCAACTACATCTATAGCTGCTTTAGGAGGAGGATATTATTCAAGTTCACTACAATCATTAGGAAATATAACATCATCAGGAACAATAAGTTCAAGTGGAAAAATTACAGCAACTTCTTTTGTAGGAGATGGTAGTGGTTTAACAGGTGTTACATCTACTACAACTACTATAAATTTACTTACAGCATCTTTAGCTACAGGATCTTTAATAGTTAGTGGTAATTCTACTTATACTTCAGGTTCTGCTACTTTAACAAAAGCTATAGAAACTTCAGGTTCTATACTTCCTATGGATAGTAAACAATATGATTTAGGTTCCCCAACACTATTTTTTAATAACGCATTTCTTGAAAATTTAACTGTTGAAGGATCAATAAATATTTCAGGTAGTATTACACCTAGATATGATGATTCTGCTAGTTTAGGATCATCTACTAATCAATATAGAGAGGGACACATATCAACAGCCTCAATAGGTGAAATCCATTCTAAATTAAATAGAACAACTATAACAGTTAGTGGTAGTTTAATTCCTCATGCAGATGGTGCATGGGATTTAGGAGCAAGTAATACTGAATGGGATAATATATACATAGATAAAGTAGCACGAGTAAATACCTTAACTGGTTTACTTGGCACAGTGCAAATATCTGCTAGTTTTATACCTAGTATACATGATACATTTAATTTAGGTCACTCTTCTAAAAGATTTTTAAATTCTGCAACTGCAACAGCTTCTATAGGAGAAATTCATGGATATTCATCTTCTTTTACAAATTCAGATGGCAACCATTCAGTCTTAGTATCAGGAAATCTGGTACCACATGGTAATAAATTACAAGATTTAGGAATGGCTGGCTCAGATTCTTCAGGAACAGGAGGAGTAGGTATTGATGGTACAGCTAGACAATGGAGAAATTTATTCCTTGAAGGAACAGCATCTGTTAATGTTATACGAGGAGATTCTGCCACTGCAGGAACTTTATTTTTTACTGGAAGTAATTTCTCCCCTATATGGACTTCTTCTTTAAACTATGGTAATATAAATCAAACTAACCATACAGCTAGTCATTGGTATGGACCTGCATGTACCTTAGGTACTAGTGATAGACATTGGAAAAAGGCATTCTTAACAACAGGATCTATGAGATTCTTAACATCTGATGCTAAACATAATAAATCATCATATAAAAATAATCTTACTGATCCAGTAGGTGGAGTACCTATAATATTAGCTTCTGCTTCTATAGTACCAGAAACAGCAGTAAATGCATCAACAAACCCAACTAATAAGGGAGTATTCACATTAGGAACATTTGGAAGACCATGGGCAGACATCCACACAAATTATTTAGAAGTAGGAGGATATATATACAAAGAAACTCAAACAGGCGATGGATTAGGATCAATCGTTGATATCTCAGGTAGCCTTTGGCCCGTAGCAGATGCTCTTGCTGGTGGTTCAGCAAGTGGTTTTGATATAGGAAGTTATAATAGAGAATTCCACCATGTATATGCTAAATCCATGTCAATGGATGTTTTATATAATGAATTTTATAATAGTTATGGAGAAGAAATTAATTTATCTGCAAGTTTACTACCCACAGATAGTGGATCTTTTTCATTAGGTAGTGGCCCAAAAGAATTTTCAGATATTTGGGTAAGAAGAGTAAATACCCAAATAATAGATGCTTCTGCATCTGTAGATATTTCAGTAATAGGAAATATGCATCCATATACAGATGCTACCTATAATTTAGGATCAGAAGATAATGAATGGAATAATGTTTATGTAGATGGATATTTAAGTGTAGATAAAATCACAAATATTGATACATCTGAATTTAATATTCAGTCTAATGTAAGCCCTACAACAGATAATACTTATTATCTTGGTAGAACTAAAAAAGATGGAGGAGACAGATTTAGATGGCAACATATAGGTGCTGTATCTTCTTCAGTACTTGTATTATTAGGTAGTGCTTCACTTAAAAAAGCATTTGGATCTAATACTTCATCTGCAGATGCAGATTATTATAAAGCATCACCTAAAGCACTAGCAGGTCAATCAGCACCTGTAATATTTTGTTCTGGAGCTTATTTACCACACACTGACTTTAAATATGATTTAGGATCTCAATATCATCAATGGAGATCTTTATATATAAAAAATATACTTATCTCAGGGGGTACTTTTTACCCAACTGATGATAGTGGAAGTGTAGATACTACTAATGTATCTTTTGATTTTGAAGGAGATTTAATACCTAATGGTGATAATCTTTATGATCTAGGATCAGATGCTAATCAGTGGAAAGCAGCTCATATATCATCAGCTTCTATTGCTCATTTAAAATCTAAAGAAAGTACTAATAAAATATTTTCTTCTGGTAGTCTTACACCTCATAGTGATAATAATTATGATTTAGGACAAACCTCATTAGAATGGCGTAATCTTTATATAGATAATAAAGCCCATATAGATATATTAGGAAATGAAGGAGATAATATTGTAATTGTTACTGCTAGTTTACACCCATCAGATCACCAACAATGGTCCTTAGGAAATAGAGGAGTAGAATGGAAACAATTAATAGTAGCAAATATAACAGCATCTATGAATATAAGTGCAAGTGGATTTTTAGAAGTAGATGAATATATACAAACAGACAGCCATATTACTGCTTCAGGTAATATAACTGCAAGTGGTGATTCATTTGTTCGGTCTTCTTCTGCTCATTTTGTAAACTGCTCTGTTCAAGGTAATCATGCTTTAGGAATGGTAAGTTTATTTAGCCATGTTTCAGGTGCTGAAAATATGTCTATGATATCATGTTCAAATATACCTACTCACGATGAATTAATGGAAATGGGAACAACAGGACTTAATATATCAGGATGTTTCTATCGTCATACTTCTGCTGTAGATGGTAGTACAGGATTTGAAGTTAGAGTATTTATGGGATAATATATGGCAGGGATAGGTAAAAAAGGTATAAAAATAGAATGGGATAAAAAATCTATTAATGGTATAGATGTTACATTTACATGGAACCAAGCACCTACAAATTCATCATACCCTCGATACACATGGGATGAAGTTGAATTATTACAACATGCCGCAGGTGATTTAGCAAATGAACCATGGCAAAAGTGGGAAGAAGATAAAAAGAAAAAATTAATAAAACTTATTTTAAGATTTCAAGGAAAAACAATAGAAGAAGAAAAAGAAATAAAAAACTTCAAAATAAAAGTTGATGACGTTAAACTATTAGCAGAAAAAGTACTAGGTATAGAAGTAATAACTGAAAATATTAAGTTTTAATTATCATTTCATATTTATAACAAAACAACCTTATGTATAAATTATTTACAGATAAATCTGAGCTTTTTGAATGTGATATTAAATTAGAAGGAGCTAGTTTAAATAAATCAAAAGCAAGATTAGTTGTAGAAACTCCAGATTACTCTCTTCTATTTAATGGTACAATATCCCCTAAAGGTAAATGTGAAATTCCTATTAGGAAATTAAATGGATTAATTGATGAAAATACAAATGGTAATATCCGTTTAGAAGTTATTGCAGAAGATACATTTTTTACTCCTTGGGAATCAGATTTTGAAGTTGAAACTAGTAAAAAAGTAACTGTTGAAGTAAAATCTCAACAAAATAAAAAACCAATCCTAGAAACAAAAGTAAAGGTAAAAGTCAAAAAAACCAAACCAATTACACTTACTGAAAAAGAACATATTGTTAATTTGTTTAAAATTTTAATAAAAGAAAACATTAATATAAATAATATTTCATTTAAAAGAAATAAATTAAATAATATAGTGGCAACTTACTTAAAAGAAAATAAAATTAATAACAAAGGAAAAGTTATTGATGGTGTTTTAAAAGTATTAGAAAAGAAAAAATAAAATGGTTATAAATGGCACTACCCGATTTAACAGGACAGAATATACAGGATACTTACCAAAGAGTAATCCACACAGACGGTACTAGTACTTATGATGGTACTGGTAGTTTACTCCCCATAGAATTTAGCGGAGATAATGTGTTAATTGCAGGGTCTCTTACTGCTCAGACATATGTTGTATCTGAAAGTATTACTAATGTATCTTCAGGATCTACTATATTTGGAAATTCTCTAGATGATACACATCAAATAACAGGAAGTCTAAACATAACAGGAAGTAATATAACTTCAAGCGCAAATTTTAAAATTGGAAATAGAAGACCCCATTTAAATCTTTTTAACTCACAACATGATACTTCATTAGAATTTGAACAATTTTCTCTTGTTTCATACATTAATTTTAATAGTAGTATTCATCAAGATTTATATTTCCGATCATCAGCATCATTAAACCAATTAGTATTAGATGGGGGGTCAGGTCGTGTATCTGTAAATACAATTGCAGCCGCATCACAATTTCATGTTCAAGGAGATGCAACAATAACATCAAATGTAACAGCTTCTGAAAATATAAGTGCAAGTAAAGAAGTACAAGCTGCGGCTGTTAGAACTAAAACTATCAAAGCTTCATCACTTGACATAGAAACTGATAGTGGAACTTTTGGATGGAGATTTACTGCAGATTCAGATCCAGAATTTACTACTATAGATGGAGGGATGAATGTAGGAGGAACAGCTGATTTTATTCACCTTGATAATAATGTAACAGCATCAGGTACAATAAAATCAACTGGAGATATAAGTTCAAGTGGTAATATATATGGTAGTAGTTTATTAATAAATAGTAAACCAGCAATAACTCCTAGTGGAGATGACTTATTAATAGGAGATACAACAGATACTACTTTTTCAACTATTCAAATATTAGGAGATAACTTATTAGTTTATCCTCATATAACAGCCTCAGGTAATATAAAATTAAATGGACATTTAACAGGTTCAGGAGGAATTGTTGAAGTAAAAGGAGATGTTAGTGCAAGTGGTAATATAACAGCACAAACAGGTTCATTTGAATCTATGAATTTAGCATTTGGGGGTAAAATAACAATGGAAGATGCTTCAGGAAATAATAACGATGTTATAATTCAAAATTTAGCTGATACCTTATTAAATGTTGGAGATTCTGATATAGATACTTATGTTGTAGGAAATAAAGTTCAACTTACATCTGAAGATGATATATTTTTTGATTCAGGGCAAAATGACATCCATTTTATGGCTAATGGAACGACTGGAATAACCTTTAAAGTAGACAGCAATGAGATAACTTTTGCAGGCACTCATGGTGATCTATTAATAAATCCAACAACATTTAATACTAGATTTGATAGTAATATAACGTCCTCAGGTCATGTAAAAGTAAGCGGTTCAGGCACAGCAGGTATATATTTAGAAACTACTGGTAACATAACAGCCTCAGGTACTATAAGTGCAAGTAGTGATGTCCATTCAAGTAGATATTTTGTAGATTCAGAACAATTAGCTAATTTAGATGGTGATGTTATGATGATTGGTACTGCAGCTGCAAAACTACAATCTAATGCTATGAATGTAAAATTTACAGGCCCCATAACAGCCTCAGGTTTGATAAGTCAAAGTGGAGCATCTGGACAAAATATATTAAGTACAAATTTAGTAGTATATGGTAGAATACAATCAGTAGGTTCAGACGTAACTATCGAAAATGGTCATATATCAGCATCAGGTAATATAAGTTCAAGTGGAATGATAGAAATGATCACAGGATCTTTTGCTCACATTGTTACTGATAGTGACACAATTCAATTTAGACATTCCGCTTCAAAAGCAACAGAGGGATATATAAAGTTTGATACAACTGATGGGTTATCTATAATAGATGCCTCTAAGAATCCTAATAAGATAAAAGTAGACCATGTAAGCGCAGTATCAAATATAAAAACAGGTGCAATAACAGCCTCAGGTCAAATAAGTGCAAGTGATAATATATATGGAAAGAATTTATTTTTAAGGGGTAAATTAGCCCATGATGGTAGTATATTATATTTAGAACAAACCCAATCTCTTAGAAAATCTGATAATAGATTAATTTTAGACCCAGGAGAAGCGTATACTGGCCTTGAAGTTCTTAATAACATAACAGCTTCAGGTAATGTATCAGCAAGTCACTTTATAGCTCATAATGAGGGACTAGCAGCAGGTTATCACTTTGAAGGGTCAGACTCAAAAATAATATTACATGGGGACAACACTATAAGGGCATATTCTTCTGGTATATCTGCAGATTTGCAGATAACTGCATCAGCAGGAATTCTTAATAAGGGTTTAGGTGGGGCAACAGGATCATCTGCATTACCAGGAACACAAGGATGGGCTAATGAAACAGGTTCATATTCTGTTATATCTATTCCTCCAACAGAATTTAATACAGATGATAATTCATCTACAAGATATTATGGTGGTTGGGTAAGAGGTATAGGAGGTGGTTATGTGAGAGCTCCAAATGGAGGAGTAAATTATTTTGCATCATATGTAATCCCTAAAGGACATAAGGTAGTTGGGGGAGCAGTATACGCAACTGCAGGGACATATAGAGCTTACCATGGTGCTGTATTTAATGTAGCAGATAATACTCAAATTCAAGGCTCTACAGCTGTAAATACATCTGCACCATCAACTACAACTACAATAGAGGGGCTAATAGATGATACTGATAGTTGGACAAATGTTTATGCATATCCAGGAGCTTATTTAACCATAATGTGGGATCCTAATGCTAATGACGATAGTATAGGTGGAGCACTTATAATTTTAGAAACAGCATAATATGTTAACATACACAAAAGATAAAAATAAAGAAGAAATATTACTTGATAATAATAATGAACAAGTAATGATGGAATGGGAAAAACCATATATGGAAGCATGTATAGATTTTTTACAACCAAAAGGTAATGTTTTAGAAATAGGTTTTGGTATGGGATATAGTGCAACTGCTATACAAAAATATAACCCAAAAAGTTATACTATTATAGAATGTGATCCTATTGTAATTAAAAAATGTAAAGAATGGGCAAAAAATTATAATAATATAACTATTATAGAAGCAAAATGGCAAGAAGTAATATGCACAGATCGTTTAAAAATTTATGATGAAATATTTTTTGATGATTTTCCTAATGATATTAATGAACTTCCACCAATACAAAAATTTCAAATAAACAACAGAGTTAATTTATTTATTGATTTTATAAATAATTATCACTCAAAATCAGGTAGTAAAATATCTGCATATCTTTGTAGGGGGGAATCTATGCATAATGATCCTTTATGGAAATCAAAATACATTGATAATGAAAACTTTACATATAAAGAAAAAATAATAGATATAAATGTAAGTAATATACAAAAATACCATTTATCTACTAATAAAGCAATTATTCCTTTAATAATAAAAAATTAAAAAACTATATTTATAATAAAATAGTAGAGTGACTA
>VTLG01000677.1_pt1 | contig 37693 bp, 56 predicted proteins | sample 4694571 | NCBI WGS metagenome assembly VTLG01 (sample SAMN12604809, study PRJNA352737) | marine metagenome | biome: ENVO:00000447; feature: ENVO:00000209|ENVO:00000569|ENVO:01000036; material: ENVO:00002151; isolation source: viral sequences binned using virsorter ...
TGTTGTAATTCATTGGCATCATTACTTGACCACCCATGTTGTAACCCATTCTTCTAACTACATCTGGAGCTACCTTAGATAACGCCTCTAAACCTTTGTTTGGATATTCTACCTCTCCACCTTGTGCTGCTGCCATAACCTGTTCTTCTAGTCTTGGTTGACCACCACTTAGTTGAGGCATTGTGTTAGCTGGTAATAAACCAAACTCAGTAGGGTTAGGGGGTTGTTGACCCATTCTTCTAGCCATCTCAGCCTCAAGATTATATCTACCAGCTGCGTTCATTGTTAGTAGAGGTGTAAGTTGCACACCCTTTTGTTTCTTGGTGTCTTCATATGCCAACTTGCCTAAACCAGTAGCTAAAGCACCTATACCCAACATACCCATTCCAGATAGACCACCTTGTGCGTTTCTCAAAAATCCACTTCTCATAGGTTGACCAGTGGTTGGGTCAATGATTGGGTTGCCTTCCGAATCAGTCATCACATCACCACCATAGACATCTCTAAGACCACTAGCACCACCTAATCCTATTGCATCACCAACACTTTTGATTAATTGTGGTGTTTTTCTACCAAAGAAACTACCTTGTTGGCTTGCCAACTGTTCATATTCTTGTTGTGTAATTACATTACCTTGTGAATCTTGATAAATTAACTCACCACCCTCACCTTGCACTGGTTGTGGTAAACCTCCACCACCAAGCAATTTACCTATACCGCCAGCTACGTTTTGCAATAAGTTCTTATCATCAGCACCCTTGAATATAAATTCTTTTGTTCTACCTAATATATCTGAGATACCACCACCAGCAGTGGAGGTAGCACCAGCAGTAGGGTTAAAACTTGGTGTTCCACCAAAAAAACCAGCTTTGTCGCCTACCCCACTAGCTGCTGTCATAAGGTCGCCAATGCCACCTTTACCTTTTGCTATATTAACTACAGCCCTACCTCTGTTGTATGCAATAGCTGGAGCTTGCCAAGGACCGGGCACTACAGCTGCAACTGGAGCTATCACCTTAGCTACTTTCTTTATGCCTTTAGCTATTTTCTTCAGAAAACCATGTTGTTCAGCACCAGTGACTTCGTTAAGACTAGCGATACCTGTGCCATATACCATAGATTCTGGGTCAATACCTACTTCAAGAGCAGCGTTTTCTATCGCATCTTCTAAGGCTGGGTTATTTTCCAACATCTCCTTAGAAACATTGATGTCTCCTGACCTGACATGAGCCATCATGTCATCTTCACCAGCTCCTTGTGATAATTGGTCAACTAAATCAGCTTGAGGTGCAAATGCTTTGGTTTTTGCATTTTCTATCATCCTTCCCAATAGTTCTTGTTCTTCTGGGTCATTAGTTATCTGCCTTTGTGTTTCTAGTTCTTGTAAAGCTTGTTGTAGCTCCATCATCTTTGTATCTGTCATACCAGCACTGGGTGTCATGGCTGATTGCATAAATATATCGTAGTCAGCATTTGTCATCTGACCACCACTTACAGGTCTTGTTGTAGGAGTCATGTCTGGCATCTGTCCTGTGACACTCACTTCGTCTATGACTTGTATAGGTTGTGATAGCTGTATAGCATCATCAAAAGACATGTTACCTATAGCATAGTTATTAACCACTTCTTCAGGTGCAGTTCTGTCTGTTTGTCTCAAATAATTAGCAAAAGTCATGCCTCTTTGCTCTACAGGGCTAATACCTTTTCTTGCACCTTGGTTAGCCATCATCACGTTCATGTCTTGGTCTGACATCCTACGCCTTTCAGCTGCTGGTAGTTCTAGCCTGTCCAATATTTTATTTCTTTCTTCGTCAGAAAAATCTTTTGTTGTTATACCAGCACTAGCAAGCATATATGTGAAATCTGGGTCATTTCTATTTATACCAGTTAATTCTTCTAAATATGGTTCAAGACTTTCAGCTGCTCCACGCTCAAATTCTGTACCGACTCTACTAGCGTAGTCTGCTAAAACTTCTTTTATGTCAAAATTTTGATAAGGGCTACCAGCCTGTCTTTTTGATAAACTTTCTGGCAATCGAATACTTGCGTAAGCTGGTGCTTTTCTGTCTGCCCTCATCATATAGGTTTTAGGCATAGAAGTATCTTCTTCACCTATTAATTTCTGTATTCTACTTTCTAGTTCTTTACTTGCCATATTATTAGCCTATTGTAACTGACACTGTACCAACACTCATTGTAGCACTAACACCAGTCAGATATGTATTGTGTTCATATAAATTCCTGAACTGCGTACCATCAAAAGCCTGATGAACTTCTACTGTAGAGTTAAATATAATCTGCCCTGTAGCAAATTGCAATTCTGATATTTCTGTAGCGTTAAAATGTTTTACTCTTTCTGGGTCATGTGCGTTTAGGTTTATCTCCAGAATACGAACCAACCTATTGAAAGTGTCTATAGACACCATGTTACCTTGAGCTATTGGTAGTCTAGTTTCAAGTAATTTACCCACTACCTACGCCCTGAAGGTTGTACATCTAGTCTTGTTGCACCAAGTCTCCATCTGTAGTCTTTTCTGCTTGCTGTATTGTCATCATCTGACTCAAACCTGAGAACTAATTGCCTACTTCTTGTCCTCAAACTTGAAAATGTAGATGTTGTGGTCACTTGTGTGGTCGAATCTGTGGTTAGACTCTCACCATTGAAGTTTCTCCTTTTTACAACAATGTTCATTGCTGGTGAAGGTGATGTACCTGTTTGACTGTCAAATTTGACATCAGGTATCACTTTTTTAACAAAAGCAAAGTTTTCACCATCAGATATGTCTATGTCAGCTGATTCTATAAATACACCATCCATGGCACTCTCATCATCGTTAAAACCTGTTTCGTGCAAATACAAATAACTCTTAGATGAGTCTTTGCCTGATGCCACTGGTTTATTCTCTATACCAGCATCTAGCCAAGCGTATCTAATCAAAGTTCCTATACTCCAAAGGTTCTCTTCGTAGTTGTAGATTACATATCTTGATATTTCGCCTGTACCATCTTCTAAAGATGGATAGAAAAACCATACCTCTGAAAATTCAGTGTTAGTAGAAACGTGACATTTGTAGGCTTGAGCTCTATCCAGATCAGAAAAGACATAATCTTGTACTGAGCATGGTAATTTTTGTACAGAGCCATTGTAAAAATAAAATGCGTTTTTTGACATAAAAAACACACCATTTGGTGAGTTCACAGCAGCTTTAGGTCCTATCAGACCAGCACCTTCATTTATCAGATTGACTGCAAAGGTTAGAGGAGGTCCTATAAAAGCCATGCTATAAAGACTTGTATCAGTCCAAACTAAAACTTCTTGCCTAGATTTTAAACCACCTACAATAGTGGAGCCACTAGACAGTCTGACATCACCAGCACTGTTTGTGGTCAAAGGCTCAAACTCAAGAGCATTTTCTGAATCGCTAAAAGCTATCAGCATAGGGTCAATACTTCCTGTTCTTGAACCACTACTAATAGGGTCTGCACCTAGAACTATTAGATGCCTGTCTGTCTCAGAGGTAATAACTTGTAGACCTTTGGTTGGTACTAAATTAGCTCCTGTGGTTCCTGATAGGCTTACAGCTCTGGTTGATAAACCATCATTTTCTACCCATCTAAAGATGCTACCACCTCGTGGATTTATTATTAAGTCTTCTCCAAAATTATCATGTGTCCATAGTCTTAATTGACCAGTATCAGTAAGAGCAGAAGTAGAGCCAAAGCCACCAGCACTCCAAGCTCCTGAGCCCCAACCTGTAGCTTGTACAAACACATCAAGTCCAGAGTTTATTTGATAGACACCATCAACACCTGAGCCACCATTACCACTATCACTGCTATTTGCTGTGACAGTAGTGCCACTTGTATCTACAGCAGTAAAAGTGTAAGTGTTTGCATTGGGAACGCCTGTAATTTTGTATTCTTGGTTAAGAACAGCAGCTGTGATATTACCACCTAATGTAGCAGCACCTGACAAAGTAACGAAATCGCCTACAACAGCACCATGACTAGAATCAGTTGCTGTAATCACTGATGAACCATCAGTAGCTGAAAAAGTTATGCCATCAGTGGTTGTAGCCCTAATAGGTGTTATGTCATTGTAATTGTTACCACTGTCTATGTAGTATTTTGATGTTGTGCCAACCCCTAGATATCTAGCACCACCTAGAGAAATCCAACTATGCAAAGCTCTTGGTGTGTCTTGTATAATATCAGAGCTTTTTTTTGTCCAGCCACCTAATTTTTCTACACCACCCTTTCTAAACCTGACTAGGTTTCCATCAACCCAACCATTTTCATTAGCATAGTCAGTTTGCTCTTTGTTGATTCCCGGTTTAAATGTAAATTTTGTCAGTGGCATTCTCTAACTCTACCATTTCAAAATTAAGTTTAAGCTATTCTTATGATGGCAGCTGTAGCACTGGCTGCTGGAAAGACGACTGTAAAGTCACCAGCTGTACTTGTCTTATCTCCTCCAAAATCAATAGCAGCTATCGCTTTGTTTCCATTAGTGCTGTTGTATAACAAGCAACCTCTTGCAGTAACTGTAGCTGTGCCAAAAGTTAAATCTGCAAAATCTACTATAGCTGTAGTGCCTGATGTACTAGGTGTCACATTAGTTAGAGCATTTCCACCAGCAGTATAGTTTGTACCAGTCACTTGACCAGTTGTTACATAAACTGTTGTTCCAGCTCCTAATGTTGCAGAGGAGGTGTACAAAGCCAATTTAATGGAGTCTGCTCCATTTGTAAGGTTGTGTCCTTCTACAAGTATCTCTTGTTTAAAACTCGTGGTTATTGCTGATGTAATCGCCATTTTTAAAGCTCCTTTATTATATTAGCCATGTCATCATGACCTTGTTGCCTTAATAAATTCACATACGTCACATTTTTAGAATTTATTGCATTCTTTATAGAGTGTAAGATTACAGTATAAACTTGATTTTGAAAAGCCAAAGCCTGTTGTTTTACATGCTCTGGTGCATCCAAAGAAACTTCACATATTTTCTTAGTAGCTTGCTCTGCCCAAAACTCAGGGTCATGTCCTTTGTTTTGTGTGGTATGCACACCTACTTGTCCTAATTTTATAAAACTATCTGTCATCCTTTGTATGGTTCAGGTGGTTCTTCTTCTTTGTGTAAAACTAAACCATGTTCTGCTAACTTCTTATCTATGTCTTGAAATGGTTCTATTATCCACTTGCCTTCGTGTGGTACAGCGACTAATGGTTTGTCTAATCTATGAAAACCATAAAGTCTGTCAGTTGCTACAACATTAGAATCTAACACTGTCGATCTAGCACTAACACCAACTATTATGTCAGCTTCCATACACTTGCATATCCAAAACTCAACACAAGCTCTACCAGCTTCTGCAAAGTGCATATTCTCTTTGTAAGAAAAATCTATGCCATACAAATCGAGAGCACCTACTTTGTTGTAAAGAGCAAAGGCTATGGCATACGCTACTGTGTTGTTTAGATAGGCACACTTAGTAGCATTGCAAACTTCTTGTATTGGATATACCACAGCACTAGGCACTCGCTCATCTAATTCACAGGTGTAAATAGGATAATCAGCTGTTGGCAAAATTCTTGTCAAAGCATTGGTTTGTTTACCAGCATCATTGCTGTCAAAAAATCTGCTTGCTGGGTCTAACATGAACATTCTGTCTGTTCCATATACAGCTGCTGCTGAATTTATTGTCCAGACTTCATCCCATGTCTTGCCATTCTGTAAACCAACAGCAAAATCAACTTGTGATATGCCAAGTCCAACTAAGGCAACTCTCTTGCCTTCTAATGATTCAATGGGTTGCATTAAGATACACCAGTTCGCAACTGATCGTATCTGTATTCATCTCGTGTGCCACGACCTTCAGATAAATTTTTCATTCTGCCTACTGCCTCCTTAAATCTAGCCTCAAATTGACCAATGACATCAGGGGGTTCTTTCAGAAAGACAGCTCCTTCTACTAAAGTACCATACAATAAAGCATCAGGATAATCGCTGCTAAGTATTGTTGTACCACTGTCACTACCACTCGTTAAAGAGGCTGGTTTATACAAATAATGTAATTCAATAGTATATGCTGAGTCTGGAACTGGAGCAAGCTCAAAAGAAGTATCATCAAACTGAGAATAATATTTTGGTTGTCCAGTTGCAGCAGATGATGGTGCATATTCTTTAATAAAAGATGGGTGTTTAAAGTCTAAATAGTCGTATGTGTTGCTGTTTATTACAGCCAAACTAAAGGGTGCGTAAAAATCTGTAGGTGTTGCTAAAAATCTATTATCGACAGTAAGTGATGCTTGTACGTTTTTTCTTTGAAAAGGCAGTTGCACTAAGCTAAATATTCTATCTTCTGACTCTTGTATAAATCTTGGCAGTTGATTTGTAAATGCTGTTTCAGAAACTTGTAAGTAGTCTTGTACAGCTGTTTTTAATGTAGATAGTGTAAAACTCATGTTGTTACTGTGACTGTTCCTATGCTTGCTGTCAATCCAAATGAAGTGAGCTGTGTGCCCAATTTACCATCACCAACATTTGTATATACAGTAAAAAAATTGTTGGTTTCTTTGCTTTCTATTCTTGCATCTCTTATGGCTTCAGGGTCTACTGGTGATGGTTTAGGCATGAGTTGTGGATGTTTTGCATCCCACTGGTCTTTACCTACCAATAAGCCATCCCAAGTTCTTCTAAGGTCTTTATGTTTATACCTGAAACCAGTCAAATCACAGATTCCATAAGCATTTTTGTTAGAAGCAAAAGCCATTATGCGTTGTTATAATTTCTAAGATTAGGTGATATGTGAAAAGAACTTCTCTCTTCATCTTGAGACAGTGCTCTGTCAAATTCTTCGTCATATATCGCTTTGAGCTGTCCTGTAAGTTGAGGTGCTCTTTTCATAGAAATGTAATATGCAAGCCCAGCTGTGAGACATGGAAAAAATCTAAAAGGCATATCCATGGTGTTTGTAGCAGAATCAGCGTCATCCATTCTAGTAAGCACATTTAAGTATAAAGTGTATGTGCTAGATTTATCAGGCACTGGATAAACAGTTATTGTTGGAGAAAGCTGTTTATTAATAAAAAATTGGTTTGGCTTGCCTTCACTGGTTTTGTTTGTGACATGTGAATACTGAGCTCTACTTAATCTGCTTAGTGGTATGTCAGTGGTTTCTGAACCAGTTGTCTCTCTTATAAATACATCTAAGACATCAATAGGAGCTGTAGAATTAGTGCTGTCTATATTGTAGGTAGCAGAGGATTTAACCATAGCAACTGTTTTTTCTGTCACAGTCCATTGATTTAGACCCCTATTTGCCCACTCAGCTAACATAATATTTAAGCTTCTAGTGGCACTTTTCAGGTCATAACCAGTTCTCAACTCTATACCACACCTCTCAAAAGCTTCTTCTATGTATTCAGCTACATCAGGCTCAAAATTCTTACTACTACTTGTTGCCATTACTTTCTCTTCTTAGCCATGATGCTTTTCTCAATAGTCTTAGCTTGAGCTGCGTGCATCTTTGCTGCTTTTTTGAGCTGTTGTACCATTTTTCTTTTCTGTGCAATAGTTAATTCAGCCATCTTTACTCCTCTTCATTATACAGATTATTAAATGTTATGTTTGGGTCCATATAACTCTCATGTTGTTCTGCTGAGTGTGTCCACTGTGAAGGCATAAAGTCTGGAGCACCTTCACCTACTCTCCATAATGCTGGGTTTGTTGCTCTAACCCTATTGTTGGGTAAGGCTACAAAGTTACCAGTATATTCACCAGCATCTGTTAAATATAACACATGTGACTGTTTATGTTGAGCTGGGTCATCAGCTATTGAATTATCAGTGTAATCCACTGTAAACATATATTTGCCAGTGTAGAACTCTCCTCCTATCTTACATATCCATGGAGATGAGCTTACCCTGTCCATAATAACCACAGAATGGTCATGACTCAAGCAATCCCAAGGTTGAGCTAGGTGATCTTCCATTGGTTCTGGAGAGTTTTCTAATGGAATGTCAGCAACGAGTGCTTGTATAGGCATTCTAGCCCACATAGCACCACCATGTACATTAGGTGCATCTTCCATGTCATCTATCTCGCAACCTGTAAAAACCACCTGAAATGACAACGATCTGTCTGGCAAAGTATTTACTGCTATAGCTAAAGCATGTAAATATTCGCCATGATAGTCAACATGGTTTGCTGTAAATTCTTTTCTAACCCAGCATTTAAACTGGGGTATGTTTGATATTAAATACGCCACAATATTTAATCCTTATAAATTATTTAGATTGTATAGTCGCCACCTCTTATAGCTGCTCCCATACCTCGTGCAACACCTCTTTTCTTCATGGTTCCACCTTTAGACATGTACTTTGTACCTTTGCCTTTAGCCATACCACCCTTAGCCATGTACTTAGTGCCTTTACCTTTAGTCATGCCACCTTTTGCCATGTACTTAGTACCTTTGGCTTTGCCACCTTTTGCCATGTACTTAGTGCCTTTGGCTTTAGCCATACCACCTCTTTTCATACCTTTAGTGCCTTTCATATTTACTCCTAGTTTCTAGTATATAAACCCATGTTTCTTGTTTTAGTTATCTTACCACCCCTTGAGGCGAATGTTGAAACATTAGTTGGCTTACCACCAACACCTTGTTTTTTTGCTCTTTTTCTTGTAACTGCTGATGCTATCTGTGATTTTGACATGTTTGCAGCTTTTGATGCTGGAACACATTTAGGATATTTTCTTTTAGCATCTGCTTTTTGTTTAGATCGACCACATTTTTTGTAGCCACCACCTTTTTTTGGAGCTCCAATATCTACCCAATCTTGTGCAAACCACTTCGTTAAACTCATACTAGCTTCTAGGCATTTTTGTTTTCTTACGCCTGTCATTCATCATAGCACCACACCCTCTCGCTTGAACCATGACTGTGCCACCATTACTAAATTTTACTGCTCCACCTGTAGCAGCTGCCTTTGCACCTTTATATTTGCCACCCATTTTCTTATACTCTTTGACCATATAAGCATTGGCATATGCGGATGGATAAACTTCAAATTTATCCTGTGTTTTAGCCTTTGCTTTTTTGTATAAACTAGGGTTTGCTACGTTTTTTGGTATTTGTGACCTTCCTATAGCCATACTAACTCCACTTTGTTAAATTTGCCCAATAAGCTGCTGACATTTTGCCTTTAGCTATGTTCTTAGCGTGTCGTGCTCTAAAAGACTTTCTTCTAGCCTTTTGTTTTGGCGACTCACCTTTTTTTGGCTTGCCAGCAGTTTTTACACCTTGCTGCCCAAACCTGATTGTTTTTATTTTGTTACCCTCTTTTGCAACCACAACGTGTGATTTGGTAGGATGAGATGGCGTTCTCTTGGGTTTGTTAAACCCTGAAACGCCAACTCTATCTAACCTTGGGTCTTTAGCCACCTTTACATTAATAATTTTTATTCAATACTAATATTATCGAATAAGTATCACCACTTGAATGTCCAATAGTAGTTAGGTCAATATCCCCTGTTACACCACTACCAGCATTATTTGGTATGCCTGTGAACAAGTCATAGTATTCATCTCCTGTACTATCTGCTGGTAAACCAGTCAAAAGAACATTTGTAGTGGCATCAAATTCTAGGTTTACACCCATGCCTCTTGTAGCCCAATAAATACGAGCTACAGAGACTGAAGTGCAAGCGTCACCACTATTATTTGCTTGTAAAGCTGATACATCAACCTTTTTGACAGCACTTTCACCTGTGCCATCAGATACATTTGTAAACTTCAAGACAGCAATTTTCTGCCCATCCTGAATAGTTTGTGAGGTTACTGCGTCTGCCATTATTTACTCCTTATGCAAATGGAGTTGCTAATGTGCCATCAGCATATGAAACACCACTTAGATGCCATACTGCTGTTGCACTACCTTGTCCACCTGTTCCAATACCATACAGATGCAACTCAGTTCCTATGACTCCACCTGTTGTACTACCATTCATTGACATAACATCATCATCAGAACCATCAGCGTAAAATTGTTTAGCACTGACTGTAGATGGTGCATCTTTATCCCACAAAAGAACATTAGATGAAGCAGCGAATATATCTACTGCTGAAGCACCAGTTAATGAAAAAGCATTTGAAGTAATAGTAGTTCCTATAATAAATTTATAGTAAATACCAGAAGCTGCTACTGGCAAAGTTATCGCAACACCAGCTGCTCTGTTTATCAAATAAACAGTACCAGAATCTGCTGCTGTAATACTTTTAGTAGCTGCTGTAAGGCTCTCTACGTCTTTGACATAGTTCATAGCACCAGTCATTTTCATAGTACCAGTACCAGAAACATTACCACTTGTGTCTATATCAAAGTTGTTGGTTACTGCTCCTGTTTTGGCAGTTACAGTGATCTGTTCAAAACCACCTTCAGACCTGACAGGTCCGTTAAATGTCGAATTTGCCATAATTTCCTCCTTTGGAAATTCCCCTATCGTCTTGGCTTGTCTGCTAGGTCAGTCGATAGGTTCAAATTAATAAATCCTAGTAGTAAAATCATACTCTTTGCATAGTGTTAGTGCAAACCTTTATCCAAAAAAAAAGGCAACCTAAGTTGCCCTTTTTCTGAAATAGTTGAGTTATAAACGCTATTTCTAATCGTTCTAGTTATGCACCTTGTGAACCATAAATGCCTCTCCAATCAGAGAAACCAAAAGAATAACGCTCACGAGCTTTATATCTAATGTTACCTGTTGAGAAGTCTGGCTCCATAGAAGTCTCCATTGGGCTTCTTTGGAACATTTTAAGTCCATCACCTTGGTCTGTTACAGAAGTTAAGATGAAGAAAGCATCTGGGTCTGTCAGATAATGATTTACTGAATAACCACCGGGTAGTACCCCTGTGCTTCTTACAGCGTTTAAATCATTGTCTGAAGTTCCAGTTCTAAGGTTTGAATTTAGTATTCTTTCTGCAACAAAAACAAGTTCACTAGGAACTATCATTCTTGAAGCTTGAACAGATATAGTCAATCCTCTGTCATCTGTGAAACCACTGATGTCAATCAAAGCATCTTCCAATGAGGTTTCATTGAGGTCAGCCATTGATGTTGCTCTATTAGCAGCTGAACCACCACCTGATAGTGGGTGATCTGTTGCTATTAGTGATTTACCATCTCCACCAGTAAAACTGGAAGAGAAAGCATTATTTAACACATCAGCACCTTTAACTTCTTTAGTATTCGCCATAGACTTAGCTAATGCTTTCACATAGCGTTTGCCTAACGAATCGTAAAGATTATCTTCTACTGCTTCTTCTGTGAGAGCAAACGCTAGAGCCACTGTATCGTGGGTATAACGTGCACTGTAACTTTCAGTTGCATTGTCAAAACTTACGCTTTGACCTTCAGTTTTTGTTGGTGCGGAACCAAATCCAGTGATTAACACTTCTTCTTCAAAAGCACGATTTGAATCCTCAATAGAGAAGATGTCTTCGTACTCCCTGTCATACTCATCATAAGACAAGCCAAACAGGCTGTTTAATCCCGGTTCTAACTCTTTAGCGAGTTGAGCTCTTGATATTGCCATTATTTAACTCCTTATGCTAAACCAGCACCTTTTTGACCCATGATGTGGTTTTGAATCACACATAGAACATTGGTGTTAGCTGATGCTACATCATCATTATCAGGGTCTTCTGAAATATCTATTACCTTCAAAGGAAGAGTAGCTGTTGTAGCACCAGTAGTTACATCAACCTCTGAATTAGATATGCCTGAAGAAGTATCGCCAACAGGAGAGTTGTCTACTATGTCGAAATTTCCAAACAAGTCAGCGACAGGAAAAGTGTCGTCTGCTTGTACTTCAAATACAACATTTGAGTCATCAATCACGTTAGCTACTATATCAGAAGCAGCTATGCTTCCGGGATAGTAATTTTTGAAAACTTGTTCGCCTGTGGTTGGGTCAGTATAACTGACTCCATTAAACACTCCGACAACAGGAACAGTACCAGTGGCAGCGTGTCTTCCCAGTACACCAGCAGTTAACTGCGTGACCAAGTCGCCTTGGAAAATTGGTGTAGTGGCTCCACTCGCTATCCTATATCTGGATTGTCCTCCAGAATAAGGTGCTCCGCCCATCATACGAACAGGTTTCAATCCAAAAGGGGCATCTTTATTAGCCATAATTTTTACCTATTAATATTAGTTACTTTTTCCCAAAAGTAACATTAGACTTCCTTTGCGAGTCATACTTCACATATCTTCCATCTCTAGCAGATTCGTTAAACATGTTATTGTCTAACGCTTCTTTTGCTTGTTGATTTTTGCCAGCGTAATATTCATTACGTTCAGCAATAGTTTCTGTTGGTATCTTCGCTAAAAGTAGTCCTTCATTATAAACAACACCAGTATGTCTGCCAGAATCCATAGTAGGTAAGTTGAAATCTTCAGGTAGATCAGAACCTCTTACAAGTTCCCAACCTTCTCTGAGTCTTCTACTCACGTTTGCTCTATCCTCTTGCCCCATCATAGATTCTCTTATCCATCGATATTCATATCCTTCAGGTGCTGGAGGTGTTTCTAGTTTTCTTACTGGTCGCCATGGGGTTCTACGAGATTCTTTAGCGTGAGACTCGGATTCACGAGATTGTCTGGTAGTAGTTTCTTGTTCTATTTCATTAGTCATTTTATTTTGCCTCTCTTTGTGAAATTTTTTGTTTCTCTTTAGCAACAGATTTTAACCATGCCTCTTCAGACATATTATGTGGTTTCAATCCTCTAAGACGTTCAACTTCTGATTTAGAAAAAGTCACTCCGTTCTTCTTGCCTTGTGTTTTCTGACGACTTCCTACAGAAGTTGAAGTGACTCTTTGCACAGCGGGTCTGTCTTCATTTTGCACGTCTTCATTAGCCTGTAAATCAGGATAAACTTTGTAAACTCTACTATTTAGCTCACTGTAATAATCATCAGAGTCAGCTTCATAGCCCTCGTTTATGAGGTTATAGTGTGTGAAATAAGCAAATTGTGTTGCTTGTACAGTTTCATCACTACTATTATCACCATACCATTGATTGCTTTCATGCCAGCTCTTTGCTTGTGAGCTTGGTTCTGGTGCAACCTGTTGAGGTTGTTGATATTCTTGATATTGTTCTTGTTGTACTGGTTGTGGATTTTGAAAATTTTGTTGAGATTCTTCTTGTTCTCTTATTTTTTCTTTTTGTATGCTTAGATCAGTCTTTAGAGTGTCAGCCTTTGACATCAAATCAGCATCTCCAGAATCTACAGCTCTTTTGTACAAGTCATTAGCTTGCAGTTCTTTAGCTTCAATAGCTTCTTTTTCTTTTAGTAACAGATTTTGTTGTGTCTGTAACTTTTCTTGGTTAAGTAACGCTGTTTCTTGTTGCTTTTGAGCCAACATTTGCTCCAGTCTAGCTGCTTTTTCTTCAGCTTGTCTGTTGCGTTCATTTAACTTATTTATTCTTTTAGATACAGATTTTGTATAGTTTTCTAACTCATCATCTGGGTTAGTCTCTGCTACAGCCTGTTCTACTACCTCTACTTCAACATCTTCAGCTTCAGGCTGAATTTGTTGTGCATTTTCTTGTTCATTCATCATAAACTCACTATGTCATCAGGATTGAGAATTGTGGCTATAACCTCATCATCATTGATGATTCTGACCTCTGCACCATCCTCAAGTTTAAACCTAGAGCCAGAGTAACGCCCTATTAAAACCCATTGTTTTTCTTCACACCAAGGTTTGCCAGCAAATCGTTTTTTATCTTTGTAGCACTCAGCTCCTTGCTTGACCACATAAGCTACTACAGTTGCTAGAGCTTCTCTATCTACTGTGCTTTGTGCTAAATGTATGCCACCTTTGGTTGTAGCTTTACCAGCATATGGTAAGACTAACATGCGATAACCAGTTGGTTGTGGCATCCTGTCTAAAACTGATTTGTCTAATAAGGTAGGGTCGAGAACTCTTGCTTCTTCTTCTATGTAAGCATTAGCTACTATGTCGTTAGTTGATTTCAGTTCTGCCATTTAGTCTTTCTTAAATAAATTCTGTAATTCTGTCTTCATATAGTATAAAGCAGATAGTTCTCCTTGCAAATATTTATAATGTTCCATATCTTTTAAGCCACCTGACATTAAAGTTTCAGCAACTTGTGCTTCTCTCTGAGATATGAGTTTTTTGATTGCATCAAGCAATTCGTAATCATCTGGCATTATTTTTTAGCTTTTGCTGGTCTACCTCTTTTTTTAGCTGTTGTCTTTGCCTTTGGCTTGGCTTTTGCCTTTGGTTTTGGTTTCTCTACAGGCTCTTCTACAACCTCTTCTACAACCTCTTCTACAACCTCTTCTACAACCTCTTCTAAAACCTCTTCTACAACCTCTTCTACAGCTACTTCTTCTACTGGAGGTGTAGACTCTACGCCTTTTGCTATTCTTTCTAGTTTTGCAGCTATTCTCTCAGCATTTGCTTGTGCCTTGTCTGCTTTGACTTTTTCTGACTCAGCTTGTTCTTGAGCTTCTCTTTCTCTTTCTAGTTTTTTTGCTTCACGCAGTTCTGCTACTGCTTTTACTTTAAATGAAGTTGCCATAATTAATTCCTCTGTTTTGCTCCCAGTTCTAATAGCTTTAGTTCAGCGTTTTGTTTTAATCTGTCCATAGCCACATTTAGTTTATCATCAGCTATATCTTTTTGCACATTTATCCTATCTTTTTGCAAAGTGTTCTCTGCCATCTTCTCTTGAGCCCTTTGATTTTGTTTTTGTGCAAACTGTTGTGCTTCGATATTTAGTTCTTTGTCTTTTAATTCGAGCTCTGATTTTCTTATATCAACCAATGGGTCACTGCTTTGACCCTGACCTATAGATTGTAAGAATTCAGCTGTCAGTTGTGCCATGATTGGAGCACTGTACTGGTCAAGAGTAATTTGTATCTGCTGTTGCATCAACATAGCATCATCTGGTGAGACTTGTTGCATTTGTGCTTGTGTTTGTTGAAGTTGCATCTGAACTTCTTGTGGTATCTGTTGATTAGCCAGTTCAGCTGATAAAAACTGTAGATGTTGCATACAATGACTAATAATTATTGATTGTATCTGTGGATTTTCTTTGACTACCTGTGTCATAAACAAACTTTTATGCGTTTCTAGGTGTGCTTCATGGTTTTGTCCTATGAAAGCTTGTGCTGGCATACCTAACATTAAGTTGCTGTTTTCTAGCCCAGCATCAATAGGTTGTGGTGTCGTGTCTGGTGGTGGAGGTATGAGTGCTTCTACATTATCTACACCAAGAGCTGCATACATCCTTTTGTATGCTTCGTACATACCTTGTTGACCATGTATCTCAGGGTTAGATTGAACCATCATTAACAATTCTTGAGCCAATGTTATTCTTTGGCTTTGTGAAAAAATGTTGGGGTCTGAAACTGGCACAATGTCAACACGACCATCAAAATCTTGTTGTTTTATCTCATTTGGTGCTGTGCCATTTGTAAAAGGATAGGATGGTGGTAGATACTCAGCAAAAACTCTAGCCAGTAAATCAAACTCTATCCTTTGTGCATAGTGCAATCTTTTGTGTATTGCACTCATAACTTTGGTTCCTCTTTCTAACAAAGCTACTGTCGTGCCTACTGGCATAGCTTGGTTCATATCACCTACATTCATATCAGCAATAGCTGCAAATCTTTTACCAGAATCGACCAATAGACCTAGTAATTGCATGAGTACATTGCTTGGTTCTTTTATAGGCAGAGGTATAAGGTTTTCTCTTAGAGAGCCACCTGTAGTATCAATATCTCTAAATTCACCGGGTTGTAAAGGCTCATCTTCATCTCTAATTCTCATGCCTCTAGCTTTAAAACCAGCTGGTAAATTAGCTAATGTACCAGCATCTATAAGCTGTCTAAGTATAGAGGTAGAAGCTTTGGACAATCCACCTATCATGTGCGATAGACCTAAACCATAGAATCCAAGACCCGGTAAGAACTTATATTGAACAAAGTAATTAATTTTATTTTTCAGTGGGTCTTGTTGTAAGTAGTTTCTTCTAATAGCTAATACAGTCTCTGTATCTTCATCTATAGTTATTATGTAAGGTAGTTTTAACCCTGTTGGGTTTCCTTGAGCATCTAAATCTTCAAAACCTTCGATGTCTAAGACAGTGTGTATTTCATAAATAACTCTATTTCTGTCTTCTTTGTAGCTAGGTGACACACCTTGTATCTCGTCAATAGTAGTTTCCACATCACTATCATCATCTGAATAGCTATTTTCAGGCATATCAACATTTGCATAAAAACCTGTTAACTGTTGTTTTTTCACCTCGTTTAAGGACATATTGATTACATGTGTAATTCTTTCTGCTGAAGAAATATCACTAGCCTCGTAAGGCACAATCAAATCTTCTGGTGGTATAAATTTAGATACAGCTTTGTTTGTTACAAAATCAAAGTAGACTTTTTTGAACGCACTACCAGCTAGTGGTAAGTAAAATAACAACATATCGAGTTCAGGGTCATATTCTTTCATTACATTCATGATGTAATAATTCATAAACTCTTGTACTCTCTCAGCTTGATTTTCTGTTTCTATGGTTCTAGCACCTAGTATTTCTGTCTTTACAGGTCCTTTAGCTGGCAACATTTCTTTGTAAGCTTGTGCTTGGAACTGTGTCACTGCTTCTGCTAATATTGGGTGAACTACACCAGAGCTACCTTCAAATGGTTGCGATCTTTGTTCATCAAACTTCATACCAAGATACTCAAGACCTTCTTTGTATGTTTTTTCCCACTCACTTCTTGATTGCTTGTCACCCTTAATTGAGCTCGTCAAGTCAGATGCAAGTTTCTTAGCTACATCTTCAGATATAAATTCTACTAAATTTGAGTTGAAGTCCATTTGTGGCATTGGTTGTTCAACCAACTCATCACCAACCAAAACCTCATTCTCATTGACGAGTATCTGTGCTGCGTCAGATATAAGTTCTTCTCTAGTTGGTTCTTGCTCGACTGTTACAGCTGACCCTTGTTCCATAATATCAGGGTCATTTTCTGTTCCTAGCATTTTATCTACTGCCATAATTTTAAGTGTAGCACTCTTGGGCTTGTTGTGTAATCCATAGATAATAAATCATCAGTAATAAACTGTCCTATTTTTTTGTAAAAATTTAGCTTCATCTTGATAGTCTTCTTTCAGTGATAAGAAACCACCTTGCCTAAATCTCATCAAAGCCATGGTTGTGCTATCACAAAAATCGTCATTATCACCAAATGGAAAAGACGCTAACTCTTCTCTTACTTCGTCTGCAAAATCTTCGTCAGGAGCCCAAACCATACCAGACTCAAATATAGGAGCTACACTGTTCATTCTAGCTATCTTGTCTTGTCCTCTACTGGGTGAATAAGCAGTAACAGGTATGCCCATACGTCTTAGCTCTTGTGTCAGTGGTGTTCCTGATGCTTTTGCCTCAATAAGAACACAATCAGGTTCCCAATATTTATACTCATCAAAAGCTATTCTTTTCAACTCAGGAAAGTCTACTCTGTATCTTTTTGCATCTAGTAGTATTATTTGCTCAACACCATCTTCACCTTCAAAGATTGCCCAAGTAGTTATTGCAGAATAGTCGGCTGTTTCTTTTTTAGAAAAAGCAGTATCGTAACTTTGTATGACGTAACTGTAATCAGGTATATCTTCGTATTTCCATAATTGCCACCATTCTCTCTTTACAATAGAACCCTCTTCAGCTGTTGGATTCTGCATCCACTGTGCGTTCCATTTAGATACTGGTAAAGATGCTTTTACAGACATGAGTTCTTCTTTTTTCCAATATTCACCCCAAAGTGGATTTTCAGTTTCAGGTAATATTGCTGGAAACTCTACTACTTCCCACTGGTCAGCATTGTCGTCACTTTGTTTTTTCAATACCTTACCAACCAAGTCTTTAGTGCTCCATCTAGTCATAACTATGACTATCGTTCCACCGGGTTGTAGCCTCTGTCTAGGTCCTGACGTGTACCATTCATAAGCTGACTCTAATGACTTGGGCGATAAAGCATCTTGCTCTGAGTGTGGGTCGTCAATAATCAATAAATCAGCACCACGACCTGTAATCGCACCACCTACACCAGCATAGAAAGATTCACCTTCTTGGTTTGTAGTCCATCTACCAGCTGATTTGTTATCTGCTTGCAGTTTTAACTCAGGAAAAATAACTCTGAAATCCTCACTATCTATAAGGTTTCTTACTTTTCTACCAAATCGTACTGCTAGTTCAGCTGTGTGAGTACACTGTATTATCTTCAAAGTACCATTCAAACCCATCATCCAAGCTGGAAAGAATGTAGATGCAAACTCTGACTTAGAGTGTCTTGGTGGTAAACACACAATAAGACGTTTGAGTTTGCCTTGTGCAATTCTGTTAAATTTATCTGCAATTATTCTGTGGTGTCTGCCTTCTATGAAAGTGTCACCCCACATATGTTTTACAAAACCCATAAAATCGTTTTGACATGAATCTTGTTTATCTAGTTGGTCGTATCGTGCTAACAGAGCTGTTGCTTCTGCCTTGTCTTGTTCTGACAGTATATCGAAATCTTTAAGAGATACTTCTTTCATGGGGGTCAGGCTGAGTAACTAGGTAGTGACATAGTAGCTACTCAACCCTAAACACATAGTGTCTAAGGTTAGTATAGTGTATTTGTGTGTCTTGCTAAACCTCATGCCATTCTTTGCCTTGGAAGAGCAAGGCTTCTGCTTCTCTTCTGCGTATCAAACCAGTAAGAACTTCACCATTAGCTTTGTTCCATCGTTTTATTTGTTGTGGCACTTCTTCGTACTTACCTTCGTTCAGAACCTTGAGTAATGTTGAGTTACCAAGGTTAGAAGGTCCTAAGTTGTAAACCCAAGCACATAAAGCGTCATACTGACTTTGGTTTAGTTCAACATCAACCATGTCATCGATATAACTTTCGTACTCTATCATCTCTTCTTCAAGCAAATGATTGGCTTCGTCTTTATTAATTTTGTCGCCTTCTTTCACATCTTTGGTGTGCCCATAACCTATTGTCCAGACACCAGCTGGACATTTATAAGCTTCTAGCTCACAGCCTTCAAAAAACTTTATTAGTGCCAAACCCTCTTTTGATATTTGCATTTCACTCTCCCCAAGTGCCATCTTTTCTGACTTTAGCTTTTTTTGTACCACCAAAATAAGGTGAAGCCAGACCCTCTTTAATAAGTATTTCACATACGTTGTTTCCATCGCAATCGTAAGGTATGCCAAGCAATCTACCATACTTACCACGACCTAATGATTTAATTTTAATATCTCCTGTCAAAAGTTCACCTAACCTTTTCTTTGCTTTAAGACCTAAAGCCTTTTCTGGTATTCTTTCAGGTTGTCTTTTTGTATTGACCCTAGATTCTGGGGTGTCGATGCCATGACAACGCACTGACTGATTGGCTAATTTTATATTAAATCCTAAGTCTATTTCACTTAAAACAAAGCCATCTCCATCGATTATTCTCTCTAGTTTAGCGTTATAAACAAAAGTATCTGGATTGTCACTCATCTTCTTTCTCCTTTGGTTTGTCTAATTCTCTGTAATATTTAATTATTGAAAGTATATCTTTGGTATATCGAGTGATTTCAGCCATATCCATGCTGAGATTCTCATATTCTTTGCTTGATAGTGCATAGTAAGCTTTTCTTGGTGCTTCACCCTTTTCAACCAAATCTAAATACTCTTGCATAAGTTCAGGCGTGATTATCTCCCAATCTACTTTGGTGAGACTCATTGGGTAAGGTAAAGGTGGATGATAAAGTGGAGTTCTTTCTGCAATACTTCTGACCTCTACTGGTTTGACTGGTTGCATCAAAGAGCAACTAGCCATTACAAAACAAAAACTAATTAGTGCTAGGTTTTTCATCAAATTGGTTTGGATTACTTAAATCTTCTAAAGTGGTCATGACTCTGTTAGATGCTTTATTCACACGAGTTTGTAGCATCTTTGGTTTGGCTAAAGCCAGTTCGTCTAGGTCATGGTTTGCAAAAGTTTTTCTAAGTCTGTTTACGTCTTGCATGGCTTGTTGCTTGTCAGACTCTAACTGAGCTAATTGATTTTGTTGGTTTTTTTGTTCAGCTAAATAATTCTTGATTGATTCGTTTTGTTTTTCTATCTCAGTTTCTAACACCACTTGATTTGCTCTAAGTGTAATTATCTGGTCATTTAGATAGTCTATATACCATGCTGAACTTGCTACAGAAAGAACTAACAAGCCCCCTAGTATTAATGATAATTTCATGCCCATGTATATACTTTTAATGCCTCAGCTTTACCTTTTACTTTTAAATCTGGTAGTGACTTTAACACATATCTACAATTTTTTGCAGTTTCGTGACCTATCAAGGTGCTCACGCCAGCCTCTTTAGTTCCTGACTCAAGACGAGCTGCTATGTTGCAAGGGTCACCAATTAAACTAAACGCAAATCTATCTGTAGCCCCAAAATTACCAGCAATGCACACTCCAGAGTTCACACCAATACCAATGGCTATCTCTGGTATGCCTTCTTCTACAAAACGCTGGTTTAATTCGACAATGTTTTTCTCTATCTTTTTAGCTGCGTCACATGCTAATTGATGATGGTCTTCTTGTGGAATGATTGTGTTGAAATGAAACATACCAGCATCGCCTATGAACTTGTCTGTAACGCCTGAAAATTGGTTTACTGCTTGTACTTGTACATCTAAGACAGAGTTCATGATATAAGTGACCATTTCTGGCTCTACTGACTCAGAAAGGCTCGTAAAACCCCTTAAATCGGTGAAAATTATCGAACAATCGACCCTAGCACCATTAATTTGACACAATTCTGGGTTTTTTTGCAGTTTTTTGACCATTCTAGGGTCTAAATACTTACCAAATTGCTGTTTTATGAGCTGTCTAGCCTTATATTGCTCTCTAAAACGCATGTAAAACGCTGTAGAACCAGTAATAAACTGTGAAATGAGTGTCCAAGTGACATCAATCAACATCCCTGACTGTATTAAGTAATATCCTGTATAACCTGTGGATAACATCACAATGACACCCAAAGATATGCCTAAAGTTATGCCTGAAACACTTAAAATGACCCAAATAAGTATTATTGACAGAAATAAAGTTAAAAATTCAACTGCAAACGACCAATCAGGCACATAGGGGCTGTTTTCTATCAGTATTGACTCAGCTAGAGCAGCTTGTATTTTATGTGGCTCTAACAAGCCTACAGGAGTAGCCAACTGAGGCATGATGCCTTTTGCAGTAAATCCAACAAAAACAAACTTATTTTCGACATCCATTTCGCCTAAATTAGTCTGTGGTGTATCTACCCAACTAATCCACTTACGACCAAGAGAGTCTACTGACACAGGTGGTATGCCTCTTACTCTGATTTGTTCTATACCATTGTCGTTAGTTTTGATTACATAAGTCTCCGCTCCAGCCAAAACCTTCATCACCTCCAGAGAATATGAAGACACCCAACCATCTGGTGTTTTCATAAGCAATGGTAATCTTCTTACTAAATTGTCAACGTCTGTTCTAGCCACTGCTATGCCTTGTGCACTGTTTCGTTTCAAAACATCTATGTTTTCTATAACACCTTCTGCCATGATGCCACCAGCATCTTCACCTAAAATTACTGTTCCAGATGTAGGAGGGTAGTCTCCCTTCCCTTCAAACATAGCGAGAACACTAGGAGAAAAAGATAAAGCTTCCATAAACTCAAAGTCACCACCAAATCTATCTGGTTGAGGAAAAGCCATAACCCAACCTACGCCCATAGCTCCTTGCCTAAGTAAATTTATGTGTATTTGAGCTAAGGTTTGTCTTGATAAAGGATAACCACCTTCATTTGCAATATCATTCTCAGTGATGTTTAGTATTACAAAATTATCACTTTCTTGCTGTTCTGGTATCAAAGCATCAAAGGTTCTAAGTTTTAAAACTTCAAGAGGAGTGGTTTGATAAACAAATGGCAAAACCAATATAAGTATGAGTGATAATGGTATAAGTTTTTTCATCCAGAACTTTGTTTTATTTTTATTGTTGTTGAAGAGCCACCATTAATTTTTACTGTGTTAGCCACACCATCTTGTATCAATATTATCGTATAGCTATCAGAACCATCTAGGTTTAGTTTAGCACTTTGGCTGACTGTTCTGGTAAGACTAATGTTTTGACCTGACACTATTGTTGTTATCTGTGTGTCTTTATCTTGTCCTATTTCTGTGCCAACAATACGAATACCAACCCCACCTTGTTTGAGTGCGTCTTCTTCTTTAACTATATCGAGAGCATCTAATACATTCAGTAAATCTTCTAAAAAGTTTACATCTAAATAGTTTATATCTAACTCTGTAAATTCTAGCTCTTCTTCTGCATCAAGAAAATCTTCATCAAGAAAATCAATATCTAGGTCGTCAAATTCTAAATAATCTACTGTTGTTTTTGATTGTGTTTCTTCTGCTTGTTGCTCTGTTTCTTCTGGTGGATTAACAATGAGCATGTTATCAATCAAGTCTAGTGATATGTCTAGTGTCACTGGTTTTGTTGGGTTGTTTTCGTAAACAGATACTGTAGTAGCTTGATATGGCTTGTTCAGTGTGACGCTACCCATGGCAGTAGCAACTATAATCTCTCCACTAGATATGCCATTTTCATCTGGCAACAAAATCACTAACGATCTTCCAAGCTCATCTACTGTACAAGTAAAGTCTGTGCCACGAATAGCTATATCTGCTGTAGGAGTCTTGATAGATATATTGCTTTTGTTATTGAATTTACCTGTAATAAATCGTGCTGTACCACTAGCAAACTTCAATGCCATCTTTGACTTAGAAGGGTCTGGGTCATAGATATATTCATCTATAACCAGTTTTGAGTGTTCTGTTAGTTTGACTGTAGAGTCGTCTTCAAAGGTTATGGCTACTCTGCCAGCTTCTGTGCGTACATCATCCATTTGTTGGATGTTGAACTGAAGTTCAGCACCATAAGGTTTGTCTCTTAGAACTTGTGCATAACCTCTAACTTCTGAGATAGAGCCTATTTCAACAGACGAATGAAGTCGTTGCGTCTGACTGAGTAACACACACAGTGCCACTAGAGCCATTAGATGTAATCTTGAGCCAGTCATTATCAGATGTAGATTCTTGGTCTATGTTAAAGGTGCGTGACCCTCCGACATGCGTGAGGTGAAAATAACCTCCAGCATATCCATCTCCATCATATGTCACAGTGTTGTCGTTGCCATCTATATTCATGTAATTTGTCGCACCATCAACATCTATAGATGCAGTAATGTTGTTAGTGTCGCCCTGTATAGTCCAATCTAAGTCTAAGTTAGCTGCTAGTGCTGTCATAGCGTGATTGAGTGTCATTGTGTTCGTATTACCAGTGACTTGTACGTTTACGTTAGAACCATCAGCTCCAGTTGCGTTTGTTTCATCTGTAGACATATTAAAGGTATTTGTATCGCCAATGAATGAGAAGTAACCTGTGTAGTTATCAGCCCATATATCTCCTAAGTATTTGTTATTTTGCCCCTTCATCAAAACGTCTAACGTCATAGTTCCGCCATCTAAATCTAAGGCTGTCATAGAGCCAGCAGCAGCGTCAGACCCACCTATGATGTTTCCACCACCACCCACTTGTTCAATATCTAAATTGGATGTCGCACCTGACTGATCTATAAATATCTCATTGTCAGCCCCGTATATTAGCGATACATTCGTCATCGCAAACAGGCTCATCAATATCAATCCTTTTATCTTGTTGCCAATAGCCTTCTTCATAGCCCTCCTCTATTGTCTGTAGTACGCTTGTCTCTATTGCCATCTGTAAAGCAATATTAATAGACTCATTCTCTACTATACCACTCTCAATTTCAACTAATTCAGTGTTATTTGCATAAAATCTGAACACATCAGAAGACACTGCTGAACTGAGAATTGACTTGGTTACTAAAACTTCAATCAAAATTTTACCTGTGCTGACAGAAACTGTGCGTAGAGATATGGTTACAGAGTCTTGTCTGTACTCTTTGGAAGCTCCAATACCAAGATAACGAGCACCAGCACCACCTGATTTAATATTTGTTTCATAACCTACAACTCCACCTTCCATCAATAAACCAGCAAACATTAATGGTTTTACTTTTTGTTTTTCATCAAAACTTTCTCTAGTGGTACGAATAATTTGTCGTTCTTTTGTTAAATTATCTAGTCCTGTACGTTCAACCACTTCAAACACGCCAGAGTGTTTCAATGCTCTTATGAGGTAGGCATCAGGAGCTTGTGTAATAGCTGTACTGAAGCTTGCATATTGACTATTGCTTCTGCGTTGTCCTGTGTTGTCTTTGAAAGCATTAGGATAAACAGCCACTACAGGCTTTCGTATAGGGATAGGAACTTCTGCTAAATTGGTCAATAAAGAGCCAACCTCTGCTGACTCAATACTTCTTATGGGTGGTATTCCATTGTCTAGGGGGTCAACAATTAAAGCACAACTAGAAAGTGAAAGAACCAAGAGGTACAGTAATTTCTGTTGTATTGCCTTCTTCATCTGTAATTATTAATGTTACCTTATCGTCTTCTACTCTATATTCTATGGTGTTTCCTTCTAATTCTAAAGTACCAAAGTCAGAAGCAGTCTCACCAAACAGGCTATCAACCAACTGACGAGAAATTTGTGCATAGATGCGTGATTCAAGATTTCTTATGAACCGGGCTAGTGTAGTATTTTCAGCCTCTCGCTGGAGGTCTTCAGTATATGCCCTCAGCTCTTCTCTAATTTCTTGTCGTCTTTGGAATTCTTGAGAATCTATAGTCAGATAGTGACTGGATGTACCAACACCTGAAAAGCTAGGATTCTTAAATTTATGAGTCATCTCATCAGCACTTAAATAAGCAACAAATAATGTGATGCTTAAAATACTTAAAATCATAAAAATGTTATCCCACCTATCCATTACGTCTATCCTGTTGTTGTCTAATCAACTCTTCTAATTCCCTCTTGCTTTTTATTTTTTGATTTTGCTGTTTCATCTCTCCCCTCGTTCTCTTTTACTTCTAAAACAGTATTCACTTTACTTTGAAGTCTAATCATATCCTGATCGAGTAGCCTGAGCTGATCTGTCAAACGTATGATTGTGCCTTTCATTTCTTGTACAGCTGGGTCAATTTTATTGGTAATCGTTTGCCAGACAAAGTAAACAAAGTAGCCTAGCCCAACTACCATAACTACTGGAAAACCAAAATCAGCTACTATCTGTGCTATGTCCATTAATCTCTTCTGGCATCTATCTTGCCATCTTCTACAAAGTTTTCAGCTCTTGCTATTCTGTCCAAATCTGGTGGCAGATTAAGAGCACTAGAAACGCTTGTGTCTATACGAATCATATCATTATTCATAATAGAAGCCCTAGTGATGAGCATTTTAGTAATTCCTTGTACAGTTTGTATTTCGCTAATTAAACCATCCATAAGTTGTTTCATAACCAAAAAAATAAAGTAAGCCATAATCAAACCACTAGCTATGGGTAATCCTAATTCAGCTATTAGGTTGAAAGCTTCCAAGACTAATCCTCGCCTTTAAACTTCTTGCTTTGTCCTGATGTACCAGCATAGATACCAAAAACAGCTGCCATTGCTCCTACAACAACTGAAACTAAGGCTGATTGTTCTAAGTTTGGTTCAGTTAAGGTCATAAACCAAGTGACTACTTTATAAAGCAGTAGGATGTAGACGCTGACAAACACTCTAGGGAAGATTCGCCAAGCGTCTACTGTTTTTGCTAGATGAATCCATTTTTGAAATGGGTTGACTGATAGATAGTTGGGTGAAACGTCTATGTCTAGTTCTAGCTTCTTTTTTATAGTTGGTTCGTTGTGTAGTTCCTCTTCCATCTATAAAAACTTTGTAAGAACTATGGCTCCTACCATAAAGGGGTAAACACCCCAGAGCATGTTCTCTAATTTTTTAAACTTTTCTGAGCCTTCATCAAGACGCTTTTCTATGTTTTGATAGCGAATAGCACATTCTTTTTCATGTGAACTAATTTGATTCAAAGCATCTTTTGCTGTTGCCATTATTTCTTTGCTTTTTTAACTCTTATTTCTTCGTAGGCTTCATTAACATCAGGTGTTGATTCATCGTCACCTACAAATTTACCATCTTCATCTCTGGCTCTGACTTTTTTTCTTTCAGTGCCAGTAAAAACATCTACCATTTTTTTCCAAAAACTCATTGTTGTACCTCCTGAGTTGTCTGTTGAGTTACATCCCAACAATTAAGGTTGGATGCTACTGTTCTTCTTTCGCCCTCACCTTTGAAGGGATATACCATGTGTTGTAACCAAGAAGGGAATACTAATAGTTTACCTACTTCTGGTTTCATAACAAAAGACTGGGGTGGTCTTAGTCTTTCTGTATTCATTAGTTCATTTCTACCATAGTTAAAAGCTATATAACCATCACAATCGCCTGACGATTGGTATAAAGAATATTGTGGTGAGCCAGCAGTAGGTTGATCTAATATTTGTTGGGGTACTTTAGTCCATCCAGTAGTAGAGATACCCATAATAGTTTTAGTGCCGTGATCGTGTATAGGATTGTAGTCGCCAGCATAACTATGTACTGACCATGTTTCGTCTACTGTTACAGCTTTTGGATTTTTAAGTTTGTTGCCTGTGTTATTAAAAAAGAAATTTACATAATCAGCACCAAGACTACAAATAAACTCAGAATATTCTTTTACTCTAAGATCATCATTGTCCATCAGTAGTTGTTCGCCCTGAGATATTTGCCCTACTAAAGTATCAGCTAATGATTTTTTATCTTGATCTTCTTTATATTCATCAAGGTAATCGTTTAAGTCATTCACCATACTAATAGGCATTTCTGTCTCCATAACGTAAACAGAGGGCATATTATGTACTGTAACTTCTGCCATTAACTAGGTACGCTAAATGATTCGTCAGGTGTACTTACTACTGGTGGGTTAGTAATTACACTATCTACTTGACTAGCGAAAACTGTATCCCATTGTGATACAGGACAAAGAGCAACTAAATTTGCGTTTGTCCAACTGCTTTTCGCTTTAAGCGTAAAATTAGTTGTAGTGTTTCCGTCATTATCAGTTTCAGCTTGTTTTACTGTAATACTAAAATTAGATGTGTAGTAAGTAGCATCACCCTCATTATCGTTTTCATAAGTCATAGTTATATCCCATTTATCAACTTTGCTACTGCTGTTAACGTATGGGGTACAACTTGTTATTGCTTTTGTTACTGCCATTTTTTACTCCTTATTTTCTAATGCTTCAACTTTTGCTGATAGTTCTTTTACTGCGTTTATCAATGGATAAACAAACATTTCTTGTGACAAACTTTGTGAACCATCTTCTTCTAATATCCATCCACCAAAGTTTTTATGACCAACTTTATCTAATGCTTTTTCAACATCTTGTGCAACCATTCCATAAAGATTTATGTCTGTATCCATGTGGTTTTCTGTTGCAGAATAATCTCTGTAATGCTCTGGTAATTCATTATTAGGTCGCCAATTAAATGTAACAGGTCTTAATTCATTAATAAAACTCAAACCTAAGTCTGTATTTTCTATATTAGTTTTCTTATGTAGGTCTGAACTTCTTACCCAAGAATTATTAGAAGTAAAAAGATTGTAAACAACATTACTTGGTTTACCAAAAGCAAAAGAATTACCACCTAATCCAATTCTATCTTGTCCTATAACAATCTCATTGTTTGATCCAGCATTACCTGATGCTCCTTCTCCTATATAAATACAATTACTATTAGTGGTTGAGGATTCTCCTATACATCCAGTATCCACACCTATAAAAACATTACGCTCTCCTGTAGTTAAGTTTGCTCCAGCGAATTGTCCAACAGCAACATTATCACTTGCTGTAGTTTGACTAAGTAAACTTTGCGTACCAACTGCTGTGTTATTTGCACCTGTGGTGTTTGCCACTAATGCTGTATGTCCCACAGCAGTATTGCTATTTGAATCAGCAGTTCCTTGTAAAGCTGTATAACCTATTGCTGTATTATTTACACCTGTGGTATTTACTAATAAAGTGTTAGTACCTACTCCAACATTTGTTGACGCTGTAGTATTTGCTCCGAGAGAATTTACACCTATGGCTACACAATTATTTCCTGTTGTATGAGCATCTAAAGCTTTTTGACCGACAGCGACATTATCAACTCCTGTAGTGTTTGATTTTAAAGCATCTTTACCAACTGCTGTATTTCCTGCTCCAGTGTTTGCGTATAAAGCAAGATAACCAACTGCTGTACTATCAGACGCAGTTGTATTTGAGTTTAAAGTATATGCACCTAAAGCTGTATTTTTGCCACCTGTAGTATTTGCTAATAAAGAATCTGTTCCAAATGCAGCATTTTCTTGACCAGTTGTATTCCCTCCTAAAGCTTGATAGCCAACTCCTGTGTTGTAACTTGCAGTTGTATTTGCATCTAAGGCTAAAGCACCTACAGCAGTATTTTGTTGACCTGTTGTATTTGAAAGCAAAGCTGCTGTACCAAAAGCTGAATTTAAAGTACCTGTTGTATTTGCGTACAAGGCTCTATAGGCAACTGCTGTATTGTTATTAGCTGTAGTATTAGCTGCAAGTGCATCTCTACCTACGGCAGTATTTTCTGAACCAGTCGTATTTGCAAGAATCGCTCTATAGCCGACTGCGGTATTGTTAGATGCAGTTGTGTTAGATGAGAGTGTATTTTCTCCCAATCCAGTATTTTGTGACCCTGTTGTATTTGAGTGTAGAGCGTTACTACCTATTGCTGTATTAGCTGAACCTGTAGTGTTTGCATCAGCAGCAGCATATCCTACTGCGGTGTTTGCATTTGCTGTAGTGTTTGCAGTTAGGGCTAAAGAACCAACTGCTACGTTTGTTGTTCCTGTAGTGTTTTGTCCTAAAGCATTTGCACCTACTGCTGTGTTGTGATCTGCTGTGGTGTTAGCATCTAAAGCAGCTTTTCCTACAGCTACGTTTTCTGAGCCTGTAGAATTAACTCCTAACGCATCTGAGCCAACTGCTGTATTGTTTGCTCCTGTTGTAAGAGCATCAAGTGATGCGTACCCTATTGCTGTATTCTCATCACCAGTAGTCAAAGCTGCAAAGACATCTACACCTACACCTGTATTGTAGTTAGCAGCATCTATAGTACCTGTAGCATTATCACCAAACATAATTGATGAAGTTCCAAAGGCTTTGTAATTGAGTGCTGAACCATTAATAGTTAGTGCGTCTGTTTCTGTTGTTCCATCTACGTCTAAGTCACCATTAAAATCACCATTACCTGTAAGTGTTAAATTGCCACCTACTGAGGCATCATCTGTGACTGTTAAATCGTCTTGTACTTTTAAATCTACTGTAGAAAGACTAGCAAAAGCATCTACTACTGCTGCACCACTACCAGCACCATCTAAGTAAACTGCCTTAGTATCGCCAGCAGGTATGGTTATGTTAGCTCCTGTGCCTTGTGAAATTATTATGTTTTGAGAACCAGTAGTGCCATTCTCTATAAAGTGCATCCTACTTATAGTGTTAGGTGCAATCGTAATCGTACAGGCTGAATCTAATGTGCCTGTATATTTGAGATACATAGCTCTACCGGGGTCAGCTGCTCCATCTGCAACTGTAGTGGTATGTGTATCTGCGTTGGTTGTAATACCTTCTGTACCAAAACTTAGAGCTTCACCAATCAGCTCAAGATTCAAATTCGTCACTACACCCCAATTTCCTGACTCATCACCAGTGCCCATTTCGTTGAGTCTTAAATCATTTACATATGTACTTGCCATTTATTCTTCCTCTGTAAATATTGTGTTCATTAAGCAGCGTCACGACCACCTTTAATTGTAGTATAGTTTGGAGTTTGACTTGTAGCAACATCTGAATAGCTAGGAGTTTGACTTGTATCAACCTGTCCATAAACAAATATTATACCTACACTAGCAGTAGCACTTTGTCCTGTGGGCACTACGTTGGCTTTTGCAATGGTTGAAACTGAGCCTACACTTGATGTAAGACCAAAACCAGTCAGTTCTATGACTTCGTTTTCATGGATAATAACAGTGCCTAAAGCACTGGTTGCTGCTATGCCTGATAAAGATACATTAGCTTCTGCATCTGTTGTTGGTGTACCAACTGTACTGGTAGCTACTAATCCTGTTGGTGAAACATTGGCTTCTGCATCTGTGGTGGGAGAGCCTAGAGCAGATGTTGAGGCTACACCAGTAAGGCTAACATTAGCTTCTGCATCTACTGTTGCAGTACCTGTTGAACCTGTAGCTGCTATACCTGTAGGTGTTACATTGGCTTTTGCTACGACTGAAAGGGAGCCAACTGATGCTGTAGCTCCTACGCCTGTAAGTGATACTGAGACTGAGGTAGCACCCCACCTGTCTTCACCCCAACCATCACGACCCCAACCAACTGCCACTAACTAACTCCTTCAAGCTTGGCTTTTACAACCTCTAGCTCTTCTTTCACTGGTGTCGTTATAAATTTGTAGGTCAGCAAATAGTCAATCTTGTTAATGCAGAATTGTATGTCTTCACTCATGCTTCAATTATAGACTCAAAAATCTATATTATGAAGTCTAGTGTAAACCTTGAAACTTTCTATTAAGAATCTTGCCCACTTTGTGTGGTGTAAAGTTTTCATACTCTGGGTGCAAAGACTGTACTTGCTTGGCTATTCTTCTCCAACCCAAACCAGCATCGCTACAAGCATAGATGGTTTTGAGAACTTCTTGCTCTTCTGGATGTGGCACTAACTTGGTGTGTCGTCTTGAACCAACCTCTTCGTACTGTTTGGTAAATCCAAAGGGTGCATCACCACCAATAGAGTAACCTTTCTCTGCCCAAGCCATCTTGCCATTAGAGGTTCTTTCCAGAATCATCTCTTTCTCCATTTCAGCAAAAGATGCCATCATAGATATGACCATCTCGCTCATCTGCCTAGCCATGTTGAACTTCTTTTTCAAACCAACCTCTTCAGGGTTCTTGGGCATGACCACTGGCATGTCTCCAAACAACTCACAAAAGTAGAGAGTTATACCAGTCTCTTCTAGTACAGGTATGGTGGTCAACATTTCTTTGACTGACCTAGCAAACCTATCAAGCTTAGTGGCTACAATGATGTCATTGTTATCCATCACATCTGTCAGCTCTCTTGAAGCTGGTCTGTCTGTGAGTGGTTTTGCACCACTCACTCCAGCATCTATGAAGAACTTATCAACAGGTCTATTGAACTTAGCCTGAACAAACTCCTCTATCTTCTTTTGTTGGTCTTCCAGTGAAGAGCCATCCTTGGCTTGTTGCACTGTTGATACTCTTACATATCCATAGATGTTGTTGATTTGTTTTCTAGGTTCAATCATTCCAGACTCCATCATCTTGTAGTGTTTCCACTGCTAAGTTGTAAATCATTCTCCAGCTGTATCTGGGCATACATGGAAATTCTCCAGACCTGTCATAATCCCATTCAGGTGGTCTGTTTCCATGATACCAAAGGTCAATTTCTTTACAATTACCATAATCATAATAATCAATCTTTATGCCTTCATACCTTTCAACTAAATCTAAAGCCATAGCTTGCCAGTCTTTCTTAGGTGGCATTTTTCTAACAATAGGCTCTTGGTATTTTGAAGTTAATTTTTCTTCATCATACTTCTTCTCATATTGAACAATGCTTTTCTCAACCTTTTTCAAGCTATTAGCTACTCTTTTAAGATTAGATTCATACTGCTTCTGTTTCTTTAAAAGATTCTCTTGTCTAGCTAAAAGTTTTTGATAGTTTTTATGCACCTGATTCAAAGACTTTTTAGGTTCAATAATTTTTTCTTTTGGCTTGATAGCTTTGGAAATATCTATCTTACTTCTGGATAATTTTTTGTACCAAATATTCTCAGTTAAAGAAACAAAATCTAAATCAAAACTGTTAGCAGATTTAGCAAGTTCACTTAAAGAAGGTTTGTCTGGATGAACAAAATGTAACAATGCACAAAAGGCACTGACAAACTCTTTACCATGTGCTGGCTTGTGTTGGACAGTTAGTGCATGAGCATACTCATGCAAATAAACTGACCAGTTAAAACCATAACCAGCCAAGTAAATAGCATCACTATAAGTATTGTAGTGACAGACACCATTAGCATGTTTATCTTGTAATTTAGTTTTAAGACCAAACAATTTATTTAAGCGTTTATTAAGATATTTGAGCTCATAGACCTCTAAAGTCTTAGTGCCTTTTTGAGACCAAACTTGAGCGTTTTCCCACTTGTAAACTCTGCTTTGTTGATAATCTGTTTTCATGACTTGCTCCTTGCTCTTCTATCTCTAGCCATCTTATTGGCTCTGTCTTTGACTAGCTGATTGTCTTTCTCGATCTCAACCATCATCTCATCAAGCACTGCTTTCTTATCTTCAGCTTTTAGCTTAGTAAGTATAACAAGGTCTTTGCGTTTTGGTTGCCAAGTCTGATGCCATTGCTTTTCTTGATTTTGGTAACACCACTCGATGTGACCAAAGTTGTCAGAGGTAAACCCAAAGGTTACTGGGTTCTCAAATTTTTCATGCCATTTCATATTACATCCCTCGCTCTTTTTTCCATGTAGTAGAAATCGGCATGGTCACTGCAAGCGTTTCTTCTGACAGGTAATTTGTTACCAATGTCTTCGTAAAGCAACTCAACATCATCTTGGTAGTTTGTCACTTCACACTCTCTACAGTGAAAACATCTTTTTGCTTTTGGGTCATACCCAAGCTCGCTCACCAAAAGATGATAATGATGGCTGTCGTTTACCACTTCTTGCCATTCACCTTTTTCGTGCCAAGCATAAACTGGTTTGTTATATCCAAAGTCAACATCAGAAATCTTGAACTTGAAAACTCTTCCTGTCCAGTTTGGTTTTACTACTATAATCATTTTTTTCTCCTTATTAGTTAATCTCACATCTACTATTCTATAGATATTGTAGGAATATGCAAGTATTAATATGTTACAACATAATAAAATATTTGTTTGCACATTAGTACAAAAGATGATAGTGTGCCCAACATGTTAAATATAAAAAGAGAAAAACCATGGACATAATTAAATTAAAATTGAATGAGAGGCTGACTCGAATGGTCAAAGAGGTGGGAGAGGAATATCAACTTTCACCTGACCAAATAATACTCAACACCCTTGAACATTTCATAAAAGACAAGAAAGACTTTTTGGTGGGCAGACAGTTTGAGCTCAAAGCGATAGTCAGACAGAAACAGCTGGAGTACGAGAAGTCAGTAGCAGCACTGGAGTTGCACAACGCAACTATTGCTAACTTTGAACAACAGACTGAACCCAGTGTTGTTGAACGAAAACCAAGAGCAACCATGCCTATTAAAAAGCCAGAAGAAAAGTTTTATATTAGAAGAGGCAAGTTTGGTAAACAGGAGTTTGAATTTACAGACAAGAACCTCAAGACTCTGAAAGATGAAGCTCAGTCGTATTACTATGACAGTGTTGTTCCACAGCTACAGATTAAGTTCAACAGGAACAACAAGAAAAGCTTTTACAGTTCTCACTCAAACCAAAAGATGCAGAAAGGTAACATCAAGTGTTGGATAGGTTCTACTGACAAAGTGGATGTGACTACAGCTCGTAAGATTGCAGAAAAAAATGAAACTCTTGTGCAACAATGTATCGACCCAAATAAAGTTCAAACAGATGTAGAGACTGGTAATCACATACCTCTTGAGACAGACTCAAGTGGCATGATTATGTGGAAGGAGTTTGTAAATTACAGATACTCTGAACTAGACATCATGGGTATTGCTTTGGAAGACAACAAGGTCAATGTAGAGCAGTGTAAGAGAAAGTTTAGAAGTGGTGTGTTTTCAAATACAGCACAGCAAGCTTTCGATATGTGGAAAAATGATAACATGACCATAGGGCAAATTTGTCACAAGCAACTCATGGATGCTGGTACTCCAGAAGAGAAACCATGTTCAGTGGCTAATATGTTAATGAGCAGAATACTAAAAGCGATATGGCACTTTGGCACAGATGAAGAGAGAAGCTACATATTCAGAGATGGAGGTGAGTCGTGAAAACACCATATGACAAACTGTTTGAATACTACAAAGACAAACACTGTGTGACTTTTGTTAAGAAAGAAGACTTCGACTATGTATCAATAGTCGAGGCTTTTACTGACAGGCAAGAAGCGTTAAAGTTTCTGGAAAAGTGCAAGGAGGATGGAACCTATGTTGGGTATGCAGACCTTAGTGCTTTTCCACCCATGGCTGTCCAGAAGTGGATTGAGCTACAGGGCGATGCTAAATTACCAACTACAGAGGTACACTGATGAAAGAAGATGACTTAGAAAAAATAAAAAACATGCACATACTGGCTCTGATAGAAAAGGTTTGTGAGGATGAGATAGCCAGTCTTGAAGACCAGCTACCTGACATCGTAAACCCCAAAGAGAAACAACAGTTCTTACTAGCTATAGATGCTTTGAATATGTTGGTGGATAGAGCCAACAACAACGCTGATAGCATGATAGAAGAATTAAATTTAATAAAGGAGAGGAAAGATGGAAAATTACATTAACACACTAGACCTGTTATTTGACTCAAACTACAGACAGATAGGTCCTGTTGCTATGAAGCGTATCATGAAAAAAAGACTAGACGCTAACCATGACGTTTTAGGTGGGGCTGACTACATCATTGATAGGTGGAAAGATGACAGACTAAAGTATGGCAAGAATGAGCCATTGGCTGTAAAGATTTTGGAGATGTTATGAGTCTGTTTAAACCCAAAAAGAAAAGAGGTAGATCAGATGTACACAGCGTTATGAGTGAGTACAGAAGGTTGGTTGCTAACCCATCAGTAGATGTCGATACACATGGTGGAGAGAATTGGGAGAATACCAGAAACTTTAGAAGGCTGAAGAAAAAACTTAAAAAGCAAGGTAAGATTTAACCAAGGGGGGTGTGCAGTTTTTAGCGTTGGTTACAGCTACCCCTTTTATCAACAAAGCTTAGTCCACTTTGGGTTACAAACGGACTACATTAATAGGAATAGTAGGAATAGGAGAAAAAAATGAAAAAAACAACAATCAACTACCAACATGAACCTGTCTGTGGAACTCGTGGCAAGAAAACAAGCATAGGTAGAAACAACCTAGCTACTTCTACGATGAACAAGCACAAAAAACGTAGCCTGAAGGCTTACAGGGGGCAAGGATGAATCTCAAAGGAGCAGAAGAAACTTGGAGAGAGAGCCAACCAGAAGAAGCTAATGGCTTGATAAAGCACAAGAAGAAGGGCTGGAAGCTTTTGAAAAGACGCATACAGGGTGTAGAAGCCAGACGAAAAAGGCTTGAAAACAATGAAGCCTGATGTCGAGTTTGCAGAGGGCTTATACACCATCATTACAAGTTTTGTTGGCGATCTAAAGACTGTAAAAGCTTTAGAGGATTATTACCTGTCCAATAAACAAGCTATAGCTATCATGAGAAAAAACAGTGAAGAGCTGTATGTAAAATTAGTATCACAATTTAAGGAGCAGAAGGATGCGATTAATACTAACACAGTACGACAAGAGCATACTCATCAAGTTGCTGGGGGAGAGGGGCAGAGAATTACAGAAGAAGAAGACCAACGCAGAAGAAAAGAAAGAGCTCGACAGCTTGCAGAGAGTCATCCATCAGCTCGCTTTTGGAAGAGATGACAGGCAATAAAAAAGGCAGTCTTTTGACTGCCCTTTTTAACTGATTAAGCCTAGACTCTTTCTAAGAAGTTCTGAGCGTAAGCCTCTGCTTCGTGGTCAATACTAATACCACTAAAGCTCTGTGCGATAACTTCGATGAACTCTTCAGCATCTTGAACCAATGCTTCAAAAAGCTCTTGGTCTGTAGCATCGTTATCCAGTGCATCGTAGTTGTCGTGGTTAGCATTAAAGAACAGGTCGCTAGTGAAAGGGTCTACCCAAGTCTCTACTTTTCTTTCTATCAAGTTTGTCATATTTTTCTCCATTTGTTTATAACAGGTGTAATCTTACTCCTGTGTGTACAAATGTGCAAGTTTTAATATAGACCTAAATCTACAATACCTTCTGTGAATTTTTTGGCTGTTCTAAGTCTGGCTATGCCTTTGTTGACTATTCCACCAGTAGCAAAGTCAGGTATGCCCTCTAGCAAAATTTTGTTACGCATCTCTTCTGTGATTTTGATGACGTTGGCATCAAGTACGTTTCCTTCAAATGCCTCAATGACAGCTTGTGGGTCATCACTGCCAATTACTTTGTTTGTACCAAAAGTATCTTCCACATCCAACTTACTAGATTTTTGAAACTCACCACCATACTTTTTAGCCAGCTTGTCCATGGCTGATGGTATTTTTTTGTCGTAAAGGTTTTCATAAAAACGAAAATTCTTTTCATCTACAGCATCATTACCAGATTCATACCTTGCTTTGATGGGAGCTGAACCAGAGACAGATATGGCTGGCTTACCTTCTTCTATAGCTTGTAACACCATTTTCTTAATTAACATCTCGTGGTAGTCGTCTTTGTATGGGTAGTTGGGAACTAGGTCGTTCATGTAACTTTGTAACCTTTTAGAATTTTTAGTGTCAAAGGCAAAATCACTTAAAAGTTCAAATTCATCTGCTGTCCATTGAAAATCTGTCAATGGATTGTAATTATCTGCATCTTTAGGTTTTGCTAAACCTTTAAGAAAAAACACAAAATCATCGGCTTCAACCTGAGCATAATCATAAGCATTGAGTTTGTAATAGTCTTTTATATTTTTTAGGTAGTCTTCTATTCGTGCAGCTTGAATCACTCCATCTGGTGTTGTTTTGTCATACACACCCTTTTTAATTAACATGTCTTCAACAATGTCAGCCTGTTTAAGAGTTTCTTTTGTATTTGCTTTGAGTTGAGACTGTATTTCTTCTAGTTTTTCAGGTGTTCTATAATCATACTTAGCACCATCTCTGTGTAAGTCTGACTGTAGTTCATCACCATGTAGTGTCTCAGTACCATCAGCAAGCTTTCTATCTCGAACCAAAGCGTGAGCTAAGTAGTTGCCTTCATCAATATCATCACTGAAGTGACCTATGTTGTGTCCTTCAGGTGCATCTTCGTAAGTGTATATGATTTCTCTGTAGTTCTTACCACCGGGCAAGCTATTGTCTATAAATTGTTTGTACTGTGTGCCACCACCAAAGCCATCAAAGTTAGGGTCATAGTCATCAGCATTCACTCTGAACATGTCATAACCTTCATCTGCCATTTCATCTCTGAGCTTTATTTGAGCTTCTGTACGACTGTAAGCTATGTTGCCCGGGTCTGTTTTTCGTTGACCATCTACGAATATTTGATAACCAACATTTTCGTCACCAAAAGCAAAAGTGTTATCACCCACATCAACACCTGTAGGTCGTATGAGTTCGTAGGGTTCTTGCATGTATATTGCTTTGGCATAATCTTCTACGACTTCATCAACCATGCCTTCAGGTATATCAGAAAATTTATCAACACTTACATCCCACTCTTTGTTGTAGTGGTCTTTAAGAGCTGA
>VTLG01002329.1_pt1 | contig 37685 bp, 56 predicted proteins | sample 4694571 | NCBI WGS metagenome assembly VTLG01 (sample SAMN12604809, study PRJNA352737) | marine metagenome | biome: ENVO:00000447; feature: ENVO:00000209|ENVO:00000569|ENVO:01000036; material: ENVO:00002151; isolation source: viral sequences binned using virsorter ...
GAGTTGCAACTTGAGAAAGTTTATCAAAATATAAATTTTTTATTGATATTTCTCTATCTGTAATAAGTTGATTTGGATTTTTGCCTAAAGCATAAATGCTAGCAAAAGTTTCTAAATCTCCATTACTTTTATTATAAATCTTATTTATTATAAATTCAGTAGCTCTATCGCCTTGTTGTTTAGTATCAAACTTAGCTGTAAATAGTTCTCTATTTTCTGGATTATCGTTAGGCGGTAATTTTGGACCTTTTGTAGCACCAAACTTATCAGCTATTTCTGGTGTCCATAAAACTGCTCCAGCATTATTTGTAGATTTTGTTAGTTTGCCAGCTTCTAAATCTGTAATAGTTTTATATATAGCATTTAAATTTGTTCTTTTTCTTTTTTCTTTAGGAGATATATCATCAAATGCACCGCTAAAATCTATTTCTAAAGGGTTGTTGTCTTTAAAACTTTTTAGTGTTAAATCACTAGAATCATTTTTTAAAGCATCGCTAAAATCTATTTTTAATGGATTTTGCAAATTATCTAATCTTCCTTACCTTCAAGGTTCTTAATTTCATTCAGTATATTTACATCTACTCCTTCATTTGTTTCAAAATTACCTTCATCTAATTGAATGTCATATGGAACTCTTAACCTACTGCCTCGCACAGATTTTAAATAATGATAAAGCAAGTTTTGTAAATCACTTCTTTTAACATTTCCTATATAATTATCTTTATTTATTTCAATCCTTGTTTGCCCAGTTGGACCAAACGCTTCTGTTGTAGGACCAACAAATTCATCTAAAGGAATTGTTTGAAAAATTATTTTATCATCTTTTATAATTTTTTCAATTCCTGATTCTGGATGACCAAAATCTTTATTTTTCATAAATCCTAAAAAATCTTGTACTGTAAAAGTAGCAAATGTATTTTGTATATCTGGCTGATTTCTTTCATCGTCATATATAACAATATCTGATGGTTTTTTTAAAACTAAAGTTTTACTTGGTAATTTATTCTCAGCTATATTTTTTGTTAAATACAATCCAGTATCTCTATAATCTGCAACACGTTCTGCTATATTTTCCAATTCTTCTTCTTGTTTACTTAATACTGCTTCAACTTCTCTAGCAGCTTTTCTTTCTTCAGTTCTTATTTTTGCTGCTTCTTCTCTTGCTTCTTTATCTATTTCTTTTGCAAGTTCTCTATTTTCTGTTCGCAATCTTTCTACATATTCTCTTTGTTCATTATTTCTTGCTACATAATCTTTTCTCGATAAACCTTCTCTATTAGCTTCAATAGTCTGTTTTTGAAATTCAGCTAAATCTTCTTCTGCTTTTACTCTTTCTAAAATTTCTTTAGCTGTTTCTTGTTTTTGAAAAGGAGCAGTTTTTTTATAATCTTGCAAAGCTCTATATGCTGTAATATTATTGTTGCTAGCAGATTTAATAGCGCTATTTATAGCATCAACGCTATCTTTAGTATAGTCTGCTAATATTTCACCACCACCAAATCTAGCTTTTTCAGCTTCTAATTGTAATACTTGAGCTTCAATCCCAGCTTTTTGTTGTTCTGCATCTGAAAGTATTGATAACTGTCTATCCTCAAGAGCAAAATCTAATGCTCTATTTCTTTCACTTAATTCAGTAACTACTTCTTGTCTACCGCTACTAAGTCTTTCTAATAAACCGCCTGAAGTTGCTAAATCAGCATTGCCTATTGCTAGCTCAGTAGCTGTTTGAATATTTTCACTTTTTGATAAAAAATCTGTAAATGCATCTTCTTTTCTTAGCTCTGATGATTGCAAAGCTCTTTCAAGTAATAAATCTCTTGACTCATCTATTGTGCCAAGAGTTCCTAGTAAATTTTGAGTTTGATTATCAATAGCTTTTCTAACTCTTCTATTGCTAGCAGCTTCTGCTCTTGCATTTGAAGCACCTCCTACTAAATCAAAAACTAACTTAGCTCCTGTAATTAAAGTTAAAGGGTCAACATATTCTTTTAATCCTGTTTCTGGATTTATTGTTCCAGAACCATATTCTTTTACATAATCTTCTCCAGCTTTACCATAATCATCTATTAGCTGTGATTCAGAGGTATTAACATGTGCTAGCTCTCCATTAACATATCTTAACTCAGTATCTCCACCTCTACCTTTTTTAGACAATATTTTATACAAACTATTCATCAAACATCTCTCTTCCTCTTTGCATTAAAACTGAAAAAATACTAGGTTTTTCTTGCCCTGTGTTAATACCCATTTCTTCAAAATCATCAAAACTTCTTGTTGGCAAAAAATAATCTGTTTTACCTCCTTGGTCTATTTCTGCTTGAGTTAAAGGTCTGCCTAGCATTTTTCTTGTATCTCGAAGTTGTTGATTTCTAAATTCATTTCCTTCTACACCTGCTAGCTTTAGCTGTAATTCTTTTTGATTTTCATTCATGTCTACCATTGGACCATCGTAAGGTTTTGCATTAACAAAGGCATCTGTATCTCTATCATAAAAAACATTTTTACCTTGACTTTTAGCTTGCAAACCTTTTTCATAAAATTGTAGTTCTTCTGGATTTCTTAAAAATTCAATAAAACCTGCTTCACCACCACCTCTTTTATACGTTTCAAAACCTTCTTTGACTTGCGCAACTGTTGTTCCAAGGTCTAAAAAAGATTTTCCTAATGAAAAAAGCTTATCTCTTTCTTTTTTTTGTACTTGCTCTTCTATAATAGCTCTTCTTGCTATTGGATAAGCAGAAGCTCTAGCTTTTCTAACCTCTCCAAGATTTTGAGCTATCTTTAATAAATTTGGATTTTTTATTTTAGGTGTTGCCATATTAACCTACTGTTTGTAAAGGTTGAAATGTTGATTGATATATACGATTATCAACTCTAACATATTGAATTATATTATCTCCAACTTTTCTAAAAACAGGCACATGATTCTGCAATTCATTTAAATTAGGTTGTCCATTAGATACAAATATTCTATCTTGTGTTTGTGCATTTGCAACTCTTTGCTCTCTATTCATAGACATTATCTTGCAGTTTTTTCCCTATAAATTATAGAAACATCACTTAATTTAAAAGAATTGTTTATTGTGCCATTAAATTTAATCTGAAAAGAATTTACATCTCGTACACTACTGCTTGGAACAAGCTCTAAGGTGCTAAAATCCGATTGATTACCCAAAGCGCTTGAAAAAGAAGAATTTAAATCCGAACCACCATTCGTATCAAAAGTAACTGCAGGTAAATTTGTGCTACCAGTATATGATATAGAAACTTTTTGTATGTGTTTTTTTATTGCAGGTTGTCCGAAATCTGCATCTCTAAGTACTAATGTTGCAGATTTGCTGGTTGTAGCATCAGAATTATTATTCCATTTTTTTAATTGAGTATTAGCAATGCTTGTACTGCCACCATCAATAATTATTAAGTCTTGGTTGTAATCTCTTGTAAAGTTTGATTTTATACCTCCAAAATTTACTGTACCTTTTGTCCAGCTTCTTGTTGGTATATTATATATAAATATATCGTTATTTGAATTTCCTGAAGTTGACATTACAATAATGTTTCTATTTTTTGGAGAGTATCCAATAGAAGAATCTTCATTGTAAAAAGACGACCAAACGCTATCGCTAATTAATTTTTTTGCTTTTTTTCCTTCTTCTAATAAATTTATAACATTTCTTCCATTATAAAGATAGCAACCATTTTCATTTACCCATGCTACTCCAAAGTCAGTTCGAGTTGTCGCAAATTTTCCTTCACAACCTTTACCAACAAAAGTATCTTCTAAAAATTCAAAAGCTTTAGATACATTTATTATATGCATTTTTTTCTTTTTAAACTGTAATATTCTATCTGCATAAGCTTGCAAAGCTGTTATTTCATCTCCATCATTTACAGTTACTTCTACAACAGAATTTCTTGAAAATGTTGAAAATCTATTTACTTCTGACTTTAACATTCTATCGCCAAAAGTTTGTGAATCATATTGAACATTTCCAATATAAACTTTTCTATTTGACACTACAGAGCTTTTATATCTTATATCTGTAATAACATCTTCTGGTCCTGCTCCATTAAAATCTTCATATGTAATAAAAGCTAAATCAGCTGGATTTGTAAAATATCCACCCCAAGTACCTATCTCATAATCAGCGTTTGAAGAATGTGAAAAAACATTGCTATTGCCAATAGCTTCATAATTTTGGTCATAGTAAGATGCGGTTCCAAATTTCACACCTTTTTCAAAATCAATATCAGCAATAAGAAAATGTTTGTTTTCAAATTGAGGAGTGCTTGTATTCCTTCCTTGCCAATATACCCTTACTCCTTTAACTTGATTTGGTATTGTGCTAGCTATATCTCCATGACCAGATGGCTCTGTAATATATATTTCAAACCTAACTTGTTTATCAGCAAAATCTTGCGTATCGGTTTGTGTCATTCTTTTTAAAATTGTTTCAGAACCATTTCGTAAAACATATGAGTAAAAAAATTTTAAACTTCTATCTGTATGCGCATCTATATCAGCCAAACTCCATGTACCAGTTCCTGTTTGGTCAACTCTTAAATGAACAGATTGAGTTCCTGTAACTTTTGTAGGGTTTTCATCAACTGCAAAGTTGCCAGCAATTGTTGGAGCTGCTAAAGTATTATTGTAGTCAGTCCACGCTGTAATACTTCTACTTACAGTGTTGTCTGGAAAATATGTAGCTTTTATATATTCTCTAATTTTATTAGTAACTGAAGCGTTTGAAAAATTGCCATCAGTAACATACAGCCTTCCATCTACATTGTGAAAAACAACTTTTGTATTGCTGCTAGAACCCATAGAAAGAACACCTGAAAAAGCTTGGCTATCTGTGCTATTTGCATAAATATACATACCATTGCTAGCATTGCTGTCTGCAAATACGACCCAATCTTCCCCAGTTTCATTACCGTTTGCTAAAAAATCTGTAGAATAAGAAAATAAATTATGAGATGCTATTGGGGTAAAATCTGTTATCTGTGCCTTGTCAGCTGCATGGTCAACAAAATCACCCATTAATCTTATTTGTCCAACTTCATCAACCATTAAATTGCTAATATCAGCTACTTCATCTAGTGCTATATCTCTTGCTAGCGAATTATTATTTAATCCACCATCAAACCTATCTAGTTTAAAAATTTTTTTAGCCATTAATTGCCAATTATAACTTGCAATGATTCTTTAAACTTAGCATCAAATCTAGCATACTGGTCTTGATACCATGAATATTCACGAACATATCTATCTACTTGGCTAGAGTATTGTTGAATCTTTGCACTATATTCATTTATTTTTGAAGATATTTGAGCAGAAAACTTTTGAATACCAGCTCTAAAATTATCTACTTCTTGAGAGTAATCCTGTATTGATGCTTCTAAAGTTCTAGCTGCATTTACTATATTTACATTTGTACTTTCTCTCATTTGAGAAATAGCAGCTCCAGTTGATTGTTGCATTTTTACTATGCTAGCATTTGTACTTTCTCGCATTTTAGATATTGCTGCTCCTGTAGATTCTCTCATTTTTGTTATGCTAGCATTTGTGTCGTTGCTAGCATTTGCAATTGATGCTTGGGTCTGTGTTGTCATTGAAGTTGTTTTTATGCTTACGTCATTTCTTGCATTTGCAATACTAGCTTCTACGCTATTTCTTGCATTTTGTATTGAACTTTCCATAGCACTTCGAGCATTTGAAACTTCTGCTTTAAATGCATCGATATATGAGTTAATTTTTGATATCTGTAAAGCTGCTAACTCAGCATCTTCTTCTCCTTCAATTAGGTGCGCAGTTGTACTCCACCACTGGTCAAACTCTATAGCATTACCATCAAAATCATCAATAGTGTCTTCTGTATCAAGCTGAGTTATGTTTGTTAGTTTTACACCACTGCTATCACTAGCAGCACTTGGACCTGAGTATGAACTAGCAGATGTGCTAGCATCGGTTGGAGCTGCTGATAAATCAACACCTGCTGCATCAGTTGGTCCTGCAGTAATAGCATCTTGAGCTGTAGCCACTGCATCTACTGCTGCAGTTATTGCATCTTGTGCTGTGCTTACAGCATTTCCTAATGAAGCTGCACTATAGCTAATACTTGGATTGCTTGGATTTGATGGCGCTGAAATACTTGAAATATCTAAGGTTGGCGTAGATGGTAAAGCATCTTTTACTCTTGCCATTAAATATTGAACTGCTTTTGCTGTAGCCCCTAAAACCACTACATCTTCTAATTGTATAGCAAATTCATTATCGCCTGCGGTATCAATATTAGATGCAGAAGCAGAAACAGTTGGAAACTTTACAGTTTCAAGCTTAACAGCATTTGGACTAGAAGCTGGAGCAGGAAATACAAAAACTTTACTATTTTTTATTGTAAATACAGGAGTTTCAATTGTACCAGCAAACATACTATTTGAATCTTGTGCTTTTCTAAAATATGTTGGAGATACTCTTCTACATTCAACATACTCATTATCTGTTCCATTTTCTCTTACAACACTTAATAGTTTATAGTTGTTTACATTTATACCATTAGAAGTATGGTCACTACTTTCTTCTGAAAAATAACCAAGCTTAGATACTGGCAAAGCCCTTAATACTTCAGTTGCTGTATCAGTTAAAGCATCTCCTAAAAATGTATCATCTCCAACGGAGCCTATATAATCTTCAATTCTTGTTTTAAATGTACTCATTAGAATATAAAATCCTGTAATGGTTGTGGAATAATATCTGGTTTTCCCTCTTTAGAATTTCTTGTTTCAATAAATTCTTTTTCAATCTTTTCTGCTAATCCATAATGCCCACTAGCCTGCTTCATTTGTCCATCTAAAAATAAAAAATGTGCTAATGTATAATGTACACATGCAGGTATTAATTGTTCTGGCAAATCTACACCATCTGTTATTGAATTTCTTGGCAAGGGATTAGAATAATAATAAACTATTAAAGTATTCCCAGAATCAGGTTTTTTAGTAAGTGTAATTTTAAATCCTGTTAATGCCCATGTACCACCAGAAGAATATGCTACTTGATAACTAGCAGCCATAATTGGTATAGAAAATGCATTGGCGCTTGTTACTGTAATATCGTGAACAACATCATTAATTTCGCTTGGTTGTCCTGTATCAAGCAACATACCTGATACTCCAGTAATTTTTACAGATTGCCCTGTTTCAAGACCATGAGATGCGCTTGTTATAACAGATGGATTATCTCTGGTCATTGCAGTTATGCTTCCTGTTGTTGCTTGTTCTTCGCTAACAAAATACCCTATATTTTGTATTGTATTTTCATTTGTTCCTTCAGCATATCTTTTTTCGCTTACAAAAGGAATATTTTTAGAATCACCGCTACCTTTTACTGTTACTTTGTAAATACGCATGCTAGCATCTGCATTTGTAAGTTCATAAGTTGTTGATGTAGTAGTAGTAAAAGTTTGACTATTTCTTTTCCTAACAGCTCTTGTTCCTACTTCTTGAACTTTATTGTCAAAAAATTGAGATATTAAAGGTTCTGTTACAGGAAATCCTAAAGCGGATTTAGACAATCCTGCTTCTACCATTTCATATGCTTCTTGATATCTCATCTTCTTTTAATTCCTTTTACATGCTTTTGAGATTTTGGTGGCATTTTTTTACTACCACCTTTACCTGACCAAAATACTTTATTTGCCCAAAAAGCTGCAGAAGTTTTTCCTTTGCGAATATTCTTTGCATGTCGTGCTTTAAAACTTTTTCTAGCTTCTTTGCTATAGTTATGCCCCATTCCTTGAGCGCCAAAACGTATAATTTTAATTTTACCTTTATCACGAATAGCAACAACTGCTTTTTTTGTCTTGTGATTAGGCGTTCTTTTTGGAGTGTTAAGTCTTGTTAGACCAACTCTTTTTAATTTTGCTTTTTCTGCTGGAGTCATGATAGGTAAAGAGGGGCAAATTAATGCCCCTCAAAAACCCTGTTTAGACTAGCTTCATGATTGCATGAGTTTGTTCCTGACGAATTTCAGGACCTAGCTCTACCAACCACTCATCTGTTTGACCATCGCTGCCATCTTGCACAATATCTCTTCTTAATTGGAAGTCAGATTCTGCAAGAACTCTAGTATCGAAGTTGTTGAAGTCAATAGCAACTGCGTAATCTTCATAAGCACCTTTTAACATTGGATGAGGTACGAACTTTAACATTCCTACAGGACCCATGTATTCAAGGACTCTTAATCCACCAACAGTTTCATCGCCCATCATAGCATTAAATGCTGCACCATTACCACTACGCACCATGCTAGCAAGTTTTAGCATCCATTTATTTGAAGCAAAAACTGTTTTTTCCATTGAACCATCAATAGTGTCTTGGAAAATAGACTCAACTACACTGTCAAAATCACCAACAGCACCAGATGAATTATTCAACTGTAGAGCTGCATTGCTTTCACCATTATTAGTTTGAATTACGCCAGTACTACCACCGATACCTAATCCAGCAAAAGTTCTTTTTGGATTAGCAGAAGTAGCATCTAAGCTGATTGCACCATTAAAAAGCATCGCATACTCAACATTGACTTTAATTTGTGCTAGCTTTCTAGCTTGTAATCTAGCAAGCTCTGGTCCGCCATACTGCTCAGATACTCTTGCAGTACGAGTGATTGTGTAAGGCTCACGAAAAATCTGTGTACAGTTTTTCAATCTACGAACTTTTTTACGAGTTTCAGCACCAACTGCAGCACCTTCAGCTATACCACTTACACCTTGAGTAGCAAAAGTTTCAGAGTTTGTTAAACTTGCTCCATCAGTACCAGCTTCATATGCAAACTTACCGCTTGAGCTACCAGAACCTGCAGCAGTACCAATGAATGTAATTGTTGTGATTTGATTATCAGTAAACATATCGGTTGCATCAGCTACTTCATTATATGTAAAAGTAGTACCAGAAAAAGTACCACCAACAAATTGTACGTGCTTATCAGTTGGACTAGCTAAGTTTACTCCTTTGCCAATAGCGATACACATAAAATGAGTATTGCTTTCCCCTTGACCACTTGAACCAGAAATAGTATAAATACCACCTAATTCAAAAAGCTCAACCTGTGCTTGTCTTGGTAATTTGATAATTGATTGATGACCATTTGCGCCACCAGTTGCAGAGTCTACAACATCGCTATCTGCAGTCATTTCTGCTGCAGTTAATTTAGTAGACCTTTTAATAAAATACTCATCTTCCATCCATTCAAAAATCGGTACAGGAGTTCCGACTGTGCCTGCACGACCTGAAACAGATAGCAAAGGTGTGACAGATTCATTGTAATAATAAATCTGAGGACCTAATTCGAGTACTTGTCTTTGTGAACCATCAGAGAACTGAGTTGCAGTTCCTGAACCATATGTATATGCCATTTGACATTACTCCTTTACTAAGGTTATTTTTTGCTAAATTGCATAATCCCTTTCATAAAGTCGTCAATTTCTTTATCTGCTGGTTTTTTTACAGGTGGAGCTTTTCCTTCAACGGATGCACCACTTTGTACTTTTTCCATTTTCAGAACTTTATTATCATTCACTTCTTTATTTTCTGAGGATTTTGCATCTTCTTGTTTATTATTAAGGACTTTCCATACCTTTACCATATTTTGAGTAGTAACATTTTCTGGACTTTTCATAAAACCATAAAATGATTTTATTTCTTCTTCAGACATACCTAGAGATTTTAGTTCTTTTATCTCAGCTTCTTTTTGTTTTTCAACATTTTCTTGCTTTCTAATACCTTCAAATTGAGTCATGGCTTTTTTTGCACCTTGGTCTATTAGCCATTGGTCATATTCTAATCTCCACTTGTAAGAGCTAGAACCTTCTGTTTGCTCATCCATCAAATCGTAATCTTCTGGTTTAGCAGGAGGACTATTAGTTTCTTGCTTTTGAGCTTCTTTTTCAAGTAGCTCTATTACTTGCGGATTATTTTTTAACCAACTATCTAAGACTTCTAGTTTTTCATATTTACCATTTTTCTCACGAAGTTCAGACTCAGCTTTATCTTTAGCACTTTGAATATTTTTATATGCATCTGCTAATTTAGCTCGCCCTTCTTCAGTATCTTCAAACTTATTGTCAATCAACCATTGTTTTACTTGCTCAACAGCTTCTGTTTGTTGCTCTTCGCTTACTACTTGTTCTTCTGTATTTTCAGATTGCTGTTCTTGTTCTGGCATTTCTTTTCCTTCTGTTTCGCTTTCTACTTGCTGTTCTAGTGAGCCATTATTAAATGAATTTAACATTCCCATAAGGTTATCACCGCTTTTAGCTTGTGTACTTGTCGCTTGTTCAGACATTAGATGCTCCTGTTCTTTTAGGTTATCCTAATCCCATTTGTTCTTCAAACGGATTAGGAGCCTGAGTTTCTGAGTTAATCCCATTTCTGATATCAGCTATATCATTAGCTGTTCGTTCTGTCATCTCTTTTTGCTTTCTTTCTTCATTTTTAGCAGTTGCTCTCAAGTTACTAACTGCCTGTTGAACAGGCTTAGTAGCTTCAGAAACTTCTGCTCTCATCTTGCTGTGGAACAATTCTCTTTCCCTCGTTTGTAAATCTCCAGTCATTGCTTTTAATTGATTAGCAAGCTGTTGATTTTGCGCTCGCAATTGTTCTATTTCACTCATTCTAGCCATTAATGATGTTTTATCTATATCTCCTTGTAGACCCATAATGACTTGAGTTTTATCATATATACCAGCCTGCAATAATTGAATGTCTCTTGATAAATCAGCAGTTGGACTCTTTGTCCTAGTGCTTCCAATAACAACACGAATATCAACTTCTGCTGTTGTTATATCATACATTCTATCAACTGCAAGAGAATAATCATTTAATACTGGTACATTAATTTTTAATTCTTTTTCTACACCTAAAGGATTTACTACTCTTAAAATTCTTTCTTTATCATATACATATGGAATATATTTAGCTACAATTTTGCCTGCATGTGTTAGCATGTCATATATTGGCAATATTTTAAAATTTTGTTTTCTTGATGATGCTTCGTCTAATATTCTAGCTTCTCCAAAAGTTCCAACAGCTCCAGCAGGATTCCCCTGTTGAAACTTGTATGAGCCAAAAACAGTTTCTATATCTGTTTCATATCTTTGTTTTTCAACATAAAGTTGAGAGCTGATTGCAGGAGGAGATAATTCTTTTATCTTTCCTTCTCTCAAAGCAGATGGATTAGCACGAATAATTGCATTGGGAACAAACCATTTTTCTAATTCTTCTGGGTCTATAGCACCATCTTCATATATTAATTTAAAACTTGCTGTGCTTGTGGCGTGTGAGATAAGCAATGCCTCGGTTCTATTTAACATTCTTTGTGGAGTTTTTGCATGCCTCACATCGCCAGCTGGATATGGATTACCATTATGCTCATTGCAAGCTGGAATGATTGGATAATCTTCTAATGGCAATACAATGTCATAAACTATAAAATCGCCTATTGCAAATATCTCTCTCACTCTTGTCAAATAAATCTTTTCTTCTGATACTTCATTTTCTTTTATATATGCAGCATATCTATCTGATTTTTTAAATTCATCATACTCTTCTTTTGTAAATGATTTTTGCCTACCAGTTAGATTGTCTGTTAATAAAATCTGCTCTTCTGTTACCTTGCACCATCTTATATATCTTCTTATTTTTGGTTGACCATCATCAACTATATCTGGTCTGCGAATAATATCATCCCGATTATATTTTGAAGTTGCATAACTATCTTCTCTATAATCTTCATTTGCATCTTCTATTTCTTGTGCATATTCTGGAAAAGATGCTTTCATAGCTTCTTTAGTGCTTGTATCTGACAATACAATTGAAGAAGCATCTCTAAAAAATGGGTCAGTAGAGTTTGGGTCTACATAAATATTTTCTGGTGCAATTCTTTTTATTTTAATTCCACCTCTGCCATGCTCTGCTTGCCAATCTGGATATACATACATATATCCAATACCTTTTACTATAAAATCTTTGACAATAGTTCTAAAATTTCTATCCCCATCTGAGCTATACCATATTTTATCTAAAAGCTGATTATAAACATATGCTATTTCAGAATCTGTTTTTCCAACAGGGCGAACATCCCACTCTGGAGATGAGCCTGCTACATTAGAAAGAACTTGCTCTACAGCAGGTCTTATTTTATTATTAGCTTCTGGTGGTTGACCAACAGATATTAAATAATCTTTTTGAGCTTGTGTAAGTTGTAGTCCTAAGTAGAACTCTTCATCTTCAGACATTTGAAATTTGTGTTCTTCTGCTGAAGATTGATAATAAATATATTCTTCTTCTATATCAGATGCAGTTATTTCATCTAAATTTATATTTTTTAAATTTATCATTCTTGCCTATATTAACTATTATTTTATATATTATGCAAATATCCTTTGTCCAGTTTCCCAATCTATTCCAACAAAGCCTGAACTCTTAACAATTCTATCCCCATCCTCATCATATCCATGTCTAGGCGCATATATATCATCAATCGCCCACCTCAAGGCATCTAATGTATCTTTTTTAAAACTTCCATGTTCTTTAAAGTTTAGCAATTCTTGTTCCAGCTCCCAATGCTCATCTTTTATAAACATTGCTTTGCTAGCAAAATAAGGCTGAAGCTGTTTTATTCTGTAAAACTTGCTTTTTATAGCTTTTTTAGGCGATATATTGTAAAATTTTCCCATTTTTTTAGATTCTCTAGTCATGTAATCAGACAGCATAACATGCCCAGTTTCTTCTATATTTATTATTTTTGGCTCATAAAATTCTATCATTTCAAACAATTTATCTGCTAAATCCATTGGAGCCATCTGACCTCTGTGATAATCTATGATATATATGTTATTTTCAGCATCAACACCAATAACCATTATGACAGAAAAGTCTGCTTTGATATTTTCAGATGATGCAGGGTCAACACCCATAAAAATATTTACAGGTGTTTCATATGTATCGCCTTCAAAGTCTTGATATATAACAGGAAATCCATTTGCATTATCAAAAGTTCCTTCCCAGTATGATATATTTTCTTTTTTAAAGACTCTAAAGCTATCATCCATAGGAATATTTTGATATTCTTGATAGAAATATGCTACATCCCCCTCTGAAACAAGCCTATCTCTTTCGGCAATCAACCAATCATAAGGTCTGTAATCTTCCCACAATACTTTTGGTTTACCTTTTTTATCTAAAATCTCTTTGCCGCTTGCAGTAAAGAACCCATCTTTGTTATCTTGCAGTATAGCTTGAAAGAAAAGACTATCCCATCCTTTAATCTTTCTTTTGCCATTTCTATCGTATGCTAATGGTCCAGCTATTCTATTCAAATAAGATTCTTCATCTACGATAGTTCCAATAAATATTAGCTTGGAATCTCCTGAACCTGCAATTACCGCACCATTTAACCATTGTCTAAATTGGTCACGCAAAGTTTGTGTTGCTGTATTTCTTTCGCCTTCTCCATCATCAATAACAGTAAGAGTTGGTCTGTATGCTCCATACTTTAATCCTCTTACTTTTTGCCCTGTACCACGAATCAATACTTTGCAATAGCTATTTGGATTGCCTTCTTCATCAAAACCAGCTATAAATTCTTTTTCTTCCTTACCCCAGTTCCTGCCTTTTCGGTCACCAAAAAAATATTTAAGTTTTTCGTTGTATTCAATTTCATTTCCTATAGTTTCAAGATAAAACTTTGATTGTTTTTCTGATTCCGATATTAAAAGAATAAATTTTTCTTCATCAAACAAAATTCTATGTAAAGGGTAGACAAGATTAATAAGTGTAGATTTTGCATGACCTCTAGGCGCAACAACTGCTAGTTTTGAGCCAATATCTAGTTTTAAAAGTTTTGATACTATCTTTTTATGGAAGTCAGGTGATTTGCTTCTAATATGATAATGCATAGGTTGCTCTGGGTCACCAAGAATAAATTTTGCAAAAAAGAATATATCTAAATACATTCTTTTCATTAGTGCTTCTCTTTCTTCTATAGTGTAAGATAACTGCATTACTTAATCTTATTTTTTACTCTTAGTATCTGTGCGCTTAAATAAACGCAAGCATCTAACAACTCTTCCAATGTTTCTTGCACAAAATCTCTATCATCATCTAAAGGTACGTCTTGTTTATATTTAGATTGACCCAAATCAAGTCTGTTTGATATCATTTGTTTGATTTCTTCGTTGATGCCTTTTTCTTTTTTTTGTTGCGTAATTTTTTCATTCCCTTCATCAATGTAGTTTTCAATCTTGATGTTCCATCTGTGAATCGAAGTTGATTTGTAGATAAATATTTAGGCATCTGCTTTTCCTAGAAAGTTATTTTCATATATATCAAGCTTACTATTTAGCTCATCAATATGTTCAATCATGTTTAAAATTAACTCTGAAACTTTTGGCTCTACAAATGTTTCTTTGTTATCAAGCATAATGATACCAGAATAATTGGTATCTATCTCAATCGATATAGTTGCTTTCGGTATTTTCCGTTTCAAGAACACCATCAATTCCTTTGTCTTTTACAATATTAATTAATTTACCAATGTCTTTGTCTGATAATTCTTTTCGTGCCTCTGCTAGCAGTTTCTTATCTCCTTCTGATATCATAATAATATTTTGTGTCTTTTCTTCTTTTTCTTTCTTTGTATGTCCTAATAAATCGGAAACTCTGTTGAGTGCATTTAGTTTTGCATTTGGTGGGGCATCTATTATTAAATCTTTATACTGATTGGCAACCCATTCATCATCAATACCAATCTCCATAAACTTTTCACGCATATTCATGCTAATCCTATCAGTGATGTGTTTCTTGCGTAAAATTCTAATACCTCTTCTAAGCGCTTGCTGGGGATTGTTCTCACTGAAGGAACTGGTATATGCATCCACAATCGATTGGGAATCGAACTGTCCATTTTTGTCGATTGTTCCATGTTTGGAGAGATAGTCGGCAAAACGCTTTTGGAGTGCTGTGGGCGGAATGTTTCTAACGTACTGCTTGTGTACCAGCTCATCTCCTGTCCAGTTCTTTTGTTTTTTGGCAAAGATTTTTCCGTAGTAAGTGGGAGTTTCTCCAAAACCTGTACGGATAAAAGTAAGCGGTTTAGTTTTGCCTGCAATGTTGTAACTACGCCTTCCAATGCATTGCACAATCTTATTATCATGAGTGAGAATCCAATCGCCAACCTTTGCCTTACGCCAGTTTTCAATGGTCTTAATTTTAAGAGAGTCTGCTTCATTTGCTTCATAGACATCAAACTCTTTTCCTTTGCATTTTACTTTCAAGTTCTAAAATGGGTTGTCATCTTCTTTTGGTTCAAGCTTTAAACTTGTATATTCATTACCAGTATTCTTTGAAGTATTTTTCCAACCTGCTATGTTATATACTACTCCATTTACTTTTACATTACCAGTAAAATCAGGCTGCGTTTCTTTTTGCTTGCCTTGATTGGTAAATAAATTTCCTCCTAGTTCTTTTAATTCATATCCCATGTGTTCTCCTTTTTTGTGTGTTGGTGCCTGTAAACCTAAGGTTTATAAAGCATATAAGTAAACCTTTTTTAAAAATAATATATCTATGTTATTTATAAACCTAAGGTTTATACTGCTTATGCAGTGCTATGCGATGGCAATGCGATTGCTATGGCTATGCTATGCGAATGTTAAAAACTGTGCAAAATTTTTATGGAGGGGTCATATATATAACGCGTGTACGCGCATATGCGAAACGCGTACTGCAAATTGCGTTGACTTGACTTTTTTCTTGACTTCTGACGATATAAACGCTCATAACGCTCACAAAAAAAAGACTTGACAGCAGGATTTAAGCCAGATTTTAGAGCTTGCGCTAGCACTATATAATATTGTAAAATAAAGCATGGCAACAACGCCGAAAAAAAACAACATAAAAAAAGGAAACATTATGTTACAGAATACAACAATAACAATAAATGACAACCCTGTTACACTTAACGAAAAGCTAGCACAAATTGAAGCTAACGCAATTATAGAAGACTTTCTAAAAGACTTTGGATTTGATTTGCTAGCACTTCCTAATTTAGACTTACCACTAAAACAATTTGAACAGGCATTAATAGAGCAAGCTTGGATTAATGAAGTGGCAATGACCGAGGAACCTCGATTCGATTGTTCACTAGATAAAAGAGTTTTCTAATAATACTCTTATATATCTAGATAAAAGGGTTACCTTTAATTAGGTAGCCCTTTTTTTTTATCCTATACTTGCCAATCTTAAAACAATACTTACAAATAAATATCTAAAATACCTTTTAAAAGCTCAAAACATAAGCTACAATCGATTTTTATTGCTTTATGCTAGCATCCTATACCCTACGAGCTAAAACATCCATTTACAGCCATTTTAAAAGCATATACAGTACACAATTAACGAACCGCCTATTTATTAACCTTTTTTAATCTTGTTATATATATAATATGAATTTATGAATATTATATATTAACAAGTAAAAAAGGGTTAAATATGGTTACAGCAATCAAAACGACGACGAAAAAACACGGAACGAAGTTCACCATCAAAGTGACAGGCAAAGAGTCACGAGGTTTCAACCAAGTCAATCACTTTAGTGATACGGGTTCAGCCTTAAGGCTAGCGAACAAAGTAAATCGATATAACGATTTATTCCCATCAAAACAATACAAATAAGGACACTAAAATGAGTACAGAAAAAACATATAAAATATACAATAAAAAAGATAATGAAAATTATTTCAGAACATTCAAAACTAATTCAGATTGTTACCATTGGATAGTGAACCATTTAGATTTATCTAAAGATTGGAGCTACGATTACAAGGAACCTAGACTTGTAACCTGTACTCAGAAAATAAAAAAGGAGAATATTTAAAATGAGTAGACAATATCCAATTTGGAAAAAAATATCTAATGATAGCTATTCTACAGATAAAAGTCATGGAGTTAGAGATACAGAATTTACAGTAGTAAATGTCGGAACTAGCTCTAAAAATAGTCATCGTTTTTTAACAACAGAAATAATGACTTATACAAATGATGATGGATTAAAAGTATTTCTTTACTATGTAAATGGAATAAAGATAAAAAAAGCTATCTTAAGAATTGACGGAACTTATGAAGTAGCCTTTGATTTATTGGAGGGTTTAAAATGAATCCCACAGAACAGCAATTAGTCAAGTTTTTTCACTTAAAAAGAATACCTAAAAATGCCAAATGGATTAGGCTTTTAAATAGAACATATTCTTTAATTAGCAAAGTAAGAAACGAATCTTTTAAAAGTTATTATGACTATGAAATTTATTCTGAATTAGAAGATATAGCTAGTCATATAGAACATTCGTGGCTTATTTCTCAAGCTGAGAAAAAAGATAATCGTAAAAAAGCAAAAAGAAATGCTTTAAAGAAAGCCAAGTATTTAAGAGATTTTTTAGCAACGAGATAACTTGGCAATCCGAGCTAGCAAAAAACTTAATGTTTTATATTTAAGGTTAAACAAAGTGTACCTTAAATAAAAACATGTAACCAAAAAAAGGAACCGAAAATGGCAAACTATTCTTACAACGACATATCTTATATGACGACAAAAGAGCTAAAAGCTCACTGCATTGATAAATGCAAAGAACTTGGTAAACCAAGGTCTTGGATACAAACTGCTACAAATGACGAACGTAAACGATTTTTACGAGATGGAAATGCACCTAATGGTGGCGAACCGCAAAAGCCAACTATGCCTTCATCTATTAATGGTCCTAGCCCTGCTAGAAAATCTGCTAGCATTCCGCAGCCTTCGGCTGGTAGCATGGAAGAAATGATTGTCAATGCTGTATCACAGAAACTAAAGGACGAAGTAGAATCTGATGTACTTAACGTTGCTAGTAAAATGGAAGGCGAGATGAAGGACTTGCTAGCGCAAGCCGAGCAATCGGTCAAACCTGTCACTATTGAAATCAAAGACAGACCTACTATCGACCTTAGTAGTACTTTGACACATCCAAAATTTACTGATGTATTCGAGGCTTTACATTACAAAAAGACAGCACTGCTAGTTGGACCTGCAGGTACAGGTAAGTCAACCCTCGTCAAACAAGTTTGGGATAAGCTAGCAACAATCAACGACATGGATTCAAAGACTAGCTTTCAATATATCGGCTGTTCAGCAGGACTTAGCGAAGCTATGCTACTTGGCAAGATGGATGCGCATGGTAAATATCACACAGGACTTGCTGTCGACAAGTTTGAGAATGGCGGTCTTAACTTATGGGATGAGGCTGATGCTATGGATGGTAATGCAGGGCTTATTAGAAATGCTATGCTAGATGGTCAAGGTTATATAGCAGTACCGAATAGAACTTACAATCAAGTAGCTTGGAAACATGAGAATTACTTTGATGCTAGCTGTATGAATACCTTTGGCGACGGACAAGACTTCTCATATAGTGGCAGGGAACAACAAGACTCGGCAACACTTGATAGACTTGGCGACGTTACCATATTCATCGACTATGACAAAGGCTTGGAAAAAGCAATCATTGGTGAGGGCAATGAGAGGTGGGCTAGCATGCTGTGGGAACTTAGACAGCGCATGAATAAAGAACATATTCATGAGAGAATCATCAGCACTAGACGATTTGCCGATGCTCAAATATGGCAAAAGGCAGGCAAGTCAATGAATTGGTATATTGACAGGATTACCACTTCATGGACCCCTGAGGAACTTGATAAAGTCAATATCAAACAACTAAAAAGGGAGTACAAATAATGGACAAATATCCAGTACTTAAATTCGATAGCTTAAAGCATATGCAATCTGAGATTAAAGCTAATAATTGGGAATATTCTGATAAAAATTATGATAAAAAATGGCGCTATGGTAAGCACTTTGATACCTATGATACTCACATGCAAGCGCTCAATCATGGAAGAACTACGCCAACTTTGCTAGCACACTACAAAAAAATACGCAAGCTTTTGGAATCAAAAGTCAAAGTCAACAACATCAAAGGTATGGGTATGTCATGCAAGCGCAAGCGTAGGTTCGTAGACGATGGCGACGAAGTAGATATTGACAGGTATCTAACTAATAGTGATACACCTTGGACTATCACTAAACGAAACAAAAAAGCAAAAAGAATTGTGCTAGCAATCAATTTTTCTCTGTCAGCAGACAACAATGAAGCTAGCTATGCTAAAGTTGTCTCAGCAGGTGCGTTTCTAGCTGATGTACTTAACAAGATAGGTTATGCTGTCGAAATAATTGGTACTAGCTCAAATGGATATAGCGGTCGCAAAGACTATAAAAGCACTTGCGTAGCGATTACTTTCAAAGAAAGCGGTAGAAAACTTGATGTTCAAAGAATACTTAGCATGGGTTTGAGCGGATTACACAGGACCTTGGTTTTTGGTATCAGAGAAAAACTATGGAAGTATGGCAGTAGCATGGGCTTTCAGCAAATGATGCCGAAACAAATCAAAGAAAAGCTTGGTATTTCTTATGTAGTACAGCAGTCTATTGTCAAAGACGAAAAGAAAATGATTGACGAATTTCAGAGGGTAATTACAGGACTTGTAGAAAAGAAAGATGCACGAACAATGGAATGGTTATAATAGATTTCATTATGAAATTAATGAATAATGAAATATATTAAAACACATTACTATAATACAAAAAAGGAGATTTTGTGAACAAAAAAACATTTGATAGGATAATGGACACTTATGCTCAAGACATGTCTAATATGGAAAACATTGTAATAATGCTTATCGATACACTTGCCGATACAAAAGAGGACAGAAGAAAAGCATTGATGAGATTTTACTTGCAATTTATTAAAACCATATCAATGGGCATTGAGTCGAAAACTGAGTTAAAAACTAAGTTTATGGTAGACATGATGATTACATCTATGGCAAGGAGATTAAAAATTGCTGATAAAAATGAGATTGTTAAAATTAGAGTTAGTGGTAAATCAAAAAGCGGTGATGATACAATGATAGAATGTAGATTTCAAACTATGATTTTGTCCGATGAAGAAATGCAAGAGATTGAAGATTTGAGTCAAAAAGTATCGGGCTACGAACAACATTTTGTGAATCCAACAGGCGAAAAGGTTATGGCATGAGCGAATACACAGATTCAGATTATGTTTTTGACAAGCTAGCTGATGAGATATTTCCGTCTTTACAAGATATGTATGACGATGAACAGCTAGAAGTGAATAATAAATTATGTGAGTACTTGCAGGATGAGCATGGCATGTCATTTGACTATGCTAGCAAATTCTTGGACTCATTTTTAGAAAACGAAAAAAGCAAAGGATAACGACATGATAGATACAATAAAAGATGCAATAAAAGACCAAATAGATGCAAATGAAACAATGGTAAAGACTATTAATAAAATAGTAAATAACATGAATACGCAAAGAGAATTGATTGAAATGCAAGATAAAATAAATCGAAAACTTATTCAAGATATTAAAGATATAAAGCATGAACTTCAGTTAAACAAAATAGGAGCAAATAAAAAATGGAAGGCATAAAGTATATAAATTGTTGTTTTTGTAATGTACAAATAAAAGATATTGACAGCAATAATGCAGAGCCATTAGCGGATGATAGATGTTGTGGAGATTGTAATGCTAGCAGAGTTATTCCTGCTAGAATAAGAGCGAATTACATGCTAGAGCAAATGTATCAAAACGAAAAATCTAACAAAGAGGTGTTGAATGGAACAAAGTAAATGCTGTGATGCAAAAATTATTTTAACAGACATATGTTCTATGTGTAAAGAGCATTGTGATAAAAAAGAAAGCGATGAGGTATTAAAATGAAGTACGATTTTATCATACAAGGACCAACTGCAAAGCAACTAGAAGATGATGGATATTTTATGAATGTATCTAAATATGCTAAGTTATTTGGAATACAGCCAGAAGTGCGAATTACAACTGGTGTAAACAATTTGCTAGCACAACTTTCTGGAGATGACCAAGGATTTGACGAGTGGCATGACGAGCTAGACAGTTTGCTGACTTGTTTCAAAGAAATGATTATCAATCTTAGCGAAAACAAGCTGAGATATTTTGAAGAAAAAGGTGTGCTAGAAACTATGGATTTCAAACAAAACAAGCTGTTTTGTCAAAAGGATTTTTCTAGCGGAGATGCTATTCATATCTTTTTGCCAAGCGAATACTAAGTTAAAAAAAGAGGGTCGGCTTGCCAACTTTATGCTAGCAAGCCGATTGTTCGACATGAGATAGGAGAGGACATGAACGAATTAATTGTGCTAAATCTATGTCAATATTTTATAGAGATGCAAAATGTTTTTAAAAAATCTTTGCATTTACACTTTGTTTAACTAAATTATAAGGTATAGTACTATGAAGAACAATACACTAATACATTTACAAGACTTGAATCCATTTGAAATGTTTAAAATACCTTCGATTGGATTGACAGGAACGCTTTTAGATTGCAATGTTAGCAGTGCTAAAGTCATTTATCACAACATGCAGATTTCTGACAAGATGGGCAACAATGTAGCTAAAAAAGAAGTAACAGAATTAATATCACCAAACACAGAGGTAATTAGAAGTGGAGAAACTAACGATAAACTTCGGAAAAGATTCAAAATCAAAGAAACAAAAAACATCAATAGTGTCGATGCTAGAACGCAAAGGGATAGCGTTCAATCTGAAAACAGATAAATTAGACGACAATAGGTGTGGTAAATGTGGAAATGATTCGTTCAATAATTATGATTGTGACGAGTGCATAAGAAATTCAGTAGGCGAGGTTTTCGCAGAGTAAAAATTGGCGCTAGGTTTTAAGGGTTCCCTTTAATCCCTGTTAGTTACTAGGCAGGTTCTTCTCTCCGTTTTGGACCTGTTTGTTTTTCCTAGCGCCTAAACTTTTCATTAATAGGAGATAAAATGGATAAACGCAAGATGATAGCTGTATATGTCGATGAGAGCATGTACATCAAGTTGCAAGACAAAGCAGTAATAGAGGATAGGAGTCTCAGCTCGCTAGCAAGGTCTTTGATAAACAAAGGCTTGAATAGCGCAGGAGTTGTTAACCTAAACTCAAATGCTAGTAATGCAAATCAATCAAACGTAGATTATAATAATCTATAAAGAAACGAGAGGAGAACGAATATGCCTGTAGAAATACATGGAAAACAATACGCAACTGTGAACGAACGTATTGAAGAGCTACACAAAAAGTACAATGGCTGTGTATCAATCAATACAGAATTGCTAGAAACTCAAGGCGATGTAGTCAGAATGAAAGCCATAGTAGAACTGAAGGAGATGGTAGAAGGACAAGAGGTGGCTAGCAACACTTTCACAGGTCATGCAGAAGAGGTCATTGGTTCGTCAATGATTAACAAAACAAGCGCACTTGAAAACGCAGAAACTAGCGCAGTAGGTAGAGCGCTCGCATTTGCAGGGTTCCAAACAGATGCTAGCATAGCTTCAGCAGATGAGGTAGCCAACGCAATCGTACAACAAAACTCTATGACTAGAGTTGTCAATCAATCTCAACAAAACAAAGCTAGCGAATTTGATACTGTAGAAGAGCTTTCAAAAGAAGTTGAGAGTAATTGGTCCGAATATCGTAACAATCCTATCGACTTTGGTAAGCACAATGGAACGCCTTGGAAAGATATATCAGATGGATATGTCGCTTGGCTTGCAGGAACAAAGAGTGACAAGAACCCAAAGAACAATCAGATGGCGGTTCTTGAGATGGATTACAGAGCTAGCAACAAAGACAACACGCAATCAGAGCCTGTGCAAGCACAAACACAAACGCAAAATGAAACTATGAGAATGGATGATGCTATCGAGAGTTTGTTTGATGATTAAATCAGATTACAAAACAAAACCAATTTACAGCAACAAAGGTAAAGTTGTAGCAGTAATGATAAACGATACATTGCACAAAAGAGTATCATCTAGCATACACTTTCTTAAAAGTCCGCCTGCAATTAGCTTTGATGAAATATCAATCAAAGAGGCTAGAAATCAAGGTGCTAAAAAAATCATGGTACATGATAAAGAAAGTAAGATAAGATACCAATGCTCTTTTGATGAGTTTGAGGACAAGTGCATATCAATAGACAGAGGTCATGGCAAGCAAAAAGCCTTACCTATGTCGTATTGGGAAACGTTAGACCCAAATCAAATGCGGATGTTTAACTAAATCTAACAGGGCAAGGAGTACATAAAACTTTTTTGTAAACATGTATGTGTTGCATTTGAAAAGTAATAATGTATGTGGTTAGCGCCCCTTGCCCTAAACCGAAAGAATAATCATGGAAGAAATAAAAGATTTTTCATTAAAAATTGACCCAAAACTAGCACAGAAAATTATTGATAAGGAAAAAACAATTTTTGTAGATGTACACAATGATGTGTATGAAGATATAGAGCGAATGGCAAAAGGATTTGAAGAGAGTATACAAAGTCTTTCTAATCGAATTCATTATTCGTTAAGTAGTATTACAGGAGGTGGTGACCATGGAAATGTAACGGATGCTTTATATAGTATTGCAGATGCTATAAGAAAACTAACTAAAGAAATCAACAAAAATGGGTAGAAGTCAAAAACAAAAAGGCAATAGAGTCGAAAGAAAGATTGTTAAAAAATTAAATGATGCAGGATTCGATTCTAAGAGAACATGGGGAAGCAGTGGTAGAAGCATGGGATTAGACGACGAAGTCGATATTGTGCTAGCACCAGCTGCGGACCTTAAAACCCCTTCCACAAAAGACCTATACTTGCAAGTCAAGGGCAGAAGAAAGTTAGCAGATTACGTCAAACCAAAAGAAAACGTAATTGATGCTCAAGTGCTAGTACAGGATAGGCAAGAACCTTTAGTAGTAATAACCTTTGAGGATTACGTAGAATACGTTAAATTAAAATGGCAATGACAAAAAAACAACTAGAACGAGAACTTGAGTCTGTCAAAGAAAAAAACGTACAGATGAATGAGGCTATAGCATACATATTAAATATATGTTTGTTGTGGCAAAAAAAGAACATTGGCAACTATAGGGCAATAAAAACAATTAATCAAATATTTGTACAAAAGGAGAAAAAACAAAATGAGAGTAAATCTTGATGAAACTATTATGCAATCAAGAACAATGGCTCGTGTGTGCAAGGTAATGAACAGGTTGTTGAGCGAAACTAAAAGGCTAGCAAAACCTTTTGAGTTTGACAATGACAATACAAAAGAAGCTATTGAAGATGCTAGCTATATAATTGGAAAGCATTTAAAAGATGCTAGAAATCATCAAAAGAGAAAAACAATATGATACATAAAGGTAAAATATCTTTTAATAATATGGAGATTGAATGTGGAGATTCAATAACTTTTATTGATGGTGTAAACTCTAAAGGCTCTGAAAATATACTTGTAGGAGAGTTAATGGCTTTTAGCGGTAAAACTAATGAGATGTTTGTTAATGTAAAATATTCTAAGAGGGATAATTATAAACTAATAAGACATGAGGATATAGTAAATGTTAGGAAAAAAGGAAAATAAATCGCCTGCATTTCAGTTTTATGCTAGAGATTTTCTAGCAGACATGAAAGTGCAACTGATGAGTATGGAACAAAGAGGAATGTATATAACTCTTTTATCATACGCATGGATAGAGAACGGAATACCAAACGACCTTAACAAAATCAAGATTCTTTGCAATAACCCTGCAAACTTTGATGAAGTTATAGCTGATGTTCTTGATTGTTTTAAAGAAAAAGACGGAAGATTATACAATGCTAGAATGGAATCCGTACGCAGCGAACAGCTAGAACGTAGAGAAAAAGCTAGCATGGCTGGGAAAAAGGGAGCTGATGCAAGATGGAATGGCAAAGCTATAGCAACCCCATTGCAATCGCATAACACTGCTACTGCAACTGCTACTGCTACTGCAAATAAAATACCTTATGAAAAAATAGTAAATGAGTATAATAATACTTTAGGCAAAAATCTGCACATGGTACAGAAACTAAATAGCGCTAGAAGGCTCTTAATTAAGCGTATATGGACATCAAATCCTAAACTTGAATACTTTACTGACTATTACAAGAAAGTAAGAAATATACCCTTTTTATTAGGCGATAACAATAATGGTTGGAAAGCTGACTTTGATTTTTTGCACAAAGAAAAAACAATAATAAAAGTAGAGGAAGGTTCATATGTTAGTTCAAGTGTGCAAAAATCAGAATACAAAGAACCACCTAAACAAAAATATATATACACATGTCCAAATCATATGGACCAAAAAGTAGAAAGCACGAACCCTAAGTTATTTACTTATTGTAGAATTTGTAAAAATCAAATGGTGGCATTGTCGGAATTGGAATACAAACAAGCTGTTTCCAAAGCTAGCAAGGCAATGTAGTTCCTACACCAACATTACCATTCAAGCCTCAGACAAAAACAAATTGATTTAATTGAGTTTTTCAATTATGATTATTGTTTTTTCAAGATATACTTGTTCATTAATTTCACACTTAACAAACAAATAATCGTTTGAGGCTTGATAACTTTGAGATAAATCTATCTCGATTTACACATTTTGAGATAAATCTATCTCGATTTTAACAGTGTGCTAGAAATATCGTGTTAAATATGACACGAAATTATAAGCTAGCTAAAAACTTTTCCTCTGTTCCTTTACCACCTGCGTTATAATATTTTACCCAATACTTAGCCTGCGCTTCAACATCGTTGCTTTTAGGTAATCTAGCAGGCGCTCTTCTATATACGAGCCTAGCCATACATATCGCAAAAGGTATGTTTATAGTTAGCAATCTTTTACACTCTTCAACTGTAGGTATATTTTCTTTATACTTTTCATCTAGCTCACACGCTTCAACCACGCTATACCACAATCCCTTCCTGTAAAATAAGTAATTTTTAAATATATCATACGCTGTATTAGGCTCAACTTGAAAATAACTTCTAGCAATTTTGCTAGGATACTGCATCAAAGCCTGATATTTTGATTCTACCATGCCCGTGTTGAATAGAAGCGTGCTAGCATCTTTGCTGCCAAGCCCAATTCTGTTTATAGTTTCATCGATTAGCTCTTTTATATCTCTGTATAAATACTTCATTCTATTCTCCCTTGCTTTCATAAATATTCCCTCTATAGATGGCTCTGCCATTATAGATACCAATAGTATCAATTTGAAAATTTTCATCATCATATTCAACAACTCCGAATCCTTGTTGCCAGTTATGCCTAGCACTTCCACTGGGAACTATTCCATCTATTCTAGCGATAGTTCCTAGCGTAACAGCTTGGTAAATCTTGGGTTTTCCTTGGGTCCAAATTGTTTTGTGTGCCATTTCAAGCCTGTGTATATGTCCAGTTATCGTGCTTATTCTAGCATCTTCTAGCAATTTTGTTACTGATTGTCCACTCTTTGCACCTACCTTATGACCATGTATGCATACTAGATTATTGTTTATATAAAATTCGCCTGCAGGGTAATTGCCTATATATTGCACATCTAACTTATCTAATCCAAGTAAAAAAGGTATAGAAAGCACAGGCGCAGACTTTGGTTGATTAGCAGGCTTTATTCCGTAAGCTTGCATGGTATTTTTTATAATGCTAACTATCATTCTTTTTTCATGATTGCCTTCAATATATATCATTTCTTTACAATAAGGTCGCATTTCTTCTAACCAGCTCGCTAGAAAATCAATGCTAGCTTGTGTTGTAAAAGAAAACTCTGGGCTGATTAAAAAATGAGTTGACCAATCTGGCAAATCTAGCATATCACCCAATAAAACAACCCTGTCAGGTCGTATGTCTTTTATCGCCTGAGTTACGATTGCTAGCGCTTTATTGTCGTGCAGCGGTTCTAGCTCATTCGTATCAAGATTTCTTTTGAATCCAATCTGTGAGTCTGGCACAACAATATCAACCTTATTGTTTCTTATTACGGGTTTGACCTTTAGTTTTACGGGTTTAGTGCTAGCACCTTGAACGGCTGGAAACTCACACTCAGTTGGTTTCTTTTTTACAATTACAGCTTTAGCTTGATAATTTGTATGCGTATTCCAAACAACTTTACCATCAATCTCTTCTTTTGCTGATACATCCCATTGATTTACTTTAAATGTTAAAACATTCCAATCATCTTTATTAATGTCAAATTTTTTAAATAAATCTTCTAATGTAGGTGTTTTTTTATCTGAAAAAGTAGTATCAATAACACCATAGTTTTGCTGTAAGTCAAAGCTATCTACAGGAAGTTTTGATGTTCTTTTGTCTTTTTTTAATATTTCATAGTGTACAAGATTTGGAGATACTTTACCTGTTCTAACTTGTTTTCGTACACTATCTTTTGAACGTATATGTCCAAATTCTACTGTAAGGATTTCCGCAGTTTCCCTATAAGAGCAACCTTCTTCTAAAAGACAAGTAGCTCTTTCTCGTTCTTCCCTAGTCCAATTGGTTCTAGGATTTTTCATATATATAAATTAGAAATGTTCTTGGATAAAAGGCTTGACCTCTTCGTGCCAAACTTTATCATCATCCTTGCCTTTTGATTGCTTTACAGCCCAATCACCTACCATAATTAATAAATTTTTCATTCCATGCTTTTTGACTAATTTTTGAATTACTCTTTTTAACATTTTATTTTTCCTTTTTAACTATGCTAGTTAATCCATTCCATATAACATCAAGTATAATATCGTCTTTATCTGATGGACTTAGCTTTACAATCTTTTCAAGAACCATAAAAGCTAGCAATACCCATTCCCAGTTAACTGATAACCATTCAACCATTGTTTTTCCACTCCTTGATTTTTATTAATAGTGTAAATATACCTATTAATACACCTATAATCATACCAAAAAATTGTATTACAGGAGATAGCATCTCTATGTATGGCAATATAAATACCCCCATGCTTGATATTATTCCTAATATCGGATGTTTTTGCAATGTGTTTTCCATATTATGCAAAGCTTCTGTATCTTCTAGTTTTCTTAGCAATTTTTTTAGGCTGCCTAGAGTGCTGCTTGCCTTTTTTGCTAGCTTTTCTTTTTGCCCTAGTAGTAGCTGCGTATTCAGCAGAAGATAAAGCTTTTATAGCTTTTTCTGGCAAATATCGTTCCCCAGTTTCACTGGACTTTTTACCAGACTTAGTTCGCCACTTTTGCTTAGTCCATGCAGTTAATGCTCTTTGAGTCTTTTTTTTACGACTCATTATTTGTAACCACCGCCTCTAGCTTTATACATTTTTGCTAGCATCTGAGCTTTTCTAGCTGACCATTGACCAGCTCTACCGCCTTTACTACCAGCGAGTATTTTTTGGAAAAGTCTTTTACGCATAGTAGGCTTTGTATAATTGCCTGCTTCATTTACTCTTGATTTAGCTTTTCTTTTTCGTGGTGCCATGAGTTTTTTGTACTTTAAAACTAGCCATCAAGCTAGCATTTTTATGAGGTTTAAATTTACCAGAGTGTTTCATCAAAGAATAAGAAGAACCTTTTTTCATCCAATGAAATCCTGCAGGTGCTTTTACTTTTTTTATCATTTCTTTTTTCTTTTTTTTCTTTTTTTATTTAATATATCAAAATCTGCTTTAGTAATTTTATTACGAGGTGGAGCAACTTTTGCTATTTTCATTTGTTTTTTAGTAAGCCTTTTCATTAATAACCTGTCATTTTAGGTCTTGACATTTTCTTTTTTTTCTTAGACTTCATAGTTTTTTTCTTCATTGTTTTTTTCATTTTCTTTTTATGTTTCATTTTCTTGTAACTGCCTTTCTTCTTTGTTTAGAGCCTCTACCATTTCCGAGCTTTGACTCGATATAGTTTAATTGGTCCGTTGTATTATCAGCCATTTCAGAAAATTTTTCTAGCATTTTTAACTCATGGTCACTAATAGATTCTTTTAATACGTTTTTAGCATCAATTAATTTGATAATTATATCTTGTAAATCATCAATTTTTTTATTGAGTTCGTTGGTCATCCATTTAAAAGTCATCCAAAGGATACCAGCTGCTAATCCAGCAAAACCTATTTCAGTCCAGTTTTCAATCGGCATTTTCCTTATCTTCTTTCTTTGTTAAAGATGCTTTTATTTCTTTTATAAAAGCTTCTCTACCAAACTGCATCTGTTCTAAATTAAAAGTAGCAGAGTTTATTTTTCTATCTAAATCTGCTATGTGATTGCATATAGCTTTTTGCTGTGGTTCCATTTTATTAATATCGTATTCAACACCATCTAAAGTTAAAATAGCTTTATTTTCTTCTTTTGCCATTTTTATCTCCTATTTTGTATATTATACCAGAATCATCTATTTTATGTATTATACTAGAATCTCCTAGTGTTATTTTGATTTGACCTATTAGTGAGTCTACTTCAAACATAGACTGCATTAATTCTTCTTTAATTTCTTTTTCAGACTTTCCAATATAAAAGTTATCGCAAGCGCTAAAGAGTGCAAGACTAAGCAACAAGCTAGCAAGCAAATTAAAATATATTTTATTATCTCTTGTATAATGCATTTAATATTTTTCATTCATTTTATTACTACTTGTTCGTATTCTTGATGAACATAGCAATAGTATCTGCCATCCACAACTTGTAATTCATAAAAATGTTTTCTTCCTTCTGTATCTTTTATTAATAATCCATTATCGGGTTTAGTGCTAGCACACCCATAAATAGTAATCATTCCTATTAATAAATGTTTTTTCATTTATTTTTACAACAACAGCAACAACAGCATTCACAATTATTTCTTACCAAGGTACACCATTGCCTTCTGTAGCTGCAGGTGGATTTTCTTGTGCATCTATTTGTGCTGCAATACTATCTTCTTTAGCCTTTACACCATCTTCGCCTAATCTAGCTTTTACCCATCCAATAACTACATCTTCTGTTAATTTATCATACTCAACAAAATCTGCACTAGCCCAAGGGTCTTTAGCTTCTACTGCTTCCACAGCTGGTGTTTTAATATCGCCTACTTTTACTGCTTTATCAGTGAGTAAAGTGTCTTTATCTGTATACAATACTGCATCTTTCGCTTCTATTGCTTCTACTATATCTGTATTAAAATCAATATTGTAAACTGTGTTAGCAGAGTAAGTTTTATCATCTACTTTTTTAGTACCTGATATACTATATTTTACTTTATAAACAACTTTATCTTTATTATTTTTAGATAAATAATAATATAGATTATTTATTTTCCACAATACTGTCATTTTATTCTCCTAATTTTTTTTCTAATTCTGTTACTTTTGCTGATAGTTCTTGAACTGCTCTTACCAAAACAGATGTTAACTTTCCATCATCTAAAGCATAAAAACCTTTTGTTAAATCTTCATTTGGATTTGTTATCATTTCTGGTATTACTTTTTTTATTTCTTGAGCTATAAATCCAATCTTTCTTTTTCCATTATCTTCTAAAATAACATTTCCATCATTATCAAAATCACCAGAATGTTTTGTAAATATTTTAGGCTGTAGTTTATTTATTTCATCTAATCCATAAGGAATCTCTTTTATATCTTTTTTTAATCGTTCATCAGAAAAAGTTGAAAAAGAATCATCAGCGTAGCCAGTTCCATTTGAATTAAAAATAAATCTTGTAGTGCTACCATTTTTAATTGTTGCTAAATTTTTATCAGCATCAAGAGTTGTAGCACTAACTCCACTTTTTAACTGAGCAATTATGTCAATTGCACCACTTGAGCTTGTGCTTTGTCCACTTAATTGGGTTGTAACATCTGCAACAAACTGCAAACCGATACTCTCTTGCGTATAACCAACAGCCATGAACCCACCATGGTCAGATGCAACTTTTGAAATACTGCCATAAGTATCGGTTTCTGCTAAATTTGTCATTCCATGGTCAACATCGCTACTTGATTTCAAACTAATACCAAAGTAGTCATTGGTTCCTTGTTGTATTGTTAGCTGACCTTCTGGATTTTGGTCGCCAATTCCAACCTTTCCAGTGTTTTCAACCCTTACTGCAAAGGTAGAACTACCACCACTTCTTACATTAATATCAAGTCCACCAGTATTTGCATCTGGGGCAAGTGGAATTAAACCAACTCTATCCCTATCCCCATCAGATATACATATTCCATCAGAACCTTGAACATGGAGACTTCTTTGTGCTGTAGCACTTCCACCTACAGTTACATTCCCAGATTCATCTATCAATAAAGCAGTTGCTGGGGTTCCACTTTGTCTTGTTCCAAAAGCAAATCTTGAATTATTAGCATCTACAAATTCATGCAAGATATATCCACCCGGATAATTACTTCCTTGCAGTTTCCATCTTATTTCTTGAGAATCTCCATTACTTGCAGTATTTCTATCAATTACGATAGCTTCTTTATCTCCAGTATTAGATGCAAAAACAGTTAGCTTTGCATCATTTTTAGAAATAAGAACATCGCCAGAAAAAGTTGTGTTTGAGCCACCTATTTCTAAACCATCTGTTGATGTTTCTAAATAGCTATGCTCTGAACCAGCTTTATAAAAACTAAGCTGTTTGATTGTAGCAGTATCATCTCTATTTAAAAATAATGAACCTCTTTGCAATGAAGAACCATTGGCATTTTCAGTATCAGAATCCATTGTGATTCTAAGTCCATTATTATGCAACTTTTGATTCCCAGAAGAGTCAAGACTCATAACAGTTGTAATATTATCACTAACTCTTGTTTTGAATATTAATTTACCTTTAGTTGCACCACCATCCCTATCAGCTGAGATACTTGCTCTTGCAGTTACCCCATCGCCTTGGTCACTTTGAAGACTAATAGCTGGTACATGACTTTCAGCAGTAGATGATGTTCCTAATGCTCTTAATTTTATTCCAACGTCATTGCCACCAGATGCACTAAAAATTTCAAGCTCTTCACTTGGACTTGAACTATTTATACCCACCTTTCCATCATGGTTAAATCTTACTATCTCTGTACCACCAGAATGAACTTTAAAAACATGGTCACCATTATCGCCACTTGAATCATTAAAAGCAGAATTATAAGTTAAATTTCCATCGCTAACTAACTGCCCACCAGCTACGCCATGTTCACCAACTTCTAATGTTCCCTGTGGTATTATTACTCTTCCATCGCTTTGTATTTTTAATAGTTGTGATTCTGAACTACTATCATCTGGAATTTTATCTACTGTGAAAAAGTCTTGTGCTGTTACAGCAAACTGTGGAAGGTCGACATTATCATCAAAAATAATTCTTGGAACTGTACCTTGTAAATGAAGTATTCCAGTATCTCCACCTCCAGTTCTATCTGTGCCATTTACTTTTCCTGGAGTAGAAGAACCCATACCAATTTGACCAGCACCATTAATAGTCATAAGCTCTGTTGTGCCATAATGACCAAAAACTAAAAGATTGTTGTTTGAACCACTATCTTCAACAAGTTTATAACCCATCCAACCACTTTTTTTTGTGACTCCAGTTTTACCTATAACTACAATATTATTATTCCCAGTGCCAAGATTAGCTGCTAATATTTCAGCAGAATGGATATAAGATGAATTTGATGAATTATCTATAGCTAATGATGGTGCATCTGCAACTCCAGTTGATGTAATAGTAACATTTCCGCTTACATCTAATGTTGTTGCTGGATTATTTAAACCTATACCCACTCTATTCTCAGATTCATCAATAAATAATGTATTAGAATCAAAATTTATATCGCCTAAAATATTGTTTGCAGTTAAATCGCCAGTTATTTCTACATCTTTGCCTAATACAATTTTTTCACTACCATTAGTAGTTATAAATTTTAAATAAGAATTAGTATCTTCTGTTATATTTAGAGCATCTGCTAGATTATCGCCTAATTTTATTTTACTTAATCCAGTATCAGATGGAGAAAAATCTATCAATAATCCTAAAGTACCAGAAGGTGCATTAACTTGACGAGTATTAAATGCTGTGCTAGCACCTAATGTTAAGCTAGTACCTCCAGCAAACTCAACTGCTGTTTGAGACATTTGAAAAGGAGCTGTATTTCCTCCACCATCTGTAATATTTGCTAGCGAACCATCTAATCCATTTGTATCATCATCAACTCTAATTAAAGATTTATAACTATCTTTTATTTTTTTACTTGCTAAACCTGCCATGCCTATACCTCATCGTATGTGTAATCTTGATAAGTGTCGAATAATTGTGGGTTATCTTCCCATTTTCTGTAGTAATAAACAATTCTGTGATTGAATATTGCATCATATAATGTTTGTATTGTTATCATTTTAAAAACACCAAATCTGTTGCTGTTGTATTTGTTGAATAAACTCTATGCACTTTTATAGGTAAAACTTGTCCAGATGCTACATTTTTGAACAATAAATCTGACCCACCTCCACTTGCTCCAGTATTAAGTCTTATATCTCCTCCAGTTCCAACAAATATTCCAAAATAAGGCGCAAGGTTAATATCTGCTGAGTCACTATGTGTATAATCATCTTTACCTGTATCAAAAAGCAAAGTTTCTACTGCAGTTTTTATATCTCCACTATTAGCTTCTGCAGTCTCTAATTGATTGCTAGCATTTACACTAGCAGTTTCCGAACCATCTGTAAGTTTAACATTTCCTATTGTATTTGTTCCTGCAGGTATGCTAGCAACAACATCAACTTGCATTTCACTACCAGATATTGCATTGTCAATAAGTTGCACCGCAGTTTTAATTGCATCTGAATTTTTTTCAACGACATTTAAATTATTTGAACTATCTACGTTTGCTGTTTCAGTACCATCTGTTATTTTTACGTTACCAATAGTATTAGAACCAACAGGGATTGCACTAGCAATATCTACATTACCTATGTTATTATCGCCAGCTGGCAAGCTAGCAACTACATCTACTTGCATTTCTGAGCCTGCAATAGCATTATCTATTAACTCAACTGCTGTTTTAATAGCAGCTGAGTTAGCTTCAGTCATATTTAAATCAGCAGCAGTATCTTGTACTACTTCTAAACCGCTAGTTCCTGTAGTGTCAACCGTTATGCTAGCACTGCCATCATCAATAGAGAGTGTAGTGCCACCATCATCAACAGTTAATGAACCACCACCATCGCCTACAGTAAGAGCTGCACTGCTAAGTATGTCTACTTGCAAGTGACCATCTGAATCTACAAGTGGTGCTAGCGAAGTACCTGAAGTACCATCTTTATTTGTGTTGGAAAAAAATGTTACGCTATCATTAGCTTTGTCTAATGCAACGTCAATAGCGACATCAGAACCCTCAGTGGTAAGGGTTACGTTATCAATGTCAACTTTTAAGGCATCTTCATTGGTATTTAATACCTTGTTTATTGCCTCTTTTACAGTATATTTTTGTATAGACATAGTGACTATCCTTGTATTTTATGTCGATAAACTTACCGTGCGATAGTTCTCACATGGTCTATTCGACTATTAAAGTTATAAAATTCTATTTTGCTAGCAAAGTTATTTTATCCTGAATAATGGTGGATTTTTATATAATTTACCAAAATATTTTTCTTGAAAATTTACAGACTGCATAATTGCATTATAATATTCTTTTGTATCTTTTGTTAAATATCCTTTAACAGCAATTAATTCTGTAAAAATTTTTCTTTGCGCATTTGGGTCATCTTCAAATTTTATTATTTCACTAGCAATTGTAAAAGCTTTTACAATAGGCGGTTTATTTAAACTATTTTGCAAAATGCCTTTTGCTAATTCAGAGTTAGAAACTTGATATCTTGTAGACAATCTATTTTCTAATCTTTTTCTTTCTTGTGGTCCAATATTTTTTTCTACATCATTGAACCAATCAAATAATGCTTCTTTATATTGATTTTGTAATTTTTTATCTTCAGTAGATTTTAATCTTAAAATAAAACTATCAATATATTCATTACCATTAGCTCTTTCATCGTTCTTTCTTTGTTCAAATTCTAATGTTTGTTTTTTAATAGCAAAATTTCTACTATCTGCTAACCCTATAATTCTTTCTGGAAACTTTCTAATTCCTCTTGCTCCTAAAACTGGAACACCAATTGATTTTTCTAAACTTTTATCATGAATAGCTTTTCCTTCTTCTGAAAAAGTATTTCTTAAAATATTATAAGCACCATGTGCCATATCTGTAGCTGGATTATTGCTTGCAATTAATCTTTCGCTAGCATACTCTAGCTTTGCAGGACTTACATTTAAAATATTGCCAATATCTTGATATATCAATTCTTCTGAAAAATGATTTGTTTTATTTCTACCGCTTACATTCTTATTACCTTTATATATATCTGTATAAAATGTATTTTTGTTAAATAAAGCACCAATAAGCATTGTCACTGCAGGGTTTAAACTTGATATTTGATAAGGCTGTAAAGCTGATAATGTGTCAAAAAATTTTTCAATTTTATTAGAATTTATATAACCTTTTCTATCTCTTTCAAAAAGCAAATCTACAGCACCACCTACTATTTGTTGACCATTATCTTTTGGTATTTTTATATATGCATCTCTCATTAATCCAGCTTGGTCAGGTATTCTGTAACCTAATGGAATTATAAAATTTTTAAGCCTAACTGAATCTGGTATTCTTTCTAAAATTTCAGAAGTTTGTTCATCGCTATTCCACATTTTATTAAAAGTATATTGAACTAAGCCTATTTGCGCACTTTTAAATAAACTCGTAGTTGCTCCACTTTTTTGTTTTAGCTTACCTTCTTCTATTACTTTATATGGTTTTAAACCTCTAAATAAACCTCTTGTAGCTTGAATTTGAGCATTTGAATATGGCATAACAATTTCAAATAATTTTGCTTTTCTTCCGCCCATACTAAAATTCATCATATTTACTGCTTTATGTGTTGCTTCTAAAGAAGAAAACCCATTATCTATCATTCTTTTACGAACAGCTAATCTTGTTGTCAATTCACTCCATTCTGATAGTTTTCCAAAATTAGCTAAAGAAAATTGACCAGCACTTTTTAAATTTTTTCCAGCATAAGCATCTCCATATCTTGAAGATGTTGATAAAAGTTGCATAGTTCCACCTTCGTTTAAATAGTCCTGAACGATTTTTGAGTCCAATCCTTTTCTAACTTCAGGAAAAACTGCAACCATATCTGACGCCATATCTTTATATGCTTTTAATAAATTATTGCTATATAAACCATGCTGTGTAAAAGTAACATAACCTATATCTCTTAATATATTTGTAATAGCAAAAGCTGGATTATAACCAGTAGCTGTACTTTTTAAAATATTATTAAAAGAAAATTGATTAAGTTTATGAGTAAGTTCTGTATTTAACATAGGTGAAGCTGTTACCCAACCATTATTTACTTTATTTTTTAAATAAAAAGATTTTTGCAATCCATTATCAAAATATTTTACTTCTGTATGGTCTAAATCAAAATTTTTATCTTTTGTTTTTTTTAAAAAACCTATATCACTTAAATCTACATCTTTTGTAGCTAAAAGATTTGCCATAGCTTTATTTGCATTATTTCTATCAATTTTACCTATTGCTTGATTTACATAATCTGTTAAAAATTGTCTTGGTTCATTAAGTAAATATCCAATATCTCCTTCGCTTAATCTTGTTACCCCATTATTAGTTACAGTTATTCTGCGCCCAAGCAAATCTGTTCCATTTTTTTGATTTCTTATTTTATCAATATATTCTTTTTTTGTATAATCTCTAGCGTTCCATTTTTCTAATAAATCTTTATCTATAATACCTGCATTAAATAATTTTTGATTCATCTCTCTGTATGTATCAAAATATAATTTAATTTTACCTCTAAGTTTATTAGCATTTTCAGATGGCATAAGTGATAATAAATCTTCTACACTATTAGGATTTATTAGTTTTGTACCGCCACTATATTTATAATTTTTTATTCTTTTAATTTCTTTTTTAAGACTATCTCTTTTTTTTCTTTTTTGAGAAGGAGTATTTATCAACTCATTTTCTAATATAGGTAATTTATTATCTTGATATTTTTTTATGCTACGTTCATTAGCAACTAATATAAGTTTGTCAAATTCTTTTAATTCAGCACCTGTCATGTCTTGATATATTTTGCTATTTATTTGTTCATTTACAAATGAAGATTTTGTATTGCTTTGCAAAACATTGTCTTTCATTATTCTAGCATGCGAAGCAACAACAGAACCTTCAAGACCAAGTTTTTGCGCTGCATCATCTAACGCTACATTTACTGATGCACCAACATCAATAAATTCTTCTTTAAATTTTGTAAACTCTTCTTTTCTTGATTCTTTTTTAGTAGCAAAATCTTTTACTCTTTGATAAAAAGATTTTTGTTTATCTGCATGAAGTTTGTTAGCATTAGAAGTTTCATCTAAAAAATCAACCAAATCTTTTTGTTCTTGAGTTGTAATTTTATTTTTGTCAATTAAATCTTCTGGCATCCTATCTGCAGTAAATTTTGATAAAATAACATTATCTGTAAATCTTGTTTTTACATCATTTTTTGCTGCTTTTACAAACTCATAAAATAATTCAAAATCTTTTTTATTAATTTTAAATCCACCTAATCCACCTTGCATAAATTGCAAAGAAGA
>VTLG01005107.1_pt1 | contig 37684 bp, 19 predicted proteins | sample 4694571 | NCBI WGS metagenome assembly VTLG01 (sample SAMN12604809, study PRJNA352737) | marine metagenome | biome: ENVO:00000447; feature: ENVO:00000209|ENVO:00000569|ENVO:01000036; material: ENVO:00002151; isolation source: viral sequences binned using virsorter ...
TTTTAATGAAATACTAAGTTGAGATTCAATATGCTATCTAGTTCAGTCTAGATTCAGGCCATCATCTCAATATAAAAGGTAGTTGGGATTCAAAGGTTCATCTGGTTTAGTCCAGATTCACGAACTCATCCCAATGCCTCTTTTTAAAACAAATGATAAACTATTTAATCGATATAGACGGCACAATTACTGACGACGTTCCTAACGAAGAACCGGAACGTATGGAAACGTGTCTACCATATGAGGGAAGTGTAGACCAAATAAATCAATGGTATAATGAAGGTCACACAATAACATTCTTTACCTCTAGGACCGATGCTCATAAAGAAATCACTGAAACGTGGTTAGAAAAGCATGGCTATAAGTACCATAATTTGCTCTTAAATAAACCTAGAGGCGGAAACTATCATTGGATAGATAATCTTGAAGTAAGAGCGACACGATATCAAGGCAAATGGAAAGATTAAAAAAAAGAAAGCCCCACCGAAGTGAGGCTTTGTGTCTCAATTTATAATTGTGATTATAGATATTCTAGAGACACGTATAATCCGTATTGAGTTTTAGAACCAATACTCAATGGTGTAGCAGACATACCCAATCTCCATGTATGTCTACTATCAACACCACTTCCTCCATAAGTACCTGTCGTGGTGGCAGAACCATAATCAGGAACGCCGGGGGGACGTGAACCATTGTTATAATACTGGACCCATTTGGGCCTAAAGGTGGAATCATAGGTATTATCTAAGAATCTTTGTCCGCTACCGGGAGAGTTAAAGAGCGGAACAATAGTTCCCGTGCCACCTACAGTTTCAGTATTACCTGTAACGGTATTTTGGAGTCGGCTGTCACCATTTCCTTCTCCTGCAACGGCGTCTGTATCGGTAAAATTAAAAAACCGAATGCCAGAAGAGTTATCATAATAGTCTTGTGAGACTAATGTGTTATTCCAACCCGCACCCCACCAGAAAAGGTCACCGGAGCCAATAGCGCCACCAACTTTATCGGTACTGTCACTTCCATTGCTTAAAACCCACGCATCGTAATCTTTGCTGTCAAAGTTTAGCAACTCGCACACTTTGGTATTGACACCTGAGGCGGGATAGTTGATATTATCCCTATCATATATTCTCAGTTGTACATTCTGCACATTAACTTCTGATGTATGATCGAAGTTGATTTCCAGACTTCGGCGGCTGGAATTGAAGTACCTAATACCGTCTTCTGTGGTAATACCATTAGCGGTTCCAGAACCCGGATTGGTAAATTTTGTATTATAATCCACTGGTCCCTGAGTGGTACCGTCAGAATTAGTAACATATGTAGAATCCTGATAAGAACCTATCTGGACCGAGGAACCAAACGTAGCCCCAAAAAACCCAAGGCCCGATCCTACTATATTTGCTTGGCCTTCTATGCCAAATGTAATTTCTGCCATGTTAAAATTCCTCCTATTAAGGTAACATTGTATTATACACAAAAAATAGTTTATAAACGTTATTTTGGCCATTTATCGAGTGGACATTCTGCCACCTCAATTTTAGCCTTTAAATCCATAAAACACCCGCATTCTTTACAAAATCTGTTGTTTTCAAACCTGTCACATCCCCTACAAATTTCCATTCTTTTATTGTATACTTCCTCGTCCGCTACTTTAAAACCCGAATTAGCAAAATCTCCCATTGTGATAGCCAAATTTCTCGCCTTTTCAAAAAAACTAGGAGATGTTTGTCCACAGCATCCTCTTTCTTGTGGGGGTAATATTTTAGAAGCTAGAATATCCTGATTTATAATAGGCTCAGGATCAGAAACTTCCCTTTTTATTTTCTCTACTGGCGTAGCCTTCTGACTCGTACTTCTAACATCAGTAAATATATCAGTATATCCACATTCACATGTAAACGAACCATTTTGTACATCGTATGTAGTACCACATTTACATTTAAATTTCATTCATCTTCCTCATACTGTGAACTTTGAATGGTTGTTGGTAATAGACCCATGGTAGAAATTTGTAACGTTTTAGTAGTAAGAGGTATCGGCGTATGGCTAATTGCTTTTTGAAATCTATCACTAGCATAATCAATATATTCTAGCATAGACCCACATGGTAAATGTTTGTCATAAATAGAGCCACTTATAACAGTTTTATCTTCGGGACTTTTACCATAGGTGTCTTTTTCCCAACCTAAACCACTAGGCTTACCATTATTAGTCATTCTATACTCCTCCTAACTGTGAAATATGTACCCTTAACAATCGTGTAGTCATGTGACTACATGCGCCAGAACCCGTCCACCATAATGGGGATGCCGATGTACAACATCCAGTCCAATCTTCAACACCACATATAGCTCTGGGCCAGTATTCTATGTCACTATCTAGTGGATATGCTCTATTTTTACACTTACCCAAACATTTGATTATGTTTTGTGTCCGCCTAGTAGTAGACGGCGTAAGAGGTGTAATAATGTGTTGGGTTCCATCTGCACATGATGTACATGTAGCCCCTTCTTTTATACAGACAGAACAAGGTCCACACCCTCGCACGTCAGTACATATGGTGACCGTGCCACCAAAAACAATATTAGTAGTAACAACATGTGTATCATTTAACTCCCATTCGACCTGTGCACTTGCAACAGTTGTCGTATAAAAATATTCGCTCGGGGTCCTACTTATAACACCACTATGATTACAATTATCAGTAGTGCTACCCTTGATAGGTAAGCTAGACGCAAAATCAAAATATACATTACACCCTAAATTCCACTCAATTATTTTAGTACCCGCACTTGTTGCAATAGCAAACGGAGGAGATACATCACTAACATTTACATATACTTCTTTATGCTCTCCGTCCATTGTTATAATATTATCCGCTAAAGTAAACTTACAATAAATACTCCCGTCAAACAATTCTATTGTTCCATCGCAACACTTAGAATCTGAATCAATACAATCAACTACAGGAGGCACATAGAATGGATCTATGCCATCGTAACATTCAGAAATTTTAGTTACTGGATTATATAAATCAAGATCTATGCTGAATTCTCCTATATGTATAGCGGGTATTGGCTGGATGGGATCGGTAAGCAAAGAACATGTGCCCTCAAAATCATTCCCCCACGACGGACGACCATAACTTAAACATTTTTTATGTTCAATATCAGCACTTGGAGCATACATACAAGATTTCGAATACCTCCCTTGTCCATCTAGCTCGGGATGACATGTAACCCAATTTGTATCGACTTTATAATAATTCCTAGTTGTAAAGTCATATCCCGACATTACCTTGTTATGAATACCCCAGTCGCCTTGTGTAAGTTTATGCATCGGCCGATCTGGTATTGCGAGATTACAACTACCCCACCATGTTGGCTTCAGACTTAATTTATGCCCCGCTATATTATAACCCTGATCAAAAGCAGAGTCTCCCATTGTGAAATAGGCTCCAGTAGTATCCTGTTGATTAGTAGCTTGGCAACTATTTTGTAAATGATACTCTTTAGTATCAAATTGTACATCAAGCATACCATTACTATATCCTGAATTAATAGCAGCTGCCTCTATGCCTCCTATATCAACCCATGACCCATCCGTTTCCCATATACACGGGACAGACCCCTCCCTTAATAAAGTAGTAGCCTCAATTACTTGTGACCTTATCCATGTTTGAGCCGCTAAATGAGCTATTGCCTTACCTTCACCTTCAGGATAATTTTCATCATGCCCAAAACTACCTATAAAAGGTAATGTCAATGAATTTAACTTATGTTTATACCATAGTTCTGTAACATATTTTTTTGTTGTGTTGCATAGGTTTTCCTGTATCCATCCGGGATCTTTAGATTCCACTTTTTTGATACTAGCCCCAGAGGGATCAACTTCTTCATCCTCATAAATAATATCATCTTCATAATCCAAAGCGTCCCAACGGGTTTTTATGCACCCATGATAATGCCATCCCGTTTTATCTGGCTTAATTTTAACAATATATGGTTTTCCTGTAATAGGTTCTGCTTTATATGCAGGAGGTTCCACGCTATCAACCCTATGCGTTACAGTACCACTTCCCGCGTATGTACCATTACTATCCGACCCATTTAGCAAAAACGTGTCAGGACCCGTTACAGTAATAGACCATCTCTCGGGAGCGCCCGGTGAATTATTATTAGCTGCGGTGTTACCTAAAACACCCTTTACTATCACTAGGTCGTTATTTTTTAAGCCGTGTGGCCCACCCACTTTTATTTCTATGGGAGAACTAGAAAGGTTTGGAAAAGCTTCAGTGGGTCCCACGCTATCTAACGAAGGATTAAATATTGATCCCCCAAATGTTTTTCCGACTTCCGTAACACACTCTTCCCATGTACATGATGGAGATTGTCCAAACAAAAGTCCAGCATCAGCAGATGTAGGAAATTCATACAGAGCACTTTCATAAAAAGTCGCTGGCCACTGACTAACATACTCTTGTATATGTAGGTCTTCACCCACACGTTTAGATCCGTAGATATAAAATTTTTCTCCCGTTAATAATTCTAGATTCATAAATCTATCGGGTGTCATAGGAGCCATTTCGTCAATATCTTTAGGAAAATCCCAGTAGCAGGTGGGATATACTTTAGAACTTAGACTAGCGTTATTAACACACTCAAACTTCATTTGATGTTTGGGCGTAAAGCCTTCAACACAAGGGCTTCCTTCAATAGGAAACTGGCTTGGGTTAGGATCATTAGCCTCATGCCATGTGTCAAGATCATACTTAATAAAAGTTCCTTTGATAGTATATATTTTATAGTCACTAGCTTCTTTTGGAGGCGCGCATTCTTTGATTAGCTTATCTGCCCCGTATCTAGGAGTAGCTAAATAGCTTTGGTTATTATAATGTCTATAGCCATTCTGTGTAAACATAGTGGCTTTACTTAGGTAATCATTCTTATAATCATCATAATTAGAAAAGCGACAATTTTCAAGATCAGGCTCCCAATTCATAAAGGAACTAATAAAAGGCTTTTTCATATTTTGCACAGGAGGTAAAACAGGGTCACAAAATTTGTCTGTAGTATCACCAGATTTAAAACCAAAATCCCCACAATCCGCTACCACCGCAGCACAGGAATTGCTAACAGAAGCCTGTCTACCTATATTGATTAAATATTCTACCTCTTTTTGTAAAAACTGTCTGACCTGACCGCCTCCTGAATAATCTAAAAAGCTAACCAGCGGCGCATTCCTTAAGGAAAATGAGTTTTCTGAAATCACATCAATATACCAATCTCCATCAATCTCGTCTCCCATTGCGCCATTAACATCAAAAATACGCACTTTATCTCCATCTTCAAAACCATGTACTCCTGAAATAGTAACGATAACAGGAGCATTGGGAGCTTCGGCTTGAGAAATGTTACGAATGTTACGTAGAAAATCAGGATCAACATACGTATACTTTTTTCTCATAAAGATATTTATGTCATTTCCATTAATCCAATTACCTTTAGGATCAATATATGTTACATACGTTTTATTAATTGGTGCTCTAGCGTATTTTATTCCGTCACAATTATTCAATACGTTTCCGTCTTCATCTCGTCTATAAAATATTAGGTCGTCTACAGGATTATCTTTTAATAACTGTATGGTAATATCATATTTATCTTTCATAGTAGCCGTAGAATTAGTAGACGGCTGTTGAGCTTCTATAGATGTAAACAATACCTCAGTAATATTTTCATCAGGAATACCGCTCAAGCTTTCTGTACTATTTAATAATGTTTGCAAAGTTGCACTGTCATCATCAGAAATATCAAACGCTGTTAACGTGCCTCCCACTTTTCTATGGTCTGCATAACTAGCGCTCCATGACGCTTTATACGATAAGGTTAATAACGTAACAGATGTAGGACCTCCTTCAACAGGATCTTTAATAGCTACATTTACTGAGGCAAAATTGTATGGCTGAACGGTTGGCGCAAAATCTATTAATAAAGAATAAGACGACATATCGCTTTCAGAAAAATATTTATCAAAGTCTGGTTTGGTTTTGAAAGAAAAATCTTGCGTTGTCCATACCTTAGGTTCAGAAAACGCTCGCGAATCACGAAATAATAAGTTAGCTACATCTTGTGCTAGTGCTATAGACAGTTCAGGAGGTTCAAATATTAGATCATCTGAAGCATCTGTTCCACGAATAGTAGGATATTTTCTACTATAGCCTTCTGAAAACATCCTTAATGTTGTTTCTCTAAGTGTGTCTTTTTCGTAATCCCAGTCTGCTGTGGTATTAAAGTAGCCAATTTCGCTACCTATAAGATAAGAAAAAAATGTTTCTTTTATGGTGGGGGCTGTTATGTCTGACATTTTTACTGTAGCATTGGATGTTATATCAAAGTCTCCATTTCCTGTAGAGCCAAGCAAGGAGAATGTATATTTGTCAATAACAACCACATTCCACTCACCATTTGCCGCAGTATTACCAATAGCTCCAACCAGATCAACTTTATCGCCAGTTGTAAACCCGTGTTCCACACTAGTAATAACTTCTATAGGGCTAGTATTACTAGCATCTAATACATCTCTTTCAATCGACGCAGGAGGGAGTCGTCCTTGAGTCCAATTCAAGCCCGCATAATATGCATACTTGTTACCTTTATCAAAACGAAATTCAATAGATTCTGGTATTCCTTTATCCGCCTCCCAGAAAACCTCAAGACCATCAACGCTTTCTGGAATATCATACTTATCTTTTATTTCAGTATAAGTAGTGGTGGCTCCTTCAGGATATAGATCACTAGCACCATGCTTGATAATAATAGAAAATCCCGATTGAATTCCGCAGCCTTCTTCTTTACAGCAGCAGGGTCTCATGACTATATTCCTTAACTAGAAGAGGAAGGTGGCGATGTACAGGTAACAACTAAAGGACGCCATTCATAATTGATTCTTACCGCTAGTACATAAGCGCCCGACCTTGCTTCTAAAGAGGTGTCTCTATTGACTAATACAATAGTTTCTGTTGCACCACTATGTCCATCAGGACCCTTTCTTGGTTTTCCTCCTGTCCACTTTCCATTAATGCTGCGATATAATTCAACGCTGGCCGTTGTAGGACTTTCAACATTAGCTGGTTTTTGTAAATCAGCAGATAAAATGCCTTCAACCATTAAGAGGCCACCACACCATACCTGACGTTCATCATCCCACATTAAATCAACTGGTCCCGTTTTCCATAAAGCTCTATTACGAGGAGTAGCTATATTAAATTGAGTAGGATCTGTATCGTCTGCTGGAGTTGGCATACTAGCAATATCATACCCCCAACCACACATCAATAACGGGCCTCTTAACGCATTATTAGGTCTTACATTTTTTGGATTAATAGTAATTTTTTGTAGGTTAATATCGTCTGTTTGACCGGGTCCAGTGGCACTATGGGTATCAGAATTTACTACAAACTCGAAATCTGTTTTTCGTACATCACCGTGAAAAGGAAAAAGATTAGGAAAATATGGATCAAGATCGATATTGGTAGGTGCAACTTGAGTGCTTGTGCCTCCAAAAATACCGTCATCGTCATCATCGTTATGTCCCTGTCCCGGAGGGCGAAAACCGGGGGTTACACTGTTCTCAGTAGGATCTTTATCGATAGATATAGGACTAATTAACTGTTCCCATGAAGAATAAGCAGACCCACCAAAGTTATTGGATATGCCGCGTAATGCAGCAGAGGGGTCCATTGCGGACGTTGCGGGTCTTTGAACTTCTGGAGAAGCCGTGACCCCCATAAAAAATCCAGCCATTCCCGACATACCTTGTATATTAGCATAGCCATCATATATTCTAGGCGCTGTCCACATTCCACCTGCGGCGAGTGATTTCTGTGGCAGTGGTCTTCTAGTTATTCTATTTCTTTGATCTTGAAGAAAAGCAATACTGGCTTTATTGATACGAGAGATTCTATCAATATTATATTTGGCGATCTTTCCAAAATTTGGTGTCCATGTATTAAATTTGTAATTTGTTTTTACGCCATCTACTCCTATACTTATGTCTATATTGGTTACATAAGGACCAACATCTTCCATTCTATCAGCTATGCTGTATTGAGGAATTTCCGCTAATTCAATATATCCGCTTTCATCTGCTGTCATTTCAGAAATACCGACATTAGCATACGTAAAAGCACACTCATCCATTTTAGCAGCGTTACCAAAAGTTTCTGGTCTTAAACTATCTTCCACTTGTACCACGGCTTTACCGTTTAATGCGCTGTATTTATACCACGGACCCCACGAATAACGTTTACTTTGCTGGGGAATACCAACAATACTAGGAGCGGCTGGCATGGGTCCTAATGGTAATTGAGAATTTTCAAAACCATACATACCATAATTTTTAGGATTCACTAGTTTACCTGCCAACAAAAATACTAACCATGTTAAACCGTTAGTAGATGTACAAAATGAATCATAAGCCATAACCTGATCGCACGAAACTACTGCATAAGGCTTGTTGCCGCTACCAAAATCAAGCCATAAAATTTCTTGGTTTATTGTAGCTTTACCCGCTATATTACCACCAACTGTCCTAGCATAATTTGATCCAAGAGCACTGTAATCATGGCTAGACTCAATAGGCCAAGTAGCCACAGAAACCAATTTGCCTTCTCCATCATAAAACGAAACATCCTTAATAGGCGTATCTTCTCTCCAAGCACTATCCGCTATATCCCAAGAGGACTCATACTTTTTATCTTCGTCAATCCACCGTAAGTTATTAGCAAATCCTCCCTCTTCATAAGGCAATTGTACTAAAAACTGTTTTCCAAAAAATTCAGATCCTGCACGTTGCACCGCACTAAAGATTTGATCTGTACTAGCTGAAACATTTTGATTATTAAAAAATCGAGCTTGCTGGTTTCCTGTGGCGCTACTGCTATCTTTAAGCAAACCGGGAGTAGCCATATTGTTATTCATTCTATCAATAACATTGTTTGTCAATCGTGTCATAGAGGCGGCACCAGTTCCTGCTCCCCCATCTTGAATAACATGATACGTGTCCCATGTTTTACGATCAGACATAGCACATCTAATTTCTAAAACGGTAGCCTGATAAACGGAACCATCATCCAATAAGCATGGAGCTGTAGCAAAATGATCATAACCAAAAGGTAGTGCGGTCCCTAATAGATATTTATTTGACATAGACTTAGCCCAGATAGGAATTAAGTCAGTAGTTGATTTTTCTATATATCTGCTAGCAGGACCACCAATTACTAATTTTTGAGTAGGAACATTAGATAACTCTTTACCATTATCGGCCGAAAGAAGTACACCGTTATTAAAATTCTCTGTAACAATGTTTTCAATAATACCCGGTTCAGGCTGTTCTTTTCTTGATATAGTTCTAATAACTATTTTAGCTCTACCTGAAGCGGTCTTATTACCGGGTATTCCAATAACATCATAGCTACCAACAGAAGAAGAGCGTTCAAACATAGGGCGTGTGGTTGGAGAATCGTCTGTTGTAACAATGCTAGGATTAGAAACTTCTCCTGTGACTGTAACAAAATAATCTTGCACATTGATTTCTGCGCACTCTTGTAGAATAGAATTTAAATTTTGAACAGGCCCTTTGATTCTATAATTTTCTGGAAGAGCGTCTTTGATCTCCGATAGATCAACTTCATAATAACTTTCTCCAAAAAATGCGGGACCTCCAAAATCATGTTCTCCTCTAGATATCTCTTCAATCAAACCCAACAAATCTTTAGCTGGAAACCCAGCACTGTTTACATCTGCTCCACCCCATATGCCACCAAAGTTATAATTTTCTCTAATGGCATACGGGTTCCATACTTGATTAATTTGATTATTAAATGTAGTACCAGTGCCACCTAAATTCCACTGAGTACCCTGAAAGCTTTCTAAAATAATTTGAATACCATCTAGCAATTTAGCAGGAGATTCTAAAATAATATCATATGTGAAACCACCAGTACTTCGTTTACGTGTGTATCTTTGAAATACGCCACCAAAATAAAATTTTCCCCATTGAAACGCTACGGCGGTGCCCACTTCAGGTAAGCTTAACGAATATCCATCATCAGGATCTTCTATTAATGTTAACTGACAGGTACTAGAATCGCCGCCCCACCCCAAATTAGCGCTCGCACTAATTACGCGAGTGCCAAAAAAAAGTGGTGTACTAAAAGTGGTGGCAACCATAATATTCTCCTAATAAACCCATTCTACGCTTAAGGTATATTTTCCGGTAGACGGAGACCAACTTTCATTAAACCCTTGTCTATGACCATCCGTTGGGGCGTATCCCTCCCAAGCAAATGTTGGTTTATCCGTTCTATACTGTTTGCCCATTGTGGCGTCTACAGATAATCCCTTTTTTCTTTCTGGCGTAGTTTGCATATCCTGAAAAATAGGACCATTAGCTCTATTCATCACTTGAATGATAGCCATTACCTTATTATTCTGGTCTGAGTTATCATATGTAATATCAACAGTTTCAGCAATAGCGCCAACAATAGTAACTACGATATCATTAAAAGATCTACTAAAAGTAGCGGAACCACCCGAACGACTTTCGCCTTGACTACTGGAAACTATAGTAGACTGAAGCGCCCCTCCCGCAACATTATATGCTGCTGAAGCTAATGTAAATGCTTGGCCTTCCCAATAAGTTCTACCAGTTTTAGCATTTGTTAATCTACTACTAGCTCCTGAACTATCAAGACCCTGAACGGTTCCACTTACAGTAATGCTAGTAATGCCGTCTTCGCCTGAATCAGTACTGATATCAATCTCGGAAGAATACGATCCGCCAGCTCTAACCCAATTGTCTGTCTTAGAATACGATCCTCCTTGAACATCACTATTTACAGACTGTAGGTGATTATATGTACCACCTGTAGCACCAACATCTGCGCTAGGATCTCCGCTTCCACTTGTACCAGCTCGTGCCAATACCCAAGTTCTTGCATTATCATATGCAGTAGTACCACCTGTACCAATACCAGTAGCCTCAACTGTATGGCTTATACTATATGTATATTCTTGTCCTGAATCAGAATCAACTATTACACTATCATCTTTAGATACGTCCCACGTTTCTGATCCAGAAACAATACCTGCTCCAGCATCATCATATGCCTCAAAAGAAAATGTATATTCTTGATTTTGAACACCAGCGCTTTCATCACTTTGTTCTGGTATTTCAGCACTGAGCAGTCTAGCGTTAGTAAATACTATTTGATTACCAAGGCCACCGTATGCTTCAATAGTTAAAGTAGCTTTATCATCATTTCCAGAAGATGTTCTAGCAGAAAGAGCTTTATTTATTTCTTTTTGTATAACTGATTGACGCTGACCTTTAGTAGTAATATTAGCTGTTGCCCAAGTCGGTATGGTTAAAGTTCCAGTGACCGTAATAGAATGTCTAGTAGACAGAAAATCACCAGACTCTGTGAAATTAGATTCTGAACTAATACTATATCTTGGGAAAGGCCCATCAATTCTGGTAGAGGTATCGCTACCACTAGAACCGCCTATTATAAAACTACCATATGTAACAGCCATATTTGTCTCCTAATCTTCATAACCTCTAATGTATAATATACCCGTAGCGTTAGGAGCGCCCACTCCACTAGAAAATAATCCCATAGAACCCGTAGAACAAAATGTTCCACTAGTGACCATACTCATCACTCCAGTAGCCATTGTGTTTTCAAGGAAAAGATTCATTGTATTTCCAGCAGGACGATTTAGATATAGTGACATATCTCCACTAGACGGATAAGCCGAAGTAATAATCATAGGAGCAACATCAGCTATCCCATATGAAGTTGTGCCATAACCACTTCCCATCACTAAAGAAATACCACTAGTTATAACTCCAGTCGGCAACAATGTATCATCTATAGCTATACTCATTGATAAACTATTACTTACGCCAGAACTTTGTGGCGAATACATCGTCATACCAAGATCGGATGTGGCATTTCCAGCGTTCCCACCAGAAATATACACATTAGCGTCGGACGACATGCCAGATACATCTGCTGTTCTAGGGGCGTCAAGAAATAGGCTGGTATTAGCAATACCACTAAGTGGGGCTCTGGTTCCTTCGTCTATAAATAATAGGCTTGTGCCCAAAACTCCACTACCAGATGTAGACTGTATATTCAGACTCAATGATTGAGATGGACGACCTATAGTGGGCATAAATAAGTTTGCATTATTACTATCGCCACTTGGCCCGTGTATGACAAAGGGGGCTGTATTAACACCAGATTCGAAAAGACCCTCTATAAACAAAGGTACGTCTAGTACTTCTTTTTGCTTCATTATAAGATTCATATCGGCAACCGCACCAGAAGCAACCTTCATATACAGAGGGATACCACTGGTAACTTCATTTTTAGAAATCGTCAAACTTGTAGAGGCTGTAGATGCTTCATACGGTTTTAAATATAACCCTAAAGAACCCGTAGATTGTTTGGGGCCACTGATAAATAATGTTTTATCAAGCAACTTAGATATTTTCAATAAAGTAAATTTCTGAAGAGTAGAATCAGAAGTTTGATTGCCATATTTATAGTTAAATTTTCTAGCAACTAACAATTGGGGATCATCAGCAAAAGTCAACACCTTAACGGCATATATCTCTTCTGAATATGATTTTAACGCAGAACCAATAGGAACATATGGAAGTACTTCATCGTCAGTATCGTTAGTATCAAATGTATACGATGTACCTGTCGTAAGATTGTATATTTTGCCTAAACCAGTCTTAGAGAAAGTAATCGCATCGTTATATCCACAAGAACTAATAGTAAAACCGAAATCTTGATCATCAGAGGTTCCAGTATATGTTTCTTCGAGGTTCGCTAATACATCCGAATTAACTTGGAATCTATAAGCCTTTTTATTGCCCGGTTCACTTACAACCAGTTTACTACTTACAGGATTATAATCAAAATCATACCCAAACAATCCAACGTCGTATTCACAACCATAAGAAGAAGAGGAAACATTAGAGGAAGTGAATCCACCACAGTATACAGTATCGTAATGACTCCACGTTCCACCACTCTTCGTATAGATTAATACAGCGCCCCGAGGGGAATAATAATGGAAAGAAGTTAATGTATTTTGAGTAACATACCCATCAAACAGCGGCGCGCCAATAAACATAATGTCATCATATACTTGTATTCTTGCTCCAAAGGCCGTCTTAATATTGGGACTTAAGAACTCAGTTCCCTCAATATATTTTGCCATAAATGACGTGTCTTCAAATTTAGCAACACGAGTTTCTATCAAATATAAATCACTGTATTTTAAAGAATATATATCGCCAAATGATGGAGTCTGTTTATCATAATACAAATCTTCTTCTTGCCAAAATAAAGAACTTCCCATAACACTATCAGCTAATGAAGTAGGATCATATACTTTACCAATAGCAGCTTCCACAGTAAAACTACTATTCAATATTAAGATAATATTTTTATAGGTGGTGACTAAGGTTTCATCAATCAGTTCTGTATAAGAAACTCTAGCGGATAATGCTATTCTATTAGCTGCCGAAATCTTAGCGTCTTTATAAACAATAGTTTCCGAAAGGGAAGACGAAGGAATAACGGATTTTGTTTGTAAATCAGCAATAGCTGTACTATATGTAGTATGCAGATTAACAGAGCCATCGTTGAGTATTTTAAATATTTGCACATCTTGTGTGACAGCCGCATAAGTGTCACTAGTATTGACTCCAATTACTAGGTATTCACCGTTAGCGTCAAAGCATTCTTTCTTAAGATATTCGGAAAAGAATGTTTGGGCTTTATTAGTATTTAAAACATCTAGCTTAGACCCTAAATTATTAATATAGTTAAATCCATACTGATAATCAGCCCCATAATATCTTTCTCTAGTTATAGAGTTTGTTTTGGTGGCAATAATTTCTGGTTCAGCATGAGGAGACATATCAAATAGCTTTTGTCGGTCCCCAATTCCACAGCGAGCAGTGGGGCTATTATCCAGACTATTAGACTTTGTAGATTGACTTTTCGTGAATAAAGTAGTTGAGCTGTTAAGAGTATTAGCATGAAACACTAAATCCAAAGATTTAGCAGAATCCTTTTTGCCAATCCATAAAGTAGTAGATGCACTAGTATCAACTGAAGTAGGTTCCATAAATAACGAGATACCAGAATTCAAAGGCTCGCTATTTAGTGTAAGACTTGCAGTATTAGTCTTCTGTATTGGTCCCGCAATATGAAGAACTCCGCTGTCCGCAACCACATTTTGTTTAATAAATAGTGTGGGCCGTAAGCCTGTGTCTGGATTATCCCATCCACTGGCAGCAATTGAACCCTGTAAATATAGATTAGGATACACACAAGGTGGTGTATTAAAAGCGCGATGAGCGTTTACAAAAAGAGGAGGTCTTAAGTCCCATCCACTAATTGGTATGGGAGGTTGCATATATAAATCTATACCAGTAGCAATTGGAACGGGCGGCTGTGTGTATAGGGTCATGCTTCCGGTGGCGTCAGGCCCCTTGATATAAAGAGTGCCACTACTGGGAGGTGAATCATACCCCTTCAAGTAAGGACCAACCAAAGGTATCACTCCGCTCTTAGTCCCAATGGGCTTAATAGTCAGGGGCATTGATGCATCAAGATTAGCAGGTCCCATACGTAATACCATCGACGCATTTTTAGCGTCTATACCAGCAGTATGTATAACCATATTACCGCTGGATGGCAAAAAACCCCCAATTATAGCGGGAGCAGTACCACTAGCCATGTCCCATGACGTAATAGAAAGGGGAAGATATTCTGGTTCTTGTATATCAAAACCGCCTAACCATGAACCTTTAATTAATGTCTGGCCGCTACCACCACGAAAAGCTTTAAACCCTTTGACTAAAGAATCGTTTAACACATACCAATACGTGCCTCCAATACCCCCATCTTCTTTACTAGTAATATCTTGTATACTTATTATTTGTACGGATTTACTATACGTGCCCCTTACCGGATATACGCCTTCATCTAGCTCAGCTGCGGCTACCGATTTACCAAACCGAATAATATCATTGTTTAGATCTTTATGTAAATCATCGTTTGTATATGTAGTACCAGTATAATCAAGAGGAAAGTGTTCATTGCCGTTACTTAAATCGGTGCTTGCATCTGCTCCATAATTGAAAGCGGCTACCTTATGGAACTTAGCCATAAATCGCCGTACATTCATTTTATCAACATACTTAAACGATAGGTCGGCGGACTTTAGTCGTACTTCATTTCTAAAATCATGATCGCCGCCCGTATTAATATAAGAATATTTGCCTGTTGTAGGCTCTCTATAAGCGGCAACTTGACTAGTATAACTACAAGACACGTCAGGATTAAATCCGTTTATATCTTGGCTGATAATACCTATCGCAATAGTGGCTCTAATAGTCTTACCTACATAACTACTATTGTATGATGAGGCCGTACTATCACTAAAAGTGAAATTATAAGTACTTGCAGCTCCGGGGCTCGTTGGCAAAGTTCTTGTGTAATCGCTACCATCTCTAGTTAGGTTTTCCCATATAATATATTTGCTAATATTTGGTATAGTTAAAGTACCATTATAAACATTAGAGTCTAATATTAAATCTGAACCAGCTTGGGTATATGTTGGCGTAAATATGCTAGCGTGTGCTAAACTTTTATTTGTGGTTGTATCGGCGCATTGATGGTATGATGAGCTACCTGCTAGACCAGTTTCTCCACTGTTATTTTCAAAATACCAGTATAAATCACTAGCGCCGCCACGATATAGTGGAGAAGATATAGAATATTTTTGAGGAGAAGCAAGAGGGTTTCCAAACAAACTAATCATACTTCGCGGATCATACTGATACAATACTATTTTAGGCAAGACTGGTGTTGTGCCTGTATAATCAGTATTATTAACAAATGTTTTTAACTGTTCCACATCAAGACGTAAAGTTAGTTCAGAAAAGTCTGAAAAGGCTTGGTCATTAATAGGAACATCAAAGAAATATACAAGAGCATTATGTCTATATATTTGGTCATATACTAGAGCAGTATTCTTGATACCATACTCACTGGAAAAATCATTTTTATATACGTTATTTAGATCCCAAACGGAAGTATCTAAACCATCAACTCCAGTATTAAATTCTTCCTCAAAAGTCATATAGTTTTCAAGGCTGGCTGTTATGGTATTGTTTGTATCAAGAGTTCTATCTTTATCTCTATAGCTTTTCTGGAAAAGAATAAACTCTACAGGATCTCTCAGTAAAATTTTATCCTCGAAAATATCGAATCTATTGGTTAAATCTAATCGCCACGTTATAGATCCCGCCTGTCTATTATCATATGTGAGATTCTGAATAGCCTTTAGATTAAAGTCTTGCTGAAGAGTACTGGGATATTTATCGTCTTTCTTATTAAACGCAGGAGCTATCTTTTGGATGTATTCAAAACTGCCATACCTACTTTTAGTAAATACAAATATATATTGGTGTTTGTTAGCATGAGCCAAACCAAACTCATTAACTACATCATAGGTATTGGCAACCAGTAAACCTTTATTACATCTAAAGTATGATCCAAAGATATCATCGGCACTATCGCCTGACGTATCTCCTATTTTACTTGGAGAAACAATTAGATTAGAAAACTGTAATGTACCAGTAGAATAATCATAAAAATATATGCCCGGTTTTTGGCTAGACTCAGAAACGTTATACTGGCCCCACGTTAGCACATTGTCTTTTGCAAGTATACATTTAGCAAAAGCTTCTGCTTTATTTTTTTGTGACGCATAATCACCAGCAAATCCATATCTAGTATTATCATAGACATACTGGCGGGCAGCACTAATGGCTCCTCCAGATATAGTGTCAGCATGAACATAGCCAACTGTTGAAGAACTCTTTAGCTCCGACAAATCTTCTTTGACATTAGAAGAAGCAAACGTCATCGTGGTATCTAAGGCTACACTTTTACCAAAACTATCGACCCATCCGAATATATACCAATCACCTGTACTAACGCTACCGCCACCAAAGCCGCCACCTCCGCTGGATGTTGGTCCAATAGTAGGCGTGCCCTTATCGGAATAATAATCGGTATCAGTGCCACCGTTTCTTACTAGAGTATCTGTGGTATCATACCAATGGTATAACAAACCTTTATACCAATATCGGTTAGATAATGCTTCTAAATCATTTAGACCTATATAAGTACCGAATTGTTGACCATAAGCATCGGCAGTATCTTTATTTTCTAGTGATGACCAAGGATTAGCGGTACTTGAACCGAAATCGCTACCGCCATCATATGTATTCTTATGGGTAATATCAGAAACGCGACCATACCTATCAACAGTAACTTCAAATAAATGATATCGCCCATACGGAAAATTGTAGGGAACCTTACGGACACGGCCAGCGGACTCTATTTTATTATTAACTAACTTAGAATAATTTTCTTCGTCTTCACCTACCAGCTCTTCATCATTCATACCGTATAAATCAACAGATGTATCCGACCCTCTTTCACCTACTATTAGATTATATACTTTAGACGTACCAGATTTTTGTACAAACTTAAAATCTAAATCACAACCAAACCTATAACCTTTATAAGGCAAGTCAGTATGATACGGATAATAATCGACCCAGTGATCTCCCAAGTCAAAATTTTTCAGAGTATTATCATCAGAGAGTGGAACGGCAACATCTAAATTATAGGCATCTAATTCAGTAAATAAAGAACTACTTACCGTATCCATAGACAAAGCGCCTAATTCTGTGTTCTTTGTAATATAGTCTGTTCTTAGAAAAGTCGCTTCGCCAGTTTTACTATATCCATTTACACCGTTGGGAGAGAGCAAAGAACCATAGAAATCCCACGACTGCTCTTTAGAATTACTAGAGTTTCCTATAGAGGTCCAGACTATACCATTACCACTATTACGTAAGTTATCTGTATCTGTAAGGGTAGATAAATCGGCATCATCATATAATGTAAATGTATTGGCACTAGAATACTTAACGTACTTTACGCCGTTCATAGGATGCTTATCAAGTACACCAGCATAATCTGTGGTAAATAAGGCACCACTGATCTTAACCTTATCGTATGAATTTAATTTGTGTCCAGTAGAAGTTATCCATGTATCAGTAACATCAGATATAATTCCCGTCTTTCTTGCATAAACGTCTATCTTTCCACATTCTCGAATAGGAATAAATGTTACCGCTACAGACAAAGAAGTACCAACCGGATAGGTGCCCCGTAAAGTTCCTGTGCCATCATCAGTACCCGCACCATCAATTGCCGAATCGTCATCGGGAGCTACTACTTCTAGAGCTATAGTTGGGTCAGTCCATCCCATTGCAGTACTCAAAGGATCATCAAAACTATCGGGATCTATAACACTCCAAGATCCCACAATATAATTATCAGTTGCGGAACCAGACAAACTAACACAATCGTCTACTTCCCAAATATTTGCATCTCTTCTATTTTTAAAATAATAGGTTTTACCTACCAGACTGGAATGAGTAATATTAGAGCCGTTAGCATCGGGAGTTGTTTGGCCTGTAAAGGTAAGCTTTAATATGGTATTAGTATAGCTACCTGTTTGTGGATTGGGAAGAGAAATCCCAGTAAGACGCAAGCCTTGATCTTTTTCTCCCGATCCTGCGCTATAGGTGGCAGTGGAAGTATAAGGCTGTACGACAGGAACGCTATCTGTAGACGCTGTACTTTTTTTAACAACATCCGTATATTCATCATAGGCCACAAAAGAAATATCATCTTCGATAATAACGTTATTGGCGCTCCAGCTATCAGTTAAAGTTATAGACTGATCCATTACGTCTATACTAGAAGAGCCACCAAAGCCGCCCCCAGACGAACTAGACTTCTCAGGGAACCTATAAAAATTAGTGAAAGATATATTATTAACTTGGATGTCATCGAAGCGAGCCTTATAGGCTGCGTTTAAAGATGTAAGAGCATTATCCCAGTTAGTAAAATGTTGAATATGTTCTGGGGTAGTCTTAATACCAAGAGATAGAGCATTATTTTGCCCATCGGTGATTCCATCGGAATCCGATTTCATAAAGAGCCCTATAGAGTCTTGATGTATTGCCATCCTTTATCCTTTATGATCAAACCTTATAATTCTTCTGATCGTTATTCAAACCCTTGATTACTTCACCCGCTACAAATGATCCTATTCCTTCTTGAATAGCGGCAACAAGTTGCTGATCATTAATGCCACCAATGTTTAATTGTCCATTGACATTTACTTGATGTGTCATAGTCATACTAGACCAAGCAGCCGCTAACGCATCAAGAGAATAGATTAAATTTCCAAATATTGGCACAACTTTATCTACACCTTGAGTAAAAGTAGCAAATGCTGCTGCTAATGATGTGGCATCAACACCCATCATACCGCCGCCTCTTCCTCTTCCAAATATACCGCCTCCACGCTCACGATAAACGGGACCACCCTTATTGAAACCGCGTATCTTTCCTCTATTAAGCTGCTTCATAAATCCAACGCCATGTCTATTAACAGCACCCTTACTCATTACAAACTCACCGGGAGTTAACATGGCGGGAACAGAGTCTACAGAACCACCAGCTGCTAAGCCGTGTGCTCCTCCTCTGCCACCATAAGCTATTCCATACAACTGTTTAAGTCTCTTATCTGTAGTTGCTCTCCCCCCTTGAGCACCTCCCATTTTTCCGGTGAATTTATTCACTCCTACTTGTCCCTGCACACCACCCAATTGTCCTTTCTTATCTCTTTCATATACGCTTACACCTTGACCAGAAAGCATTTTTACGGTAGATGCCTCTCGGCTTTCTATTCCTTTTCCTTCAGGAGCAGCCTGAAAATCGGTGGGACGATTAAAAGAAGTTCCTCCTGTTTTAAAATCAATAAAACTACGGACAGCTTGGATAATACCCGTTAATTGAGAAAAATATTGAGGCAGTACAGCTAATAGAGGCGAGGATACCGAATGGTTTGTCATGGCCCCCTTTAATAATACTGCTACTGAATTTGAAAGACTCTTAACTCTTTGTGGATCAGCATTATCAGCAATTTTCACACTTCTACCACTAGCATTTGCAAAAACGCTTGCATGAGCATTAAGAGCATTAGCTGTTTTAAGAATTTGTTGAGCAGCAGGATCTTTTTTTAATATGGAATCCGTATCGCCTTTTTTTAATTGCTTAAAATACCACTGAATAGCACTAATTTTTTTGCCTGAAACGGGATCTTTAACGCCCCCGTCTTTGCCGCTTCCCCACCCCGCTTTTCCAAGTACTGATTTTAATCCAGCTGGCTGTAAAGTACTCATTTTTGAGAAATACATTCTAACAGCCATTTCAGGGTCCATTACATTTACAGGACCACCAGCAGCCCTATAAATAGGTCCACCAGCATTAAGGGCCGCTAAATTACCCACCCCAATTTTATCTACAGCAGACTTTCTGATAACAAACTCACCGGGGGTTAGCATAGCGGGTACAGTGTCAGTACCACGGGGCTTAAAGATACTAGCTCCCTTTGAGGCATATACTGGACCACCATGAGCCTGAGCTACCGCCGCCACTGGTGTGCCCTGATTCTGAAGAACGGCCGCCAAATTACGCATCGCGTCAACCATCGCCCATGCCGCCTCTTTCTGTTGTATTTCGGCTTGTAACAGTTGCGCCTGTGCCGCCATTTCTTGTTGACTAATAGCTCTCAATTCGTTAGTCAGTTTTTCTTCTTCGGTACTAGCCTCAAATATTTGCCGTATCTGTTGATTACTAATACCTTGCCGCCCACCCGTTTGCATCCTGATAAGCTTATCAAGTTCTTGAATTTGTAATTCTTTAGATACATCAGCACCCGTCATACCCGGAGCTAATTCGATATCAGAAAACTTATCTAATAATCCACCAACCACGCCACGCATATCATCGGGAATACTAGCCAAACTACCCGTTTGCAATACTCTTTGAAGGAGCCCAAACTGCTGAGCCATTTCTTGTCGGCCTTGATCAGAAGCAAAAGCAAACTCTTTAACAGTTTCTTGAACCGCAAGCCTTTTTTGCTGAGCGGCTTCTAAATCACTCATTGTATCAGCAGCTCTTTCTGATTGATTAGCTAATTGCTCAAGAACATTAGCAGCCGTTTTAGCCTGTCGAGCTAAATTTCTATTTTCTTCTTCTACCTCAGTACGTTTACCTTCTCCAAGTAGAGTCCCTGATCCCAACAATGCATCATTCCGTCTCTTCTTTTGTTCCGATGCTCTCAATGCTCCTCCTAATTGAGCTATAGACCGCACGCCACCTAAACCGCCAGCCTGCAAGTCAACTTGCCGTGACGCTCCTCTTGTAGCCTCTTTACGTTGTCGAGAAATTGTACGACCCTGAGCCTTAGCAACGCGACCTTCTCCTCTCGCCTGAATCTCAATCATACCTTTTCTAAGATTGGCTTCTCTATCCATAATGGAAAAGAGTTGATTCCAACTAGCAGCATACTGTTTTCTAATCTGATCCTGTTGTTTAGCCATATCCTGAATAGTTTTAATTTCTCGCTGAACAGCTGGTTCCATTCCTTGGAATATTTCTGTAAAGTTAATAGCTTCACCAGCCTGAACTTGCTCCTCAATTCTATTTCTTATTTCATTATAAAAATCTGCTCCCACAGTATCTACCGAAATCCCTAAGTTTTCCTGTAAAAGCCTATCAATTTGCCCCGGAGCATCCTTGTCTAATGTAACTTGACTGTCGCCCATTGCTTCCATTTGTTTAAGAACAGTAGCTTGGGCAACAACTTGTTTACCACGTACTTTACCCTCTTTACCCATTGTGCTAGTGGCATGACCTACAGCAGATGAAAATCCTTGCATATCAGCCATGGCGTTTCCAAAATCTAACTGTGCCGCAACACCAGAAGTTCTACTAACTGATGTACCACGCTCTTCTCCAAATCTAGCTTGAGCTTGGCTCATTCTACTCAACGCCATATTACCACGACGCAATTGGTTTTGCACTGCCAGATTAGATTTAGCCGCTCGCGTTTGAGCGTCCATTATTTCTCTATTTCTTCTTTGGGTGGCAGCATAAGCTTTTCCTTCAGCAATTAAACCATTATACAGCTCGTTAGCTTCACCTACTGCATTATTATAAGATCGCAATTCACCCTCATCAATACCAGCTCGCTTCAAAATACCTTGTCCAGCTTCTGTCTCAACACCGACCGCTTGTGCCTCCTCAATGGCTGTGCGCTCAACACTATCTATACCAGCCGCTTCACTCTTATTTTTAATAACTTGCTGTCTATAAGCTTCTAAAGCGTCCCGAGTGGTTTTGGTTTCTTTGTTAGAACGTCCCATCATTCCAGTAAAGCTTTCTGTGCCCTTCTTAGCGTCAATCATACTTCGCATTTGTGCCTGTGCCGCTCCACGTAATTTACCTTGTGCGGCTACACTTTGTTCTCTACCTTTCTCAAGTTGTGTTTGAACGTTTTTCTTCTGATCTTTTTGCTCGGATGTAAGATCATCACCAGTTAACCCTTCAAACATACGGGCTTCTTGTTCAGCTTTAGCCATTTGTTTATTAAACTGATTAGTTGCCGCAATAGTGGCTTGTGTACTTTTAAGAACTCCCATGTTCTTCTTTTCAATCATATCAAACGAATGAGCAAGTTGATAGGCAGCATCAGCAGCTAAAAATTGTGCATTAGCAGAAGCCATGGCGGCTTGTTCGTCATCACTAACCTCTGTCATTGCCGCGCCAGCGTGCGCACCACCAAATCCTCCCGCAACACCACCAATAACACCGCCCACCGCAGCGCCAACCGCAGTACCTAACACAGGAACTACGCTACCAATAAGAGCACCAGCCGCAGCTCCTGCCAATGCTCCTCCAATTCCTGCGGTTTTTGCATTTTCTGCTCGCGCACTGTTCGCAGCAGCCAACTTGCCCATTTCTTGCATCTGTTTTTGTAACTCTGGCGTACCACCTCCTTTTCCTACCTGCCCTAATGCTTCTTGTTGTTTTTTCTGCGCCGCTTTTGCAGATTCATTAAAACCAGAAACTACATATTGCATAGCTGTAAGACCAGCACCAACACCTAGAAGAACACCGCTTAATTTTCCTAATCCCTTTTGACCTAAACCAGCCGCTTCACCCATTTGTTTAACCATTGGTAACGTAAAAGCTAAAGTGCTCCCAAACGCAATAGTTTGATTAATCTGATTTTTTGTAGCATCTTCTAAACCGCTCATTTCATTTACAAGACTGCCTACAACTGGAGCCAACATCATCATACCCATTCCACCCATACCACCCATACCGCCACCACCGCCAGCTTGTCGGCGTGCAGCTCTATTGGCTTTCATTCCTTTCAATCCACTGCCTATTCCGCCAACCATACGTCCGGGCATACCCATGAGACCTTTTCCCGCCGATGCGCCAGCCGCCTTCAATTTTTGAGTCAAACTTTTACGTTCATTTCCAGCTTCAACTAATATTTGTATGTTACGTCTATGTTGATTCGCAGATCTTGTCATTACACTACTGGCTTGTTTGGCAGCTTTATTAAATGCATCTTGAGGACCTAGTCCCTTCTTAATAGCTACCCGATATTGCAATAGACCTGAAGCAGCAGCTTTAGTATTAGCTCCCATACTTAAAAGCTGCTTTTCTACTTTAACAGCTGTATCACCAGAAACAGAAGCGCCTTTAGTGTGACCCACTTGTTGCCGTAACGGAGCAGCGCCTGTTGCTGGCGCACCGCTAAGCCACGACGGCGGTAAATCACCGCCTGCCGCAAAAGTTTGTTTTCCCACTGTGTCTTTAGCCGCTCTCATATTTGCTTTGGTATTCTTTGTCGCTACTCCTGTGTCTTGAACAACTTTCGCTAATAGAGCTACATCCTTTGATGTGTTACCTATTGTAATGCCAGCTTTTTTGCTTTCCTTTTGAACCTCTAATATTCCACCAAGAAAGCCATGAAAGCTTGGTCCAGTTCCCTCAAGGCCGCCCTTTAGTGGTTGGACACCTGTACCACTAGTACCATTACCAAAATGCTGAACTATACCACCATCAGCATAATGCCCAACTTTATTCATTGTATTAAGCTTGCCATAACCAATAGCTTGGGCCGAACTCTTCTTTATTACAAACTCACCCGGAGTGAGCATAGCGGGAACAGTATCTACCTGACCACCCGCATTCATACCTCGACGCCCATATCCTTTTCCAGCCGCTCGCAAAGCGGCCCCTTTACGTTCTGCTAGTGTATATTTACTACCTTCCTTAGTAATTTCATATCCAGCCCTACGAGCATTTTTTTGCGTTTCCTCAAAATTTTTACCACTGAAAGTTTCTTTCATGCGGTCAAGAGTGGCACCCTTTTGTAACGCATCTAGTTGTTCTTTCTTCAGTCCGCCAGTTGTAATAGCTCTTCTATAAACTGGATCACGAAAAACCATGTCAGATAAATAGTTCTTAGCCTTTTTACCAGCAACCTCTTTTAATACCTTAGCATTAATTGTTCTTTTTGCATCTGTAGGCTTATCTTTAAAATTAGGAAACTCTTTATCCGCTAGTTTACTTCCAACTCCCTTTGGAAAATCAAAAGCCGCTTGTTCTGCACCTTGAACCATAGGCGCGCCCAATAAATTAAGAGCACCTTCAAATATACTTCCAACTGTTGAAGCCGTACCCACTTTTCGTAGTATTCTATCATCAGCTTTTCCTGCAACTGATATGCCTGTTTGTTTACTAAGTTTTCTAGCAGAATTATCAATCAGCTTTCCCATAGACTTTTTTACAAGATTATCAATACTGGCGGCTACATCAGATTTACTAAAGGATTCTCCAGTCGCAGTAGTTTTTACGGTATTGCCCGTTTCTCCTAAGACTCTTCTTATATGAGCATTAGCGATACTTTGATTCTCTTCTTTGCTTAAAAACTTTTTACCTTTACCTTTAAGCGCAAGGGCACCTCTTATGTCTTTTAAACTAATTTTCCCCGGTGCGCTTTTCTTCTCATCCATAGGTAATAAAGCAATAGCCCCAAAATTTCGCGCCCTACCACCAAAAGCATACTTGTTTTTATTCATAGCCGCTAAATTAGAAGCGCCCAACTTATTAACGCTGGATTTTCTAATAACAAATTCACCGGGCGTTAACATAGCGGGAACGGTATCTCTATTACCACTTCCCGGAACTAAACCGCCAGCAGCAAATTTCTTCACTCCAGAAATAGCGCCAAGAGCAGGAGCTAAACCTTTTCCAATTCTCATAGCAAAAAGAGCGGTCAACATAGGAAGAAGGGGCTCTAAAGAATCAGCTATTCTAATAAATGCCCTAGCTACTTCAAGTGCCCCATGTGCTAAAGTTCTAAAGGTTTCGCTATCAGCGAACTTACGTATAAGAGCTGAAAATTCTTCGCGTACCTTTTGTATCTGAACAGCTAAAGACTGCTGTGCTGTAGCCGCGTCTCTAGCGATAGAACCCGAGCCGCTTTGGGCTACTTTGAGAGCCTCTTGGGCCACAGAGAATTGTTTGATAAGCGGAATCACTTTACCGATTTGACGGAAACCGCCCAATTGTTCCACAATCATATTAAATCTAAAGTCTCTTGGATCTAAAGTAGATAGTGCAATGGAAAGCCTTTTAACCGCTTCCATAGGACCAACAAATTTACCCTCCAGATCCTGAAGCACAATTCCAAATTTTCTTAATTGTTCCATAGTTTCAACGCGCTGAATTCTCGTAAAGATAGTTCTAAAACCAGTAGCGATAGTATCAGCAGTTTCACGAGTGGTAGATCTTACAGAAGTGAAAAGGGCGATTAACTCATTAATAGAACCGCCCGCCGCTTCAAACACACCACCAGTACGGCGAATCACAGAAATAAGATCTTTAGATTCAACAGCGAATTTCTTAGATACTGAATTAATAGCGCCTAACGATCTTTCTAAGAAAGCAATTTCGCCGCCCGTTTGGGCGGCTTCTTTTCTAAATTGATTCAATAACGCAATAGCACCTTCAGTAGTATCAGCAATATTATTGAAGGTGGCGGCTAGATTTGTTTGAGTTAGAATCTTTAGGGCCTTTTGGGCTTTTTCGGCAGAAAACCCAGCCTGAGCTAGTGTTCTGGCAGCCGTTAAGATTTCCTTAGAAGATACCCCAAACGTTGTGGCGAGAGCGGTAACTTCTACGGTTAATCCCTTCAGGCTCCCAACGCTTTTACCAGTAACCTGAGAGATCTTAACTAGTTCTCGCTCAAATTCAATAGCTTCTTTGGTGGCATTTTTAAGACCGCGTGTTAATGCAAGTAAAGATCCGGTCGCAACAGTAAGAACGCTAAACCTTCGGGCTGCCTGCGCAATACTTGTGCCAAGCTGTTTGGTTTCTCTAGCTGCGCCTTTAGCACTCTTGCTAACAGTCTGAAACTGTTTATTAACTTGCGCAAGCTGTCTAGTATTGGTGTTCACACCAACGTTTACGTTGATACCTTTTAGTTGTTTTCTAATCTGTCCAACAACAGAACGCACATTAGTAGGTGCCTGAAGTTGAAGCTGGGCAGTTAAAACAAATCGTTGTGCCATCTTTAACCCCATCCAACGTATAAAAAAAGGGGGGTAGGCAAATAGTTATATTTCCTCTACCCCGAAAAGCTGCTTTCCGTGTGATTATACACAATTAACTGCTTTCTACCTTCTTTTTTGAGGCTCGCGCACCTTTTGATTTAGTGTCTTTTTTAGTGGTTTCTTCTTCCTTCTTTTGGGACTCAGGCACAGGAACATCCTTTCCCTCATCGTCCAAAAATGGCGAAAATTGAACTACTTTATCTCCATCTTCGTTAATTTCCTCGCCATCAAGATTCACAAAATACTCACTCCCATCTTCATGATATGCTATATACCGACCCTGTTCGTTAATCAACCTTTCAGTACCATCTTCATCCAGTGCTATTAGATGACCGTCGTTATTAACTAAAGGAAAAGCGTTATTATCTTCATCATATTGTGCAAAATTATAGTTAACAAGAAATTTGTTTTCTGTTAGATTCTTATCATAATTAGGGTCAATTTCATAAATCTTATTAGCCAAATTGCTTGCCGCTTTAACTACCCATGGCTCACTATCAAGCTTATCATAATCCTCTTGACTCTTAAAAATAGGAGTTTTACTATTAGGATCTAGAATACATAAACAAACCAATGCGTTAAATCTGGCGTTATCAGCCTGACCTTCCACACTATTAGTATCAAGCGCAGTTCGTTCAGCGATTAATAACCGAAACTCTGCTCGTTTTTTACGCATAGACAAAGCAATTTCTTTACCATCTTTAAGAGGGATACCCCCCTTTTGGAGGGTTTCGGATTGACTAGTAATATTGTCTAGCAAAGCATCATGCTCTTTCTGTTTATCGTCATCCCATATACCCTGCTCTTTCATATAATCAGTGAGTTTCTGTCTAAGAAGGGCACCAGATTCCAGCGCTTCTCTAAAGGATTTATTATATTCCACCTGAGAATCTCTATAATCTTGCGAAGATGGAGTCTTCACAAAAACTGTTACCTCATTTCCTTTCTTATCCTTGCCCGTTACCAAATTTTTCTTTGTGTCTTGATCACTCATGTTCCTCTCCTTTTTTCACTACAGGTAAACTAATAATATTTTTTTTCCAAGTAATGTCATAATTTACAAACTCAGATTCCAAGTTCCTTATTTGAGTGTTTCCTCTATCCAGTATTTTAGAGCGAGCCTCCTCAAAAATAGTTTTCATATGTTGTTGTTCTGGAGTTAAGTCTTCACTTTGTTCAAAACCCCATAAAAATCCAAAATGCTCTTCAAGCGTAGAAAGTGCCCCAATCATTGTAGTCTGCACTTTCTTTTTAGCCACATTAAATAATCTATCACTAGATATCTCTTTATATTTGTCATCCCGTTTCTTTTTTAAATCCAGAGACATTTTTAACATTTGATTATACTTGTCCATTTTTTTATCTCCCTTTAATTGTATCCATGCCTGCTCTATTTGCAGCTACATGCTTAGCCATTTTCATGTCTGGCATGTCAGCATGTTTTATAGAGCCTTCTGTATTAAGTGCTGCATCTCGACTTTGAATAATATTTTTGCCATGATCTGAATTGAGACCCGTAATATTATCCGCTTCTTCTTGAGACCCAGCCATAAGGAAAATTTCCTGAGAGGCAGCTATTTTTGGATTTCTAATTAAGTCGTCCACTTCTCTCTCCTTTTTATCTTTGTCGTATTTACGTCGCTGAATAATAAACCAACCGTCTAAACAATCGTCATCATCAATTATTTTTTCGTCTGGAGAATCGGGACTTTCATAAACGCTATCATACATACCACTATAAGAGCAAAGCGCTAATTGATCTTTAGTTAGCTCAACGGAAGGTTTTCCAAATACGTCTGATTGTTTTTTACCATTAGCCCACATAGACCTCCATGGATCATTTCGAGCTATTTGTCTATACGTTGTAGAAGTAATTACATTCTGTTCATAATGTGCAACCAATTGTGCAATAGATAAGTCCTTCCAATCGTACATAGTGCCATCTTCATAAAATACAGATTGAGATATAATCCAGTTCCACCTAGTATAGTTGGCGACTCCAGCACAAGTCACATGATCCAAGATATGTTTTTTGTTACGTAAAATAGCCAAACGTTTTTCTATAGCGCGAAGATGTCTTTTAATTCCAATCAGTTCCTTCTTTTTGTAAAAACTTCGGAAGGCACGTATTTTTAATTCTTCCACATCCTTGTCTATCTTATCGGCATCGCGATCATCAAAAGGAGTCCACAATTTTTGCTCCACTAACACTTGTTTAATTTCGTCGTCAACATATATACCCCGAAAGTAGGAATGCTCATAGGCTTCATCATATACCTCAAAAGAGTCATATAATAACTCTTGCGAGGGTTCTTTAATAAATAAAACGAGATCGCCACGCTTAAAGCGTAGACGACCTCGTAATATTCGATATAATGTTTTTTGAAAAAATATATCCATCCTTTATCCTATATGGCTACTCACTTGCTAGAATATGGTCCCAATAACTAGCTAACGCAAATAGATTAACCTCCACCCTGTACGGTAAGGTCATTAAAATTAGAGTAAGAATAAGTGATCGTCGCATTTCCACCACCAGTATCACCACCAGTATAGGAAACCGAAGAAAGCTTATTGGCTGTACCCAGATTCAATACAGTACCAGCCTGATCATGAATAATGATAGTTTCATCAGTAAGGTTCTTATTTGTACCAGACACACTGACTAAGTCACCAGAAGTTGCCATAACTTCAATTTCACAAGTCACTTCGACTGGGAAAGAGGCATACTTAGCATACGGTCCAAATCGACCCAGTTCTGAAATATTCTCAGTACCAAAGTCACTACTAACCGTAATACTTTGAAGATGATGGCCTCCCGACAAAGTATCGGTTGCGGGATCATAACCCTGACTTTCAACAATAGATGGAAGGGTGGAACCTACAACATCCACATCTACCCGTCTCACAACACCAGAAACTGGTGTATCACTTCCAGTAATACCCGTAGACAAACCGTTTGCCCAGTTAGTACTAGCGGGACTACCAATGGTAGTTCCACCCGTTACCGCATTCCAAAATCTATCATTTCCAGCGAAACTAACAGATTCAGTAGCTGAACCATCCACAGGATATGTATAACTTACAGAGTTAATATACATACCAGAGTTCATAACCACGCTTTGCTTATTAGTAGAAGCTATTTGAGACTCAGCATCACTATAGATGGCCAAATAAACGTCTGTTCTTTCCTTGGTAGCACCCACGAGGTCGGTCTTTCCAACGTTATTACTACCCATGAGATACAGAAGTTTTTCACCGTCGATAACCTTTTCTACGGTAACTTCGACATCCACAACGCCTTCCACATTATCGTAAATCTGAATTTGACCAAATTCAAACACTTGTTCTAGATTAAAACTTGTCGTCATACCGACACTTTGGACACCCTTGGCAACCATCGCCCCTGTTAGGGTGGTAGTCCCGGTAGGAGCAATCGCTACTGCTTGACAGGCGTAAAAAATCCTGTCGTTTTTTGAAGATTGAGCCATTATTTTCTCCTTTACTTAGGAATATATATCCTATCTGGTTTAGGCATATTTATATACACAAAAATTTAATTATATTGCTTTAACTTGTGTCGCGCATCTAATGGTTCCCACATACAATTCTGGGGATAATTGGGTGATTCCTTGAGCTTTAGTATCGGAGATCCAACATTTTTTATATCGGTGATTATCTACCAATTGAGGATATAATCCACTAGGTAAAGCATTCTCATTTAACTCATTACGATAATTAAATGGATATACTCCCGACATAGCAATCTTATTAGTATCAAATAGCCAAATACTGCGTTCATTTTGATAGCCGATTTGGTCTACAATATTAGCGCATTCCCAATGATTCTCAGTAATAACATAAAATAATATATCATTATTCACCCACTGGCCACCACCCAACTGAAAACCTTCAAAGCTTTTTGGTGGAATAACTTCTACAGCCACAGCTGGCATTTGTACGCGGGTCTGGCCTAACTGTGCCCAGTCTCCAGATCCAAACTGAGAAAATGTTCCATTGTCTAATCTAAAAGATCCCTGCTGTATCTCTTGAAACCATGGTACTCCTTCAGCGGGAAGGGTCTGTACCCATTTGTGACTATACTCCAACTTAACAGTACTTGTACTCGATACAGCAGTATCAAATACAACACGACCATTAGGATGATCAACAAAAAATGGTTGTTCGATATTTCCTGTAGCTCTAAACGTATTATCTACAAACACGCCTGAAATACGAATAGGCTGTTCAGTTGTTGCGCTAACTCCTGTCTCCCATACCCAATTTTGTCTATATCCCTCCCACACTTGACCCTTAGTATAATTAGGATCATCCACAAGACGTAAATTACTTTTAACACCCCCATATAGACCAGATGAAGGTATATTAATATTATAAAAGGCCCCTTTATCTAGGAAGCCCCAATCATAAAATGTAAGAAAATTTTCTAGCAGAATGTTAGATAGTGTAGCATCCTGTGTATTGAAAATTCCCCGTAAATGTTTAAAGGCGTCTGGCATTAGAAACTCTTCTCTATAGCATCGATGATTTGTGGTTTATACTCATCAATAGCTCTAGTAATAAAGTTATTATCTAGAGTTCCTGAGTAACTATTATTAACCTTAAATGGCCTCTTCTCTTCTATCATTCTACCACCACCAGTCCTTCCATAGGGACCATACTCTACACCAAAATTAGCCACAATAATTGCGTCACCCGCAACTAACATCCAGTCTAGCCACGGCATAACACCGCCTTTAATTACTTGACCACCAATTGCAGGATTAGTAGTTAACAAGGAATAGTCAGTTGGTTGCACTGTAAGTGTCAATCCGCCCTTGATAGAACTGCCCACCACACTAAATCGGACTGTTCTAGCATCAACTGAATTTACAATAGTATCAATAATCGCGGGCGTTGAGTCTTTAGTTAAACCAAAATCAATTTTTAAAACGCCACTACGTAATGATTCTATTGCGGGACTGTTTTCTAAGGCTGTTCTTATTACGGGCTTTACATTACTGACTACTTTATTTTTAACATTAGTCAAAATTTTATTAGCCTCTTTTACTAGGGCATGCAAAATCATATTCTCAATTTGAGAATCGCTTTCAACTATGTTAATACTAACATTACTAGCCATCTGTTCTTGTCCAAAAAGTGACTACATATTTGGTGGTATTTTGTTTAAACCCTTGCGGGTAAGACATTCCAGATCTTTCATACTTTAAAGTCTGGTGGCTTTCAATAGTATCATATTTAGGAATCAAATATTTAGCCCTTTCTATTTTGGGCAGATCTGCCATATATGCAATAGTTTGAATAGATCCCTCAGGGATATCCACGGGGACACCAATATCCACCCAGCCTTTTCTATCCCAATATATTCTCAATGTAACGTCGTCCGTGGCCTCTGAAACTTTATATCCTTTACCGTTACAATACGGGCACGGCATTCCTCTCTCAAAAGGATACGGTCCACCAGTTCTATATCTACTGATAGACCTATTACGGGTGCCCATTGTGTCCATATAACAGTTTGGGCATTGTTCCCGCTTTTCTGGATATACTAATGTAGCGGTCCTAGTAAACAATAAAACCGCCTCATTATATGTTTTAAATACAGAAGCTGGTATGTTTATAGCCATTAGGCGCTCTTGGGCCAGTAGGTATTGGATAGTTTAAACCGAGTGTCATTTCTCGTGGTCATCACAGCAACAGACTGGTCGATCTGAGACGGCAAGAGAGGCGGAAAGGGACTAACCTGATGATTAGAACTAATTTTATCAGCCGCCGCCAATCCACGAGCGCCAGCCATACTGACGATACCTTCACCGCCGTTAGGTTGGTCATTGCCACCTATAATTTTTGTTGAAACTGCCATTGTTTATATCTCCTTTATTCAAATAAGCCAGAACGATACCCAGACCAATTACCCCGCACCACCATACTTCCGGGGCTATAAGGACTGAGAACTGCTTGACCTACTAGGGTGTTGTTAGCTCTAAAGAGATTGAGAAGTTCTTCATATTTTTTACACAAATCTTGATATAACGTATTTAAACTTGCACTGACCCCCCTTAAATCTATTGCGGAAGGCCCATCTTTAATAGATATTGCATTTGCGGCTTCCGTCTTCAGCTCACTTCCCAAAATAATACAGGCTGTTTTATAAACGGTGAGAACAGTAAAGTCGCTATCTTTTTCGCCAACCGGGTCAGGACTTATTGAATTACCTGCAACATCTACAGTATAGGTATTATTAAAATCAGCATCATTATTAACATTATAAGCGCCAACAACTAGAATCTGTTTAATTCTTTCGTCGGTATATTTGGTTTTATCTAGATCTCCAATAAGAGATCTAACCATTAAAGTTAAGTCAACTGGCCACGGCATCTGAATCTCCCTTATAGATTTTCATATACTTTAAAAGATCCTACGTCAGTTCGCCAAGATCCATCCGAACTAACTATATAAGATTGTATATTCCAAGTTCCAGCAGTATCGAGATCGCCATCAACTGTAGTATACTGCATTTGGCCATCGGCACCATCCGTAGTAAATGCCGCCGTTTTAGTTAAAGATGTACCATTAGGTTTTCTAAATATAATTTGTAAAGTAGTAGCGGCACTAATATTTAAAACTGAAGCAGTTCCAGAAGAATCCGTATCATATACGGTAATTCTGAAAACAGTACCAATGTCATTTAAATGTGTTTCTTCTATATAGGCCATACGCCCACCTCATACTTAGAACTAGTGTCATAATTTAATACACATAAAAACGTCATTAATCCACAAAAAACATAAATGCTGTATTTGTAACTGCTCCACCCTCACTACAGTCCTCACACTGATGGGCACCAATATCCCAGTCGTCCTCCTCGCTATGTCTATCTCGACCGTTTATATCAATATTTACAATACCCACAGGACTCAGCCATTTATTATCAACATACAATCGTGTACCCAAATCATCACCAGCTCTCAGCGCAGGTGACCCATTTTTTAAATGTAAATCTTCAGAACCACCAGTTGTGCTCTCAAATAAGTCATCATAATCGGCATTTATAATAGAATCTGTTCCAGTAGCAGTAGCATCAGTAGTAAGATTATTAATGCCAGCAGCCGTAGTAGCATTACCAATACATTTCAATGTAGTGGCCTGATGCATCCTAGCTATAATATTGTTACTATATGCGGCTCCATTAGCTATAGCTACAGATTGAATCACACCCACCGCGTCTGCGGCTGTAGCTGACGTTCCGCCATGAATATTGTATATGGTGCAATTACTGAATAGAGCTGTGCCACCAGCAGAGGACCATACTCCGTAAACGCTCCCGGTCGACTCAGTGGCAATATTGTAAATTATACAATTACAAAAGAACTTACTGGCAGCAGTACCAGCCCCCATTATACCCATTACATTACCTGTAAGGGTGCGTTTAAGATCATGGACTATACAATTAGCTATTCCATTTTGATAACGGGGCGCATACGACGAACCACCATTTAATTGTAGTGGGGTGGTGTAATTATAATCATTATAATCAAAATCTATCCATTCAAACCAAGCGGATCTAGCTACATTAAGTACGAGATTCTCGATACCCGAGCCCCATAAGATGCGCACCCCCGAACCTCCCACTGCTTTAGCAGTTCCGTCATGTCTCTGCCCAACGGCAGCACTAAGCACTACCCGACCTAAATCAACTGTTGCTCCACCATCAATCTGAAAACTACCACTCCAAGAGAAATCAGTGTCGTCATAACACTCACCCGTAGCATATGATCCTTTACCATAATAATCAGTATTATCAAGTTGAGCTTCCCAAGCATTTATAGTAGAGAAATCGCGGGAGCTAGTTCCTATTTTTGCTGTAATGGCATATTGATGAGCACCAATATCCCAGTCTTGAGAAAAAGCGTCACGATTTCCATCGGAAATATCTCTATTTAAAGGCGTTAAACAAGTGCCCGCATCACCATAAGTACTACCATCAAAGGTAAGCCCAGTTCCCAAATCCTTGCCTGCTCCTATTGCAGAAGCAGTAGATATTAGACTTAAGTCTTCACTACCAGTAGTTGTAGAAACAAATAAAGAGACCGCAGACTTACCAGTTACAGCACCAGTTCCAGTAGCGCTAGAATCACTACTTAAATTGTGACTATGTGTCGAACCCGACCCCCAGTCATGAAAATCTTGAGTTTCATTTCCCACACATATATTATTGAATATCTGGTTTTTCCAGTTGTTGTCGTCTCCTTTTAGACCCATAGCCTCACCGCTTACACCATCTACGTTTTTTATTCCATATACGGTATTGTTTGTAGCAACAGTGGTGTATTTGTCAACTTCGATACCGACAATATTGGCATTGCACGGACCCCAGCCGGGGTTACCCTTCTTGATATTAAACAACAAATTATTGTGCGCGATTCCATATACAGAATACGCAATTCTTATTATCCCATCCGTATCGCCAGCAGATCTATTTCCTAAATAATAATTATGTACCATGCAATGACCAACTGTTGCCATAGAGCCCCGGCCGCGATTGGTGTAGGCGCCCCAACCCCCAGCGGTATTGTAAAAAACTACATCGCAACCCCCACCGCCCCTTTCATTCTGATCCATTTCTATCCATTCAAAACTTCTTACTACTGCGTTAGTACCATAACCTAAATTCATCCTCATGCATTCGTATCCATTCGACCCATTATTCAAGAATCTTACTCCAGTATTTGGGGTGCCATCATGCCTCTGCCCCTCCGCTACGGTTAAGTATGTAGCAAATAAATGTAAAGCTTCAGCACCACCATCTAAGGTAAAGCTCCCGTTCCACTGATAATCACTATCTTTATACATCTGCCCATTTGCAATACAACCATCACCGTAATATGATGTATTGTTCAGATCTGCCTCCCACGCAGTGAAGGTAGAATAGTCGCGGGAGCTAGTCCCAATTTTTGCTATAATGGCAAATTGTGAAGCGCCGATATCCCATGTCTGAGAAAAAGCGTCACGGTTGCCATAATTAATATCATGCTGTGGACCCATGTCCCACCCCGCCTCAATAGTAGCAGATCCAGCGGTAGTAGAGTATGTTGTGCCCAAATCTGTTCCAGCACCAACTGCCGCCGCATCAGCCTTCAAGTGTAAATCTTCACTACCTGCGGCATTCGATATAAATAATGTAGATGCCGCTGTGTCTGTAATAGAATTCGACCCATCTGCGGTGTCATCACTAGAAATATTATTAGTAAAAAAGGCTGTGGGGTCATTGAAATCCTTTGCATTGGCACCGTTTGTGCCTTCCGTATCGGTAGCGGTGCCTACAACAATATTATTTCTCACTGAAGATCCAGCAGTACCAGAACTTTGGTCTTTTACGATACCTCTAACAAACTGACCACCACCCCATGAATTGGTGCTATGAACCTTGTAAACTGTATTGTTGTCGCATAGGTACCAAGTTCCACGTTGCCATATACAATAGAAACTAATATAATGTCCAGTACCACTGCTACTTGTATTATTTGCATCTATGTTATATATAATATTATTACAAATTATACCATTCGAATGAAAACATCTTGCAGTGGGGTTCCCTCCCCCAGAGCCACCTACTGTTACATCGTGGATTATGCAATGAGTTACTGCAAAATGAAATCCACCCATGAATTGATTACTGGTGGATGACCCGCTAATATCTAACCAAGACATAATAAAAGGAGCGCCAGCATGAGAAATTTCAGCAGTCTGAGTAACTTTAACATGACTCCCAGATTCAGTACCATTGTGTCTGTGGGCCGCAGCTGCCGTTAACACTTTACACAACAGTCCGACAGTGCTCCCTCCTCCTATTTGTCCAAAATTTGTACTAAACGTAGAATCTGGATACATCTCTCCACGAGCTATTGAACCGTCGCCATAATAATCGGTGCTATCAAGTTGAGCTTCCCACGTCGCTACTGTGGAATAATCCCTAGAGCTTGTTCCAACAGTAGATATAATAGAATGCTGAGAAGCGCCGATATCCCACGTTTGAGAAAAGGCATGACGATTCCCGCGATTGATATCATAATTTTGCCCCCAAACATACTGACTTGTTCCAGCAATATCATCACTAAGTGTATCTATCTCAACCCCTAAATCCGCCCCATTACCAATAGCATCTGATCCCGTAACAAGATGTAAATCCTCGCTACCAGTGGTAGTGGAAACAAATTGGCCCGAAGAAGATTTACCAGTTTGAGAGCTGGTGCCAGCACCCGCAGAAGTATCATTCACCATATTATTACTAGCTTCGCTAGGTGAACCATGCTCACATACCATATCTGTAGCCGTTCCGTTAGCAGAACTAATTTCCATAGCAATATTATTTATAGCTTTATTATAGGTTCTTTGATATCGAATACCTATCGCGTTTTGGACTATGCTACCATCAGTCGAATCCGCATGAATATTATAAACCGTATTATTAGTTGTTGCGGCATATGCGCCTCTTTGCTGTATACCATATAAGGTGCAATTTTGACTACCCACTATACCCCTTGTTAAATCATACAAAATATTATTGTGACAACTTCTACCATTCCCATTACTCCCAGCTGGCTGGTTCAATAAGCATGCGGAGGTAGAATTTGGCTGCCTCAAATCATACCCATGTATTAAACAGTGCGAAACGTCGAATCTTGCAGTATATGCGTCAATAGCATCATGATCATCATAGGTACTACTTTGTGTGAATTCCAGAAAAGAAAGAATCGAATTAACACCTCCAACCCTCTTTACCTCGCCCGCCATATTAAATACTACTCCGGTGCCAGCGGTTCCGTCATGTTGCTGTCCATCGGCGGCTGTTAACACAGCTCGCGTTAAACCTATAGTGTCACCATTTTCTAGCTGGCAAGCTGTAAATGCACTATCCTTATAACAT
>VTLG01012871.1_pt1 | contig 37663 bp, 64 predicted proteins | sample 4694571 | NCBI WGS metagenome assembly VTLG01 (sample SAMN12604809, study PRJNA352737) | marine metagenome | biome: ENVO:00000447; feature: ENVO:00000209|ENVO:00000569|ENVO:01000036; material: ENVO:00002151; isolation source: viral sequences binned using virsorter ...
GATTTTCTATAATATCAGCAGATGATGTTCCGTTTGCATCTGCTTTAAAATAACCTTTAGAATATGTACCTGTTTCGGGACTTGCCCCATCTAGCCATTGAAATTTGAAGTTTTTATCATCTGTTACAGGCATTATGTCTGTTGCGGTAATTATATATCTTTTAAAATTTGCATTAAAAATTCCTTGTAATTCAATAGCTGAATCGCCATTACTTGCTTTCACTTCTATGAGTTTTTGATATCCTTGCCCTTTAGGTACTTCGCCTAAATATTTAGATTGTACCCAATTAACTCCTTCTCGTTTTTGATGTATGTTTGGTGTTTTGTTTAATTGTGCATCTATTTGGTAAACTCTAATTGTTACATTATTTATTTGATGTCCACCCGAATTGAAATCGCAAACCCATTCCATACCTGTTGCTCTAGTTGCAGAAGTATTTAACCTAGCACCCCCTGCACCAATTATAAAAAAATTATCACTTGCATTATCACCGCCATGATATCCAATATTGTGCCAAGACAATTTTTCATTTGCAGTATTAGGTACACACCAAAGTCTACCTTCACCTTGTTCGTCTGACTCGTTTCCAACACCACCTATAAGATTTACATATCCGCCTGTTCTGTTTGCCGCATACCTTGCCCCTGTGCTAGAAACATTTGTATAAGTATATTGACCACCTTCTTGGTAATTTGTATGGGATATTGTATTATCGCTACTATCTAACCACCTGTATTGTAAAGTTCGTTGTTGTTCTTTTGGTCTGTAATCCATTATTTCGATCATATACAATGTTTCGGGTTTGAATATATTTGAGAGTACAATATTACTTGTATTGCTAGTTACATTTGTTGAGGAAATAAGTTGAATTCCTTCCCTTATGTCTGTTCCCATATACTGCATTATGTAATTTCCATTACTGACAATGTTGCATCTAGAGTTGTAGCAGCCTCAGCCCCAATTGTAATAACATCTGTGGCTTCAATTACAATTTTTTGACCACTTAATACTTCAAGAGTTGTATTAGCAGGTATGATAACTTCGTTTACTAAAGTAACTGCCTCGTTAGCCGCATCATTATCGGCAGTTCTACCTGCGGTATCTGATGATAGTTTAACAGTAACATCTTTGTCTGCATCGGTTTTGTTACATATGTTTAATCCTATAACTATACCCGTTGTACTACCTGCACAAGTATATATTGTGCTATAAGTACCTGTATCAATTGCAACATCTGCTATTGTAAAAACTTTAAATGTATTTGCCATTTTATTCCTTCCTTATTAATTATTATCCTAATGCAATTATTAAACCTATAGCATCAGCTTCGCTAATTCCACCACTTGCCGCCGCCCATTTAACTCCTGTTGTTTCACCACTATCAGCAGTCAATACTTGATTATTACTACCTACTGATAACATTTGTGGATTCCCACTTCCGTCACCTATTAAAATTTTTCCTTTAGTAGTCATATCAACTGATGTTATTGCTGATGTACCATTACCAATTAAAACACCATTTGCAGTTAATGTTGATGCTCCTGTACCACCATGTGCTACTGCCAAATCGCCACCTAATGTAATGCTACCTGCAAAAGCTACCGTACTACTACTAGCTGTTGCATTTGGAGTTACTGTCATGTGTGTTGCATAAGCACCACCTATAAAGCTATCATAAGTTAAAGTACCACCATCAGCTACACTAACTCGCCATTTATCTGCCGCATCTTCCCCTGCATCTGCAAACCAATATTGATTCATAGCTGAACCACTTGCTCCTTGTAAGGTTACATCTTGAACCCATTCGGGAATATTAGAACCACCCATTTGCAAAAATGTATTGTCTGCACCTTTTGCTAATCTTGACAATTGTGTACTTGAACTTGCATAAGCTATATCGCCTGTGGCTTGTGATTCAAACACATGAAGTCCTACACCTTCAAATTCGCCTTGTGTTAATTCTGTTCCTTGTGATGCGTGTTTTAATTCATTTGCCATTATATCTCCTTATTAATGCTTAGGTTGTTCTGCGTTAACTTGATCAAACTTGTACAGTGAATTTTTAAGAGCGGCATCAGATATTGCAAAAATATTCTTTCCGCTGTCGGGCATAATTTGATTCATTTTATTTTGCATATCTGCATTTGTTTTTCCTTTCATAGAAGGCAACATTCTTACTGCCGCTAAAAGTGCAACATTTGCTTGATCGCTTTTAAATGAAGGAAAATCTGTCAAATGACCATAAGGTCCTTGATCTATAACAGGAGCTTGTGGTCGTCCACTAGGAAAAGACTTTCTGTAATTGTCAAATGCTTTAGCCGCATCATCAGCTGCTTGTTTTACTTTTTCTAAATTTGTTACAGTTTTATTTAATTTTGCATCTAAACTTATTTCGTCTGTTACAAAATCTTGTAATGATTCATTAAACCCATCAAATGCTTCTTTTGTTTCCTCTGCCACCACCGTTGCTAAATCACCAAATGATCCTTGTAAGGTATCTATTGCGGGGATAAAATCTTCGTCTATTGTAGTTACCATGCCTTCAAAATCTTCTTGCAATGGGTCTATTACTTCAATGACATCTTCAAAGGAAGGAATAAGCCGATCTTTAACTGCACTTGCTGAATCTTTGAACCAACCTGTAACACTGCCAATTGCTTCCGTAATCTTTTCCCACGCAGTCTTTAAGAATCCTAGCTTTTCGCCTAAACCTTTTACCCATTCCCAAGCCGTTTTAAGAGAATTTATTAATGCTCCGTCCAATACTTTATTTATTCCATAAAAAGCAGTTACAAGCAAACCTATTATTGCAGTAACAGATACAACGATTGGTAAAAACGGTGCGATTGCCGTTGCCATTGTTATTAACATAGATACACGAAATGCAACAACTGCGGCTTTAGTTGCTAAAAATGCGTTTTTAATTGCCGTAGTGGTTTTTGTTACTAACATTGCCGTAGCACTCCATATAGACATTGTCCTTGTTCCAAGTGTAAATTCTTTTCTTAATAAAACTTTTAGTATTATTAAACCTTTGTAAGCAGGTATTAAAAAAGTATTTATTAAAAAGCCTAAGCTTTTCATTACAAAGACAACCTTGGCAAAAGTTAATACCATTTTTGCAGTTTGAAAAATAGCATCTTTATTTAACTTTACAAATTCAAGCATTTCACCTGCCGCTCTTTGCATAGCAGGTATATGACCTCTAACTAATTCAAGGACTACCATATTTAATTCTCTTTTTGTATCAGCAATAGTATCATTAAATACTGCCGCTTCTTCTGCAGTCTTGTCTGTCCAAAATGAGTTATCTTTTAATCCTGTTATAAATTCTTTTAACTCTTTTCCTGTAAATGTACCAATTAAGTTTTTTACCTTTATCATTTGCCCACCAAAGATATCAAAACCAATAATATCTTGTTGCGTTGCACTTTCCACATCTGCTAATGCCGCAATCAGCTCTATCATTCTTTCTGTAGGAGCCATGTCTGCTAAATTTTGAAAAGTAAATCCTAATTTACCAAATGCTTCTGTTTGTACCACTGCCCCTTCACTCAAAGATACCATTTGTTTATTTAAAAATTTAGTCAATACTTCAAATATCTTCATTTCTTGTCCCGATAATTCAGCAAAATGCCCTAAAGCATCAAGTTCTCTTGCTGTCATGCCTGTTCGTTGAGCTAACTTGTGTAATTCATCACCTGTGTCTAAAAATTGTTTAACAGATAAAGTGAACCCACCAAGTATTGCCGCAGATGCAATTACCGCACCTTTTTTTATGGTACCTAAAGAACCATTAATTCTTTTTGCGGCATCACTAATCTTGCTACTTGCATTATCGTCAGCTTTTAGCTGTACACTTAAGTCGCCTACATTTGCCATTTAATCCTCTTCAAAATTTTCTTGTAATATTTTCATCATTTTTAGCATTTCGGGAGTCATTTTACTAGCATCTTCATTAAACTGCTGAACAGTTGCCTCTGCCATTCTAAACTCCAATACTTTTCTAACCATTCGTGGTTCTTGTTGCATTGCCACTTCGGGAGTACAACCAAAATTTTCACAAATAATTGAAATTATTGACTCTTCGGGCTGAGTTGTTGACCCTCCACCGAGTGTGTATTCGGCGAGAGTCCTAAGTCGTTTTTTGCCTGTGTTTTAGTTTCTCCCATAGATGCAGTTATTAAATAAATTAACTCTTCATTTAATAAATTTTTAAATACTTCGGGATTTTTGTGAGGTTTTGGTAATAACTCTCCATCAATCCCTGTCCAATTCCAATCAACAATTCTGTTTGATAATGCTTGACACACTTCATTTAAAGAATCATCTGCGTTGGAAGATGTATCGTCCATATTAGCAATTTTCATTAAAGCAAAACTTTCCTTCATTGTCATTACAGGTAATAATTGTACCCATTCATTTTCATGTATGGTATAAGGTTTTCCTGCATCAACAATTTCGCCATCTTTAATTACTTGCCCAATATGAACAATACAATCCGAACTATCAATTTTCTTTGTAGGTATTTTAAAATTTTTAGCCATGTTGCCTTCTCCTTTTTTAATTTTTAACTAACTGCTCTTGATAAAGCACCGCTTACTTGAAAATCAGCAGTATATGTAGTTGCTCCACCGACTTCAGAAGTAATACTGTAGCTTGATACAAATGCCGAACCACTATATACAGGGGCATTTGTTCCTGCCGCCGCACCTGTGGTTTCAAAACTTGCTGTTGCCGCCCCGCTACCTATTCGTGTAAAAATTGTTGCATCACCTTGTGAAGCCGCAGGGTCAAATGCCCCACTTACTGAATAGTTAGAGTTAGGTAATCCTTCGACAAATGTTGCCGCAGAATCGCCAAATGCAGTTACCTCAACTAAGTTAACATCAGTTGTTTGCGTTATTGATGATAACTCATCTTCGATCGCAACTGAGTTAAAGCTAAAGTCTGCCGCTTTTCCTGCTTGTCTTGCCATAAGTTTCTCCTTATTTTTGAATAAATAAATAAATTTTAATAAACATATTATGTACCACTATCAACTCCAAATGTAACTACACAATTAAAATTAGTTAACCCACTATATTGTGTAACATTAATTTGTAAATATCGATCACAAGCATCTGTTGTGCTTACCGTCTGTGTTGATACCCCACTTATTTGAGCAAAAGCAACAAAATCACCATACCCACTTCCGCTTGATGATGAATCTTGTATCTTAATTGTAGCAGTACCACTTCCACTTACTGCCGTTACTCTTAATGTTGCTCTTTTAGTAGTACCCGCAGATAAACTACCTACTATTGATGTACTTCCTGTATCTACTCTTGAAGCACTAACTGCTCCTGTTCCTGTTAATGCCGTTGACCCTGCTGTATATAAAATTGCATGACGACCAAAATTACTACTTCCTTGACCACTTACATTTACAGCCGTTGCTCCATCAGCAGGGTTGTCAATTGTTGAGTTTGATAAATTACTTTGGAAATGATATCCAATGTTGCCAATCGTCATTCCGCTTGGTGTGTAAAATATTTCACTTGTACCCGATAGTGCATCATTGATTATTTCGTCTGATTCATTATCCGTTGGACTAAAAAAAGCATTCATGCCAAATGTTGGGTTTGCTTTTCCTTCAACAAAGGTTGCTCCTGCATCTCCGAAGGTTGTTACTTCGGGCAAGTTTACATCTACTCCTATATTAAAAGAATTTGCATATCCTTCAACCGCATGAGTATCAATGTATATATCTGTAGATTTTCCACTTATTCTTGCCATTACTTACTCCTTCTTTTTTCTTGGTTTTCTAATTTCTTTAATCATGCCTGTAGATATTAAAGAATCAATGTCGTATCCTGCATCTATATCATCTTGTCCTAACTCTACAACATCTCCAACTGTAACTTTTAACTTGCCATAGTTAAAACTTAATCTTCCTTGCATAACTTCATAAAATTTGTTTTTTCTTTTTGATGTCATAATTACTCCTAATCTACCATAACTAAAAAATCAACTTTAGCTCCAATGTATGGGGTTCCATTAAATTCCAATCCACCATAATCTCTATATCCTGTTACCAAAATGTCCGAACCATGTGTGCTTAAACTTGTATCATGAATTTTAGCAGGTATAGAGCCACTGCCTGTAGGTTCCAATAAATCATCTAAGGTATCTTGTACTTCGTCCAAATTACCACCTCTAGCAACTAAAATTGTACATTCAAAATTATGTGTCATGCTATCTGCAAAGGTATCATTATATGTTGCTGAATTTGGTTTTACCCAACAAGCAGGAAGTTCCTGTATTTGATCGGGAACGGTATCATAGACTCTCAGCCCACTAATATCATCTAAAGAAGTTTGTACCGCATCTCTGATGCCTTTTAAGCTCATTTTTGATACTCCTGCTCTATGCTTTTACCTAAATCTTTAAAATATTTGTCTTTTGTTTTTAAATAATATTCTATTGCAGGTCTTAAGAAAGGTATTCTGCCGACACCTCTAGGACTGTATCCGCTATTCTCTAATGGCATAGCATACTTAACACTGTTATTAACTATTGCTGTCATAGGTCTTGCTTCAGCATTAATATGTCCCGACCAAGATGCTCTTAAAAAACCTGTTTCCACAGGTGAATATTCTTTAGCTTGATTTGTTACAATTTTTTGTGATAACTCTAAAAATTTAGCTAATGGATTTTTTATTTTTTTATTGTCCTTAAGTTTTTTACTAAGAGCTTCATCGCCTTTTATTTGTACTTGTAATTGCATCAACCGACCTTTGTAATTCTGAATTTTTGTAATAATCGCTGAACATCACCATCTAAGTTTGTTGATACATCAAAAGGACTCATTTCGGGGGCACCTAATGATGAAGCATACGCAGTTTGCCATCTTTTTGAAATACGACCTGCCTGTAAATAACACGCATTAACTACTTCTTGTGGGTATTGATAAACATTAACTGAAGCTCCTGTACTATGTGAAGCCCCTGTGGTTCCATTCATAGCTCTTTGCACTGTTATTGTATTACTTGATATACCTGTGATATACATTTGCTCACTATCAACCAATATTGTTTCACCGATATTTAAGTTAGCTCCTGCCGTTGCAGTAAAGGTTGCTTCAGTTGCATTAAAACTTCCATCATTGGTAGTAGTTGCTTCCAAATAAGGTGTCGTTGAACTACCATTACCGTAACCAAATATGCCTACAATTTGCACACCTCTCTTTATACCACTAGCAAAAGAACCTGCCGAAGTATTATCAGCCAATTCTATCCATTCTTTAGGATAACTTGTATCACCTAATGGAAACAATTCATAATCGGTACTTGCCCATGTTTTGTCGGTTGTTCTATCGTCCTTTAAAGTTGTCAAAGTTGTAATGGACAATAAATCTGTATCAAGTAATAATCTATTACCCGAACCTCTGAATTGTTTTGTTTCTGAAGTGTTATAAAAATATCGTTTGCAAAAAGTATCAATTGACCTTGATGCCATTTCAAGAGATTGCAAAAGCTTTGTATCATCAGTAGTCCCTGTAATACCAAGTTGTGTCTTTAAAGTAGCTAAGTTACCGTAGCTATTACCATCAGTTCTCATTGACTACTCCTAAAATCCCCGATAGGACAATTTAACACTCCTTGTTCATTCTCATCTAAAGGTGCTTGTCCACAGTTGGGGCATGAGGCTAATTTTTGCCTTCGTTCCTCTTCTGCAATCTCTATATTTGCATTTTTGATTTGTAACAATTGATCCCAAGGCATTTACATTTCCCTTACAATAACTTCTACTATGCCACCTTTGGCATTACCTGCATTTGCTATGACCAAATCATAACTACCTGCTTCTATTACCACTTTAAAATAAGTGGATAAAGCGGGAACTGCATAAGTATCAGTTGTTTGCGAAAGATTTGCACCTGTACCCGTTAGGATATCCACTCCATAGCTATCTGCCATGGTTAAATCGTAGTTATCCGAAGGTTGCGTACCTCCTGCATCGGGAAAGTAATGAACAGATTGTATTTCGCCTTGTATCATTGGAATAGCATCAACATTAACATCTCCACTTGCATCTGATAGCCAATCCATTTTGTACTTAACCAACGAATTTTTTTTACTTACTGTTGTTGTAATACTACCTGCCATTAGTTACTCTCCTTCTTAGGTCGCCCTGTTTTTTTCTTTGCAGGTTTGGGTTTTTCAGCTTTTGTTTTCTTTGTTCCTGTAGGTTTTTTAGTCCTATTTGAACCTATGCCATTTTCTACCCAAGTTCCTGCACGATTACTTCCAAATTTTCCATTGAACTCTGACATACTTACCTACCTATTTGAATACATCTAATCCAATCTATGGTACAAGTATTAGCCGTAGCTTCACCTGTTAAGAAATGAACAGATACTCTCATTTGAGTAGCAGGTATGTTTGTTGTGCTTGTTGCAACAGAAGAACCGTTAACAAAAAACTCAACAGTTGTTCCGTCCCAATAAAATTCTAATTCAATCTCGGTATCATCAGCTAATGTTCCTACTGAATCACTTTGAGTTTCTGTGGAACTTGCTTCTGTTACTGCTGATAAAAGAGCTGACCCGTCAACTGATTCGAAATAAATTGCATTTGCAACTCCTCCAAGCAATGTTGTATCGGTTACAGCTAATCCAATGAATAAATCTGTTTGGTCTACATCATTGATAGCTAATTTTGTACCAAAATACAAATCTTGATCTGATGTAGTTTCAAATGATTCTCCGTTCAGCTGATAGTTACCACCGTCATTTTCATTACCTGCGGTAGTTATTATTGCCTTACCACCACTTGCATCTGTTGAAGCAAAAGTAGTAGTTCCCGAACCTGCTTCCACAACTGTGGTTGACCAAGCTAAAGGATCGCCTGTTGTATCATCTACAGGAAAATTTACAAAATCTTCATGATAGGAAACAACATTTTCCCCTACTGCTCTTAATATTCTTTTTTTGTGTGTACTCCATTCAGTTGAAGCACCTCTTATTCTTTGTCCGTGTACTTGTGGCATCGATATTACTCCTTATTATGAATATCGCATTTTAAAGCGATGCCTTTATTAATTTGTGCCTTTTTAATTTGTTTGTGCCTTATAGGATTAGATATGGCTTTAGATTCAAGAGAACAATTTTCCTTAGGAGGTTTAATTGTCGACTGATCATCAACCTTATCTATGTCATAATCTAAAACCATATCATTTTATCCTTAATTTTTAACTTCTTGGTGTTACATAAACTTGAGCACCTGTTGAAGCCGCCCCATTCATTTCCTTTGCAGGATATTTTGGGTCGTGCCTAAGCAAGAATGCTGTAACATTATCTGTACCACTATTTCCACCTTCTGCAACAGTTAAAGCAATATGTGTAAAGCCGTTATCAGTATCTAAATCTTCAGCTCTGATATCTCCTATTACAAAATTGCCATCTGCATCAACAGGATTGTCGGAATCGTAGTTTGAACCCGAACCCGAAGTAGTCAAGTCTTTTGAACTTGTTCCCGATGAATCAGTTGCTTGTAAAAATTTGAAAGTGTCTAGGTCATCTCCACTATCCCAAGTACCGATCTCGGCATAAGCAAATGCTCTGTCGAAACCTTTCATTGATACATAGCTTGTTGTAGCTGAAGTACCACCAATGTCACTTGTTTCAAGTAATGTGACCGCAAATTGTTCTGAACCTTTTGCTCCCATAATTAACTCCTTGTAGCTAATGCTACGAATGGACTTAAAGTATTACTTCCATTTTGTGGAGTAATCGCTGAGTCTAACCAAGGTGCTCCGTCTAGTCTTTCTGTAAATCTCCAAACAGTTTCGCCGTTAGCAAATCTGTAGTGATCTGAAGAAGCTATGGTAATACCTTGTCTGTCACCAATTACATAGTAACTTAAGTCTGCATAATAAATGTCGCCTACTGTACCAAGTGTTTGTGCATGCTCAGTAAAGAATATTGGTCGCCCAAATATTGTCATTGGCACTTCTGCACTAGCATTGTTTACAAAAATAGCTGAACCACCTGTACCAATATTCATTGCCATAGTCATAAGCTGTGGCATGGTATCGGGGTGAGCAATCCATACTGCATTTTGATGTGAGCTAGGCATCATTCTTGAGTACATGTTTACAAGATTCTCGTAAACAATTGTTGTTGCCGCTTGTCCTGTTTCTTTTGCTACAGAAATCAAAGCATCAGAATTTTTAATTCCGATAGGTTCACCTGCACCATCTCCATTGATAAAAGCATTTTCCTCATAGAATCGTATAGCATCTCCAAACATTCCTGTTAATAAAGATTCTAAAGCGATAGCTGAGTCTTGTGCTAATTCATTAGATGCTTGTGTATAACCTGTTAATTTTTTTGCTACCAATTGGAATTGAGCAAAGTCGGGTTCACTAGCTGTGTAGCTACCTGCTTCTTCTACCCAATAACCAATCACTCCGCCGTAAACAGAACTTGCATGGGAAGTATCTTTAACTCTTGGAAGTTTAATTGTGTTACTTGCCATAGGAATAGTTCTTGCTCTTGGTCTGATGATTGCTTGTTCCAATGGTATTCTTAATAATTCTGCTCTAAACTCTTCGGGTACTAGGAATCCGCCTGTTTCACCACTTGATTCTCCTAATGCCTTAAGTCTAATGTCGTCATTTTTTCCTTTGTTTTTGTCGTCAATAGCTTTTATGTATTCACCAAAACTTTTAAATGAACCTTCGTTCGTTTTTGGTGTATCATCAGCCATTGGTAATCTCTGCTCGGGAATCCTAGATTTAAGCTGTTTGTCAATTTCGTCAGTAATTACATTTTGTGCATACTTTTCAACTTCAGCTTTTTGTTCTTTAAAATCCTTTTCAGAGATCGGCTCAACTCTTAATTCATCGTCTGCCATTTTAATACCTCTTTATAATTTTTTAGTTTGTAAATTTTTAAAAGCTTGTTCTACCACTTCTTCAGCAGTCAAAGTATATGTTTTTTTATCCATATCTTTTTGTTCTTGCTGATTTATGATTTCTGCCGCTTTAAGAAGCAATTCTTTTTCCTGTTCCGTAATTGTTACAGTAAAAAGTTTTTGTTCGCCATAACCATCGGGGTTAGGTTCTTGTTCCGAAGGATTCATAATTTCATCATATTCCTCATGCGTTGCACATGGCATATAAATAGTATTACCATCTTCGTCCATAGAATGAGAACCCACACAACCAATTTCTTCAGCTCTTTCCTCTGCTTCAGCTTCGGTTGCATACATATCTTCCATAAGAACAGGTGCTTTGTCTTTTAAAATTTCTTTTGCAATTTCATCAGCAATAGGATCAATACCTTTGCTCCGCATTGTTACCAATGACTCACGATTACTTGGTACTGACACTTGAGAAATTTCTAATAACTCAACTTCTGTGTATGTTCGATTTGGTTCTTTACCATTTTGAGTAGTCCCACCTTCTACAAAATCTTTAGACATAAATCCTACAGAATAAGCAGATTGACCGTTTTTGGCTAACTCGTAACCCCAATCAGCTTCTGCATTGCCTTTATTAATGTAGTATTTTGCTATGCCTTCTAATCCTTCGTCTGTAACTTTTAATGAAACCCATTCACCTAACTGCTTAGTTAGATCATTATAATCATGGGAACTTAATAGCACAGGGTGTTTCATAAACTCTCCAAGAGTATTACCCCAAGCTTTTGATAAGATTACTTCTCCGTCACGATCAATTGCTTCAGTTGATACAACGGCTTTGATATAACCTTCTTTATCTTCAATAGCTTTAGTTTCGGCTCTATAACTTTTATATACTTTTTTACCGAAAGGCATTCTTAACCTCTTTTGTTCAGTCTTTTTTTTACACAAAAAAAGACCTAGAATTTAAAGCTCGGTTGTCTTTAAATTTCGGTCTGTTGACTCACGAATGGCATTGGTTTTATAACTCTAGCCAAATTTAATTTGCATTTATTATTGCATGATGATTATTAAGTTGTCAAGGTTTGGTTTTTATCTACCTACTTGTTTTAATGTAACTTCGTGTGTTTTCTTATTTACTATAATTTCTTTAAAACCAATATCAGCAACTATAAAGTTCCGAATAACAATTGTCGGATTAAAAAGATTATATAAAGTTGATGCATTTATGGTAATTATGTCGCCTATGGACATTGATGTATGTACCAATTTTTCTTGTGTTAATTTGTAAGCTTCACCATAAGGACTCCAATTTTCTCCTTGCATTGATCTGTAAACATCTTCTAGGAATTCAATTTTAGTAAGGTGACTTAATGATTTGTTAGGTAAATTAATAGTTCCTAATCTATTCCAATATTTTCGTTTCCCTACCAATGTAGATGTTCCGAATGTAAGAGCTTTTTCAAGAGCAGGAATGGTAAATTCGTCTCTACCAAATCTTAAGTCTCTCATGATATCTAAGTCTTTATGATTGTTTTGTAATTCCTCATCAAAAGATTTTAAATGCCAAATACTAACATTGCCATTACCTTCTGCCAAGATTGGTTGATATACTTTTGCTTGGTTTAAGTTTTTGTATTGGTACCCTTGTACCACTCTGCCGTTTAATTCCATGATTGTTTCCTTTTTTTTTTTATTTATTTTGATAATTCATCATTGTCGTGAGGTACAAGACCTTCGTGATAAGTTTCTACTACATTGCATATTTTATGAGTAAATTGGTCTTGGTAAATTCTAACAATTTTGCCGTTATGGGTAATTAAATCCATCTACTGCACTTGCTCTTGCTACTAATTTTACTTTGTCGCCGATGTTAAATTTTGTAATTTGATTTGTTTTCATTTTTGTTTCCCTTAATAATTAATATAGTTATATTATATAATAAGTTTTAAACTTTGTAAACACTTATCTTGGTTATTTTTTATTAATTGTTTCTTAATTCTTTTTGTAAATCTTCTATGTCTTCAATATCTATACAATTGTTATCTAAGAATGAAGAATGGTCAGTATCAAATAATCCCATTTCTGATGAATACCACATGAGATCATCAATTATTTTCTTTTGTTTTTTTGTTAAGTACATTTTGTTTCTCCTTATACTCCACTGCTTACCCAAGCGTGTAAGATAACCAAAATTACAGCCCCGATTTTTAGGATTGTTTTTGTGTTTTTCATTTGGTTGCCTTTAATTTATTTATTTAATTAATATAAGTATATTATATATTAAGTTTTAAATAATGTAAATAGTATAGCATACAAATAGTTTACATTTTTTACAAAATATCAGTTTTTAAGGGTTTTTTGTTTAGTTTGTTGTAAAATTAATTACTTTTTGTTTGAGAATTTGATTTCTATTTTGCATCTATTGCAATACAAATCAACCGTACCGCTAACTTTTTTGCCAAGTAACTTGCTACATTGTGGGCATCTAGCTTCTGTTAAAGGATATGTATAACCTTCTTTATCTTTTGTTGTAACATTATCAGTTACTGATAATCTAAGATTACTTTCATGCTCTACCTTTTCATCAGCCAAATCAAAATCTAATACTTCGGTTATGGTACATCTACAATTGACATTTTCCTCGGGTAAACTTCCTTGTGCAGGAGCCAACATTGAATCAAAACCTACTTCAAATTCTTCATCTAATCCTACAATTTGTCCGTGTGCATCAACATGAGTTTCTCTTGTTGATTCGTCAAGTGCCGCTAACCATTTCTTTTGTTTTACAATTTCACTTTGTTTAGCTGATTCCAAAGCTCCCGAATTTAAAGCTCCAATGGTTTCGGTTCTTGCAATCTTCATTGCTCGTTCTTTTGCCATTCCCGAAACAGCTCTTACTTTACTAGCAGTACCCGTTGCATCTAATCCTAAGTTTCTAGCATCAATTAACTCAGCTCTAATAAGATTACCTGTAACTTTATTTATACCTTTTGCTTTGGTCAAACCATTATCTAAAAATTGAATTACTGCTGATGATTCTTTATCCAAGCTAAATGAAAATTGAATTTCGGTATCTTTCTTTGTAAACTTAACTGATCTACGACCATTGTTAACTCTATCTTCGATATCATCTTTTGTATTTTCAGCTCCTTTGATGAATGCTTTCAACCAAATTGGCTTTAATAATCCATACAATTTTTCATTCCATTTGTTTTCGTCATAAACTAATTCGTCAGCAACAGCTTCAGATTCAATTAATTTTGTTAGCTCATTTTTTTGTTCGTCAAAAAATTGTGCCAATGTAGATGCAAATTCTTCCTCAATAGGAGTTTGATCTTGTATAAAATTTTTCCATCTGATTTCTTCGTACCTAGTATCTAAGTCTTTTGCTTTTGTTGACCTAGTTTCTGTTTGCCCAAACATATTTTGTCCCATCATGTGTGCAACAGATGACAATGGTTCCATAAAAACATCTCCATCTTCGGTAGGTTCCAATCCTACTTTTAGCCTTGCTTCATTTCGTGTAATATAACCTGCTTTAAAACCTTGATCTGCTACTGCTAAATTTCTTGTTACATCATCGGGAATCGGTGTGTCATAATCCAAAATTAAAGTTGTATCATTAAACATTGGAATAAATTGTTCATTTAATTTGGCTTTTAATCTTTCAAGTCTTGGTTTCAGTACCCACCTTGCAAATGTATACTCACTTGCTTCAGCATTAGCTCTGTTTACATCTTCAGCAATTCCTAAAATATGCTTTGGCATACCATAGACTCCCATGATTGTATCTCGATTCATTACCCGAAGCTCACGAAATTGCATATCTCGTTGGGTAATCATATTGCCTTGCCAACTTGCTCCACCTTCTAGTATTGCTACTTTATGTGCATTAGATGTACCTTGATATTGCTTATTCCATTGGTACCTTAATCTTTCGTACTGAGCATCTGTCAAAGTTCCTTCAAATTGTATTACCCCACTTGGTTCAGCACTGTTTTGAAAAAATGTCCGATTATATTTACTTGAAAATTTTTCTGCTTCTATGTCCGCACTTACCGAAGCAAGAGGTGATTGCCCACGAAATGGATTTTTTGGATTCGGCAACTTGATATGGACTATATCAGCTATGCTTAGTGGGATTTCATCATTACCATTTTTATAAACATATCCTTTGATATACATTTTTTTGTCGGGAACTACATTCATTTTGTTAGGATTTAATACCCATATTTCAGCAGGAGTTCCCGCTTTATCTTTAAGTACAAGCCAAAATGCTTCTCCTAGTAAATCAATGTAAGTTTGCGTTTGTTCCATCATTTCCAATCCTGTATGGAAATCATTTACAAAATCAAATAAAGATAAAATATCATGATTTATTATTTCTGTTCTTTCGTTCTTATCATTCACACTAAACAATCGCCATTTTGTTTCAGCAATTGCACTAGAAATCCTTGAAACACAAGCAAATACCCAACCTACCTCGCCGTATGTGTTAACAAAATGAGCAGGGTTGGTACTTTCGCTTGAAAAGATATAAGGATTGTATCCAAACGAATCTCCTGCTTGTTTAATTTCTGTTTTTGCAAATGGGTTCATTTTGTTATACCATGCCATACTTATCTCCTTATAGCCATTTAATTTGAGGGTTGCCTCTGCCACTTAATTCTGATAATGCCCAAACCATTGCATCTAATCGGTCGGGGGACGGGTCGCCACTCATAGCTTCCCAATTACATAATTGATCTTCCAATTGATTGTGTAATCCTACATGATGTACCTTTTTTTGCTCATAAAGAGATGCTATTGGTTCAGCTCTTGTTCTTTTTCCTCTACTTGCAAATACAGATTTGAATGGAATATCGTCTGATTTAGTTCTTAATGTATATTCAACTAGCTGACCACCGTTATTGTTTTCGGCAACTATTAAATCAGCTTTGTGTTTTTCAAATAAAGAAATTGCTAATTCTGCCCATATTTTAGGACTGTATCTTCCACTAGCATCTTCAAGTATATAATACTTTCCTTCTTTATCTTTTCCTGCTACAACTATCCCTGTTTCATCACTAGTTTTAGTTGCAGTTACGGCAGGATCTATGGCTACTATAACTCGTTCCATTTCAAGTGGAGCTTCTTCTATGCGACCTTCATCAAACCATTCTCTTTGCCACAATGCCCCTTCAGATTCTTCAAGTATTTCAGCATAAATTTCTTGTTGTCCTAATCTTGTACCTTTATATTTTTCTAAAATAATATCAAAAAAATTGTCATTCAAATTATCTCTGTTTTCATAGCTTGAACCCGATGTAACTTTAGAGTTTTTGCTATCTCGTATATTTTTTAGTAATTGTAAAGGTCTAGGAGTGGTGGTAATAACCACCTGTGGATTTGTTCCTAATCGCAATCCAAACATTAAGTTATCCCAAGTTTCTTGTGGATATTCCCAAGATGCTAACTCGTCACACCAAGCTGTATCAAACTGTGGACCACGAAGCTGATCGGGTTCGTATGATGAGAATATATGTGCAGTTGCTCCATTTGCCCACAATATTCGCCTACGAGAAGGCTGATAGTCGGGTGTATTCCATGGTGGACTAATTGACAATATACCACTTTCACCTTCTATCATTACATCACGAACATCAGCAGGTGTTTTTCCAATAATAGCTATTCTTTTTGCAACTCCGCTTTCTACTCGTTCTCTTATCCATTCAGCTCCTGTTCTTGTTTTACCAAAACCACGACCTGCTAAAATTAACCAATTTGTCCATTCACCTTCGGGGGCAACTTGCTTTGGTCTTGCATTGTAAGGTGCTCTCCAATTAAAAAGATTTTGTACCGCTTTATCAACACCTTCGGTATCAATGCCATTGTATATTGTTTCTAATTTATCCTTCTGTGCTTGATTCAATTACTTCCTTACCACCTTGTAAATAATTTGCTATTCTTCGTTTTAATTCTTTTTGATAATCTTGTGTTTCATCTAAAGTAAATGTTTGTTGCCTTGCATCAATATTAATTTGCGATTGTTCAGAATCAATTCCAAATAATTTTCTTTCACCTTCAATGATTCTTAAGATTTGGCTCAATGCTTCGTAATCTATTGGATCCTGCATGACTTTAGGATATAAAATTCGTAATAAATTTTCGTATCGCTGATGTGTGGTATCCCGTATTGTTCTTACCGCATCATTCGAGTCGTCATTCAATCTTTGCAATTGTTTTTTGTATTCCGATCTAACCCTAGCAGGTGTTATGTTTAAATTGTCTGCAATTTGTAAATCATCTAGTCCAACTAGCTTTAGTTTTACTATTTGATTCCTTCTTACAGAAGCGGCTATTGTCCGTGCAGATTTTTTCTTTGTTGTCATGTTTTAAACAATTTTTAACTATCATTATAATACTAAACAGCAAGAAATAAAAGAAAAGAATTTTATTTTACTTTTTTTACCATCATTCCAAACTCATTCTTTTCGTCGGTTAATTTTATATCTTCCTTTAGTATAAGTTTGTTTTTCTTAAATGGATTGTAATCTACAAAATGATGCCATCTTCCGTATCGCCAAATAACCTTTGCTACATCGGGGTGCATTCTTTGTAACATAGAAGATTTTTTCATTGTACCTTCTTCTGCATAAAATTCTTCCGTATTGCCACCTTTCAATGTTTGTGTCATAGCTTTTTCTTGTAAAAATGCCATAAATTCAACCGTACATAACCCGTCTTTGAGTACTCGTAGGGACAAATCGGTATCCTCATTATATCGACCTCTCCAACGATAGTTGATATGATTACGAATAAGCAAACAAGAATAAATTCGAGTATTCATAATAAAAGCAGGTCTTTTTTCTTTTAACGGAAAAAACATATAGTATTGTAATCCCGATATTGCTACATTCTCGTATCTGTCTACAAAATCTTCACAAGCTCTAAAAATTGCTCCCGACTTAACTCGGTGATATGTGTTTCTGTTAACCCTACCAAATCCTGTAATGTTATCGTCCATAACCCAATGACTGCTATTACCATTATCTATAGAATGTTGCCAAGCAAAGTTTCGTGCCGCACCCGGTCCATTAGATTTATGCGGTTCATCAGTACATGGGTCATATTCATCATGGTATTTTTGTGGCAAAATTAAAACTTTTTCTTTATCTATGACATTTGTATATTCTTTATATTCTTGTGGCTCTACAATTATGTAGTAAGGAACATTCATACTCTCCAATGCCTTACTTGTTAACCTGCTATCCCACCGTCCTTTTGAAACTATGTATATTGGATATTTAACTTGCATATTTTAACCTTGAGTACAATATATCAATCCTGTCCAAGCTCCACCAATAACATTGGAATCTCTTGCTTCTACAGTTTTAAAATTTTTTCTTAATGTTGCTAAAAGATCGTTGTATAAAAAATGAGTTTTCATATCGTTCAAATGTGCATGGTGGAATTCCAAAATAAGTTGCTTTATTCCAATAAAGCTTTTTACTGCTTTTAAGCATTCGTATTCGCCACCTTCGATATCCATTTTTATGATCGTAGGATTCAATTTTAAAATTTCATTTATATTTACGCAATCAACGGTGATTTTATTCCTACCTCGCTTGGGAACCAAAGAATGTGCTCCTTTGTTTCTTTTTAAATTTATTGCAAAGTATCTTTGCTTGTCATCAGTTCCGATAACTGCTTTATTAAATTGCTTGGACTTACTATCACAAGAATTTTTTTTTATATTGTACTGTGCTAAAGAATAATTATTAGGGTCGGGTTCATATCCGTAAACAAATTTTGCACCTTGTCGTAATGCCCAAATGGTAAAAATGCCAATATTCATGCCGATATCTAGTACAACATCATCATGCTGAATATTTAATTTGCGATAAGTACCACCCATAACTTCCTCTACTACAAAACTATCAGAAGTCATTGGTCTTACTTTTGTGGTGATTCCTTTATGCTCAAATGAGTTGGTTATCATCAGACACATATTCCTTATCATTGTAGACTTCTCGAATCAGCTTTGGGTGCCATATACTTTTTGTTTTTTCAGTAAATTCTTGTCCTAATAATTTTGCAAAATGATTTACATCTGTATCATTTCGTGTATGAACAATGAAAGATCGGTATGGAGTAAGATCATCTTGTTCAAATTCGGGCATATTCTTCCAATGATCTTCCCATTGATCTTGGTCGGTATCGGGGATATCAAAATTGTTATTCAGCGATTGCAACAGTTCATTGACTTGTATGTTGTCAGCATTTACAGAATCTAACAATTCTGTAATTTTCATTTCGTCTCTACCTGCCATTTCGCCGATCGGGTCAAAAGTAGCTAATAGCAAATCAGCTTCTTGTTCTGACAAATCCACTACCAATACAGGAATCTCTTCGTTAGGATCGCTGATTGAAGTTCTTAAATGTCCGTCAATAAGCATATAGCCTTCGGAAGTTTCTCGTACCATAACGGCATCAGCATATCCTATCTCTTCTAGTATTCCTTGCATAGCATTCTGCTGACTTACAGGGTGGGTTCTCCAATTCTTCGGGTTTGCCTTAATGTCGCTTATCTTTACTTGTTTTAGTTCTTTTATTCGATTTCTTATTTGTGCCATAAAAATATTATACCAATTTTGTCAAGCAAAATAAAAGCCCCTTAAAATAAATCAAGGGGCTTTATAAAGGAAACAATGATTAGGGACAATATAAACCCTAACCACTTTTAGTCAATTAGTGCAGAGTATGCTTTCGGATTATGTTTCAAAATCCACATTTTACATGCATCATACTCTTGGTAGTATTTTTCATCATTTCCAAAAAAGTTAAAACTTATTAAGCCATTCATGTAATCATATACCGCCACTTGCTGTGGGGTCAACATAACTGATTCGCCACTAAGTTCGTTTTTAACTTTAACATCTTCTTTGTCATAAATTGTTAGTTCCTTTAGCAATCTGTCCATGATAGCTTTTTCCTGTTGTTCAATTGTTTTGTCCATATTTACTCCTTTTGTAAACTTTTTTTTTTTATAATGAATAACTTCTGTACTGTTCAACAGTTTCAAATCTGTCGTTATTTTTACCGTTCCGTAAAAATTTGTACCTATAGCTTTTTCTACTATTTTTGTAAAAACACTATCGCCATCAGCTGAGTTTCCACCAAACATTGGACCTACTACATTTTTAGGTTTGTAATGTGGAACAATGATTGGGTGTCCCATTCGTGTGGTAAGTTCCACTAAGTTGTCTTCTGTACCATCTATGTCTATATGTCCAAGCTCATGTATCAGCAATAATGTATGATGTCTGCCCGATACTCCGCCGTTGGTACAATCCATATCGGATAATCCATGTTTTGAAGTGTGTACTTGTATTGGTAATGCTTTCATTTTGTTTCCTTATTTAATTTATGGGGGCTATTGAATATAACCCCCCTGTTTATAATTTATTTTTTTGTAAAACTGTATGAGCCGTCTTGTAGTAAGATACCTTTATCTTTTAATGATAATACTGTATCAACTTGGTGGTTTAGCCAAAATTCGTATGTACCGAATTGTGATAATTTTTCTGAAGTATAATCTCGTACTTTTTTGGTTAGAAATTCTGTATCCTTTATAGTAAGATCAAGATCAAATGCCAACATTCTTGTTATTGGTTCAATTGTATTTAATAAAACTCTTACTTCCTTTTCTTCGTCCCATTCCTCTCGGATATTGATTATTCCTACCTTGCCTATTATTTTGTCCATTTTTTGTTTCCTCATTTATATAATTAATATAAGTTTATTATAATTGGTATTTTAATATTTGTAAACCATTTATAAGCGATATTGTTTACATTTTTAATAAATTACTGTTATTTGGTCGGTGTTATTAAAGTTAGTTGTGTGTATGGTACACTCCAAGATTGATTTGGAATATTAGTATGGCTCATATCCACATCTACCACAGCTTTTTTCTTGTTAATTTTGTTAATAGTACCTTCGTAATATGTACCGCTACTAGTGAATGATACTTTGTTCCCTACCGAGTATTTTGTTTTATTGTAAAGGTTAATTGCATTTTGTTTAGAATTTAGTGCATTTATAATTAACTTTGCTTTGTCATCAAAAACTTTTACATCGGTTATATCTGCTCCTAGTATTTCGTTTGTTATTAAATTAATGTCCATTTTGTTCCCCTTGTTTTGAACTTTTTTTTTTGGGTGGTGGGTAACTTTATTTTTTAGTAATTTATTTGTTATCTACCAATTCACCACCCCTGTGTTTTTTTTTTTTAGTCTAAGTAAGTTCTGCCGTAGTGGTTACTGTTTTTGTTATATGTTTCCAATTCATCTACTTTTAAGTATTCGATACTTTCAGTAAATGGGCAATTTTCAGGTAGGTTAACTGATACTGTTGCCCAAAATTCGTATGTCCCTATATTACCTTTGAGTTCAATACTTTTTACAGTTCCGTAAAATTTACCTTCACCTTTTATTGATATATTATCATTTACTTTAATCATTTTGTTTCCCCTTATGTTATTTAATATAGTTATATTCTAATCCATATATTAAACTATGTAAACCAAATAAGTACAGTAAATTATACATTATTTAATAAATACATATATTTTTATTACTTTGTGTAAAATAAAACCAATTTGTAATGGTGTAAATAGCTTTGCCTATATATAGTTTACAATAGTTATAAAACATACCGTGTAGCCCATCAGTTCTTTTTTCAGTTAATATATTATATACAAAACTTTTTATAACACCATTGGCGAGTACCATAAATTAGCTCCAATTGGATTCGTGTGAGTATGGTCTTTGGATAGACCCTTTGCTTGAGTCTAGATTGCCTACTGTGTTTACACTCCTAGCATCTGTATATCCAAATGGTAAATATCCATTTTGTTTTACTAGTTCCGCGGGTATTACATAAAGCCAAAATGTATTTGCTTGGTCTAATAATCTGCTTTCTGCAGGGAACAATTCTATTCCTTCGGCTTCATTTCCTGCAATATCATTTTTAATTTGTTGCAAATGTCTCCAATCATGAATGTGAGATTGGTCTCTTCGTGCAATGGAAAATTCCAAAATATCATCTTTGCCAAGTTTTACTTTTTTAACTGTGACCGAATATAGATTATTTAACCATTTTTCGCCCTTCATGCTTTCTCGGAATATTTTTTTTGCTTGTCCTTTGGTTACTTTTTCTCCTAACTTAAGCATTTCTTTTTGAATCCATTTCCAATCCATGTTAGGATTAGTTGGCTTATTGATTTTTTGTTTAACCATTTTTTGCCATGCCATTTTATTTGTCTCCTTTAGGGTGGGATTTTCACCCACCCAATTTTTTTTATTTTTTATCTTCTTTTAATATATTTTCAAACTCTTTGTCTCTACTTGATTTTGTACTGAACCATTTAAAACTTTCAATTTTACCCGTAGTAAATCCAATAAAAGCAATTCCATATTCCATATTTAATAGATTTTCTTTAACTGTATATGGATATTGGTCTAATAATTCTTTTTCTGTTGACCAATTTGTTCTTTGAATAGCCGAGTATTCATTACTTCTTGTTAATGTCCATACATCTGTACCATATTTATCTTCCATTTATCTCACCTCCTTTAATTCTTTTATTTGTGATTTGTAATATTTATTTTTAATAAATTTTCTGAATGTTTTTCTGTTTGTAGAGTGTGTAACTTTGCCTCTCTGATAGAAATATCTTGCCATGAGAGGACATTTTTTCTTTCGTTTTCGGCAATGATTTAGTCCAAATATCGCATGCCCAAGTTCGTGCATTATTAAATTTTCCACTCGTTCGGCAGAAAGTCTATTTAAAGCATTTGCCTGTAAATTAATTTTCGTACTATTAAGATAAGTATTCCCGAGTGCCGAGCTTGTTTTTATAATGACTGTTGGTCCATTATCCCAATATCCTCTTTCGATCCGTTCCAAACATCTATCCACTATTTGAACTCTTATACTTGGCATTTTTCCCTTGATAATATCGGGATATTGCTTGGTATATTGATTGTAAACCGAATCATGCATTCTGCTTACCAAATTTAAAGTCTTTTGTACTTTTCGGTAAAGCTGATTTGAATTAGCCATGTATGCTGATTTCTTGAATGCCGATCGGAGATTATCAATCCCTTTGTGCTCAATATTGGATAAAGGATTTTCATCTAGCCAAGATTGCTTCATAATAGGATTATACTTATATGACCCTGTAAATTTAATAAGCTCTCTTACACTATCATCAGAATATTGGATCTTAACTTTTGTATTTGTTAAATCCATAATTAACTGTTTCCTTTATAATTAATAATAGTCTAATTATATATGGTACTTTAAATAATGTAAATATATATCCAATATATCTTTATATAGTTTTTTATATTTATTTAAACAAAGTAAAATAATTTAGATTCCTTTCAAAACATTAGAATTAAATACGCCCTATGCCTAGCGACCTCTGTAAAAATGCATTACCCCCACCCTTTAGAACACTAGGCTAGGCGATGGTGAGCCACCAAACCTTTTTAAGGTAGGTACGAGACTCGTCGGTAATTAATTATTGTATAGGATATATTAACCGATAAAAGAACTGATGAGATAGAATCGCATATAGCATACATTATTCTTAGTAGGGTGGAAATATGCGAACGCACCCGATCGGTAGTGCCATTGGTAATATGGTATATCAACTCGGATAAAGACTGATGAGTACTAGTACCTACCCCTGCCATAGGTGGCTGTATCTTTCATACCAATACGATATTGCTTATATTTGCGATAAAGGTAATCATAGTTTAAGTTACTTATGGCTATCCACCATTTAGCGATATCACTCTTAAAGAAAGATTGACCATGTTCCCTCATACCACCACGAATGATCTCCGAAATCAAATGGTACAAGTTACGGCGTATGTGCGGGTCTTGTATGTCACCGATAATAGAATCAGATCGCACATCAGCCCATGACTTTTTGCGGTCTGCCTTCATAGCTCCCCTCTTAGAAACGATGATGACCAAGGGCGATTTGTAACAATATCTTTTAAAAAGTACCTATTTTTGTATTTGTTTAACATCATCTATAATTCTTTATCCTTTGCATTTAATAGCATTAACATATATATATATATATATATATGTTAATGCATTAAAGATTATAATATATAGCATACCATACATTTGTTAATTAACAGTTAATACAGGTTATTATGAATAGGGTTAACAGTTAATTAACATACATTAACAGTTAATTACTTATACCAAATATATGGTAAATCTATCGGTATATCGGTACTAAGTGGTGTCGGTAGTACTCATAGTCCTTGCGTAATAGATTGGATTGGTGTGATGTATGTAATGCATTATCGAATACCCAATTAGGTTTTTGGTGTGTGTGTATATCGAGGTCATAGTACTCGCCACCGTCCTTTGTTTCGTAGTGTAAACCTGTTCGGTATTGCCAACAACATCGGATAGTCTCCATGGTATTGTTATAACCACGAGTAATCCATTCGGTAATCATAGCATTGGTATATTCGGCTAATGATGATTCGTACCCTGTCCACATTTTATTGATAGGGTGGTGTGGATAGCCGCCCTTACCTTTAGTCAGCTGATTGTAGGTTTGCATACCTTCCACTCGCTGTTTACCTAGTCGTTTATAGTCTAATGTTTTAGCAACCTGTGTGTATGATTGATATGGCATAAATGTTTGCATTTTATTTAACTCCTTATAGTAATTATATATGGCTATTCATTCATTTTTAACCACATTTGTAAACTTGTTTCGCTGATAGCCCACTCGTTAGGTAGGTCGTCAATAAGCTTTGCCAATGCCTTACAATGTTGTAATGCGTAATCGTGTAATTCGTATTCGATACCTTTATAATCTACCACGGTATCGCCATCTACATTCGGACTATCCGTATTACTTGTAGTGCTATGTTGATCTGCTATTAAGTCGTATGCCAATACTTGATTACCCCACAATACATATTTGTAAGGTTTCATGTACGATGGTAACTCTAGCTCTTTGTTGGAATTTTTCTTGATTACATAATCATGCTCTGTCATGATGTATGTCCAATTACTTGTATTCCATTTAATATTGTCAATATTTGTAACTTCTAACATTTAATTCTCCTTTGTATAAACATTATTATCTAAAACTATAAAGTCGTAATCGTATAATTGTTCTCTTATCATAGGTCTGTCGATAGGGTCATTGTAATCGTAACTTTCTACATTTTCCTTTTCGCCATATATCCCTACCTTTTCAGTTAATTTGTTATGGCAGGGATAACAATAAGCATTTCCATCTGATTCGTGTGCACCGATGTCGTCGCATGTGGTTTTGTATCCTGTGTACTTTGTTCGGATATCATTTTTCCAATCATTGTATTTGATATGACTGAATGGTCTTTTTCCGTTGTACTCAGCTCCGAGTGCATTAATTATGTTAACAATGTCTTTGTCGGTGTGTGGTACTTCGTAGGATATTGGATTACCCCACTGATACATTTCGTCGCAACCATTACAGTGTATTACCGAATAAAGCTCGATATGTCCTTCTTTGGTTCTTTGAAAATGTGTGATTTCTTTAGCATTTATTTCGTCTGCAAAAGTTTTTATACTGAATTTCTGTTTATAAAATAGTCCCATGATTGTCTCCTTTATTTAATAATTTTATCAATTTGATCTGAATTTCTGTTTATAAAGTTGTTCATTTCGTTTTCGATTGATGGTCCATGAAAGCTATCTTCTAGCCCAATTTCCTCTTTTAGTAAATCTCTTTTCAGTACCTCAAGCAAAAGGCTTGATAATGCTGTGTATTCGCTTTTTGTAATTGTTATGTTTTCCATTTGTTTCCTCTATTTAATTAATATAAGTATATCTTATATTATATTTTAAATAATGTAAATACATAAAGTATACATTGTTTAACATTATTTAATAAGTATTAATGTTTTTGTATGTTCACTTTGCATGTTTTGATTGGATTGCCGTATTCATCGTACTTTTTAGCCCAATCGCTATTTGCTCTTCTGTATAAAAGATTAGCTATCCTTACATCTATGTCTCTGTATAGATTTCTTAATAATGGGCTAATATTATTGAGATGCATAAATTCCGAATTACATTGGGCTTTTAACCATGTTTTTCTTGGTGTGCATATCGCGGTAAAACTAAGTTCGTGTAAAAAAGAATCTTCCCAATCGCCGTAGTGTGTATTACCATTAGCATCTGTCTCTTGAATTGAAGATGGAATACCGTCTAAAAGTTCCTTGTATCTTGGTTGTTTAACTATACTTTCGTACCATTCTTGTATTGGTACAATTGATATAGGATATTCAATGATTTCTCTATTGTTAGAGTTTTGCATCATCTCAGTTGCCAAAACTACAGCCGATTCTTTAGTGGCATCTTGTACAACTAAAGTTTGTCCGAATTTGAATTTGTAATCTTCGTATTCATCTCCGTAACTTTCTAGTACTTGTGTGTGAATTATGTAAGTATTTTTTTCCATTTGTTTCCTCTGCGTTATTTATAATATAGATATATATTAATATACTTATTAAACATTGTAAATACCAATAATACGACAAAACATAACAAAATACAGTATTTTAATGAATTTTTAAAGAATGTTTAATTATTGAAGGGCATAGTTTGTGATAGCATCAAAAAGATACAAAAAATATATGATAAGAACAACACCAATGAATAGTTTCATATCATTGTCTATTTTCATTGTATTTCCTTCGTTCTCTTGATACCGAATTGTAAGGTATGGCATTGATTTGTAACCATTTGAGAAACGGAGCATATTTATCTCCTAATACATTTTTAAGACCTCTGAACTCATAATTATACATTGCCCAAAGTATGTTATCATTTTTAAATACCTTGTCGCCGTATTGCAAATAAAGTTTATCTAGGTTTTTATTTATCGAACCAACTTTTCTATCGTTGTTGTCAAAATAACTTTTTTGATAATTATCATTAAATGTATTGCTCAATTACTTATCCCACGGCATTGTATTATTATCATCTGTCATATCCAATATTTGCTCAACATCATCTAGGTATGTTTTGCCTTTTATTCCCCACAAGCCGTTACCAAAATGTTTTATGTTTTTTGCAATACCTGTAGCTCTAGACATTGCGGCTCTTATACTTCCTTCTTTCCTTTCCTCAACTCCTAAAAAGTCCAATATATCTTGTATGGTCTTATGTTGATCTTGATCTCTTAAAAAGTTGTATATTCTTTGTATCATAGGTAACTGAGTATTCAGCTCATCACTGTCGCTGATATCAAATCCGTTAATATTTATTTCGGTCGGTAAAAATTGTACCGAATATCCTAACGGCTCGTGTAAATTTGAATTGTTTACTTTCCTGTGGAATAAGCCAATATTTTGTACATTAGGTTTATCGCTTTGTTCACTTTTAATTTCCCACACCGACCTTGCCCAATAAGACCAAAATGCACTACCAAATGGAGTTTTCCTTTCTGTATCAGCTTTTGTTGTATGTGCTAATGTTAATACAGTAACATCATCTCCAAAACTTCTTATTGCTCGGTAATAATCTGTGGTTGCTCTAGCATTTTCGGGTTCGCCACCACATGCCATTGCGGCTGAATCAACAATAACAAAGCCAATTTCTTTTTCTGCTATTTCAGTTCGTATAATTTCTGCTATGGTAATCATTGGTTCATTTGTTCTTCTGTAATGAATTCCCGATGGTCTGTCCAATCCCATACCATTTGCTAATTTATTATTTCGTGTTAAATATTCCCTTAAATTTGTTTCGTAATCAATATATAGCACATTCTTTTTATTAGCTGATATCCAATCTGTAACTACACCTTGAAACACAATGTTAGCCAACCATAGCGATATAATTGACTTACCACTTCCGCCTTCCCCATAAAACATTGTTGCTTCACCAAATGGTATTATTGGATTAACCAAATTACCTCGATCTTCGGGCATATCTGCTTCGGCTAAATTTACAGTAGGTTCTCCTTCTCTGTATTCGGTTAAAACAGTAACACAAATGTATTCTATTATCCTATCCCAACTCATGATTTCGGGTTCAATATTTCTTAAATGATTATATAAAGTTAATCTACCATTTGTTCCACCAAGCTGATTTATTGCTATTTGACTACTGTGTATATGTTCCTTGTCAAAGATAGGATTAAGATAGCTTAAAGTTATATTAGCTTGTACATTGTATGTACTTGTAATATTATCTACTTTAACTCTTAAATTTATGCTTTGTAATTCAAAGTACCAAGTATTTCCTAATCTTGTTACTTTCCTATCAGCAAAAATATCAATCTGTTGTTCGTCTTGCAATTGGTACCCCCTTACCTTGATTTAATGTTTCATGCTTGTTACCTAATAAAAAGTCTACATTATTTTCAATTCGTTTACTATTTGTTAGTAACTTTTCACTTTGATCTAATATTTTACTAGCAATTCCAAATGCCATTCGTGATTCGGTAGCTGATTTTTGTATCATGTCAGCTAGGTATCTATTATTTCGTAATGTCTGTACCAATAATCTAACAAGATCAGTCATTAAATCTTTGTCGGTATACTCTTCGTGCAACTTGTCTGTTTGTAATAATTCAGCTAATCGGTCAATGTCTGCATATGTTAAATTATTCATATTCTTTTTTAACCTCATAGCCGTATTCCTCAGCAACATAATTGATATGCTTTGATGTGGTTTTACTCCAATGCTTTTCTACTAAAATACACTTGATTTCATGATAAAATCTGCCTACTTTAGTATTGTAAGAATAAATCCATTCGTCATCAACAGATAAGTTTTCTTTGTATCTACTGAAATGTGTTCTTGGTATGCTCATATATTTAACTCCTTTTAAAATTATTTTAATACTTGCCAATTATTAAGTAAACCATAATTGTTATAGTTTGCTTAATCCCATTTCATAGTATCTTCCAATCCCATGTTGCTGATTATAAACTGTACATAATCATCATGTATTTTATCTGTATCTTTACCTTGTAATGTTTCAGATAAAACTTTTACTTGTTTTCCAATAGCAATAATATCTGAATATCTTGTCATCTGTGGAAATCTACCCGCTTTCCATAACTCAGTTACTATTTGACCTGCAATCTGATCAGAATTATTACTGTGCCTAGCATCTCTGTCAGCTTGTCTTTCGTCAGTTATCTTAACTACTTGTGGTTTATTAGGTTGTTGTTCTTGTATTGCTTTATCTTTAAATGAAGGTGGCTTTGTTTGAGGAAACAATTCCTTTTCAGCTTTAGGCTCTGTAGCTTTTTGTTCTGTTGCTTTTGGTTCAAAATCTCCAATCTTAGAATGTGGTTGTCCTTCTACAAATTGCCAACTTGCCCAATTTACTTTATGTACAAAATGATTATCATATTGACCATCTTTCATACCAAGTACATTTTTTCTGTCACTATCCATGTCACATTTAAGATACTTTCTTGTTGCTTCTACTCTAAATGTATCTCCAACTTCGTGTGGAAAATCTTCGGGAGTAGGAAAATAAGTTTCCAATGTTGCTAGATTATGCTTTGGTGGATAATCACCGCCTAACTCTACGAATTCGCCTACTATTTTTAATGTAGAATTTGATGTAGGTTTTCTTTCAATTATCCTAAAATTTGTATGAAATGTTTTTTCCATTGATTGCCGATGTTCCGTTGGTAAACTTTCCAAAGGTACCACAGGCATTCCTTGATAATTGGCATACTTGCCTAACCAAACTATATTTGCTAAATTTTCTGTTGTCATCACTACCTCCTATCTCGTAATGAATAATTAATTGTTTTTTCCACGACAGAATTGGTAATAATCTCTTGTATCATTTTGCCATATTCTGATAGTGCTTTTACTGATGTCATACTTCCCCATTTTTCCTCGTGGTCTATGGTTTCTGTATGCTTTGGAATTATTGCTTTCCTTCTTACCAAATCTTCCATTGGTATATGCTCTTTTAATGGAGTAAGTTTAGTTTTATCATACATTGTCCTAGAATGTCGTGTTAATTCTTTTGTATCTCCTTGAATAACTTTAGCTCCTCTTTGTCGCATTAAAGTATCAGCTTTATATTCTATTTTTTGTTTTCGTTCTTTTAATATTTTCATTTGGTCAATTACCTTTTGATATTCGTCTACCAATTCCAAATCGTTCAACGAATCCAATTGTGTGGTAAAACTTTGTACATGCTGACTTGGTTCTCCGCAACTCATTTTAACTCCTTATGCTTTGTAAATATCTTTGTGAGCTTATTTCTGCTCTTTGTTTTGCCCTTACTTCCTTTGGCAACTTCATGTAACATTCTCTACATACTCCCCAAGCAACAGGATAATGTTTGATACTTGCATATCCTCTGCCACACCTTTTACAAAAATATTTTTGTTTATTTGTTTTTGTTTTGGTAGGTCTGCCACCCTTAACTAAAATTTGCCCTACTCTTGCTCTAGTAATATCAAATATTCTAGCTATTTCAGAATTTTTAACATCGGGATTTTCATCTCGGTATTTTAAAATAAGCTCTTTATTAATTTTAGTTTTTGCCATTATTTTTCTCCAATTGTTTTGCTAATTCGTCAAACTTCTTTTTCCAAACTTCAACTTTATTTAAATTTACATCTTTTTTAGAGTCATGTTTATTTTTCCATATCTCATTTTCTGCTTGTAATGTTTTAATCAACTCATGTTGCTCTGTAAATTGTTTTTTGTGATAATTCAATTCTTTTTTATTTTGTTCAAGCATTTTTTCGTACCGCTTTGTAGATGCTTTTATTTGCTCTCTTATTTTATCTTGTGCTTCATTTATTTCACTTATTCGTTGCTGATCTAAATTCTCAAGGTCTTGTTTAAAAACTTGTATTTGATTTTCTTGCTGAACAACTCTATGCTCTTGAATTAAATAAAGTAAATGAAAATAACCTGCGGTATTTTGCTTTTGAAAAAGACTGATTACATCTTTATGAATAGAATAATTTTCTACATTTTTACTTTCTGTCATTTTTACTCCTTATATTTTATAATTATATAATAAAAATTAAATTATGTATACACATATTCAAGGAATATATTTTACATTTAAGATTAACATATATATATAGAATATATATATGTTAATCAAATTAAATTATTTTTTATTAACTTGCACTTTTGCAAATGCAAGATTTTGTAAATTGTTTTTTGTATGAGTATCAAAATAAATTATTGCTCTATCAGAATGTTGTCTGATTATTTCTTTTAAATATTTTGATTTCCAACCTTTGTAATTAGGCATATTATTTAACCTTCTCATTAATGCAGTTATTACCGCAATTATAAAATGGTATAAACATATGCACTCCATTGATTTCGCAATCGATTTTAATGTTGCTTTTAAATTTCATTTGATCTTCAGATAATTGATCCATTTCTTGATCATGTATGTCGTATGTATTTTCATTAACCATTTTGTTTCCTTTTTGTTATAAAATTAATATAAGTATATTATATACATCATTTTAAACAATGTAAATACAAAGGTTTTGTTCTTTTAGGGGTATATGCGTGGTTTTTAACAATATTTAAACATTTTTAACAGATTTAATTACAAATTGTTGTACTTTTTATAGGAAATGTGTTAACTTTTAACAAGTTAAACTTTACTTTCATTTAGTTTAGCTCCTTAAAAACAAATGTATTATGGGAGTCATCATGTATCCATCTACTGAATCCATATTGGCTTCCATTACATTTGAAATTGATATGCCACCTTCAGCAATACGAGGTAACAATAGATCGCATCATTACAATTACAATAAAACTTTTCAAAATTATTTGAATAAAGCCGTAGGACTAATCTTTGAGGCTATAAATATGCAATCATTAAATATTCCTTATAAAAATTGCTTAATATCGTATACCTTTATGAATAACAGATCTATTGATTTGGACAATTTTATTTATGGAATGAAAGCGGTACAAGATGCATTGGTAAGAGCAGAAATAATAGCTGATGACGATGCTTTAACAATCAATCCAATTGCAAAGTTTCAAAAATGCACCATACACGAACGAAAGGTGGTCGTAGAGTTATATGATACCACTCGGTACCAAAGCGTGGCTATTTGGGCTGATTCTGAGCTTCTTTTAATGCTTTAATTAGCTTCCAATACTTAGACATTAGCTGACTTCGTTCTTCATTTGTAATTTTTCCGTCTGCTACTGCATTCTTTGAAGTTTCAATTAATTCAATTAGTTCATCTAAAGCTGATGCATTTTGATATGCAAATGCAAAAACTTTTTTCCAATTTATTTTTAAAATATTCATTTTATCTCCTTGAGCCTTGTAATCATGGCATCTGTTTCTTCTATTGTTTCTTCGTCTTTTGACCAATCTTTTACTTTGGTACCCCCATCATAAGGAACCGCTAAACCACAGTCAATCATTTTTAATCCTGCATTGAGCCATCTATGATTAATTATTTTTCCTTCTTGATTTGTGTCTACACCTTGATGTATGTACAATTCGCCAAGCAATCTGCCGTACTTACCTGTTCCTTTTTTACTTATTGATTTTATGGCTATTTGATTATTTCCTATTAAAAGTCTAAGCATTGTTCTAGCTTGGTAACCTTTAATTTTTTCTATTCTAGACCTTGTTCTGATTTCGGGAGTATCAATGCCAATAATACGAAAGCTGTTAATGTATTTTAAATTAAAACCCAAATCAACTTGTAACTTTGATATTGTATCGCCATCATAAACTGATTCGATTCCTTTTTTATCATCTAATTTTGCCATGTATGTATAAAAATCCATTATTCTGTCTCCAATACTTTCATTCCTAATGCAATTATTCCGCCAATAGCTCCGCTTGCAATTTCGTTATGTCCATGAATAATACCTACAATAGACAATGTTCCTAATACTATAATTGATAAAAATATTTGTGGTCTTAATTTGCCAAGCCAATTCATTGTTTACCTCCAAAGACTGAACCTGTTAATAAAGCTCCGAATGACAAGTGGAATAGTCCACCACCTTTCAAAGTAAATGGTTCGTGTTGCGATACAAGTTTCTTTAAATATTCCATTTGTACCAATGGGTCTTCAATTTCTTTTAAATGTTCCATATAATCAGCTAAGTCCAAACCCATTCTTGCAACTCCGTAATAAATAGGCACAACCATAAAGTCATATATACATATAACTAGATAGACTATTAAAGCAGTCCATCTCCATTTGTGTATTGCTCCCATTATTTACCTTTTTTAAATATGTCTTTTACATCATCAAATTTGTTCAATGTTTTGTCTTCCAAACCACTATGTTTAAACCAATGTTGTAATAAATAAGAAATTGTTGCAGTTAAAAATATTGTTCCTATACTAAATTTGATTTTTGCCTTTTTATCCATGTTGCTTTATTGCGTTGTTGGTTCCGCTATAGATACTTCTACATTCCCTGTAACATTCCACACTTGTGCTGTCACAGTTGTAGCTACAGTAAATTCTTTAGAGTCAAAGCCATTGCCTTGTCCCACTTCATTTAATTCAATAGTTAATGTTCCAATGTCCATTTGTCGGAATGTACAACTTCCACCTTTTGTCCATAGATTAGATAGTATGAGTTTATCAACCTTACCATTCACACCACTATTCGGAGCATCGAGCCAAATTCTGTCGTATGTACCACCTCTAGTAATCATAGCAGATGCTTGATGATGTCCACCACCTATTGCTCTCATTCTAGATGTACCTGCCGTTTGAGATATGCTCTGTCCGTCCGATGCATTGTAAAAAATATTTATTGTATGTGCGTTTATATCCGAAAAATCCATGCTCTTACACCTTGACTTTTCTACGATGAGTTCCCCAATTTGCAACCGAGTTGCCGTACCACCACTTACATCGGTACCTTCTACTAATACTGCTTCAGCTTTACCACTAGGTAAAGTTGATGAAGTGTATGCCGTACCAATAGTTACATCATAAATGCCAATTTCTGACACAGGGGTACTTGCTAATACTATTCTTAAAGTATTATCTTCTTTGTTTTCTTTTCTGAACATCATAGCTGATTCAAGGGTTTCAGAAGGTATATTGTTAGGTGCCGCATATATTCCTGCATCACCATTCGTAAAGTTTCTTTCTGCTAGTATAGTTTCGTTTACTACTACACCACCACCTACTGAGCCACCTACCGTTAACAAGCCTAATGCCATTTGTGGACTGAATCCCATTGCACGAAGTAAGGTATAAGGACTTTTTGCTATATTAAATGCCGTTCGCCATTTTTTTGATTCACTATTAAGATATTCTACTTTGTCAAATAACCAATCTCGCCATAATCGTAATTTTTTATATGTTTTGATTGGTGCATTATAAATTGCTTTTGGACTTTTTTTAATTGCTCTAATTAATTTTCCTATACTTCGTATATGTATAAGTAACCCAAATACAATAAGTCCACTTGATATGCCATAATTATAATACTGTAAAGATTGCCACCATTGTACATCAATATACAAAGTTTCTAGATTATAAATTCCGTATTGCAAATTCGGGAAATATTCTGCCACATAAGGTGTCGGATTAATGTAACTAGCAAATGCTAATGTACCACCACCAATGATAGTAACCACGGTAAAAATGTTTAAGATAAATTTCCCAATACCTTTTACAATTTTTTTTATATTAGGTCTTTTAAATGTTAGCTTTTTTATTTTCATAATTATATTATATAGCTTAATATTGCAATAATTACAAGTATTAACAATAATAAAATGATTGCACCCTTGAGTGTACCTATAGATTTGCTAAATTCATTTTGTGTATCGATAAGTCGTAATTTGGTAGTGTTGATATGCTTCATTAAAATTTCAATATCATCTTCTGTAATTGGTTTTTTTTCTTTTGCCATAATTCACTCCTTATAATAGGATTGGGCTTCTATAAAATGAAGGCAACAAACATTATAAAAGCCCTTTCCTTAAATTCAAATTGTAAACAACTTGAATTTTCATTATGCCGTGTATATTTCTCTTATACTCATAGCCAAGTCAAATCCACCCGAACCACTACCGCCACCTTCTACACTTACTTTAAAAACTTTAGATGATGTTGCAGGATTAGATACAGTTTGATTAAATATTATAGTTGATTGACCTACTGCCAATTGCCCTGCAGATCTTGTTTCAGTTTCAATTACTGAACCGTCAAAGTAAAATTTGAATGTACCCGATAAATTTACATGACCACTTGTTATAGCAATAACTGCACTAGCTACATAATATCTTCCTGCACCACCCGCAGTAATGGTTAATGTATCGCCAAAATCTTTTTCCCCACTATCGCTAGACATATCGTAACTTTGACCTGTATCAACTTCTACTATTTGACCAACATTTAAAACATCAGATGATAATGCTAATCTAGTTGCTGACCCGCCTGTATTTCTAAAATATAAACCATCTGATTTAAAATAAATACTTCCATGCCCTGCACTCGGAGCTGAAGGGTCTGAGCCTTGATGATCAAATGTCATGGTATCAACATCTGCTAATGCTGAGGAACCATCACCTGCCGCCCCCGAATGTGTATGTCCACTTAAAGCATCAAATTGAGCTTTAACATGAGCATTCATGATCGTATGCGTTACTAATTCTCCACTTGTCCAATCTCTTGGTGTACTCCATGCCATAATTATTCTCCTTTATGCTTCTGCAACTTGTACCGCAGAGCCACCTGCTTGTCTTATAAAAACTCCGCCACTTTTTATGTATAAAGTTCCATGACCCGCACTTGGTGCTGATGGGTCGCTACCTTGATGGTCACAAGTAATAGTATCTACATTGTCCAATGCACTACTACCATAACCACTTGCCCCTGTATGAGTATGACTACTTAAAACATCAAAATTTGCTTTAATGTAAGTATCACACCATGCTTCTGTTATTTGTGTTCCCACATCTACATACGGTACATCTGTCCATGCCATAATTAATATCCTATATATGTTTCGCTTTCTAATAAACTAATTCCAAGTACCCAAAATTTTTCTAATGAACCCACAGGGGATAATAATAAACCTGTTACATGGTTATCTTTACCTTCAACTACATGTGATATTCCCTCAATAAAAAAGTCTTTATCTGCCGCTATTAAACCTGTTTTTGTATGTATGTCTAATGTAATTCTGTCTGAAAGGTCTAAGGTTTGTATTTTTTGTAAGGTTGTATCATTTCTATTAGAAGGAATAAGTACTTTAATCATTTGTAATGGGTCTTTAAACTTTACTAAATTATATTGACACCACCTAAATGCTTCTTCGCTTGTAGGAATATAAGGTGCTGACCCATTATGTGATCTTTTACCAAATTTGGTTTCGCTTGTTGTATCACTTGCAGTTATATCTGTTACATCAGTTGTCCTAGTGACTGTTGCCCTAGCTTGTAATTTTGTAATAAAAATTGTACTAGCATTACCATTTGTTAATTTTATATCCATATAGTTTGAAGTTTTGGTATTAACTATAGTTAAATCGCTTGTTGCATTAGTACCACTTCCGTCAGCATTTGTGTTTGCTAAAACATCAGTTGTTGCGGTCGTTGTCGACCAAGCATTTATACTGTCAGCACTTGAATAATGTACTTGAGTTGTATCACCTGTTAATTGTGGAAAAAATGCTCTGTATATTCTTGTTTGCCCTGCAGGAATAGCAGGTGAATCTGAACCTGTTTCTGCATGAATCCATACTATATCAGCATCACTGTCTGTCTTATAAAACTTAACTCCAACATTTACTTCATTAAAAATATTACTTAAAGCATCTTCTTGCTCAATTGCCATAAAGCTAAAATTACTTGTACTAGTTGCATCTGATAATGTTGCTTGTGATACGGTTGAATTTGTATCAAATAGCCTTGCTTGGCGTTTTTGAAATTTAATTTTGCCATCTCTTGTTTCATAAACAAATCCGTTTTCAGTATTTTCAACTTGTCGTATTGCTGTCATTGTTTTGGTATTTGGTGGTACGGTAAATCTAGTAATAGTAGTGTTACCTTCGTCTAAATCTCTTTCTCCTGCTTCCCAACCTGCCGCATCTAAAATGTCGCCTATGGCTTGGTCGGTTCGTCTGTTTGTTTGCGGTGCAATCTTAATCTCTTTTTGATTTAAAAATCCCAATGGACCAATTGCCATCAATACAGCCGTATCATTACCCTGTATATCGGGAAAAGGAACTAAAGAATTTAAATACCCTACCCATTGATCGTTATTAAATTCAATTGGAAAAGTATAAGGAAATGCTCCATCGCCCATTTGTAATTTGATTTTTCGTGAAGGTAATGCTTGTCCGTACAAAGCTGAACTTGTATTAAATGAACTAAAAATACCACTTCTGTTATTTAAAACTACATTTAATTGTCCGCTTGAGTATCCTCCTGTTAGATTGTTTGCCAAATCTCTGCTTCTTCGCCATTCTAATCGAAGTATATAAGAAGTTAAATTTTCGTTCGTATCAGAAAAATCGCCATCATTATTCCAATCTACATATAATTGATAATTTGTAGTTGCCATTTAATTCCTTATGTACTTGTATATTTATCTTGTATTGCTTTCCACTCTTTATAGACTTCAGAGTTTTTAGCATCATCACCAAAATGCCCATCACCAATTTCAGTCATCAAATTATTAATAAAATTTGTTAAAGCA
>VTLG01002330.1_pt1 | contig 37650 bp, 52 predicted proteins | sample 4694571 | NCBI WGS metagenome assembly VTLG01 (sample SAMN12604809, study PRJNA352737) | marine metagenome | biome: ENVO:00000447; feature: ENVO:00000209|ENVO:00000569|ENVO:01000036; material: ENVO:00002151; isolation source: viral sequences binned using virsorter ...
AAGGGGGATATATCCTTCTCGTTTAACTTTAGAAGGGGGGGAGGGGGCATAAAATGCGTCTCCCTGGTAGCCAGAGACTACCCACCCCTCTAAACGGGGGGTCTATAACAATCGCAATACTATATTGCAATAAAGAAATTGACCTGGATAGACAACAAGCAATTCAAATTTGAAAGAGATGGAAGCTTTATGACTACTGAAGCACAAGCGAGGAAGAAGGTAGAAGCGGAGGTTAAGAAGGTATTGAAGGGAGATGAATATGAATTAGGAGCAATCAAGCGTTTCCAGAATTACTGTAAGGATGAGAAGCATTGGGCAGTAGAGGTAATGGCAATGATGATTAATGGGAAAGGATCTCCAAAGAAATGAGTGGAACATCTGGATTTATTTTCAGGAATAGGAGGATTCAGTTTAGCAGCAGGATGGGCAGGATTAAAAACAGTCGTAGCAATAGAGATTGATGAAAAGGCAAGGAAGATTTACAAGAAGAACAATCCTGAAGTAGAAGTATATGAAGACATCAGGGAATTCAAAGCAGATGAGTTTTACGGATGTTTCCTTGTTACCGGAGGATTCCCATGCACTCCTTTTTCCCATTGTGGGAAGCAGAGAGGCAAGGAGGACAACAGAAACCTCTGGCCTGAGATGTTTAGAGTTATCCGAGAATGTAGGCCGAGTTGGGTTATTGGAGAAAATGTTATTGGGATCGTTGCGTTGGAACTCGATGAAATTCTTTCTGATCTGGAAAGCGAAGGTTACGAAACAAGGACGTTTATTATTCCAGCTTGTTCCAAAGATGCGAGACACCGGAGAGATAGAGTCTGGATTGTGGGCAACACCGACAGCAACGAATGCAGGAGGAGGAAACAAGTACCAACTTCGAGGAGAGAAGAAGTATTTGACTTTGAATGGTCAGGTGAATGGCCTTCCTCATCCGGAATTCTGCGAACATCTGATGGGATATCCTCTGGGATGGACCGTGTAAAGTTATTGGGGAACTCTTTGGTTCCTCAAGTTGCATTTGAAATTATTAATTCGATGGTAATGGTGAGCAATGAGCGTAGCTGAGAGAGTAGGTTCAGTAAAAGCAGTAAAGAGGAAGCTTTTCGTAGAGAGGATGATTGAACATGGAGATCATATTAAAGCAGCCGAGGAAGCAGGATATGAGAGTGAGGACAATCTTAAGTTCAGAGCAGAAGCATGCAGACTGAAGAGACAGCTTCATGATGTAATTCAGGCAGGAATGAGGGAGCGTTTCACTTCATCAGCACCTAAGGCAGCACATATGATTGAGAGTCTGATGAACTCTTCAGAGAGTGAGGGTGTTCGTTTGAAGGCTGCCCAGGATATTCTAGACAGAGCAGGATACCAACCAACTACAAGAGTTGAGGATGTTACAGAGAAGAAGACGGTTAAGGAGTTGGAAGCAGAACTTATTTCAGTTGTAGGACAGGAAAAAGCGGAGGTCTTATTAGGGAAAAAGAAGGTGAAAGAAAAGCCCTTGCCAGAAAAACGCTTACTGAATTAGAGAGAGGACTATTGGTAGCAGTTAAAGCAATGAGACAAGTTCAGAAGGATAATGTAATGAGCGGATACTGTGTAACTTTAGGACCAGGAGAGTCTATGGAATCTCAGAGATCATTAGAGAATGATGTCGATCTCTTTTTAAGACTTTATGAGAATTTGAGAAGGTGAATAAAATAATAGGCTTTGAAAGATATGCATCAGGAAATGATTTCATAAGATCCTGGGGTGATCTTCCTTCAGGATTCGAGGAATGGGTAATGGAGATTGCATCACAGGTATCACAGGAATTAGAAGAAGAAGTTAATGAATTCAGTAACCGGAAGGATTAAAGGGACTCAGTTAACAGTAGTGAAATATTCTCACAGGGATGAGAAGTACCGTAAGGTTTATTTATTCAGGTGTGATTGTGGAAAGTCCAAGAGGATCCGTATGGACAATGTTCAAAGGAATCAGACGAAGAGTTGTGGATGTCTTCAGAAGGAGATTCGGAGTCCAGAGAACATGTCCTGGGTCCGAGGATTCCCCAAAGATCCTGAAAAGATGGAGAGGTTGAAAGAGAATCTGAGGAACAGACCTGATTGGCCTCCGACTAAAGGGAAGGTGAGGATTGAGGTTTCTCCTGGTTCGAAGAAATACAAGTTTGTAACAGAGAAGGAACTGACAGAGATCTATTACGGATTGGCAGGATGACTGAAGTTTCCAGAAGAGGGTTTCTTAAATTATCAGGAACGGCTGCAGGAGCAGTAGCAGTCTCAGGAAGTGGTGCTGCATCCTTGACAAGTCTGGTAAAGACTACAAATAAGATAAAGCCTGTTAAGAAACTATCGACTTATGCAAAAGCATACAGACAGTTCTTATCAGGTAGCATTGTAAAAACAGGAGTAAATAAATTAAGTGAAATGCCTTTTGGTACTAAGAGTGTTTCTTGGAAAGCTAAAATGTTGAAAGATGTTGCAAGAACTGCATTTGCAGAAGCAACAGTTGGTGGTCAGAAATCGACAAAACCTATTGAAACACCGGCTTTAAATAGATTAAGAGATGCAGTAGTTGAGAGTTGGTCTGGTTCTTATCCAGCAGCTCAAAAAGTTTCAAAGTCAGATAAAGCTCAGGTCAAAAGTTTAATAGTTGATAATGCTGAATTAGATTTAAAAGCAGAGTTAAGAAAAGCTTCTCCTAAAAAATACGACCCTACTGATCGTTTTCCAAAAAATAAAATACCTTCATCGGATCGAGTAGGGATTTATGAGGGAGGAAGATTGTTAAAATTCCCAGAACCTCAAAAACCAAAAACAACGAAACGTCAGTTATTTGGAAAAGCCTTTAAAAAAATAAAAGGTGCTATCAGAGGAGGTTTTGGAGGACCGAAACCAAGAAAGACCGGTATTGGAAGTGGACCTCCTGGGTTTCAAGATCCTTCAAGAGTAAGTGGATACCATTACTGATTATGACTTTAGAAAAAGCTGTATCGATCATTTCAGAGATCAATGAAGTCAAAGAAACCAATAAACTGAATTGGTACAAACCCTATGATTACCAACGTTCATTTCATTCAGGAAAGGATGATGAAGGTCAGCAAGCCAAGCAGAAGATTCTTATGGCTGCAAACAAGACAGGGAAGACATTCTGTGGTGCATTTGAAATGGCAGTGCATCTCACTGGTAGGTATCCAGAATGGTGGCAGGGAACCCGATTCGACCGACCTATAAAAGCATGGGCATCAGGAAATACAAGTGCGAATGTTAGAGATATTGTCCAAGCGGAATGCCTTGGGGAGCCTGGAGACACTGAAGATTTTGGTAAAGGAGCGATACCAAAGGATCTTATTATTTCAACAGAAAGGGCTCCAGGCATTCCAAATGCGTATTCGACAGTTCTCATTAAACACATATCAGGAAAGAGTTCTAAGTTATTTTTTAAGTCTTATGAGCAAGGAGCCGAGCAGTGGATGGGTAAGGCAGTCGATGTGGTATGGATGGATGAGGAACCACCTCAACCGATATATTCACAAGCTCTCCGTGCAACGCTCAAAACCAGTGGACTGACTTACATGACCTTCACTCCTGAGAAGGGGATGACGAAGGTGGTTGCTGGTTTTATGAATGATTTGAAACCAAAACAGCAGTTATTCAATGCAAGTTGGGATGAAGCACCCCATCTCGATGATGAGACCAAAGGAGAGATTCTGGCAGCATTACCTCCACATGAGAGGGATATGCGTTCCAAGGGTATTCCAGTATTGGGATCAGGTCTTGTTTTTCCAGTTGATGAAGATTTCATAAGAAGTGATGTATTCCAGATTCCTGATCACTGGCCTCGCATTTGTGCTATTGACTTCGGTTGGGATCATCCTACTGCTTGTGTATGGATCGCATACGATAGGGACCAGGATTCTGTGTATGTATATGATGCTTACAGACAGTCTGCAGAGACTCCTATTGTCCATGCAGAAGCCATCAAAAGCAGAGGAGAGTGGATACCATGTGCCTGGCCTCATGATGGTATGCAACATGATAAAGGATCAGGGAAACCGCTTGCAGAACACTATCGTAAACATGGGATTAACATGCTTGGTTCTCATTTCGAGAATCCTGCTGGTGGTCAGGCAGTGGAACCTGGACTCATGGATATGTTGCAAAGAATGCAATCAGGAAGATTCAAAGTCTTTGAAAACCTCAACCGCTGGTTCGAGGAGATGCGTATGTACCACCGCATCGATGGGAAACTGGTCAAAGAACGAGACGATCTTATGAGTGCAACACGTTATGCAGTCATGTCGATCCGTTATGCATCCTTGAAACGAATGAAGCCTCTGCCGGCCTTTGCAGTAGGTTCCAACAACGATTACCCCTTCTTTCAGAACAATTATGGCAGTTCCATTCAGTTCGCTTCTTAAGAAGCAGAAGAAGTTAAAAAAGGGAGTCAAGACTGCTCTTACCCAATTGAAAAGTCAAGAATCTATATTAGAGGGTCCAGAAGGTTTAACGGAACAAAAAGAAGAAGCATTAGCATCGTTTATTCCTAAGATTGGGTATTATGATACCAAAACAGGAGAAGGCTCAGGATTAGTAGGAGAAATAGGATCTGCAGGAGGAGCTTTTTCACAGGCTCGTAAATCATACAAAGAATCAGAATCAGTATTTGCAGAAACTAAATCTGGTAAGGCAATGGCATCATTCAAGGAAAAATATAAAACGTATGATCCTCAAGCTGCAAAGTCTGCTGTAAAACATTATCAAGATCTCTGGAAAAAGGATGAGAACTATCAGTTATCTTTAGATGTTGCTGAAGGAAGGAAACAACTTAATGAACGATTAAAAGATTTTAATATGAGTGGGAATCTTTTTTCTGCAGAAGTTGATGAAGAAGGCAAATATACATTTACGGGATCTCAAGATATTTATGATTTGTTTGAATCCGGTTGGACGGAAGAAGGTGATAAATATAAACAAAAATTTGGAAAAGATTTTACTTTAAGAGAATTATTGGCAACAGAAGCCAGTATGAAAAAATACTACGATAGCTCTTATGGGAAATATATTAGTGAATCAGAAAGTGATTTTTCAGATCAGAGCACATTAGCCTATGGACCTCGTAATGTTCGGGGGGCTGGTCCGACAGAGTATCAACAGTTTCTGGATAAGTCTTCAGGATTCAAAAGTACAATGGAGACTCAAAGCGGGTTAATTAAAACCAAATCTGCTGAATTGGGAATTGATCCTGAAACTGGAAGTAAAACTGGATCAGGAGTTTATGGAGAAATGTCTGAAGTAGAATCAGAATGGGACACCAAGATTGGAAAACAGGAAAAAGAAATCTCAGAAATCTATAGACCAGCACATACTGGTGCAAAGACTGCGTTGACTGCATTGACTGCACGAATCAAGAAATATGAACTCTTAGGAGTTGCAGATCAAGAACCTAAAAAGAATCCAACATACAGAAAGCCTCAGATGGGTTATGGGGCTGGTTATCTAAGAAGATCCGCATAAGGAGAAACTATGTCCTGGTTAACAGAATTTGCACAAACTGGAAAAGTTAAAGACCCAGCATGGAGAGGTAATTTCGGTGAAGTCAAACTGGAAGATTTGAATAAAAGTCTTGAGCAAGCTTTTCGGCCTCAACCTGCGAATCTTCCAGAATGGGATCATAGTGAAAATGTTGGAATGGGTTATGTTTTTAACAAGTTAATTGAAGGAACAGATGCTTTATTTAGTGGAGATAGCGGTATTCATAGATTGACGGAAAATGTTAAACTTACATTAGAGGAAGGAGGAAAGTATCTGGAATATCCTGATAAATATCATGATATGTGGGGTGGTAAACTCACTAAATGGTATCAAAAACAAATGGGTTTAAATGATGATGATGATGATGATGATGATGATGATAACGGAAACGGCAATGGAAACGGTAATGGAAACGGTAATGGAAATGGAAACGGTAATGGAACTGTAACTACTGATGCAACAGGTGGAGAGGGTGATTTAGATACTCCAGCAGCATCTCAGGCTTTAGCAGCCTTGATGCGTAGACGAATGAAAATGAGACGAGGCAGAAGTTCTACAGTCCTCACAGGAGGAGCAAAGATAGGTAAAGGCGATAAGAAAACAATGGCTTATGCTTAATGACTTGGGTTCTCAGCTTATTGCTGAGTATGAAAATCTGAAAGGGAATCGACATAATTGGGAAGCTCAATGGCAAGAGATTGCAGAGCTTATGATCCCAAGAAAAGCCGATTTCACTGCAACGCATTCTGCAGGATCTGAACGTAGAGAAAGCATCTTTGAATCAACTCCTGTTCAGACATTGACCCGATTCTCCTCGGGGCTGCACAATACGTTAACTTCTTCGAGCATACCCTGGTTCACCCTGAAAACAGACAGGAGACTTGAAGGAGACCGTAGAGTGCAGCTCTGGTTAGAAGAAACAACAAGGATTCTTCAGGATAGTTTCAATCGACCTTCTGCAAATTTTCATCCAAGTGCTCATGAGTATTATCTTGATCTGGGAGCATTCGGAACTTCAATCATGGAAATCCGTGATATTCCAGGCAGAGGTCCGTATTTCAGGTCATTCCCTTTATCAGACTGTTATCTTGCAACCAATGCATTGGGAAGGATCGATACCTGTTTCAGACATTATGAACACACTGTAAAAGAACTCATTGAGCAGTATCCGATACAGAAGCTACCGGATTCTGTGAAGCAGAAGGCAGAGAAGAATAAGTTATATGATAAAGTCTCATGTCTTCATATTGTGAAGCCTCGGAAACAGGCGATTACTGGTTCCATGAGATCCCAACAACAGAAACCTTTCATGAGTGTTTATATGCTTTTTGAGTCAAAGCATATTCTCAATGAAGGTGGATTTGACGAATTCCCATTCGTCTGCAGTAGATGGGAGAGAAATTCTCAGGAAATCTATGGAAGAGGACCAGGAATCAATACACTTCCAGATGTTCGTATGCTCAATGAAATGGAAGCCACCTATCTGAAAGCACTTCAGAAAACCGTTGATCCTCCCTTGATGCTTCCCCACGACGGTTTTCTTTCACCCGTGCGGACAGTTCCAGGTGGCTTGAATTACTATCGTGCTGGATTAAGTCCTAATGAACGTATAGAAGCGTTTCCGATGCCAGGACGGTTGGATTGGGCAGAGAACAAGATGGGTCAGGTGAGAGAGGCAATTGGAAGAGGATTCTTCCTTGATACTTTGGAGCTCCCTGGGCCAACTGCTGCAGATGGAGATGTGATGCGTTTCACTGCAACTGAGATTGCAGCAAGGCAGAGGGATCGTCTACAGATCTTAGGACCGATTGTTTCCAGACAGGAGATTGAATTTCTTGGTCCAATGATTGAGAGAACCATGTTTATCCTCATCAAAAACGGTATGGTTCCTCAACCTCCACCACAACTGATGCAATCAGAACTTGGTGTTGAATATATGAATCCGGTATCAATTGCAATGAGATCCTCAGAATTATCAAGTATTGGACAACTGATGCAGTTTGTAACTCCATGGGCTCAGATTGATCCATCAATTCTGGAACGATTCGACAGTGATAAACTTCTGGCATTGGCTGCAGAGATATTACGTGTACCTCTTTCTGTACTCAAGAGTGAAGAACAATTGACTGCAGAACGAGAACAAAGGCAGATGATGCAGATGCAACAGCAACAACTTCAACAGACCCTTGCATTAAGTGAGGCCCAAGAACGAGATGCTAGTGCGACTGCAAAATTAGCTCATGCGGAGGCAGCACTTGCTTCTACGTGAGAAAAGGAGGAAAGCCCTTTATGACGAAGTATTTAAATCTGATACTGGCCGTAGAGTGCTTTCTGATCTTGCTGCTGCTAACTATGTTTATGCAACAGCATTTGTCCCTGGAGATCCCTACATGAGTGCGTTCCGAGAGGGTAGACGAGCCGTAGTGATCGATTTAATTAACTATTCAGACACCTCAATTGAAGAATTGATGAAAATCTATGGAGAACAACGAAGCAACGACAACTCCTGAATCTCAAGAGACAGGAACCGAAGCAGTAGAAGCTCCAGCACCTACAACGCTTACAGGTGCTCCTCTGGCAGAACCCGAGATTCCGCAAGGAACTTATAATGCTTGGGATAATCTTTCAGATGACTTGAAGCAGGAACCAAGTTTAAGAAACTTCATGAACTCAGAAGATCCCCTGAATGCAGTGGCTAAATCTTATGTTCATGCAGTTAAGAAAATGGGGGTTCCACCAGAACAAATAATTCGTCTTCCCAAAGAAGGCGAACCAATGGATGACGTTTATTCAGCATTGGGAAGACCTGATGATCCTTCAAACTATTCCAGTTTGCCTGATGGTGATGATTTCAAACCTGTTCGAGATGCATTCTATGAAACAGGATTGACGGATTCCCAGGCAAAGAATGTCATGGATATTTATATGAAAGGCATGGAAGAAGTTCAGGAAGAACAGACAGAACAATTTGAAAAGGAACGTGTCCAAAATAAACTCGCCATTCAACAGGAATGGGGTGCAGATTATCAGCGTAATGCGAATCTTGCACAGAGGGCATTCAACCAGTTTGCACCCAAAGAGGCTGTATCTCTGATGGAAGAAACTGGAATCGGTGAACATCCTGCAATGTTGAAAATGTTTTCAAACATCGGGTCAATGCTTGCCGAAGATAATATGCTTGCTCCTGCAGACGGACAGTTTAATTCAATGTCTCCTGTTCAGGCTCAAGTATCCATTAAGGATAAGCAAGCAGATCCTGAATTCATGAAGCGTTATATGGATGCAAAGCATCCTGGTCATAATGATGCTGTTAAAGAAATGAAGAAACTTTATGAACTGACTTAATTTAAAGTCATTTAAGCCAACCTACCACCTATGGATTCGGGTAATTCTATATAGAATCCGTTATTGATCGTAGGTCTGTGAATCCTGGAGACAGGGAAATTCCGAATGATGTTGGCAACTAACCCAAAATCAATGGATTTCTATGTCTGTAAATATCACGGACCAAATGGTCAAAATGTACTCGGACAATGTTTCCTTGCTTGTTCAACAGGAAGGATCTCGTCTGAGAAATGCTGTAAGGCTTGAAACCGGAAAAGTCGGTGAAGAGTATTACATGGATCGGCTGAAGAAGACTTCAGCACAACTCATCACGGCACGACATGCCGATACTCCCTTAATTGATACCATTCATGATCGAAGGCGTGTAACACCGCTTGATTACGATTGGGGCGATTTGATTGATACAACTGATGTTCTGCGTGTTCTTGCAGATCCTCAGTCGATGTATGTCAGAAATGGTGCAGCAGCAATGTCTCGTGCCATGGATCAGACAATCATCGATGCAGCATTTGCTGATGTATCAGTTGGAAAAGCAGCAGGATCAACCTGTTCCTGGCCGGCATCTTCAGTTGCAGCCGATGGTAATCCTGAAACTGCAGCAGTATCCAATGGAGGTGTAGCAGGACTTGTTCGTGTCAATAACACTCCGTATGGAGGTAGCAATACTTCTAATACCAGCATGACTGTGGATAAGCTGATTGCTGCACGGAAGATTCTGATGGAGAACGAAGCTCTTCATTACAACGAAGGACAAGATCCCAATCTGTTCATTGTTTGTACTGCAGATGAAATCGCCAGCTTGCTCAAAACAACCCAGGTTGGATCAGTTGATTACAACTCGGTTAGAGCATTGGTAGAAGGACGCGTGGATACCTTTATGGGATTCAGGTTCATTCAATCCGAACTCGTCAATACTCGTACTTTGGGAACTGTAAACTCAGAGACACCAGCGATTAACCGTTGTATTGCCTTTCATCGTGATGGCCTTGGCCTTTGCGTATGGAGAGACATTACTGGTCGATCCGATCCTCGTCCTGATAAGCGTTATGCAAACCAAATGTACCTGACGATGACCATTGGCTCCGTTCGCCTCGAAGAAGACAGAATTGTCGAGATCGAGTGCAAACAAGGTGCTTAATTAATAACCCAAACCATAAAGGATAAGTATGGGTGAAGTGAATTTGATTGGATCGAAGACTACTTCTTATGTCTCGACCAGCACGAAGACTTCTTATGCAACTATGGTGGAACCGCTTGCCGTAACTGATTCACGATTTAGTTATGGCAAGATGAGGGTTTCCGTAGATACCGTCACCACGAATAATGACGATTCTGCTAACTCTACGTTTCATCTGGCTCGCATTCCCTCGAATGCGATCATTCTTCCAACCTCAACCATTTATTGGGATGATCTGGCATCTTCAGGATCTCCAACTCTTGATGTCGGCCTTTGGGCTACCAAAGAGAATTGGAATGCCATCACTGCAGAATTGTCTGCAGGATATGATGTTGATGCACTTACTAATGGGCTTGATTGCACATCAGCAAGCAGTGCATCTCTGATTAGTGATCATACCGCAGGTATTCTTCCAGCATGGGATCACATGGCTTCGGTCAGTGCTGATCCAGGTGGAATGCTGGACATTAAAGTGTCGATTCTTGATGCAGCAATCAACATTGCTGCTCAAGTCACACTTTGCGTTCACTATGTAGTTGAGTAAGGAGGACACATGGCATCTCAAGTAGACATCTGTAATATCGCTTTATCTAACCTGGGTGATCAATTAATCACAAGCATGACAGAAGCGAATTCAAGAGCGAGGGCTTGTAACCTCCGTTTTGATGATACAAGAGATGCTGTTCTTCGCACTCATCCTTGGAATTGTGCAACTTCCAGGGCAACTTTGGCAGTTTCAGGTACTCCGAATTGGGGTTATTCCAACTCCTTTGCGTTACCTACAGACTGCCTTCGTGTTCTGGAAGTAGACGATCCTGATCAAGAGTGGAAGATAGAAGGAAGGAATATTGTTTCTGACGGCAGTTCGATTAAAATTCGTTACATCGCCCAAGTTTCGGATACCACCCTTTTTGATGCCACTCTGATTCAGGCAATTGCGCTGAGACTCGGCTATGAAATAGCAGAAACCTTGACAGGCAACCTCGATCTGAAAAGAGAGATGTGGCAAAAGTTCCAGTTTGCTTTGAGTGAAGCCCGATCCAATGATGCAATGGAGGGAACTCCAGAGAAGATTGAATCAGACGAATTCTTACTGGCAAGACGAGGCTATTCAAATAGACGGAATATCAGCACTCCATCGACAGGATATTCGTATAGCTGATGGCACGGTTTAAAGCGGTTCAGTCACGTTTTACCGAAGGTCAGGTATCTCCCAGGTTTCAGGGTCTTGTAGATGAGCCGACATATGCTGCTGCTCTCAAGACTTTAAAGAATTGGGTGGTTCTGCCCCAAGGTGCTGTTACCAGAAGACCAGGAACGTATTATGCTGCTTCCACTAAGTCTGATGGTCAGGTAAGACTGATTCCTTTTAATTTTGGTGCTGGTGATTCTTATATTCTGGAGTTTGGTGCAACCTACATCCGTTTCTTCAAAAATGGTGCAGTTCTTTATGAAACTGGATCAACAAGCACGGCTTATGAAATAAGTACGAATGTACCTTGGTCGGTATCAGAGCTTGATGACATTACTTTTACTCAATCTGCAGACATCATCTTTCTTGCCCATCCTGATTATAAACCCAGGAAACTGACAAGAACTGCTGATACTTCTACTTCAGGAAGAGCTTCTGATGATACGCTTTGGGCTGTTGCAGAGATAGATTTTGAAGATGGACCATGGGCTGATATTAATCAGACAACAACAACCATGTATGCAGATCAGCATGGAACCAGCATTAGCACTGTATCTATTGGTGAAGCATTCGTTGATGAAACAGAAAGCTGGCTTCAATTAAAGAATCATGGATTGTTGGATGGACAAACAATTTCTGTAGCTGCAGCAGAAGAAACTCATCATCCAAAATCTCAGGCATATTATGTTATTAATGCAACAGCTAATACATTCCAGTTATCAGAGGGTTTAACTTCAAGAGCTCCTGATCCTCCTGTTACATTTCATGGAAGTAATACAGATGTAACTGTAACAATAAGTACCAAAAAGTTTGACAAGGATGATTATGTCAAACTAACTGTATCCGGTGCTTATTTTGATGTAACAGGATCTACTACAACATCAACCATCAATTCTGTATCAACAACTTATTATGCATCTTCTAAAGATGTAGGTCGTTTGATCCGTATCAATCCCATTCCATCAGAACAGATAAAATGGGGTTATATGAAAATAACTAATGTTTTATCAACAACGGTTGTTATAGGAACATGTGTTAAGGATATAGTTGCTTATGGATCTGGAACTGCAACTACCGAATGGAGGATAAGTGCATGGGGTTCTGCAGACGGTTGGCCTCGAACTGTTGATATATATCAGCAAAGGCTGGTATTTGCAGGAACTGCTCTTTATCCACAGACCATCTGGTTTTCAAGATCAGGTGATTTCTATGATTATGCACCTACTGAAACTGCTGGTATTGCATCCAATGACTATTCTGCAACAGGAGCCCGTATTGTTGCAGATCAGATCAATGATGATAATGCAGTAACTCTGACTATTGATTCGGATACTGTTGACCGCATCAACTGGATTATAGCAGGAAAGAAACTGTCATTAGGAACGACAGGAGGAGTATTCAATCTCTATGGTACAGAGACTTCCTATACTCTCACTCCTTTTAATTTCACGATTGAAAAAGCAACTTCTTATGAAGTCGCAAATCAGACCAATGCAGTTCAGATTGACCAGAATCTTCTTTTCATTCAAAGAGGTAAAAGAGTAGTCCGTGAAATTCCATTCACTCAACAAGAAGAAGGACAAAAGACTCTTGATGTAACCGTCAGAGCAGAAGACATCACATTAAGTGGAATAAAGAAGCTTGTTTTCCAGAAACAACCGAATCATCTGGTTTGGGGTGTATTGGATAATGGGAAACTTGTTGCAATGACTTATGTGAATCAATTCAATATGTTTGCATGGTCAACTCATGAAATGGGAGGAACCTTCAATGGAACTGATAGAAGCATTGCAGTTGTTGAAGACATAGCATCAATTCCCACTTCAACCCATGATCAGGTATGGATGGTTGTGAAACGAACCATCAATGATGCAACAAAACGCTATGTCGAGTATTTTGAACGGTTCTATGATCAAAACGATATTGTTCCTGCAAAAGCACATTTTGTAGATTCAGGATTGGAACTGAATCAAACGATACAGGCATCAAGTGCAGATATTACACTATCTTCGGTTTCTTCAAGTGTAATGACATTTAGTGGAGTACACGGATTGTCAGCAGGAGATTTGGTTGGATTTGAATCAACCAGGGATCTCCCTACCGGATTGGAAACAGATAAGATTTATTATGTTTTAACATTAAGTAAGACAACAACTGCAATCAAGGTTGCAACAAAACCTGAATTTACAGATGCAACATGTGATACCGATCACTCTGCTGGAACAGGAAGCACTTTTGGAAGTAATCCTAAAATCATACGAATGGATAATACCAGTGCAATCAAGGCTGGTATGCGAGTCACTGGTACTGGAATTCCTGCTTCTGCAACCGTCAGTTCTGTAGATAGTGTAACGCTATTTACTTTATCTGCAGATACTACTGCAACAAATGCAAATACTACTCTGACATTCTGGACTGAGGATGTAACCGTTTCAGATACAGGTACAGGCACAGTAACTATTCTTGAGTACACAGGTACTGTTTCTAATTTAACTCACTTAGAAGGCCAATCTGTTGACATTCTGGGGCAATCTGCAGTTCAGCCTTCCAAGACAGTCGCAAGTGGAGCAATTACTCTTGGAACAAAAGTTACCAGGGCAAGAGTTGGATTAACTTATACTTCTGATCTGGAAACACTTCCATTAGCAAGAGAACAGAATCTTTATATGTTGGGAGCCAAAACAAGGCTTCATCAGATTTCCATCAAATTACTGGAATCTATGGGTATTGAGATTGGAGCCGATAGCGATGGTTTGGATCAAATGATATTCAGACAGGGTTCTGATGCAGCAGGAGAAGCAGTCCCATTATTTACTGGTGTTAAAGTATTCCGTGTTGGTAATCAGACATTTGATGAAGGATCGGTATTGGTTCGTGTGACCCAACCGTTTCCTGCAACTGTTTTATTTATTGGAATAGATTATTCCAGCAATGATCTGAGAGAGTCATGAAAGTTTATACTGAAGTTGTCTGGAAGTGGGATGATGCCAAGAAAGAATTGGTTGAAGAATCATCCAAATCCTATGAATACGAAGGTCCAGTGGTTCAAGCCTGGGTTCAATATGTTGCATTGGGGTTGGCTTTATTAAGTGCTTATTCAGGATATAAAGGAGCAGAGTCAAGAAAGAAAGGCTCTAAAACCAAAGCCAAGATGATGCTCAATCAGGCCGGTGAATATGAACGCTATGCAACAGAATTAGAAGAAAAAGGAGATGAACAGGCAGCACATTTCATGACAAGAGCTAGGGATCTCAGAAAAGCCTATGAGATGCGGGGGTCTGCAGAGATTGCTTTAAGTGTTGCACAGGGAGCATCAAGAGTTGGAACCATGAGGGCTGCATATTCATCCTCTGGAGCAAGAGTTAATGAAGGATCTCCGGTTGATGCAGTTGTATTTCAGGCTCTTCAGAATGATGTCAATACCCAGACCATTGCATTCAATATGGCAATGTCTCAAAAGACTGCAATGAAGCAGGGTAGACATAATGCCTACGTTGCACAGCAAAATGCTGAATCTGCTGCAAGACAAGCAAGATTCGCAGCCAGCCAGCAAAGACTCAGTGCTCAGGCAGTCAAAGAAGGAGCAGATATTCAATACACTGCAGATATTCTTAAAACAACATCTGGATCACTTCAAACCTATTACACCATGAATGATTATAAGTGGGATTGGGGTTCATCATCTAAAGACACTTCTTAATGCAATTCAATGAAACTATCACCTCAATTATTTAATCAGCTTCCAGGCATTCAGCAGGATCAGGTTCTAGCGACTCCTAATGTTGCAGAACCTCAGAATATGATGAATGAAGCATTGACTCTTCCTGAAGAAGCACAGGCAAGTCTTGCAAATGTGGTCCAGGAACAGGCAATGGCCTGGGCAGATATATTGAGAAAAGGACGTATTGTTGAAGAAGCAAAGGTTAAGAAACGTGCTTCTAATCTTTATAGACCAGCAGTTGCAGAATATGCACGGCAATTGGATTCAGGAGAAAGCAGACCAAAACCTGGGAGTTATGCAGGAAAAGTAGATGAGGCTTTTTCTCAAAGTCCTATAAGTACAATAGGAGTTCCTCATGTTGCTGATGTTAAAGCTGATATTGAGGGCTGGCATGAGAATCAAAAAGATAAAATAGCTAAAGAACTAGGTATTGAAGATGATGATTCATTAATGGCTTCTGTTGGTGAAGAACTCGACAGTCTTTTTATTACTCCCAAAGCAAAGATTCTTTCTGTTATTCAAGATCAATATACTCAGGAAGCCAAGAGAATGGCTGCTGATTATATAACAGAACTTGCAGCAGATTCAGCTAATAACCGGGGGATGACTGATGAAAAAGTAATGGCATATCTTCAAGGTATGGTAGAAGCAGGAGTTTTTCAGGATGGAGATACTATTGTGTTATTAGAAGAATACAAAGCAACTGCTGATACATCCCAGATGGGCTTTGATGCAGCAAATAATACCAACGCATTCGTTGAACTCATGGAATCCAAAGCTGAAGACGGAACACCAGCTTGGAGGAAAAAATATCCTGATGCAAAAATAAATATGATTATGCCTTTGTATCAGAAATATAAAGCTGTTTATGAAGGAGAAAAAAGATCAGAGAAAAGAAAAAGAGAAGCAACTTTAAAAGATCTTGCTACTGCACAACTTCATCAAGATGCCACTAGAACTCCTGTAAGACTGATTCAGGAGTTAACAAGAAGTCAGTTGGGAAGAGAAGAACTTATTATTGCAATTCAAAATAATAAAGAACCAAAAATTGATTTTGAGAATGCTGATACTATAGCAACTTTACAAAAGAAACATCCTCACGTTGATGTTGCTTCTTTCAGCAGATTCCTTGCTTCTGCGTATTCAACATTGGTGACTGAATCTACACAAAAATTAAATGCACGTTTGAAAGGAACCAGAGATGCATTTGATATTGCAGAAACAAGAACTTATGAGGCGATGAAAAAGAATACAAATAGCGAGTATGCTTATAACAATACAACCAGTATAGGAGGTGGACTTCAATGGTGGAATGATTCACGATTCAAAGATCTTGGTCCTAAATATGATGAAAGAAAAAAGAATCTTGATGCAGTTTTTAGTTGGTATGAAGCAAAACATGAATTACTTCGTGATATTGAAGAAGGAACTATTACTGAACCAATAATACGGGACAGGCTTAATAATCTTAATCCCCAGAGTAAAAAGTGGGAAAACGAGTCAAGTATTGGATTACAAACTAAGCGTTCATTATATAATGATGTAGCATCTTTTATTAATGGGAAATATTTAGATCCTTCAGATAATTCTAAAACTAATTCTGATCTTGCTGCATTTTCTATGTTGCAAGCAGGACATAAGTTTGATCCTGAACAGCCTATTCCTGTTGAGGATATGGTAGCTCAACAACAAAAATTCAAAGGATATAAAAAGCCTGATACTCCTGCAGATTATTATGCAAATGGTTATAGATTTATTCCTAATCCAATATTTACTGCAATGGAGAATGCTCTTAAACAAGCAGAATCATCAGAGTCTGCTGGTGTAATAATCGATCAATTTCATGGTTTATTCAATAATTATTACCCTGATAAAAAATGGAGACAAATTGCATACAGAGAATTTATTGCAAGATTTGATGATAAAAACATCGCACATTCTCTTATGATTTTTACAAATAAAGCATATGACAATGTAGGTAACGAAATTTCTTCTGGAAATGTAGAACGAACACTTAAAGCAACATTTGCTGATATATCTGTTCTTGAAGAACAACTTAAAGATAAACATGGAGAATCATTTTTTAATGATTTAACCAAAGAAGATGGAGAAATAGGAAAAGTATTTTACTCCAATCTTGGAATGGGGAACTCAATACAATTAAGAAATTCTCCAACGGCAATAGAACCTTATCGCCAATTGATTACAAAAATGGCAATGCAACTTAAACTTGAACCTCAAAATAAAGACATGAGTGCTGAAGAAGCTGCTCAAGAAGCTGATCGTCAATTATTTGGTTCAAGATTTTTCTTTATCGAACATCCCACAAGAGAAGGACAGTCCATGTTTATGTCTCATGGGGAATTTGAAAAAGGACAACACACCGTTGCAGAACCAGAAGATGTAAAAAATGCACATTTGATTATACAAGCAGGAATTGCTCCTCAATTAGTTAAAAGCATGGGGGAATTATCAGGTGCTTATGCGAAACAAAAAGTTGAAACTCCTTTGAAATTAAAATTACAAGGCAGAGAAGGTTATGTTAATCGCAATGTCAATAATCTTATTTGGGAAATTTTATCTAATACAAATATTAAAAAAGATGCACTCCATAACAATCCTAATATTGAAGTATTAGCTGTTCCAAATGAAGATAATACTGGAGTGTATTATAAATTAATGCATCCAGAGTCAGAAGTTTGGGTTTGGTTGGAAGGTATAAATAATGAAAGATGGGAAATTTCTAATAAGACTGTGGCTACTATGGCTTTCCAAACTCATTTACAATCCTTATACCACAAGATGCCTGAGTATTTAGATCACAAAACATGGCCTGATGAATTAAAAGATTTATATAGAGGCAATTGGTTGGGTTTGGGATCACCAAAACAATTGGGAATTCCTGTTGAATTTGAACCATCTAAAAGTCCTATTGAAATTCTTGAACAAGTTGCAGGATCTTCAGGGCATTTTAATCAAACTCCTTCATTGGATATTGAAATTACAGCATTTCCAATGGATTACAGAAGTTGGAATCTTCTTCCTGATTCTTTATGGATGATTGGAGGAATAGAAAGGAATCATCTTAAAAATGAATTTATTCCTGCCTTAAAAGCAAAACATGGAGAAAATCCAACAAGAGAACAGATTCTTGAATTTTCTGACAATTATGAAAAGAAATATGCTGATTTGACAGGTAAATTCTACATGAATCAAATTTGGAGATTCTTTGGAGTTGAACCAATTGGATCTGAAAATTACATTCTTCCTGAAGGTTTAAAACCTGGAAAAGTTTATTATACACCGGAAGAAGAAGAGCAGTTGCAACTAGAAATGCAGAAAACTATTAAAGAAGAACCTGAAGAAATTAAAGTTCATAAAGTTAAAAGTGATGAAACTTTAAGTTCTATAGCAAGAAAATATGGGACAACTGTAGATGCTCTTGTTGATTACAATGAAATTGAAAATGAAAATGTACTTGGACTAAATCAAAAAATAAAAATACCACCTAACTAATGTTTTTAACAGAACCAGGAACACAAGCTTCAACAGCACCTCAAGAGTTGTTGAATTTATATTCTCCAAGTTACCAAGTCGCATTCAAAGAAAATATTAAGTATGGATGGGATCTGACGGTATGGAGTATAGGTTCTGATATACATCAGTATTACTCTGCAGATGATACTCCCAAGATAGCTGAAGATGCATTCAATGAACGATATGCAAGACCTGGAGTGTTCTGGAGAGAAGGAATGAGTGAAGCTCAAGCAGATCTTCTGGCAGAAAACTATGACCGGAAGTTTGCTTATTCACAGTTAATGAAAAATGTTGATTGGTTTTCTAAAAAAGGCATTGCATCGATGGCAGGGATATTCATTGGAAACATACCTGACCCAACGAATTACATTGGAATGGGGAAACCTTTTATAGCTGCACGGTATGCAAAGGCTTCCAAATGGGCAGATGCATTTGAAAGTTCTAGTACGCTTTACAATGTTGCAGGACGAAAATCATCACGAGCAATCGGAGCACACTTAGCCGTAGCAGATTCATGGGGAAGAGCAGGGGCTTTGGGGGGGGCTGTAACAGTTGGTGCTCTTACAGTGAAAGCAAATGTATACCAGGAACAGATGGATCTGATGGGTGCTGCTTTGATGATTGGAGGAGGATATGCAGCAGGATCAGCATTCTCAGGAATGGGATCGGTTGCCGGTCTTATGACAAGCTTTTCTCCAAGGATGCATCGGCTCTTTGCAAACAAAGCATTATCAGATATTGCAAATGGCAAATCCGTAGATGTTGGACAAGTCAGACTTAATACAGGATCAACAGAACAATTCAAAGTAACACTCCGAGCATTGGCAAAGAATCCTGAAGATGTCCTTGATGATGTCACAAGAAACCGGATGCTCGAAGCAATGAAGGCTTCTAATGCAGAAAAGGAAGTCTTTGATTTTTTAAAACAGATTGATGCATTAGGTGAAAACCAAATCGGGTTTTTATTTAAAGCTTTAGGCAGAGTCATTGATAAACCAGGAGGAAAGACTGCATTCCACCGGCTTGTTACAAATCTGGGGTTAGGAGCAGAAGACAAGCTTGCAATCCTCATTATGAGAAAGCAGGAAGGTCAAAGAAGCATTGTTGAAAAAGATTTCCTGAAAGCCTATGCATCCAATAAAGGAAAAGATTTCCTGAAACAACCTATAAATGAAGGTTTGTTGAAGATCTTATTCCCCCAGGTGAATACGGCTCCACATCCTCATGTACGCAATCAAAAGGTTAAGGATGCTCCTAAAGAAGATGTTGCATTCTCTCATGCTCCTAAACGGAATAGACCTGTTTATACAGTAGAAGAAGAACTTGCTGCCCTGAAAAAAGCTCAAGGTAAAGCAGGAGAACCTACTCAACCTACTGCAAAGCCTGTTGATAATGATCCGAAGAATCCGAATCCTACCAAAAAAGACACTTCAGTAGATGAAGAACTGGCAACACTTAGAGAGCAATATGATGAAAATTTAGGGACACTTAGAGAGAAATTGGGGGGAAAAGAGAAACAAGCACAACCTCAAGCAAAGCAAACGCTTGATGATGATATTGCTAAGACGATCCGTGACCTGGAGGATCAGATCGAACTAGAAGGTATAAACAAAAAAGAAATCGGAAATTTACGTAAAAGAACAGAAGAAGCCGTAAGAAAACAGCAGGAGGATTTAGATAAGTTTAACGCTACTGCAGCGGATGCAACCGAATGTCTGAGGAACAGCTTTGTCTAATTGTATAGATATACTCTCAAAACGCCATGATCTTCAATATGAAGATGCTCTGGAGATGTTGGCAGAACTGGAACGCAGAACTGTTTCAGGAGTCGATGATGCAGGAGCACCTGATTGGTTGAATCAGTTAGCCCAGGCTTCCAAGGATCTTGAAAGTCAGGTGATGTTCATTGGTGCTCAAATGAAACGTGCAGCACAGTGGGCAGAAGTCGCAAAGGCTAATCTGACCAGAAGGATATTCAATGGAAAACGTGAGTCCTGGAAGAACTTTAAATCCTACCTTACAGGAGATGCCAGGAAATCTTATGGTAGCCGTCTGGCCTCGATTGGAACGGATCAGCAGACATTTAAAAAAAATCTGGAAAGAACTATTATAAATGCCTTTGGAGAGATGAATCATTCAGAGGTTGCAAGGCTTTGGAAGAATCCTGAGTTTCAGGACAAAGTAGTTCGTGAGTTGTTTCCTTTTAATTCGTCTGGTGCAAAGCATGGTGATGAGATTGCGTATCAGGTTGCCAAGGCAATCATGGCAAACAAGCTTGTTACCGTTAGACGAGGAATGAATGTAGGAGCTGCAACAACTTTCCGCTTCGACCACATTACCAATCAATTCCATAATGTCTTCAAAATGAAGGATATGCAGGTTGATGAGTGGGTGGCTACCATTAAACCTTTGCTTGACCACAAGCGAACTTTCAAAGGAGGTGATCCCGATACGGTACTGCGTTCCATATATAAGGAAATTACCGAGACACCTCATCTTGAAGGTGAAGTGTTTCGGCTTCCTAAGATGTCGGAACGTGTTGCATACAAACGTGAATTGCATTTTAAGAATGCAGATACATGGATGGAATATTCCAAGATGATGGGTTCTAAAAATGTCTTGGATGATATAGTCGTAGGTCTCCACAAACATGCAGACAGAGTGGTTCTGATGGAGCATCTGGGTCCAAATCCAGACAAGCTTTTTAAAGACACACTGAGAAAAATCAAAAAGAAAGAAAATTTAGGAATTATTGATGAAGATGCTATTCAGAATCATTATTCCCAGATCTCAGGAGAAGCATTCATTGTTGCAGATCCTTCTATTGCAAAATGGACTTCTGCATTATCAAGCTTCCAGATTCTTACTTCATTAGGCAAAGCAACCATATCCAGTTTTTCCGATACCATTACTTCTGGGATTGCACTTCATTCCTATGGAATGGGATTTGGAAAAGCATACAGAGATCTTTTTGTTGAAGGAATCTTCAAGCGTTTGACTCCTGCAGAAAGAAAGGAAGTCGCACGTTATCTCAATGTGGGATTCGATGGTTTGATAGGACAGACCACTTCAAGGATGACAACGATTGATCCAGTTCCAGGGATGATGTCGGAACTTGCAAATCAGTTCTTTACTTTGAACGGATTGAACTGGTGGACGGATATGATGAGAGAATCCTTCTCAAAGATCTCCAGTAACCACATGGCAAAGTCTTTGACTAAATCCTGGGATCAACTTCCAAAGTCCTACCGTGAAGTATTTGATATGTATTTCATTGGAAAAAAGGATTGGGAGATCTTTCAGAAAGCAGGAGCTTTAAAGAATCCAGATGTTCCTGGTCAATACCTGACTCCACATTGGATCAAGACTGTTGCGAATCATCCTGAAATCATCCCTAAAGCACAGAGAACGGCTGCACTGGAAGCAGCACATAAACTTGAGCGTTTCTTTACTTCAGAGGCTCGTATAGCAGTTCCTGAAGCAGGTGCAGGAGATCGTGCCCTGATGATGCGTGGATGGAAGAGAGGGACAGTCATGGGATCAGTTGCTCAACTGTTTTTCCAGTTCAGAACCATATCGGTTGTAATGGCAACCAAGATCTATCCCAGGATGCTTCAAATGGGAGCTCCTTCATTGCTTCATCTGATTCCTGCATTTGGAGTTGGATATGCAACTTTGGCAACCAAAGACATCTTATCTGGAAAGACTCCAAGAGATTTTAATGGTGATACGATTAAGGAATCTTGGATTCAATCAGGATTATTTGGAATGGTAGGAGATTTATTTTTAGAAGATTTTGACCGCTACCACGGTAGATTTGATGAAACTCTTCTTGGTCCAACATGGTCAACCATCAAGGATACCAAGGACTTGATGGGATATATGGTGAATTCGGAAGAGGGAGATGGACAGAAAATCTGGTCAACAATAAATGCAAATACACCTTATGTGAACTTATTTTACTTGCAAGGTGCATGGAATAATATGATAAACTGGCCTATACAGGATAGTCTTAATCCAGGCTATCTGGACCGAGCTGCGAGGTTTATGGAGGAAGAGCGTGGTCAGGGCTTTCTTTTTTACTAGGATGGACCTATGACTGTATCCACTACTGCTGCTCGTGCTGAGTACACTGGAAATGGATCGACTACTGCGTTTGCTGTAGTTGATACCGGAGGAGCTTCGGCTGTTATTCCAGTTTTAGATGCAACTCATCTTCAAGTCTATGTTGATGGTACTTTAAAGACTAAAGATACCCATTATACTGTCAGTATTGTAACTGCTACTGCAGCAGCAACTGTTACCTTTATTACTTCTCCCACTGATTATACTCCTGCAAGCAGTACCTCTATTGTAATCCTGCGTGTTATTCCATACACACAACTTCAGGATTATGTCAACAATGATGCATTTGATGCAGAGAATGTTGAATCTGCATTAGATCAATTGACTCAAGCATTGCACCAGATTGTTGATGATAAGGATCGCTCGATAAAGTTTTCATCAACTATTGCATCTTCTGATTTTAATACTGATGAAGAAACTGCATCTAAGATCACGGCAACGAAAGCAGATCGAGCTTCGAAATATCTAGGCTTTGATGCGGATGGTGATATCACGACCTTAACCTCGATCACTGGAGTAACCTACACAGAAACCTCGATTGCTGCTGGTCACATCCTTCGCTACTCAGGATCAGCATGGGTGAATTCCAATATTCTAGCATTAGATGATACCAAGCTTTATTTTGGAACTGATTCCAATATCAGTCTGGAATACGATGAGAATGGGAATGACACCTTATCTTTTGATGGTGGTGATCTTCTCATTGAAGATGAGCATAATTTATATTTCGGATCTAATAAAGATGTTGGGCTTTATTATAATGAAGCTTCGTCTGATTGTTTGAATATTAATGGTGAGGTTTTGATTGAAGACGATCATAAGCTTTACTTCGGCACCAACAAAGATGTTTCCATTGAATATGATGAAGCAGGATTAGACACACTTCTTTTTCAGTCTTTAGCATCTCAAGCACTTAACATAGGTCTTTATGCTTCTGCTGGTGGAGCAAATGAAGACAAATGGAGAATAAGTGTCGCTGACGGTGGAACCATGACTTTTGATAGTTATATTTCTGGTTCCTGGGTTGCAATGATGACTTTGGTCCCTAATGGAACAGCAACCGATTCAGCAATCACCTTTGCCGGGGATTTCACAGTTTCTGGAGACACAACGACTGTGAATACAGAAACTTTACTCGTTGAAGACAAGAATATCGAACTAGGGAAGGTTGGATCTCCGTCTGACTCAACGGCAGATGGTGGAGGTGTTACTTTAAAAGGATCTACGGATAAGACGATTCTCTGGGAGAATGATACAAACCAATGGAACGTAAATCAGAAATGGACTGAGAATGCTGGAAGTTCAGCATTTCACAGACCTTTAACAACAGCATTAGCATTAGGATAAGGAGCATAATATGGCAGTACCAACAGGATCGGGAACAGAAACTCTTCATTCACATTTCTTTGAGGATGTTGATGCACTCCAAACTTTAATTTATGGAGTTCAACATCATATTTATACTGTGTTGAGTGTTATAGTTTATTGTAATGCGTTGGATGCAACAACGGATTTCGGTTATCTACAGATAAAAACTTATGATAATCATTCTGCAAGCGGAACTGGATCGACTATGATATTAGCACGATTTAATCCTCAAGTGGGCGAAACATTTGTATGGAACGACAAGTTCTCTTTTAATGGCTACGAACCATCTGGAACTGCAGTAATGAGTCCTGCTGTTCAGATTCTTAATGCTGCTCAAGGAGGTTCAGCAGATGCAGAATTTCAATTTACTATGACATCAGCGGATAGTGGTGGACAAGATTATGATGTTGGCATCACTTACATTGACCAAGATTGGACATAGGAGAAACTCATGAGTGGGATAGTCGGAAGCACAGGTGCTAGGTCTGGTGTAATTGGGTCTGCCACTTTCTCCAATTTAAATATAAATTCTTTACATCTTACCACCAATGATGTGTCTTTTTCGGGATGGGAGACCAACTGGAGTAACTATAATTTAATATCTGGAACTGCTGAAGAAGATGGAATTAGAATATACCAAATGGGGAAACTGTATATTTTACAAATTAGTGTACAATATGCACAACCATCAGCTGGTGGTGAAGTAAATGACGAAACAATTTATACCTTCAGTAGTTCTGAAATTGATTTACCCGGTGGAACAGTTTTTCTAGGAAATGCACTTTCTCATTCCTTAGATTTATCTAGTAAAAATGCTACGGCCCAACTGAGACTGGAAACAGGTGGAGATCTAGCCGCGTACGGATACAATATTACAAATCCTTTTATTATCTGTGCAAACTACATGGGTCTAGATACTTCATAAATAACGTAACTTTAATAGAATATAATCCTAGTTAATAGATAGAGTATAATTAATGACACTTCAAGAAGTTCAAGAAAAACTAAAAACAGTTAAAGACCAATTGGAATTAGTCCCTCGTTTACAGGAACAGTACCATCAACTTATAGGCATGGAAAAGATTCTTCTTATTCAAAAACAGGAATCTGAGAAACCAGAGCTTAAAGCTGTAAGTAAATGACAGGATTACTGATTTTCTTTTTAATTTATATCACTTTTATTTTAACTGTAGTTTCAGGAATTTGGTATTTGATGAATCATTATGACTCAATAATTATCAGTAAAACTAGTGAATGAACCCAGCAGATTATGTATATGCAACAGGCAATACACACCCTGATCTTATGGAAGTAGACACGGCAATAATGCTGATAGAACGGATCGGTTTACCAGCCGTAATTATTGGGATTATGTGTGTTTTTATTATGAAAACACAGCAAGCACATCGTGATGAAATTATTAGATGGGAAGAAAAAGACACATTGGGTGATTCACGTTTAATTGATGTCATTAAAGAACAAAACAGATTGAGTTCTACTACAGCAGAAGCTATTAACGGGCTAACAATAGCGTACAAAGACAACGCAAAAGCAACAGATCGATTAGGTATGGAAATTAAAGGTATGGCAGAAGCATTAATACGGACGAAATAATGGCTAAAGAGACTACGGTAACAACTGTTACTAAACCAGATGCTCCTAAACCGATAGTTCCTAAGATGTCGGTGAATGAGAGGATACAAGTATTCAGGTTCGTTGCTAGATTTGTTATTGGTCTATTTGCACTATCCACGTTCTTATATATCGTTCATATAATGTTAGGAAGTTCAGAAGAATTACCTACATCTTCAAAAGACCTTTTAAATATATTAATTGGAGCTTTTATACCGATACTGGCAGGTATCGCAAAATTCTATTTTGAGTCTGGTGGTGATCTCCATCAAGAAGCAGAAAAGAATCCTATTCCACCCCATCCTGAGAAGGAATCTGAGTGAACTCGTTTAGTTGGCTGTATGATTTTTTCGTAAAGGATAATTATGATAAACATGAACAGGACAATGAAAGGAAAGATATGGTTAACCTCATCCTGCCATTTGTGGCAAATATGCTTAAAGACTTAGTAGCTGATAAGGCTCAGTCTTTAGCAATAGAACATCTACAGCCTCACCTTGATAAACTTCCTAAAGAAGTTAGACAGGCATTTGATGATGCCGTTGATGGGGATAATGCTCATTCTCATAAATCCGTCCTGGATCTTGTCAAAGGAGTTGATTACACAGTCAAATAAGAGTTCTTGGTTAGCTACTATGTATATCAGTCCGAATTTTACTCTGAAAGAGCTCATCTATTCTCCTGATGCTCAACGAGCGAATATAAAGCAGGAGCCAACTCTTTTAGCAGTTGCACGGATGACTGTCCTGGTCATTAAAGTTCTCCAGCCGATCCGAGATCATTATAACAAAGCACTGAAGGTCAATAGTTGCTTCCGGTCAAAAGAATGGAATGCTCATATTAATGGATCATCTAAAAGCCATCATTGTTGTAATGGTGAGTCAAGTGCAGCAGATATAGAAATTGTATCTGAGTCAGTCAGTAATTTAGAGCTTGCTGAATATATCAGAGACAACTTGGAATTTGATCAATTGATTTTAGAGAACTATGATTCTAATAGAATCCAAGCCTGGGATGGTGAAGTGGAAGGACCGAATAGTGGGTGGGTTCACGTTTCTTATAACGCTATGGGAAACAATCGTAAAGAAGTTAAACGGATGCTTTATGATAAAAACGGCAAGCCCAAGTATCACCCTGGACTCACCGAATGATTACTACCTCGAAGGTAACTGGCCCATCATGAGATATGATGATCCAAATGTTACGCAGCTATAGGATACTCTCGCCTCTGTAACCATTTAGGCCACCTGGAAATGTTTGATCCTTTATAGGATCTATCAGGCCAATATCTTGAATTAGATCCAAGTTGTTTGACAAATACGGAAACATTGTATTTATCGCATTGTTCAATTAGATCTTTTTTCCAATCAAGATTACATTCCCTTGAACCAGGACCAGACTCTCCACCAATAATAACCCAATGAATAAGTCCGGTAGATAGATAATCATCTATTTCTAACGGACCAAGCATGGGTTCTACTGATAGAAATCGAGTCTTAGCTCTTACTCGAATTAAATGAGCAATCCTGGCTTTGACTGAGTTATCCTCAACGGAAGTTCCAATCCATACATTATTAGGCATAGAATCTAAAATTCCTGCTGGAATATTTTCAGGTCTTTTAGTAAGAACCTGGAATGTATGTTTTGGATTTTCTTTCATGGATTTATATATTCTCCATAGATCTTTAAGTTCTAAATTAGGATGATAAAGATCACTCATGGAATTAACAAAAACCATTCGAGGTTTTCTCCATTTGTAAGGAGCATTGATCTCCTTTTCAACGACTTGGATTTTCCCTGTCCATCGGAACCCTTTGGAAGTCTTTGAAACAAGACCTTCATAGGGTCCACCAGGACCAGAGAAACGCCCTGCCATTGTCTCTGCATAACAGTTTTCGCATCCTTCTGATACACGGCTACAGCCACGAATCGGATTCCAGGTGCGTTCTGTCCATTCGATTTTAGACATACGTTTCTCCTTGAGTTATTCCACTTTAGATAAAACATCCAACATGAACGATGATTCATGTTGAAATGATTTACAGATTCCATCCTTGCCTGAAGGAATTTCGATTCTTTTAATCTTCCAAGTATCAAATTCCTTATAATGGCCTTTAGGATAATATCCGGCATCCTCTCCATGAGGAGTTAATTGGATATTTCTGCATTCCATTGTCCATTGACCCCATAAAGCATCTGAGTGTTTGACACGACACTTAGGAGATCGTGATCGAACAAATGCTTTGGCATCAGCAATGGTTCTGAAATAACCCACGTTGTCTGTATCAGGAGACCCGTTAGGATTTCTTTGATAAACTCTGTATATGTTCATCATAAGCTCACCAGGAACCTGAAGAAGAATCAGACTTATCAAACTTCTCTTCTTTGTAGTTAGGAGAGTTCGATTTGGTGAAGGAGAACTGACGTACTATGTAATAACTCCAGTACGATTTAGTTCCATCTTCTTTGTCACGGATCTCAGTGACCGGCTCTGAATCTGTAATAAGGATTTCAGCTCCTTTACTGAAATACTGATTGATGGTTTCAGCCTGTTTGCCGAAAGCTTTAAATTGAGCCCAGTAAGGATCTTTCTGGTTGCCGTTCTTATCTTTTCCACGCTGAACAGCTACAGAGAAGTCCAGTACGGACTGTTTGTTCTCGTTTCCTGGCTTGAAGTCAGGGTCTTTACCAATATTACCGAGTGCTTGATATGAATTAAGCATATAATTCTCCGGTTAGGGATTACTATCTGGCATCGAATACACAGTTATTTGTGGATTTTCAGACCAGAGTTTACGCCAACCTCCACTCCATACAATTGAGTCTTCTTCCATTAAAGCATCTAATACTGCTTTGCAGAGATTATCAATGTCTGGACGAGATCGGCAAGGAGTCCCAATCAATTCACGTTTCCGTTTCTTTGACCAGGACTTTGGCATCGGCATATCGAAGTACATAATCATTACTCCAGTACACCGAAACTTTTGCAGCATTGCTTCTGCTCTTAGAACATCAGCAAGCTGTCTATATCTTTCTACGACCTTTCTTTTTTTCCATCTGTCTGCCTGAGTCTGCCGTGGTTTTCCCATTGGTTTCATGGGTTCTCCGTCTTTCCATTTGTATGGGGATAAGTCCACTTTCAGAATCTGCGTTTGAGACATAAATCATTTGATGGTCATGAAGTCTGTAGGATTTTTCACCTGACCAGGAATCATGTAATGCAACATAATGCCTGGACACGTATAAGATCCCTCCCTGAACAGGGATCTCCTTGATTACCAAGCGACCCCCGTTCAGTTGTTCTTCGTAAAGGTTAGTTTCTTCGGTTACGTTCATATTGAAATGATACGATGATGCTCCGTTCCTTGTCTGTCAGTCTGGACCAGATCTGTTTTCCATAGAGCTCTTGGATCTTAGGCTCACTGAGATTCGTAGTTAGAATCATTCCACGATTCGATCCATGAAAATCACTGATAATGTCCGCAAGCTTTCCTATTTCAAATGCTGATGCTTTGCCTTTGATGTCGATATTAATCTCATCTAATAACAATACATCTGCATTCAGAACTGGATCTAGGACTGAAGACATAGGTAGATCTGCTTTGAATGTATCAAGCATCTCTTGAAGCAGTTTAGGCCAACGCCTCAATGCAACTTTCTTCTTTTGAACAAGAAGATCTTTGATTAAAGCGATTGCGAGGTAGGTCTTGCCAGTGCCGACCGGACCTCGAAATAAAAGAGTCTTTCCGTCTTGGATTGCGGCCTGTAATCCATAACGGTCCAATTCTTTTTTCTCGAATTTCCATAGTCCTGCATCACTCAATGTGACATCGGCATATCTGGCAAGGCCCATTTTGACAATCTGTTTGCGCAGTTTGTCTTCCTTGACTTCCTCGGTATCTCCCTTTGGGATGGCGTATTCAATGCCCTGGTCATCTCTGACCAGATCAAACGCAACTCCATTGCATTCAACCGATTCATCCCTGAATCTGGACATTGAAGCAGAAACACTCTTCATCTTTTCAGGATCTCGCATGAGATCGAGGATTTGACTGAAGGTGCTCAGTCCCATACAGGCATATCGTCATCGATGAGTTCAGCCAGAAGCTTATCCTTGAGAGCAATGACTATTGCTTGCTCATTTTTAGGCAGGGCTTTGACTGCCTCTCGCTTATCGTTGACTGCACCTTCAACATCCTGTTTGGTTTTACATCGATTCAGAATCGACAAAACTGCTTTACAATCAGAAGATTGTTCAGGTTCTGGTTCTGGATCAGCTTCTTCACCAAGCATCTCTGAGACCTGAGATGGTTTCCCAGACTTAGGATGTTGAATGACATTGGATTTAGAAGTTTGAGGATCTTTCTGAGATGATCCTTCAGATGCTTTAGCAAGTTCCACCTCGAAGGCAGATGCATAAGCATCTTCAATCCCAATTCCTAAACAAGCCATAGCTCTGCCGATTGCTGATGTTTCAGCATTCTCAACAAAGCTGGTTTTGTTTACTGCAGACTTAGGATCAAGCTTCCATTCGTGTGCAATACCTGAGGCTAAGATGAATCCATCTTTGTCTCTGACAAAGGCACGAACAACGCAGTGTTCTTCAGAAAAATGTACAACCTCGGTTTCAATACCAAGGTCTTTGTACATTGCTTCACCACGGAAGTAGTTCACTCGGTCATGGACCATCGCATAACTCTTACCGTGGATCTTCTGAGATTTGATTTGTGGGTTAGCCATATAACTTCTCCGGTTTAGGCATTAAAAAGGAACCCAGCCGTTGAAGTTCTTCCAAGAAATTGAAAGTCTTCGGCTGGATGTGGATTCTCCACGATACTGTTCGTAGAGTTCCGGTTGTTCCTCACGAAATTTAGTTTGGCTGAATCTGCCTTTTACTTCATTCGTGCGGAAGTTCACCAGGGATTTACCTTCTTCAGTGATGATTCCAGCGTTATTCCCGATGAATTCTGAGAGAGCTATCTTATCTTGGATAACTCGTTCTTCTGCAGATTTGAGATCAGCTTTTGACTGCTTCTCAATATCTATATTGGTTTTGAGCCTGATTAATAATTCTCCGACAAGATTATCTTCTGTCATCAGATTATCATTAGACTCTGGATACAGATGCTTGATGTCCTCTCTGGTTTGAGCAGAAGGGACTTTGCGTTCTGTAACATGATTCCAGAAGCGTTTTGCTTGCTTGGCATAAGATTTAATCAAGCGTTCCGTAAACTCGTCACGGTTGACCTGATAATGCCGAAGTTCGTCACGGTCAAAGTAGACAAAGAAGTCAACTCCTGTCATCCAAGGACAACAGATCAGTTGATGAACACCCTGCATCAGTTGATACTTGGGCAGATAGTCTGAGCCTTCTTCACCGTAATTATGGATATTACGGACTTTGGTGGTCTTGATCTCAACACCTCGATCACCATGAGTACCGTCCAGGTGGGCATACATTGGAACACCATGTTCGGTATTCCAGTATGTGGTCTCATCCTTTTGGACAGGGATTCCGTAATCCTCTTTGATTGCCTGGATTACAATGGCTTCCAGCCGAGTCCCCCATTTAACAGCATCCTTGTTTGAGATGTCTCTGACCTGTCCTCCTTCCTCTTCAGGAATCTTGGACAGATAAAGTTCAAACCAGGAACTGTATGGATTAACGCAGAACACGACTCCTGCCTCACTAGCACCAATCCCTTGCCTACGAGCAAGATGATTGTCTGCCGAGAACTGAGGCCCACGGTCTGCTTGTTTTGCTTGTTCAGTCATTGACTGTCTCCGGTTAAAAGTTGATACAGATTGGATAGTTCAGCATCTCGCCCATTGCGATCTGCCTTCATCTTCTGCGCTGCATCATCCGCAGAAAGTGCTTTTGCAAAGTGTGGAATCTTGGAATCCAAGCGTTCTAAGACTTTGCGTAATGCTTTAATTTCCTGAATTAGTTCCGGTGAGTTCTCCACGAAGCTCTTTCTTTTTTTTCTGTATAAGTTCCCAGGCAGTAGTCGTAATTCTGTTATTCTTCCGTTTGCCTGAGAGCACCAGACTCACATGAGATTGTGAGAATCCGGTGATTTTTTCTACTTTACGCAATGGGATTCCCCATTTTTGTAGATCTTCCTTGATCATTGATTTGCTTCGTGCGATGTCTTGTAATGATGTATTACAAGATAAGGTACACTATTTGTGAACCTTGTCAACATAAAATGAACTCTTATTTTAAAATAGAGCTGTATTAACAGTTGAATCAGTTATAAGAACTCAGTATCCTCCTGTGAGAATAATTTGGAATACTCCAAGATTTTGATATTGATATGCTTTGAAAGTAATTCCATTTTTTACCAGTTCAATAATGGTTTTTATAAATGGATCAAAGTCATTAAACTCGATTACTTGAGGTTGATATGGCATACGCAACTCCACTTAGTATTGCCGAGATATTGCCTACGGATTCCAGCCATCCCAGAATTCTTGAGTCACATCTGTTGATACAGGCAAGCGAATAAGATTTCCAGTATCAGGAGATCTCCATTCTTCACCTTTGCCTTTTTCAATTTTATCGACATGATCCAAATTATACTCAGGATATTTTTCAATCCATTCTCTAGCTCTGGCTCTTGCATTCTCAAGAGATGTTTCATCCATGTCACTCCAAATCCATCGAGTTCTTCCAGAATCTTTGTCTATGACTAATCTTTTGAAATTAACTCTATAACGAACCATTGCTTTAGAGATCCTTTCAGCATATTCATTAATAGTTTCTTCCATAAGTATTCCTTGACATAGAGAAGCCAGTCATGAGATATTACTGATGCTGACTTCTCCGGTTAGCAAATTTATGCAGCAATCGCCTTTGGCTCGTAACCTTGCGGTTGCTGCACCAGCCCTGCATCCTTCTTCAGATAAGCTACTGCTTCAGATGCTTTTTTGGCAGCCTTGAATACCAGCGAGGTATCGCTGGATAAGGCTTTGACCCAATGAAGTAGATATTCCTCATGTCCTTCCTGGACTTTGTGCGGAAGATCGTACTCTGCTGAGATGAACGAAGATCCTAATTCTGCAATTAGTTCCTCGAAGGCGTAGGCCTCGGTTCCCTTGGCCTGAAGATCTCGCTTGAGCCTGGAGTCATGTCCTGTCCAATGGACGAGTTCATGGGCTCTTGTTGCAAGGTAGTCTCCTTCCGATTGAAAATCTTCAGGATTGGGAAGACCGATGAAATCCTGTCTAGGATGGTAATAGGCTTTTGATTGTCCGAACCGAACATCAGCCGTATTATCATTGAAGAACTGATCAAGTTCTCCGAATTCCGCTTCAGTCTCCTGTTCCTTTTCAGGAGTTTCAATCGAGATGTTTGTTTGAGCCAAGTTCCACACTTGGTAAGTCTTGGCAAACCAGCGTTTTTTGATGTCTCCTGTCTTTTCATCTGTGACCTCCATTTCTTTGAAAAAGTAACAGGTTTGACTATTGGGGAAATCTTCCTTCGGAATCCTTCCACCAGCTTGTAACATTTGTCTCTTGGTAATCCATCGATTACTGGCAAAGCCGTTTTCGACTTGAGCCATTAGTAGGATTAACAAGTTGCCACCTCGGTACGGTTTACCTGATGAGAATGAGACAGGCATACCTGATCCTTTAGATACCCAAGGCATTTGCCATTGGGCTTCTCTACCGGATTGGATGGCTTGTTCGAGAGAGTCCACGATCTTAGTCGTGATCTCTTTCTCTACGGTTTTAATGTGTTTTGCCATTGATCCTCCTAGATATGGCGATTTAATGACGCTTAAGCTTTAAGCGACATACAAAGCAGAAGTGCTCTGCTTAGACGGTACGGATGTTGCCATACCGTCTTGGCATTTCACTTAGGGTAGTCCGTTATCTCCTACCCATCCCATGCTGATAGGATCTTCATGCTCATCAAGAAGAGGTGCTTCAAGTTCACAAACGTTGATGGCCCATTCTTTTGAAGAGTAGTATTCAGCATATGAATCTGCTTCTTCCTTACTGTGGAATGGTCCTTCAACTGTGGGAGCACGTTGAGGTAGGACAACAGGTTTTTCGTTAAGAACGACAACCCATTTTGTGTTATTTTTCATTTGGCCTTTTCCAGGTTAAATGTTGACATCGAGTACAACTGTATTGATGAAGTCCTGGATACATAGAACTGTCTTCAGGAATAACAAATCTGAATTTGTACTTATGCTTTTTACCTAATTTCGCACAATTCATGAGCCTCCTCGCTTAAAGCCCAGGATATATCCAGATGCCATTTATGCTGGCTTCTGTTTTTCCAGATTTTAAATACTTTTTTGATGTACTCTTCAGCATCTTTTCTGCTCCAGTTGTTCACTGTTGCTAGATGCTTAATGGAAGGGATTGCTCTGCCTAAAGCGTGTTCACGGCCTATGTGCTTTACTTTATGGCAGGAAGGGCATAGGGATATGACTCCAGTTAATTTCTGGATATGATTTACATCGTCATAATCCCAGATTTCATGGCATTCAACAGGCCATTTATCGCCTTTACCAGTGCATATTTCACACTTGTATTCGGCAAGCCGGTACGAATGTTTTCGCAGTTGGTCCCACTTGCCTTCAGGCAATTCTGAGCGTAGGTTTTTATACCATGCAGTCTTTGGGACTAATTCGACTGTAAGAATAGGTGTTTCCATAAGCATTTATTTTTTATTAAGGGTTATCATGGGTTCAATATGCCTATGACTGCATTTTCTACAGGTGTAATACATTTCACGTTTGTGATAGTATTGACCTGTTCGATGCATCCGGTGATTGCATTTAGGACATTTCATATTAATACCATTTGTTTAGGGATTGGATGAGATGCGTCATATCGGGAAGGTGTACCTTTAGGATATGCCAGTACAGGATAATTCAAATTATTAAGGAATAATTTTTTCTGTGTTTTTGATCCAACCATATACACATATCTGTGTTTAGCACTTCTTTTTTGCCGAATAGATTTATCTCCTTTGTTGTGTCTTGAATGTTTTCCTTCTCCAGCAAACATATCGGTTCTTTCTTTAGTGCAACCAGTATAAATCCAGTTAGATGCCTGATAGACATAGCCAACATGATTCATATCTGTATATGCGTAAGAAACGATAATTCTGGGAGAAGGAATTTGTTTAAGACTTTGACTTATTAGATAAGAAGGAATTCCTTCATCTACTACTAAACGATTTAATTCAAGGACTAATGATTTAAATCTTTCGCCACATATTCCTGAACATAAATATGGGCTTGCAGGAGTTCCGTAAGTAACAACTCCAATAAGTTCATTGGTTTTGCTATACATTCCAAAACTGTATGAAATGGAAGGTAAACGATGAGCATAGTGCTTTTTAAGAATCCAGGGAGTTGCCGTAACATTGTCAATTACCTGGACTTTCATAAGCGTTCATCTCCTCCACCATAGTCTTCGTCAGTGCCGAATCCTGATCATCTGAATAGTCATTTGGGGAATAGCTTTCACGTTCATGATCTTCGTCTTCAAATTCCCAGATTGATATGGTCGCAATAGCACCATCATCTTCTTCCTGGTAATTAATGATGTCCCAATTGATTTCATCATTGAGACTTATCAGAAAGTTTCTGAGTTTTTCTCTGAATTCATCTGAAGTCATAGGTTCTCCATGTTTTCAGGGGAATAGGCTTGACCTCCATAGTCTTCGACTTCTGAAGGTTCATAGCATTCGAGACAATAACAGTCTCCGTCTGTATCCCATTTAACTTTATGGTCTTCGTCAAATGGGATTCGAGCATCGCAGTTGCAGCATACCCAAGGGTTGCCACAACATCCGTTGATTGCACAAGGTTCTGACATTTAGTCCTCCATATATTTAGTCCATGACTCTTTAAAGAAGCCATAGTCATCTTCTAAGGAATGTTTCAAACCATCTGTGGCGTAGATAATAAGGTCTTCCTTGCAGACAATATGTGCCATAGCTTCTGCAAGATAACGAATACCTTCCTCATCATAACGCTCATCAAAAAGGTCTGAATCATCATGTTTAGGATGTTCCATAGTTATCCTTTTATGAACTGAGTTCACTTATAATGTACTAGAAGATGGGGGCAGTAAAGCCCCCGATGATTACGGTCTGCGACCTAAGAACCAGAGAACTGCTGAGAGTAGTGCTCCGGTTAAAGCTGCAGAGAGAATGCCGGTTGCTGATCCTTGGAAGATCAACAGGACACCGGCTGTGACTGCCAGATCGACCCAAAGCCCATATTTAAGAATACGGTCTAGGCCGATTCTGGCGAAGATGAATACTAGACCTATGACCGTTATAATTGCGGTCATAAGTGCTGTGAAGAACAACGGTCTTAGAAGGGAACGGGTTCCTCTAACCCTAGTCGTTCTCTCAGCGATCTAGTTTTACTGTGGAGCCAGAGCTTGATTCTGAATGTGTTGATTTCCAGAAAGTAACGAACTGGATGAAGCTGAGAATAGTAATACTCCTCTGCTTCTTGTTCGATTGCATCCTGAATAACACGCTCATCATGCTCTGCATCCACATCATAGGGATAGTCAGACATGAGACTTCTCCGGTTATGCTGACGGAATTGCCAGCTTAAGCAACACTCTTGGAATGTTGCTTTGGCTAACGATTCAATGGGATCGGTCTGCTCCTGCTTTAGCCCATTTGCAATGGACATCTGAACAGGACATATCGATCCTGGGGGAATAGGCCGTAATTTGGCCTTCGTTTTCAAACTGGTCTATTTCCCACTGAGTTCTGAAGCCTTCTACGGGGACTACGAGTTGAGTTATGTCTACGACATATTCACGACTGTAGTTGGAAGGAATGGCAATGACCTCATTGAAATATCGAAGGACTTGGTTGAAATCTTCTGCGTTTGTAAACACATAAGATGTACCGCCTTTGAATTTCCAGCGTTGAGGGCATTGGCCTTTGCCGTCCCAATCGTGAGCTCCGTAGTTCTCTTTGTATTGGGATTCAAGAAGGATATTCATATTGGTTTTTGGAGTTAGTGGCTGATGGGATTACCAGCATCGAGGGCTCTCTGGGGGGAAAGCCCTCTGTGCCGATTACCTCCTTTCTAGTCAATCTGAGATTGTTTGATGCCTAGGAAGAGAGTCTTAACGACAGGACCAACGAGTACGGCTGCAAGCAAGCCGATGGCGCAAGATATTGCGAGAACGGGCTGGAAGGGAATAGCGACTAAAGCTGCTACTCCAACTCCAGCGAATAAGCTCTCCTTGCGGATAGCTATGATGTAGAGCCCAACGAGGGCTGCAATGATTACGAACATGATATTCATATTGTTCCTTTATTTAAGGATGAAGGATTGACCATTGACTAGTGGCCCGTGAGTACGCTTGAGAAGCGCAAGTTCTTCCTCGATCTCAGAAGAGAGACAGGTCGGAAGGTCTGCCATCGCTTCCTCCAGAATAGGAGTCAGGCGAGGTTTGGACGGTCTTCGCTGGCTGAGTGTAAGAGCACGGTCTTCAAGCTCATCCAGCATATTGGGGAGAGTGTTAAGCATGGGAATACTCCATGTTTGGGGTTTAGAATAGGGCTGTACGGTCTTCGACCTAGCCCAGGGTTAACGCTGGTGCTCCTGCAGAGGCGTTCGATGGTACAAAGCCAGAACTGCGGAGCGGTCCAGACGAGAGAATAGGGAGAGAGAAAAGAGAGAGAGAAAGGGTCAGGCGAAGCCTGACTTAACTTCAGCCGAAGGCTTCCTAATTCCCCGAAGGGGAAACGGAGAATCCCAAGAAAGCGAGCGAAGCGAGCGAAATTTTTTTAGGATTTCACTCTGAATTTTAACTAGGTTTTAGGCTACGTTTTCGTCTGATGCGATCAAGTCGCCTCGGGTGTTTGAGAAAAGATCTGGAAAAAGTGCAAGTTGTTCAGGTTGTTCTGAAACTTGGGGTTTTCCGTTGTAATCTTCTACGCCTTGTCGGTGACCTAGGTTTTCTTGATTGGGTTCGATGTCTCGGGTTTGGCCCGTTGGTTGATGCAAGCTAGAAG